>Ga0180220_1001120_pt1 | contig 21631 bp, 19 predicted proteins | sample eDN5th37CBELigBY_FD_151335 | JGI IMG/M metagenome (GOLD analysis project Ga0180220, IMG submission 151335) | Enriched backyard soil microbial communities from Emeryville, California, USA - eDNA 5th pass 37_C BE-Lig BY (version 2) (version 2) | ecosystem: Environmental > Terrestrial > Soil >...
AATCGGTGCTTTATCATCTTCACCGTCAGGCTTTTTACCAGTGACAATGGATACTCCATCACCGCCAGCCAACAACACATTCAAACTGAACAAAAACCTTCCAACATATCCGTAATTATAGTTACCAATGTAAGCAGCATTTTGAACTTCTCTCACATTATTTTTAAAAACACAAGTGTATTCATTATACCAAGGACCATATCCCGATACTACTTTGTAATCCCAATCACCTCCTGGTCTTACTTTTGCAACAAAATAACTTACTGAAGCACTATATGCATCTGGAGGATGGGGTTGATACTTTCCAGAATCTATTACTGATTGATAAAATGTTTCTAGTGTATTTCTATTACTTTGAGCCAAGCTGTAAACATTTCTTAGCGCAGGACCACCTGGATCTCCAAAGGGTTGAATGAGGTTACCATTTTCCTCTACAATAAGATTTTTGTTGTTATTTGTAAATTCAATTATCATTTCATTTTCTGTCAGGACATGAATTTGAAGGTTATCATCAAATTCTAATCCGCCTGTTTCAACTCCTGCGTTAACGCTATTCATGTCACTAACATAATCTTTATATAATTCTTCACTAACACCAAGTTTATTAGCATCTGCGTTGATAACGATTTGCCCTCTATCATTCAGTGATGCAAAACCGTTTTGTACAACAAATTCATGTAGCTCTTTAACAGAATTAATAGGTTGTGGCGATGCAGATACTGCTGCGCCATATGTAACACTAGAAAACAGCAATACACCAGCCATAACTGTCAGTAACTTCTTCTTAAACATAGATGCCTCCTCATAATGACTTTACTATCCACTTAATTAGTTTTGAATATTAACAATCGGCCCATTTGAAATTAAGTTCTTTATATCTCCGGAGATATTTTTACAAAACTTACTTCCATTGTTAATATTAAATCAAAAAGTGTCAATTTAATTATAATGTAAAAAAAATGAAAAATATGTCGAAATATGAGAGTTACATCCAACCAAATATGTCCACTTTATGAACAAATGGAGTTATTATGTCGAATTTTATCCTTGTGGTGGTAATTCTGTATGTCTTAATTGCTCTTTTCTATAATCATATCTTTCATTCTTTGTAATATCTAATGTTTCTCTACCAATTCTAACTCGATTATTTCCTAACCATTCAACATATGGGCTATAGTCATAATCATTAAAATATATAGTTCTAGTTCTTTTACTTTCTTTTTCATAAAGTTCAGCTCTTGCTGCTCGAGAAAATATATTCGTATAATGATACGTTCTAATTTCATATTGGCCATTTGGTGAAGATATAGATTGATTCAAAATCCCTTTAGGTAAAAAATCAAGGTTATTATAAAAATTATAAGCATAAACCATAACTAAGCTTGCGCTCAACAGAAAAGCAATCAATCCAATTCTAGGAAATGGTGATTTCCGTATAAAGTAAGTAATAAGTCTAAAAAAAACATATATTATGCTTATTAATGTTACAAAAATACAAATTACGGCTATTATACTAATAATATTAAATATCTGATTATTCAAAGATCATTACCTCCCATTTGATTTCCTCCTATTATACAATCATCTTTATATAAATTTCTGAGACATCTCTCAAAAAAGCTTGTTCCAATCATGTTGTGTGGAATAATAAATATAGAAAAGCTAATATAAAAAAGGCTGGCGGAGCCAACCATAGCTATATTTTCGCATAGCTAAAACCACCGGACAGCTAGGCTCCCGACCTATTCCCGGTGGTTTTCTTGTCTTACCTGTGCTTCCAGGCTTTGCTTTAGAGCTCTGCTTTTATAAACGTCATCGTTCCATAGTTTAGTCTTCCGCGTCCCGTGTAATTTTCTCTTTCAAGTTTCTTCTTATTTCGGTTACTCCTTTTCGGGTCACGCCTTGCCATGGCAGTTTTTGAATTTACGACCTGAGCGACAATAACACTTTTCATTATCTTCCATCGGTCGACGGGGATGATCTAACAGCTGGTAAATTTCATCGTATACATCATTGGTTTGGATATGCTTATCTCGAATGAACTCTTCCAAATTCCCCCTGGCCACAGGGTGCCATATTGCCGTACAAGCATGAACTGCTAGCAAATACGAGGCGTATGCACTGTTAAAATCCCCTTTACCAACAAATGCAAGTCCTTTGGTGAAATGAGCAACACTCCTGTAGTCTCTCTTAATCGCTTCGTTTGCGCACTCAAGCGAATCATCAAATCTGCCATCCAACGCATAGGCAAATGCGAGGTTTTCAAGAAACTCATCTTTGTAGCCGTGATTTATAATTTGATGGCTCCGTTACAGGACTGCTTAGCAGGTTCATTATATATGGGAACAACATTTGATCAGACCTGTCGTTGTTCAAAGAAAGATAAAACTCTCCTGCTGTATGAATCCTGCTCCGTATGGATAACTTAAAGGGACCGTGCTCCTTAGCAATTCGTTTCCAACGTGCCTTCTCCGTTCCATTGATAAGACTGAAACCAAGCGAATTGTAATTTATCCAACCCCGTTCTTCCAAAATTCCTTGATCCACGGGGAATCTCCGTGTCAAAGATGTAACCTTCTTTAATTCATTCTAGTTCTTGCCGCCATAACCCTTATATGTTGCATAAACTTCATCTGCATATAGATTCGCCAGAATAGGACGGCCATAAGAATCTGTAGCTCCCGGATACCAGTAATCTCCTCCGTTATAGTGTAATAAGCCGTTATATATGTTGCCGAATTTAGCAATCTTTTCATCTAAAATCAGTGCGCCCATGTTTACCTGATCTTGTTCGCTGCTGTGATTATAAGTACGGCCAAATTTTGAGCTGAATTGAGATAAATAAGCATTACGTGTGTTTGGTTCTACCTGCATCAATCCGTCTCCAGCGGATGGACTGCCTGGTAAGCCTGCTCCAAAGCTGCTTTCCTTTTTGATAACAGCACTCAGCAATAAAGCAAAATCTCCGCCTTTGCCGAAGCTATTGTCCGCATTCATTACATATGTCCATATGTTGCTTGGAACTTCGGAAGGCTTGGTTACTGAAGGAGAGGGTGATCCCGTATAAATCTTTACCGATGACATTTTGTCATTGACCGTGCTGCCGACCCAGGAAGAATCTGACGTATAGGTCCATTTTGTTCCTCCAAAATGATCATGCTCATATACTTCAACAGTCCAGCCGCTAGGAACCTTGAGAGAGGACATCCAGTCATTCGGAATTCCGTTTGCGTTCAACTGAGACAGTGTATAATTGCCTATTCCGAGTGTTACTGCTTTTCCGCCATAGTTTATATCTGCATAGAATGTGACTCCGTTTGTTGTCGGTGGTGTGGTTCCGCCGCTACCGCCACTCTGCCATAAAGCAGGAACATTGGGTGGTTCCCAACCTACGAGAGAAGTATGTGGCTGAAGACAGGTATAGGTACTTCCACTATATGTTACCGTATCATTTACTGCATATGCAGTATCTGGAGCCCATGCTCCTCTAGCGGCTGCGCTCGCCGGTAAGACTGCGCAAAATGTGGATATGAATACTGCTAAAACTACCATAAGTGAGAGGGCTTTAAAAGAAAACTCTTTATTAGTCATTTCATACCTCCTTGTATCTATCTGTGGCTCACCCATGAGACGATCCACAGGTTTTAATGCTATTTCAATGTATGTAAGTAAGCACTATTTGTGAGCCCGTAATTATTCTGAGCATCCCGGTTTTATTGACCAGGACATTAAGCCTTTGAATCCGGAATAGCGGATTCTGAAGTTGGTATGTTCCACCATAGGGTGTTCCATCAGGTAATCAAGAGCTTTCTTCATTTCTGTACGGGTTTATCGAGGAGCATCGGAAGCAGCTGGACAATGCGCTGGATCTTCTGGAGGGATTGTCGAAAGCATGAAGCCGTATCTCCGGATGACCTCCCTGGAAATTTGGTGGTACTCCGGGGTGTCGGCGATCCCCGTTAGGACCTCATACGCATAGATATCGTCGCCAAACTTTCCTACAGATTGGTATCTGCCTGTTTTCAGACGGATGTAATCGGTGTATCTCAAGGTCATCACTCCATATGGATCATGAATATCATACAAAGATCATAATCTGCCCTTCAGTGCAAGACAAACGCAATCAAAATCACCCGTGTGAACGGGTGGTTTGCTCTGCGGCTGAAAGCCTTTGTTACTGGCCAGCCCTAAAAGGGCACTGAATCGTTCGCCAACCGCACTACTTTTTCGGCTGCCCCTTAAGGGGTCTTCTAGTTCTGCTTCTTTCGTTTGCTTCCTGTTTCTTCTCCTGTGAATGGATCTATACACTCTTCCATCGTCATTTGCTCTGCAACCACGTCTTCTTGTAACTGATTTCGTATATACTCTTCAATCACTTTTCTTGTTTCTTCCTACTGGGTCCACATAAAACCCTTTACACCAGAATTTTCGATTCCCATACTTATATTTTAAATTGGCATGGCGATCAAATATTATTAAGCTGCTTTTCCCTTTTAAATACCCAATAAATGATGACACACTTATTTTCGGCGGTATGCTTACCAACATGTGTATATGATCTTTACATGCTTCTGCTTCTATAATTTCTACACCTTTTCTTTCACACAATTGTCTTAGTATTTTTCCTATATCTCTTTTCAACTTCCCATAGTTCACTTGTCTTTTTGTACTTTAGTGCAAACACTATGTGATACTTACAATTCCATTTTGTATGTGCTAAACTGTTCACATCAGATGCTATCTGATCTCCTCCTCGTGTTTTAAATTTGGTTGGCGAACCGAATTTAAAACACGAGGAGGATTTTTTTATACAACGCTTAAGCTATCCTGAACCATATGCATAGCGTATGGTTTTCTTTTTACAAAAACAATGCAGATACATCTCTCGATGTATCTGCATTGCAAAATCATAACGCTTACCAAGGAGTGTTGGAAGCTTTAATTATTACTTGTCCTTTTGGTATGCCTGCTCCACCGTAAATAGTCACTGTGTAATCACCTGAAGGAACAAGTGGACTATTATCATTATTTATGAAATTTCTTCCTACTCCATCTGCTGAAATTGTTTCATTAAAGATAATTGTACCCTTAGTATTATGCCTTACTTCAACTCTAAAAGATTTTGACCCTGTATTTTTTACATACATGTTAATATGTGGATATCCAGCTTGTACAGTCCATAGTTTTGGTGGTGGGTCCCCAACAGTATTACTGGATAAATCCCAATTTAGTACATTGGGTTGTATTGCAAAAGGAGTAATTTCAATAGCCTCATTTCCTTCTTTAGATGCTGTATCGTTATTTGCCGATACAGCACTAGCAACTCCAGTAATGAGTGAAATAGATAATGCAGTAGTGCCAACAAGCTTCATAAATTTGTTTTTCATTCTCTTAACTTCCTCCATTTGTAATTTATGGTTACGACAATATCATAGCACAACAGGGTGCATTCGACCAAATTATCAATTATATTACACTAATATACATTATTTTACAGTATATTATTATTCTGATTTCACTCTCTCTTATCTAAAAAATTTCTCTTGGAAAACAGGACTCTTACATTCTTCGACCAATCAATCGATGCTTTCTTCAACGAGTTCTTGGCAACAAGTTCACGCTCAGTTGATGTCTTGTATGCTCAACGTTATAATCGTTCGAATTTCTACGCCCTGAAAGTCTATAACAGGCTTTAATTTTTTACGGTTGCCCCTACGCCTCTAATAATTTATTACCCTTTTAATATAATGTGATTTTCATAACAAAATGTAGGTAACCAAAAAAACGCAGAGTTGATGGTTTCAACTCTGCGTTTTTTGTTATGCGGCCACCCTTTTTTCAACTTTACGAGCTAGTTTTAGTGCACCTTGATCAATATATTTCATATAATAATGCGACAAAATAAATAAGGGCACCATTGAAACCAGAAACGTAATTGAATATGCAAGATTATAACTAAAATAATGAATTACTTTACTAAACAGAAACGCAGAGAACGTATTTAGGAAAGTAAAATGAATTAGGTAAAGGGAAAACGAAATCTTTCCTAAATAAACAAACGGTTTCCATCCAAACACATGCTGCAGCACTTTTGAACGAAGCAAAGCAAATAATATCATAGCAGAACCTACGTTTCGTGCAAGAAGTCGTGGGTCGATGTCAAATTGCATCCATTCATTGATATTATTTGTCCATACTTCTATGGGTTCGTACATAGTCCCTATTAATGAAGTATACGGTGCTGAACCAAAGTAAATCCCCATTAAAAGCACAAATACTTTCATTATTTTGCTTTGGACCCATTTGTGCTTGAGCAAATCGGCAAGCAGCATTCCCCACAAAAAAGCGACAAAATAAGTTTGAATCAAAGAAATGGATAATACCAAATACACAATCCATCTTCTTCTCACTCGTCCAAATAATGCAAGAAAACCGAAAATTAAAAAGGAACCTAATAGCTCATAGCTCATAGTCCAGAGGACTGGATTGTAAGGATGTGCTTTAAAACGGAAAAACGGATCAAAAATAGCCGCCTTGATAACGGTGTATATATTAGTATCTAATTCATAGTAGTTCTTTTTCATATCCGTCCAAGTTGTTCCCCATATTTCTTGGAGATGAAAGGCTTTCGTAATAATCGCTAGATATACGAGCAATACAGATACAGCTGCCGGCACGGCAAGCCGAATGTACCTTCGTATTGCGCTAGAATGCAACGACTTTTGAAAGTTCTCACTATCAAGCTCTTTTCCAAACATTTTGACACTGAGCACATAACCACTTAGCACAAAAAATAAACAAACGGCAAATTGTCCATTATAAAATAAATTAATCGGAGAATATCCATACCAGGTATCCCATTCAAAATGAGCTTGTTGCGGTCTTCCATTTAACGCCGCAGGGTAAAAAACTTGTATGTAGTGCGAAATAACCACGGCAAATGCCGCGAGTCCCCTAATACCATCCAAATAGAATAGCTTTTTTTCAGATGTCTCTTCACTCATTTTTTCCCCTTCTTTCACGAATAGATCTACTATAACATGCAACGCAATGATTAAATGTACATCGTGAACCGTTTTTTTATTTGATAATATTGAGAACTTGAAATAGACGTAGTACAAACATTCCTTACTGTAAACCATCAGAACAGAATTCTCCGTCCTAACGGTCAAATTTAAGACCATTTTCTCTCTATATCAGCCCAAACCATTATACTGAGGGGGGATAACGGGTACGAACGGTATCGCTTGGGAATCCAGTTCCTTGAAAATTTTAACCTGAAAAATCATATGCGTATTTCTTACCGGTTGGAAGACTTGTTCATAATCAACTGATGATCGATACACCACAGTATGCTTTTATTCCGATTTTTTAAGGGGCTATCATCTCATTCATTTCGAGTTGGGCTTCTTCATATTTCGGGTAAAATAAAGATATAATGGCAACCGAAAGGTTTTTTGAACATGCGCGATGATAAACAAGCAGAAGATATTACAATGTTTTTTGAATCACTCGATAGCCAGAATAAGTTGGAAAAGCTCCTAAAAAAGGGCGATTGGCACTTAACCGCTTTACTTAAAGAACTTGAAGACTAACACCGCTTCATAAAGAAAAAACGATCCATATACTGAAGTCATGCGTTTTATGAATATTCATGAGGCTATCCCTGAAAGAAAAAAGGCCAACTTCTGTTGGCCTTGAAACTAACTGGCTCAAATTCCTTGGATCACTGTTTTATAATTAAATAGGCTCCTAGCATAATAACAATACCCCCTAGAATCTTAGTGGTATTAACCGTAAACCCGGAATAATACAGGCAGAAGGCTTTTCTCCGGAGTTATAAGCAAGCGCCCCCCTATCTAATAGGACTCTAGTACTGCGAATATATTTTACATCGTCGTTATTTAACTTGAGTGGATGTGTAGCAGACGATCACCATGTACCAGGACGGTTAAAGTCGATATAAAAAATATGGGGAATGAAAAAATACATAGAAATCTCTTAGTTCAAGGTTCTTTTAAGTAATTTGATTTGAAAACAATTTTGTACACACCGCTATTTTAGAATCCTCTATGTATATAACGATGATACAAAGGAAAAGTTTGTGTTTTTCGTAAATCCCCCCTTGAAACTAAATGTTATTTTGATCGAATTCCTCTGCAATAATTTAATATTATTTTTTTTCAAGCCAGCGCTCCAAGGATTCAGTATCAATTCTCTTAGTGTCTAAATTAATGTCCGTATCGAATAGCCGATCCTCATCTGCATTCAGTTCGTATCATCGTTGGTACATTTGCTCTGTACCCATCCAGAATTAATAACTTCTAGAACAGATTCGGGGTGAGTATAACCGTTTTCAAGAAAGGGGATAGCTTAATAAATTGATCTCGATGCAATTCGAACATAAGTCTTATATACTTCTGTAGTCTTATTTTTAGGCATTGGCACATTTCTGCATATATCAGTATGAATCATAACTATAACCAAAACTGCCCATTAGAGCTTGATAAATAAAAGGAGCAGATGCCGCCGGCAAAGCTACTCCTTTATTTTATTCAACTGACGTTTCCCGTTAGTTCAACCCACTATCGCCTACCGAACCTCGCATAAGCTCGTATCTGTTCGGCCAACCGCTCGAGTTCGGCCTTTGCCGCAGGTGAGGGGCTGTCGAGCTGTGCAGCCGTCGGGCTCCTCAAGAAACGCCGCAGCATACCCAATAGCAGCCCTTCCGGCAGAGTCTGCAACGCAACGAACCCGCGAGGAACCAGCGGCGTTGGCAATGCGTCCAGATTCTGCCGCATGAGGCGTATCATGCCGCGGATCGTGTCCGGCTCGTTGGCCAGTGCTACCGGGCCGCCCGCCGCGTTCACCGCTTGCAAGATCGGCACCTCGAACGCGGCGGGCGTCTTGAGCCAGGCATCCATCTGCGGCTCGACCTTGGCGTTGAACCCGGCGGTGCGGAACTCCCGCACGATCCGTTCCAGTCGCGGGGTGGTACGGCCATCGGCTTAGCCGATCGGCGTCGGGAACAGGCGGGTTATGATATTGGTCGCTCGGTAGCGGACCACATCGCCGTCCATTGCCCCGGCTGCGGTGGGAAAGCCGAGCAGCACTCGCTCGTTGCCTAGCGGTTCCGCGCCGGCCGCCCAGTTAAGCATGAACAGTACGTCGCCTTCGAGACCAGCGAGTGTCTCCAGTACCGCTTCCACCTGATGGGTACCACTGGCACCGGTACCCGCCTTACGAACTGGCTGGCTCCCTCGGCGAGTTGCACGCCGTACCTGCGCAGGGAGGCCAGACGCTCGCCCCGGGCGAGGAGCTAGACGTCGTGCCCGGCCTCATGCATGCGGGCGGAGAACAGGCTGCCGAGAATCCCGGCGCCGTACACTAGCAGTTTCATATGAATCCCTCTTTCGTACGTTCGTTCCAGTCATATGTTCGTTTGATTCAAGTGTATTGGAAAAGCAGCCAAGACTTTGACAGTTGTAGCATCTAATTTTTTCAAATAGCTTTTAAGGGAACCATCTAAATCATACTGATCGATGTCACCGCAGTTAAACCAAACGTCAAACCGCCCTATGGACTGATACTTGACGGCTATTTTCATTCTTATCCTCCTTACAACTTGACTATAAGACAACATGTTGTATGATAAATAATACGAATTTGTTTTCCATTCAACAACCAACAATTTTATTTAATTTGTCGGATCATAAGTTGCTGCGAGAGGGGCAAGTGATGAAAAAGCAGCCTGAAATAACGGAAAAAACAAAGCAATCGTTTATCAGCGTTTTTTGCGAACTTTATTGCCAAAAACCGATAGAGAAAATCACCGTACAGGAAATCGCAAACAAGTCTGGATATAACCGAAGTACCTTTTATCAAGATTTTCCTCCGGATCAATTAATTCGTTTGATAGATATGTTATTTACTTCAGGAATATCGTCTGTTGTAAAGAACTGTTAGCCTGCTTGCTTTTTGTTCTTTGGAAGAGTTCACCCCACAGCCATTGAGATGCTGATTGAATGATGCAAATTAATATGCAATTGTAAAAAAGCCTCTGAGTCAGAGGCTTTTTATTTGGAATCCATTCGAACTATCCTGCCCGTTAGCTTAATGGTGCAAAAAACCGATGAACATTCTCAGATCATCGAACCGGCCGCGATTACAAATCCCTCCATCCCTCCGGCTACATATCCCGAAGCAGCGAAGTATTCAGCTCTGCCCTTCCCAGGTAACCGCTGCAGATGACAGGGCGGTTAATGATTTCGTAGAGTTTTTTTAAGGTCCGTCATGTATTCCTGGCTCCAGGTTTCAAACGATTCGAATTCCTCTCTGGAAATTTGGTGGTACTCCGGGGTGTCGGCGATCCACGTTAGGACCTCATACGCATAGATATCGTCGCCAAACTTTCCTACAGATTGGTATCTGCCTGTTTTCAGGCGGATGTAATCAGTGTATCTCAAGATCATCACTCCATTATGGATCATGAATATCGTTTACAAAGATCATAATCTCCTCCTCAGTACAACACAAACGAAAAAACTCCATCCCCGAAGGGACGGAGTTGCTCCGCATAACCACCGATAGACGTGCAATAAAAGAAAGACTTCGCTTAACTGTCTCCGCCCTCATCCATATGCTGCGCAAATTCGTCCAGAAGCGCGCGCACTTCATCGGTAGACGTCGTGCTCATCAATTGATTTCTGAGTTCGCTTGCCCCTCGGAACCCTTTGACATAAATCTTGAAAAAGCGATGAAGAGCTTTGAATGGACGGGCCTCTAATTGTTGGGAATACTGATCATGGAGATCCAGCTGCAATCTTAAAAGATCAAGGTATTCGCTACTACTATGATCCCTCGGCTCTTTTTCGAAGGCAAATGGATTTTTGAAAATCCCGCGCCCGATCATGATTCCATCCACGCCATATTGTTCAGCCAGTTTCAAGCCCGTTTGACGATCGGGAATATCTCCGTTAATCGTAAGCAGCGTATGCGGCGCCACACGATCCCGGAGTTCCTTGATTTCAGGAATCAGTTCCCAATGCGCATCGACTTGGCTCATTTCCTCTCTCGTCCGCAAATGGATCGAAAGATTAGCGATATCCTGCTTCAAAATATGGGTCAACCAGTCCTGCCATTCATCCACCCTTGTGAAACCAAGTCTGGTCTTCACGCTTACGGGCAATCCTCCTGCCTTGGCGGCTTGGATGATATCAGCCGCAATCTCTGGCCGGAGAATTAAGCCGCTTCCCTTCCCATTGCATGCCACATTATGAACGGGACAACCCATATTGATATCGATCCCTTTAAATCCCAACTTCGCCATATCGATACTCATTTTTTCAAAATACTCCGGCTTATCGCCCCATATATGTGCGACCATGGGTTGTTCATCCTCGGTAAAAAGCAAACGGCCGCGCACGCTATGATTCCCTTCCGGGTGACAATAGCTCTCCGTATTCGTAAACTCCGTAAAAAATACATCCGGTCTTCCCGCTTTACTCACGACATGACGAAAAACAACGTGCGTCACATCCTCCATCGGTGCTAGCACAAAAAAAGGCCGGGGTAAATCAAGCCAAAAATTGTTGTTCACTTCAAACTCAAATCCTTTCGTTATGATGCAGTTTCAAACGTTGTCCCAAAATATTACGCCTAATTCGACTTCTTGTTATCCAACCAAGCAACGGCTTCAAAAATCAGGGCTTTGCAAAATTTCGATTCGGCCGCACCCGGATTCAATATATAGGACGAACTAAAACGTATCGCTCTATCCATTCTCCGACCATATTTATTTTCATTAAACTGGAAATTTCTACCTTGCCGAATTTTAAGAAAAAGAACAAATTCCCCAATCAGAAATTCGCCATTATATATTATACTAATTCCAACCAAGCCATGCACTCCACATGTAGTTACCCCATTATAAAGCGTGAAGTTGTTGGATCTAGGATTTTGCTGCCGATAAACAACCGAATTGTTAGGATGACGCTGAAAAGATACGGGGAAGACCGGTGCCGTAGAATTGAAAAGGACAAAAGAGGAGAAACGGTTGGTTTGTTGTTTATGATGCGGCGGGAGCCGAACCGTGATGATCGAGGGTGTGCAGCATATCCGAATTCATAATTCATTTTGGACCGGCCCCATAACGGTCAAAAACGCTGTTCACCCGAAAACTCGGGTATCAGCGTTTTTGGTATTCGGCATATGCGTAAAGGTTATGCCCCTCCGGAACCACCGGCTTCATTCTTTTGAAAAAGATACGTCACAAAAAAACCGTTCTCATCTTCCGTTTCCGTATAGTTTAACAGTGTCATTGATTTCTGCAGTCCATCAAAATCAGTTGGTTGAATCAAATCCTCTTGTCGTACGGAATCCTCCTCTTTATGCTTATGTCCGAAACCACAAACAAATAAAATACCGCCCGCCGATAAATGGTCGTCAATGGCCGCCAGCTGCGCTTTGTTTAACCGAAAATGATTAATGACAATATTATCAAACACGCCGATATCTTTTAACGAATCGGGATCGCCTAAGTCGATCTGCTGTGTATGCACCGGGTAATTGTTGGCATGAGCCAACTTTTCCAAACGATTTAGCGCCTCCCGGCTAAAGTCCACTCCGGTTACGTTAAAATGGTGCTCGAGAAGAAATAAAGTGTTCCTCCCATCTCCGCAAGCAAGATCAAGGACGGATCCTTTTTTAAAATACGGTAGATGGTCTACCAAACTTTTTTCAGGATGAAGCCGTTGATCTCCTCTTTTTGCAAATTTGTCATCCCAATACTTTTGGTTTCCCATATACTCCATTGGGCACTCTCCTTTGGATCGAAGGATGATATAGCCTACATACCATTGTCATGATGATTGATTCATATTCGACCACGTTTTCAATTTCTTGTCAACTTCGCTTCGAGATATTCCTTAGTTTAACTTCCTCAAATCGCTTTTGGTGCTTTCATGCTTTTGGTTAACAGCTTTTGTTGTACCCATCGTCAGTCCTAAGAGGATGCCCGTAATAGCCATTAATATTATGACGATAAACGTATCGCTAAACGCTTGAGACCACGCTTCAACTTGCGTTATCATACCGGGACCCCGATGCTCTTTGAATCTACTGGCTAATAAGGAAGCAAGCCCCGCTATTGTGAAAGAAACGACCACTTGTTGTGTGGCGCTTGATAACGAGGAGACACGAGTTACCAAATGGTCCGGGGCTACTTTTAACAAATGTGTATAAAGCGGCATGACACAAAGTCCCACACTGGAAGAAATCAGGAGGATCAAAAGAATAGTCACCAACATCCCTGTATCCGGAGAAACGCGTGAGAACAGGTAAACTGCAATAGTCAAAATGCCCATACCGGCTATAGCTACAGGTCGCACTCCAAATTTATCAAACAGCCTGCCTCCGAGTTGGTTAGAGAGAGCGGCAACGATAGCATAAGGCAGCATAATTAAACCGGACTCAAATGCACTATAATTTTGAGCGTTTTGCAAAACTTGAGGGATTAAGAATAAGGTCCCGTATTGTGTAAATACCGCGATCCACAACATAAGAATGCCTCTCGTGAAACTTCCCGACCCGAACACCCGAAGCTCCAGCAGCGGGTTCTTCCGGTACAATTGGGAAAATACGAATAATACCAGAGCCATTCCACCAAGGATAACCGCCCCTATTGCATTTGCAGAGATCCCATAGCATATTCCCGCAAAAGCAATGGGAGCGAGAAACATGCCGATGAAATCGAGATCAGCCGTATTCTGTTTATCCATTACTGGCAACTTGAGAATTCCAGCCAGAAGGGCAATAACTCCAATCGGAACATTGATAACAAAAAGCCAATGCCATGAAATATAGTCCACCATCAACCCGGACAATACAGGCCCAAGTGCAGGGGCTAACATAGTAGGCAATACCACGATTCCCATCACTTTACCAGCCTGGTTCGGCGGACTAAGACGATAGGTGTATGAAAACATGATGGGAATAATCATCCCGCCGCCTAAACCTTGCAATACTCGGAAGCTAACTAACTGCCCCAGATCCTGTGCCAAAGCGCATAATAAGGAAGCAACCGTAAATACACCCAAAGCTGTTAGAAAGATCGGTTTCATCCCAAAGCGATCGCACATCCATCCGGTAATCGGAATAACCGCTGCCTCCGCGAGCAAGTATCCCGTAATGACCCACTGAACGTCATTGTAAGAACTATCGAACTGTAGAATCAAACGAGGAACCATGACATTCATGGCGGTACTGTCCAACATCACCATAAATGCTCCGATAATAATAACGAGCAGAGGTCCTACTATTGATCTGATAGAAAACACATCTTCTCTTTTATTTTCTCCTGCTGTATTTTTGAGCATGATGAAGTCCCCTCCTAATTATTCCGCGGTAGAGGCCGCAATAACAATTGCTCCGTCATATTGGCATTATAAACAATAAAAGTCTACAATTTGAAGTAGACAAATTTTTATGATATTATCCTAATTTAATGACTTGCTCTAAATTTTAGAGTTATACTATATATGAGGAGGGATCGAATGGACAAGATTTCAGATGATGAGTGCTAAACTGCCATTGAGAACGTGTTAAATATTTTAGGTGGAAAATGGGCCTTTTTGGTGATCGGCCATTTGAATAAGGGTGCACAACGATTCAATCAGCTACAACGTAATCTAAATACCATTAGCACCCAGTCTTTAACGAGTACTTTAAGACATTTAGAAAAAAATGAAATCGTTCATCGGAAGGCATTTCCTACTGTACCTGTAACTGTAGAATATTCCTTAACAGAAAAAGGGAAAGATTTTCAAACCATTCTAAAAGAAATGCGTGATTGGGGCCAAAAATGGGCGCAACAACATAAATAACCTGCTAAAGAAAGCAGCAATAGACGCCAAAAATAAAGGAGCTTAGCACGACAACCGCTTAGCTCCTTTTTTCATTCAACTATTCACCTGTTTTCCATCCAAGACTGTCCTTCATCGTGAGGCTGATTCATGTTTCCTTTGTTCCTTTCCTTTTCACCGTAACATTGTCCTCAGCATAACAAATTAAATCAAGATTCGTAAATAATGTTTCCTAGAAATAATATTGACACCCGTAATCCCTTCTGTTACATTGTTTCCAGGAAACAAAGGTGATAAGGAGTGCTAGTGCTTTGCCATGAATAAAACCTTTAATAAAGCACTGGCAGCTATTATTATGAGTCATCGCTCAATCCGCAAATTCAAAAACGAAAAACTGACTACTTGATTACCGTGCTTACCAATCCCGCCCTGAAGCGGGAGTTAAGCGAAATTACAAATACGCCGTATATTGAGGAGAACAGGTCGTACTCTAGATTTGGGGGATTGTTATGGTTAAGGACTCATGGTTTACAATTCAAGAAATCGATAATAAAACATTCGCAATTAGTGAATATGGACATTGGGAGAAAGTGCATTCATTTTTATTAGTTGGCAAAGAGAAAGCCGTTCTTATTGATACGGGTCTTGGGATTGGTAATATTAAACGAATAACGGATCAATTGACTGATTTACCGATTGTTGTTTTAACTACTCATGTGCATTTTGATCATATTGGAAGTCATGGGGAATTTGAGAATATTTATGTTCATGCAGATGACTCAGATTGGCTAATAAACGGCATTAAAGGAAAGACCCTAGAACAGATACGAAGAGATATTAGTAGAGATATTACAATTCCAACTCCAAAAACATTTAATCCAAAAACGTATAAACCCTATCAAGGAAACCCTACTGGATTATTACAGGATGGCGAAGTGATTGATATAGGAAACAGAGAGTTAATGATTCATCATACTCCCGGGCATTCTCCAGGCCATATATGTGTTTTTGACCAAACAAAGGGTTATTTGTTTACCGGTGATTTGCTTTATGATAAAACACCTGTATATGCTTTTTATCCTTCGACTAACCCCACTGATTTAGTTAATTCTTGGGAAAAAATATCAAATATTCCGGATGTCACAAAAGTTTATGGTTCACATCATACATTAGGTCTTGAACCAAGCATCTTACAAGAACTTAAAAAGGCAGTTAAAGAACTTAAAGAAAAGGACCTCGTAAAGTTTGGAACGGGAGTTCATAAATTTAAAGGGTTTAGTGTACAGTTTTAAGGCCGTGTGTCCAAAGAAAATAAAGTCTTAATTGACGGTGGCATGAAACTAACTGGCAGTTTAACTCAGCTATTCGTCTCAATAATGCGTCTTCAATGTTATTTTCTCATGGGAGGAGTTGCATTGAGGGGTGATTTTATCAAAAAAATTTTTGACACCGTATTTTTAAAGGTGTATATTGGCGTAATACCCATTTGCATGGGTCTATTTTCGAGAGGTGATAAACCGTATGTTACCTATTCACCAGGAATTCATTAATCAAGCTCTGGAAAAAATCCGTCAGGATCGTCGCCTCACGGGGCTGCTTGTCGGTGGTTCCGTCATTCGCGGGACAGTGGATGCATACAGCGATCTAGATTTGATCGTTGTATATGATATTGCATTCAAGGAAGAGATAATGGAGCAACGCATTCGAATCGCCAATTCGTTTGGCAACCTGCTTTCGGCCTTCACCGGCGAGCATGTCGGTGAACCTCGGTTGGTAATCTGTCTGTATGGACCTCAGCCGCTCCATGTCGACTTGAAGTTCATCTCCTCATCAGAGCTGGCCGTACGAGTCGAGAATCCGCTCGTGCTTTGGGATCGCGACAATTCGCTGCGTTCAATCATCAACGAGACATCACCTTCGTATCCTACTCCCAATCCTCAATGGATGGAGGATCGATTCTGGGTATGGGTGCATTATGGAGCAACGAAGTTAGGCAGAGGCGAATTATTCGAGTTCATTGATTTACTCACTTATATACGAAGTGCCGTGCTCGGGCCCCTAATTCTTATGAATAACGGGCATCTTCCGTCTGGAGTACGTAGGCTGGAGCAATATGCCGCCCACGAAATGGAAGAGCTTAAAGAGACGATTCCGCTCCACAACGCCTCAAGCTGTTACCATGCGCTGAAGGCCTCTATAAAGCTCTATAGAAGATTGCGTCAAGATACCGAAGGACTGATACGCAAGGAAGAAGCTGAGCAAGCTGCGATAGCATATCTCGATTCGGTATACGATAGCGTGCGTAAATGATATCTTGTTGCTAAGACCTATTGGAATGTTTCCCGATCGGTAGCAGCATGGGTCATATGCAACATGACTCTAACGGGGAACGATAGTCGAATGATAACAGCGGCAGTCTAAGACATTATTTTCACAGAACACATAGCCAAGAAAAAAAAGAGCCCGGCCTTCACACAGTGAGCCGGACTCTTTTTTTGCTATTGCATAGCCCAATTTAGGAATAGGGTAAACATGTAGACCCAGAAAAGTTACATAAAACCCTTGGCATTGCCTGCCGGCAACAACAAGGGCTCAAAAAAGCTTAACACAGCGATAATGTTGACATTCTTCAAGCTTGGTGAACCGCCGTCGTCAGCTCATGCATCGAAAGCAACCGACGGCGGCCGCTGGAATAGTTGAACAGGATGATTAAGGATTGGTTGACCAGAGTCCGGCATGTTTTAGTAACACACGCGGATGAAGTTTTAGCTGCGCAACCATTAAGTCTGCCAAATCTTCTGCCTGCATCACTTTATCCGGATTGCCGTCCGTTAAGTTGAGTTCAACAGCCATGTCTGTTGCCACCGTGCTTGGCGTTAATGTGGTAACACGAATATTATGCTTACGCACTTCAAGCATTAATGACTCGCTTAATCCGATCACTGCAGCTTTTGAAGCCGAGTATGCGCTTGTAACCGGTGCACCTTTTTGACCGGCTGTCGAGGAGATATTAATGATGTCGCCTGTTTTGCGATCTATCATTTCCGGCAATACCGCGCGTGTTGTGTAGTACACGCCTTTTACATTGACATCGATAATATGGGTCCATTCTTCAGGCGTTAATTCCATGAAGTTGCCGAATTTGGAGATGCCGGCATTGTTGACTAAAATGTCGATCGCGCCAAGCTCTCCGCGAATGGATTCGACCGCTGCAGTGATCGAGTCTAAATCCGCTACGTTTGCCGCGGCGATGGCCACCTTCACATCATATTGTTTAAGTTCCTCTGCTACGCGTTGCAAATGTTCAAGCGTACGTCCGACCAGACCTACGTGAATGCCTTCTTTGGCAAAAGCTATTGCTGTTGCACGTCCAATTCCACGCCCTGCTCCTGTAATTAACGCCACTTTGCCTTGGATTGTTTGCATGGTGTTCACTCCTTAATAAAATCGATTTGAAACAACGCTGAACCCTGCATTCCATCGTTGCCTCAATATATAAACTTGCAAAACAGTCATTTTCCCAATGTTCGACCCCACTTATTGTATCACGACTTGATTTGAATCTGAAATGTCTTGATGGGAAACCCTTCAGATTCGAATCGCCAGCAATCAAAAACTTGCTTTTTTTCATTATCGTCGAACTTAGTTTTTTAATATCCCATGAATCAACGCCGTATCACTCCATAAAGTCATAGTAAAAAGGCTCCCCGCAAAATGCAGGTGACAATAGTTGCTGGAACCAACTATGTTCAGATGATGAGTAATGACTCAAGTTCAAGATTTATGTATTGATTATAGAAATCTCGCCATATCATATATTCATCACTATTATGTACAAATCTCTGATTAAGGCTGTCGTACATTTGAACGGCATTATCGACTGGAGCCATATTACTGATTAGATCTTTAAATTCGTCACTCATAAGCTCAATCAAATGACTTTCAGAAAAGAAAGCATGATCCCAAAATCTATCAAGGAAATAGGTGACCTCTTTTTTGCTATATTCTCTTTCCAGCAGTTCAACTAGATTGTTGAGCTGCAAAAATGGAGCTCTCATTAAATAAAGAGCTAAATCATTATATAATCTATGAACATCCGACAGTTTCCCTATGTAATCCATATCTGCAGCAATAAATTCGATTAGTACTTCAAAACTCGCTAACACATATTCTGGCGAAACATACTCATTTGTGCTGTACATATCTTTGATGAGTTTCCAATTATCGGTTTCAATAAACTGAACAATTTGAGGATGAATTAATGAATAATATTTTTCCGGGATTAGCTTACCCAAGGTCTGGGACATAAGATAGGACGCTCTTAATATGGATGAGGCAGGACTAAAGATACTGGTACCAAAATCAAGTATTTTAACTTCATCATCTTTTATCATAATATTTTCAGCATGCAAGTCACCATGGTAGATCCCTTCAGCATGGGAATACTCCATAACCTTAATAATTTTTTGTGCATATTTCAATTTTTCTTTTTCGTTTCTAGATCTATCCAACCATTTTTCTAGTGTAACTCCGGGGATATACTCCATGACCGCATAACAGTAACCATTTTGATAGTCCCCTGTAAAAACGGATACAATAGCTTTATTTTCTAGAGCAGCTAACTTTTGTACCTCTGCTTTGAAGCGGCCCGGGTCGGGATATTTCTGCCCTTTTCTTGGCAACCATAATTTTAATGCTACCGTCCGATTAAATAGTGTATCCAAACATTTAAATACAACCCCATTTGCGCCGTTCCCCAGTTGCTCTTGAATTTGTATATTATTTATTACAATTTTTGTTTTTTTATTCACTGTAATTATATTATTATGAAAGGCTATGTCGTGCATAAATTCCATCAGCCCCTTTAGTAGGTAGAATGTTAGACTTCGTTTTATTTTTATTGATTCTGGATATTGTGTCAACCATAATTTAAATCATCTGGGGTATTTCACCTAAAGAAACGATCATACAGCTGATAAATTCGATTCATTGTTTACCTCTCGTAAAGATATACAAAACAAAAAAAACGCTCGGGTAAATATCTTGTCTCGAGCGTTTTCTTGTAATGACTGGATCTTTAATTGTGAATGTGATTTTATGTCTATGCAGAATTATCACCATTTACTGATGTTTGATTAGGATTTTCACCAACTTCGCATTAACTCATCATTCTTCCACTATTCTAGTCTGCACAAACAACCTTTAACATTCAAAGACCTTTTACACAGGAGTTGCACGACTGTATCAATTCCTCACCAACTTAGCCACGCTTTCCACATGCACCGTATGCGGGAACATATCCACCGGCGTCACTTCCACCGTGCGATACCCGCCATCCTCCAGCATCCGCAAATCCCGCGCCAGCGTAGAAGGATTACAGCTCACATACACTACCCGCTCCGGCTTCATCTCCAAAATCGTCTCCAGCAGCTTCGGATCGCAACCTTTGCGCGGCGGGTCGACGACGATAACGTCCGCTTCGATGCCCTGCTCTTTCCAGGCAGGGATGACATCTTCAGACGCGCCGACCTCAAATGTGACGTTATCCATACCGTTCAGCTCCGCATTGCGGCGCGCATCCTCAATCGCCTCCGGCACGATCTCCACGCCGTACACCTTGCCCGCATGCTGCGCCAGGAACAGCGAAATCGTCCCGATGCCGCAGTACGCGTCAATGACCGTCTCTTCTCCGGTCAATCGAGCGTACTCCACCGTTTTGCCGTACAGGACTTCGGTCTGCGCCGGGTTCACCTGATAGAACGACCGTGCCGAGATGGCGAACTTCACGTCGCCGATATAATCATATATCACTTCGCTGCCCCACAGGACGCGGGTAACGTCCCCGAAAATCACGTTCGTCTGCTTCGTGTTCACGTTCTGGCAGATGCTGACCACCGAGGGCAGCTGTTCGCGAATCACGCCGATCCATTCATTCACATGCGGGATCTTGTCCCCGTTCGTTACAAGAACGATCATCATCTCGCCGGTACGGAAGGCGACCTTCACCACAACGTGACGAAGCAAACCTTGGCCGGTTTCTTCATCGTACGCGGAGATGCCGAGCTTGCGGCCGATCGCCTTCACGCGGGCAACGACCTCGTCGTTTTGCTCGTGCTGGATGAGGCAGGCTTCCATGTCGATGATGCGGTGGCTGCCGCGGGCGTAGAAGCCGCCGACCAGGCCGCCTTCGGTCACGCCGATCGGCACCTGGGCCTTGTTGCGGTAGCGCCACGGATCGTTCATGCCAAGCGTGGCATGGACCTGGATACCATTGGAACTCCGCGCTTCCGAAGATGATGACGCCTCAACGGACTCTCCCGAGTCCCCGCGCCGCAGCTCCGGCTCCCCGAGCACCTGCAGCTTCCCGATCCGCGTCAAATTGTCCACGACAAGCTGCCGTTTCCAGGCCAGCTGCGCGGCATAGTCCATATGCTGCAGCTGGCAGCCGCCGCATTTGTCGAAGATCGGGCAGGGCGCGGCAATGCGGTCCGGGCTGGCTTCGACCAGTTCGAGCAGCTTGGCGTAGCCGTACTGCTTTTTGGTCTTCAGTACCTTCACGCGCACTTTTTCGCCGGGCAAAGCGCCCGCGACGAATAACGTATATCCTTCGGCTCGTCCCACGCCTTCGCCGTCATGGTTCATCCCGATGATGTCGATGACGACCTCGTCGTTTTTCGCCACCGGCAGTCCGGCGATGGGTGCAGGCGTGCTGCGGCGGCCGGCGTTCCGGCGGCTTTGTCGCTTGTTCATGCTGCTTACGTCACTTCTTT
>Ga0180220_1001121_pt1 | contig 21627 bp, 12 predicted proteins | sample eDN5th37CBELigBY_FD_151335 | JGI IMG/M metagenome (GOLD analysis project Ga0180220, IMG submission 151335) | Enriched backyard soil microbial communities from Emeryville, California, USA - eDNA 5th pass 37_C BE-Lig BY (version 2) (version 2) | ecosystem: Environmental > Terrestrial > Soil >...
TTCGATCGGCTGTTCCGGTCCAGGATCCAGGCGGTCTTTCGGCTCCTCGGGCGCGCGTCGCCCACGGCGGCCTTCACGCCCATCGGCCTGGGGCGAGGCCTGGAGTCCTCCCCCTTCGTCCCCCCCGCGGGCTTCCTCCGCCCCCGCCTCGACGGCCGCGAGACGAGCTGGCTGGAGTGGCTGGGCGCCGGGTCCTACCACGCGTCTGAGGCGAGGGGCATCGCCATGCACCAAGCGGTGGGCAGCTTCGAGGAGCTGCGTTTCGGCTTCGATCCCGAGCACCTCCACCTCCGCCTCGACCCCAGGTGGGAGGATTCCGCACGTCTCCTCACCGAGGTGGACGAGCTGCGCCTGGACATCGAGCTCGAGGAGGGGCGGATCGAGATCGGCGTGAAACTCCGTGCGGGCCAGCTCTTGCCCTATAGTGCGGAGGAAGGGACGACCCTCGGCGCCGGCTGCCTGGGCAGCATCGTGGAGATGTCGTTCGGTCTCTCGGAGCTCGGCCTCCGGGCGGGACAGGCCGCCCGGTTCGCCGTGCGAGGGATGCGCGGGGCCGTCGAGGTCGAGCGCCTCCCGACGAGCGGCTGGCTGACGTTCGAGGTCCCGGACGAGAGCTTCGAGCAACGCACGTGGAAGGTCTGATGAAATACGAGCGAGGGCAGGAGACCACGGTCATCCGCACGGGGACCGGCGCGAACCAGTTGCCTTCCAGCGGCGGCGCTGCCGGCAGCCTGGTGATCATCTACGGCGCCGGCATGGGCAGGCTGATCCCCGTCGACGGCACCGAGCTGCTCATCGGCCGCGACCAGTCCAACCACGTGGTGGTGGAGCAGGAGAGCGTGTCCCGCAGGCATTGCGTGGTGCGCACCAAGGACGGCGCCCTCGTGCTCCAGGACCTGGGCTCGACCAACGGGACGTTCCTGAACGACGAGGAGGTGCGGCCGCCCCGCGAGGCGCCGCTGCGCTCCGGCGACCTCATCAAGGTCGGCGGCACGATCTTCAAGTACCTGGGCGCCGGCAGCGTCGAGGCCCTCTACCACGAGGAGATCTACCGGATGGCCATCATCGATGGCCTCACCGAGGTGAACAACCGCCGCTACCTCATGGAGTTCCTCGAGCGGGAGATGGCCCGCTGCTCCCGCCACGATCGGCCCCTGTCGCTCCTCCTCTTCGACCTCGACCGGTTCAAGAACATCAACGAGGAGCACGGGCACCTGGCGGGGGACGCCGTCCTGCGCGAGATCGCGACGCTGGTGCGCACGAAGATGATCCGCCGCGAGGAGCTGATCGCCCGCTACGGCGGCGACGAGTTCGCGATCGTCCTGCCGGAAAGCACCATCGAGCACGCCCGCCTCTTCGCGAAGCGGCTCCTCGGACAGATCGCGGCCCGCCGGGTGGTCTTCGACGACCGCGAGATCGCGGTGTCGATCTCGATCGGCATCGCGGCCATGTCCCGCGAGTTCACCGAGCCGTCGCAGTTCATCGACGCGGCGGACGCCAACCTCCTCACGGCCAAGCGCTTCGGCAGGGGCCGCACGATCGGGTGATGCCTTGTCCGAGCTCCGCAGGGATCCGATCACCGGGCGATGGGTGATCCTCGCGGCCGAGCGCGCGGCGCGGCCGAGCGACTTTGCGGAGGCGCCACCCCACGAGGAGGGGCGGTTCTGCCCGTTCTGCCCCGGCAACGAGGGGGCCACGCCCCACGAGCTCCTGCGCCGCCGCGCCGCCGACGCGGAAGGGGCCGAGGCGTGGTCCGTCCGCGTCTTCCCGAACCGGTATCCGGCCCTCCGGATCGAGGGGGAGCTGGTCCGCGCCGCCCACGGGCTCTTCGATCGCATCTCCGGCGTCGGCGCCCACGAGGTGATCGTGGAGACGCCGCGGCACGACCTCGCCTTCGCGGACATGTCCATCGACGGCATCGCGGAGGTCCTGCGGGTGTGGCGGGATCGGATCGTCGACCTCTCGCGGGACGAGCGCCTCGCCTACGTGTCGGTCTTCAAGAACCAGGGTGCCGCCGCTGGCGCCACGCTGGTCCACGAGCACAGCCAGCTCCTGGCGCTGCCCGAGGTGCCCCGCGACGTGGCGATCGAGGCCGAACTCGGCGCCGATCACTGGCGGCGGAAGCAGCGCTGCCTCACCTGCGACATCATCCGCCAGGAGAGGGGGGAGGGCGTGCGGATCGTCAACGAGGGCGAGCGCTTCGTCGCCGTCTGCCCGTGGGCGTCGCCCACGCCCTTCCTGGTGTGGATCCTCCCCAAGGCGCACGCCTCCCACTTCGATTCGTCCTCCGACGACCTGCTCGCGGCGCTGGCGGGGACGCTGCGATCCGTGCTGCGGAAGGTCGGCGAGGCCCTCGAGCAGCCGTCGTACAACCTGGCGCTGTCGAGCGGCCCCTTGCGCGGCGAGCCATCCCCCAGCGCCCACTGGCGGCTCGAGGTCGCCCCGGCCGTGACCACCTCGGGCGGGTTCGAGCGCGCCTCCGGCTGCTGGATCAACTCCACGCCTCCCGAGGAGGCCGCGGCCTTCCTCCGCAAGGTCGCGGCGCCGTGAAGATACTCTTCGCCTCCGCCGAGGTGGCGCCGTTCTCCAAGACCGGCGGCCTGGGCGACGTGGCCGGCGCGCTCCCCCGCGCCCTCGCGGCCAGGGGCCACGAGGTGGTGGTGGCCACGCCCCTCTACGGCAGCGTGGACCGCGCCGCGCACGGCCTCGAGCGACGCGACGATGGCCTGATGGAGGCGGCGCTGGGGGGCGCCCGGGTGGTCTTCGTGGAGGACGACGCGCTCTACGGCAGGCCCGGCGTCTACGGCGAAGGGGGTGAAGAGTACCCGGACAACGCGGCGCGCTTCGCCCACTTCTCGCGGCGCCTGCTCCCGATCGCCGAAGCCGGCTTCGGGAGGCCTCCCGACCTCCTCCACCTCAACGACTGGCAGACGGCGCTGGCGGCCCTCGAGCTGGCGCGCAGGAAGGGCGCCGTCCCGGGCGTCACCAGGAGCGTCTTCACCATCCACAACCTGGGCTACCAGGGGATCTTCCCGAAGACGGTCGTCGACGAGCTGGAGCTCGGTTGGGACGCCTTCACGCCGGACGGCCTGGAGTTCTGGGATCAGGTGAACTTCCTAAAGGCGGGGCTGGCCTTCTCCGACCTCGTCACCACCGTCTCGCCGACCTACGCGAAGGAGATCCAGGGGCCGGAGCAGGGCTTCGGCCTCGACGGGATGCTGCGCAGCCGGGCGGACCGGCTGGTGGGGATCCTCAACGGCGTCGACCCGGCCACCTGGAGCCCCGAATCGGATCCGCACCTCGCCTCCCGCTACTCGCGGGAGGTCCCCGCCGGCAAGCGCCGCTGCCGCAGCGCCCTCGTCGCCGAGCTGGGGATCGACGCGCCGCCCGGGGTGATGCTGATCGGGATCGTCTCCCGCTTCGCCGCGCAGAAGGGCTTCGACCTCCTCCTCGAGGCGCTGCCCCGGCTCCTCGAGCGGGAGGTCGCCTTCGCCATCCTCGGCAGCGGCGAGCACAGGTACGAGCACGGGCTGGAGCGCCTGGCCGCGGAGAGCGGCGGGCGAATCGGGCTGCGCGTCGGCTTCGACGAGGGCCTGGCCCACCGGATCTACGCGGGGAGCGACGCCTTCCTCATGCCCTCGCTCTACGAGCCCTGTGGCCTCAGCCAGCTCTACGCCCTGCGCTACGGCGCGGTGCCGATCGTCCGTCGCACCGGCGGGCTCGCGGACACGGTATCGCAGGCGGGGCGAGGCGAGGGCACGGGATTCCTCTTCGACGACTTCTCCGCCGAGGCGCTCCTCGCCGCGGTCGACGAGGCACGGGTCTGGTTCGCGGATCGCGAGGCGTGGGAGGCGATCCGCGCCCGGGGGATGGAGGAGGACCACTCGTGGGACGCAGCGGCGCGGGACTACGAGGGCGCGTACCGCCGCGCCATGGGGACCCTCGCCTGATCAGGCGATCCGGGCCCGAAGCGCCGGCGCCTCCACCCGCACCCGGATCACGCGGGTGGGGTTCCGCTCCAGCACCGTGAACGAGAAGCCGTGGCTTTGGAGCGTGGCGCCCGCCTCCGGGATCTCGCCGGCCAGGTGGTTGAGGAAGCCCGCGAGCGTGCCGAAGTCCTCGTGCGCCGGGAGGTCCGCGCCGAAGATCCCGTTGAAGCGCTCGATCCCGATCGCGGCGAGGACGGTGTGGTTCCCCTCGTCGTCCAGCTCGACCACGGGGTCCGGCGGGGCGGCGTCGTCCTCCTCGATGTCGCCCACGATCTGCTCGAGGATGTCCTCCAGGGTGACGATGCCCATGAACCCGCCGTGTTCGTCGACCACCATCGCCATGTGGATCCGATCCCGCTGCATCTGCTCCAGCAGCCTGCCGATCTTCATGGCCCAGGCGACGAAGACGGGCGGGCGGATCGCGTCGCTCACCTTGATGAGCTCCGGGTGGACGAGGAGCGGGACGATGTCCCGGGTGTGGAGCACGCCGACGATCCGGTCGATCGCGCCGTCGTGCACCGGGTAGCGCGAGTGCCCCTCCTCGGCCAGTAGCCGCACGAGCGCGGCCGGCTCCACGTCCAGGGGCACGGTGACCACGTCGGTGCGGGGGACCATCACCTCCCGGGCGATCCGACCCGGGAACTCGAAGATCGAGTGGAGGAGACGGGGCGCCGGTCCGTCGTCCTCCTCCCGCGCCTCGGCCAGGAGGATCCGCTCGATGTCCTCCAGCGCGGGGGCCGCGGCCTTGAAGGTCGCCCTGGCTCCGAACGGGGTGAGCAGGCGATCCGTCAGGGTGCGGAGGAGCCGCGCGGGCGGCCCCACCCAGGCGGCGCCGAGGCGAAGGGGGAGGGCGATCCGCAGCGCCCACGCGTCGGGGTGCGCGATGGCGAGGGAGCGGGGGAGGAGGTCGACGATCGAGAAGGCCAGCGCCGCCCCCACGCCGCCGGCGCCGGCGGCGGTGGCGATCGCCCAAGGAGGCGCGCCCGCGCCCAGCCGGAGGAGCGCCGCCGCGGCGGCGCAGGCTGCGCCGATCGCCAGGCCCAGGATCGAGCCGACCCGGGTGGCCGCGAAGGCCGCCTCGACGTCCCGCTTGAGCGCGAGGAGGGAGCGGGTTCGGAGGCCGGGCGCGGATCCGTGGAGCTCCTCGGCGCGCTCCGCCGAGACACCGATCAGCGCCGCCTCCGCCGCGACGCAGAGCGCGCGGACGACGACGGAGAGGGTGGCCAGCAGGGCCAGGGAGGCTTGGAGCGTCATCCTTGGGTGCGACCAGCATATCCCAACCCGGCGGCGAGGGCCCGATTGCCCCTTCGCATGCCCCGAGGTCCGTGCTATAGGCCCGCCGCGAACGCCCGGGATCGGCCCTCTCCGACCCGAAACGGGGCAAGGAGCCGGGCCACGCCAACAGAGGAGGAGGCGACGGATGCAGGCTCGCGTCTACGTTACGCTCAAGCAGGGGGTGCTCGACCCCCAGGGCAAGGCGGTCGCCCGCTCGCTCGGCACCATGGGCTTCGACGAGGTGAAGGACGTGCGCCTCGGCAAGTTCATCGAGCTGAAGCTCGAGGACGGATCCCCGGAGGCGGCCCGGGCGCGCATCGACGAGATGTGCAAGAGGCTCCTCGCGAACACGGTGATCGAGGACTACCGCATCGAGATCATCGGCGCCTAGGAGGAACTCGTGCGCTTCGGCATCGTCGTCTTTCCCGGCTCCAACTGCGACTACGACGCCCTCCACGTGGTGACGGAGGTGCTCGGCCAGGAGGCGAGGCACGTCTGGCACAAGGAGCGTGACCTCTCGGGCCTCGACTGCGTCATCATCCCCGGCGGCTTCTCCTATGGCGACTACCTCCGCAGCGGCGCCATCGCGAAGACGGCGCCGGTGATGGAGGAGGTGGTGGCCTTCGCCGGGCGGGGCGGCAAGGTGCTCGGGATCTGCAACGGCTTCCAGATCGCCCTGGAGTTGGGCCTCCTCCCCGGCGCGATGCTGCGGAACCGATCCCTCAAGTTCGTCTGCCAGGACGTACACCTCCGGGTGGAGAACGCCGACACCCCCTTCACCCGCGGGATCGAGGAGGGAACGGTGCTGCGGATCCCGATCGCCCACGCGGAGGGCAACTACTACCTGCCGGACGACGAGCTCGCGCGCCTGGAGGGAGAGGGGCGGGTCGTCTTCCGCTACGTCGACGAGGCGGGGAACGCCACCGACGCCGCCAACCCCAACGGCTCGCGCAACGGGATCGCCGGCATCGTCAACGCCCGCCGCAACGTCCTGGGGATGATGCCCCACCCCGAGCGCCTCGCGGAGAGCGTCCTCGGCGGCGAGGACGGCAGGCGGATCTTCGAAGCCCTGATCGGTAGCTGATTTTCAAGGAGTCAAAGGTGAGCGAGATCACGCCCGACGTGGTGGCGGGCCACGGCCTCACGGCCGACGAGTACCAGCGCATCCTCACCGCGATGGGACGCGAGCCCAACCTCCTGGAGCTGGGCATCTTCAGCGTGATGTGGAGCGAGCACTGCTCGTACAAGTCCTCGCGCAAGCACCTGAAGGGCTTCCCCACCTCCGGGCCGCGCGTCCTCCAGGGCCCCGGCGAGAACGCCGGCGTGGTGGACATCGGCGACGGCCTCGCGGTGGCCTTCAAGATGGAGAGCCACAACCACCCCTCCTACATCGAGCCCTACCAGGGGGCGGCGACGGGGGTGGGCGGCATCCTCCGCGACGTCTTCACCATGGGCGCGCGGCCGATCGCGTCGCTCAACTCGCTGCGGTTCGGCGATCCCTCCCACCCCAAGACCGCGTGGCTCCTCGAGGGGGTCGTCGCCGGCATCGCGGGCTACGGCAACGCCATCGGCGTGCCCACCGTGGGCGGCGAGATCGCCTTCGACGCCAGCTTCGACGGCAACTGCCTGGTGAACGCCTTCACCTTGGGGGTCCTCGAGTCGGACAAGATCTTCCGCGGCAACGCGTCCGGCGTCGGCAACCCGGTGATCTACGTGGGCGCCAAGACCGGCCGCGATGGCATCCACGGCGCCACCATGGCGTCGGCCGAGTTCGACGAGACGACCGAGGAGAAGCGCCCCACCGTGCAGGTGGGAGATCCCTTCGTGGAGAAGCTCCTCCTCGAGGCCTGCCTCGAGCTGATGAGGTCCGACGCCATCGTCGGGATCCAGGACATGGGCGCCGCCGGCCTCACCTCGTCGTCGGTGGAGATGGCCGGGCGCGCCGGCAACGGGATCGCGCTCCACCTCGACCGCGTCCCGATGCGAGAGGAGGGGATGACCCCCTACGAAATCATGCTCTCCGAGTCCCAGGAGCGGATGCTCATCGTCGCCAAGCAGGGCCGCGAGGCGGACGTCGAGGCGATCTTCCGCAAGTGGGATCTGGACGTGGCCGTGGTGGGGGAGGTGACCGACACCGGCCGCCTGCAGCTCTTCTGGCACGGCCAGCTCGCCGGCGAGCTCCCCATCGATCCCCTCACCGAAGGTGCGCCCGTCTACGACAGGCCGCGGCGCCGCCCGGCCGAGCTCGACTCGCTCCAGGCCTTCGATCCGCGCACGCTCCCCCAGCCGGACGACCTTGGGGAGGCGCTCCTGCGCCTGCTGGGGCGGCCCACCATCGCCAGCAAGGAGTGGGTCTGGCGGCAGTACGACCACATGGTCCGGCTCGGCACCGTCGTCCGGCCCGGCGGCGACGCCGCGGTGATCCGCGTCGACGGGACCAAGGGGGTGGCCCTCTCCGCCGACTGCCCCTCGCGGATGGTCTATCTCGATCCCTACATGGGCGGCATGCTCACCGTCGCCGAGGCCTGTCGCAACGTGAGCGTGGTGGGCGGGGAGCCCGTCGGCCTCACCGACTGCCTGAACTTCGGCAACCCCGAGAAGCCGGAGATCATGTGGCAGTTCGCCGATGCGGTGCGGGGCATCGCCGACGCCTGCCGTGCCCTCGACGTCCCCGTCGTCTCCGGCAACGTGTCGCTCTACAACGAGACCGACGGCGTGGGGATCTTCCCCACGCCCACCTGCGCGGTCGTCGGCCTCGTGCCGGACGTCCGCCGAGCGGCGACCACCTGGTGGAAGCAGGAGGGCCACGAGATCGCGCTCCTGGGCACCTGCACCGGCGAGGCGGGCGGTTCGGAGTACCTGGCGGCCGTCTTCGACAGGACCGCCGGGCTGCCGCCGCGCCTCGACCTCGCCAGGGAGAAGGCGGTGCAGGCCGCGGTTCGCGAGCTGGTGCGCGGGGGGCTGGTGGCTTCGGCCCACGACTGCGCCGAGGGGGGCATCGCCGTGGCGCTCGCCGAGAGCTGCGTGATGGGCCCCGCGAAGGCCGGGCTGGGCGCGAAGGTGAGGATCCCCGGCGACGCCCGCGTGGATCTGCTCCTCTTCGCCGAGGATCCGAGCCGGGTCCTGGTCTCCTACGATCCCGCCCGGCGGGCCGAGGTCGAGGCCGTCGCCGCCGAGGCCGGGGCGCCGTTCGCCGTGGTCGGATCGGTGGGCGGCGACGCCCTGGAGATCGAGGGCGCGCTGCGGGTGCCGATCAAGGACCTCGCTCGCCGGTGGCGCACGGGCCTCACCGAGGTCCTGGGCTTGGCCGACTCCCGCTACCCGGACGAGGTCGCCAGCACCGCCGCGCCGATCTGACGCGCCGCCCCCATCGCGACGGGAGGGGCCGACCCCCATCGACCCTCCGCAGGCGTGACGCCGCCCCGGCCCCGTGCCGAGGGCGGCGCCGTCTTTCGAGTGTCCTCTCGCGCCCGGACCCGGGCGACGAGAGCCCTCCGGGCGGATGTGGTTGCTCATCCTACATTTGGACCCCCAAGATGGAGGTGAGCGTTGACCCTCGCCACGGGAAATGGTTGTTACTCGTCAGGTTGAAACCCAAACTGTTTGTTCCCTGACAGGGGTCAATTGGATGAATCCTCTGAATAGGTGGTCTTTGAGCATCCTGGCGGCGCTCTCGACGGTGCTGTCCGCGTGTGGTTCGTCGGAGAAGGAGCCGGAACCGGTCCTGCCGGACGCGGCCGCCATCGTCTCGTTCGAGGTGGCCCCCGAGGCCGTGAAGGCCGGGGAGACGGTGACGGCGTCCTGGGAGACCAGGAACGCAGCCGCCATCCGACTGACCGCCAACGGCGAGCCGATCGAGCTGGGCGACGCCGTGCCGTCCCAGGGCTCGGTCACGGTCGAGGTCTCGGAGGAGACCCTCTTCGTCCTGGTCGCCACCGGCGCCGGCGGCGACGAGGCCACGAGCGAGAAGACCGTCCGCATCATCGGTGACGCCCCTGCGGTGATCTCCTTCTTTGCCGACCCCGAGGAGCTGGACGATCCCGGCGAGGTGACCCTCTCCTGGAAGACCCGGAACGCCGACGCGGTGCGGATCACCCGCGGCGGCGGTGTCGAGGTCGAGCTCGGCACCGCGGCCGCCGAGGAGGGCTCCGTCACGGTGATGGTCGAGGGGACGGAGACCTTCACGCTGGTGGCCGAGCGGGGCGCCGAGAGCGACGGCCGGAGCCTGACCGTGAAGCTGAAGGGCGCCCCGGAGGCCTCCCTCTCGATCGCGCCCGACCTCATCGCCTTCGGCGACGAGGCGACGCTGACCTGGGAGACCACGGACGCCGCGTCGGTGACGCTCGCCGACGCCGCAGGAAACGAGCTCGAGGGCGGTCCGTTCGAGGTCCAGGGCAGCCTGACGGTCCAGCCCGCCGCCTCGACCACCTACTGGCTCACCGCCGTCGGCGCCGGCGGCAAGGAGACCAAGGTCAGCGCGTCCGTCCAGGTGACGCCGGCGATCCTCGCCTTCGAGGCGACGGACCCGTCGCCCGCCGCCGTGGGCGATTCGAAGGAGCTCACCTGGAGGACGGGCGGCGCCCTCGAGGTCGAGATCTCGAACCTCGACGGCGAGGCCGTCACCTTCACCGGCGACGAGGCCCTCGAGGGGATGGCGACCCTGCCCATGGGCGCCGAGGGGACCTTCCGCATCCTCGCCAGGAGCGGGAACCTCACCGCGCAGAGCGAGATTCAGATCGAGGTGGTCGTCGATCCGGTCATCGGCTCGTTCACCGCCGATCGCGACGTCGTCAGCCTGGTGGACGGCAGCGCCACCGTGACCCTGTCGTGGAGTGGCGTCGCCCGCGCGGACGAGCTCGAGCTCGTCGGCGACACCACCGGCCCCATCGAGCTCGACGAGGTCGCCCCCGAGGGGACGATCGACGTGGCGATCGACGCCGACACCACCTTCACCCTGACCGCGCGCAACACCGCCGGTACGGCGAGCCGGACGGTGGACGTCCGCGCGGTGCCGCTCCCCGTCGTCGAGGACTTCCAGGCGCTCCCGGGCTACGTCGGCCCCGGTGAGGAGGTCCTGCTCTCCTGGACCACCTCCGACGCGACCCACGTCGAGATCTTCCACGACGGCGTCGAGATCGAGGGGCCCCACGATCCGAGCGGCTCCGTCACCGTGACCCTCCAGGTCTCCGCCAACTTCGAGATCGTGGCGTACAACGACGCCCTCGACACCGACACGGGCGCCACCAGCGTAACCGTCGGGCAGCCCCAGATCCTGGACTTCGACGCCTCGGACCTCCACGTGTGGGTCGGCGAGAGCGTGATCCTCTCCTGGGAGACCCTGGGCGCCTCGACGCTGGCGATCTCGACGGCCGACGGCGAGGTGCACACCACCTCGATCCGGTCCGAGGTCGACGGCGGCCAGACCGCGCCGATCGTCCTCTCCGAGGAGGGCCTCGTCACCTTCACCCTCGAGGTGGAGAACCTCTCCGGCCAGACCGCGACCCAGACCGTCACCGTGAAGGCGAGCACCGGCCCGGGGATCGCCATGTTCTCCATCGCCCCCACCGCCCTCCTCCAGGGCACGCCGATCGTGGTGAGCTGGTCCGCGACGCCGGACCCGGACGGGAACGAGCCGACGCTCTCGCTCACCGCCGATCGGGGCGGGCCGTATGACCTCCCCGCCGGCAGCGCGGGCACGACCCAGTTCACCTTGAACGAGACCGGCGAGTACGCGTTCACCTTCACGGCCTCCACCTCCGCCGCGTCCTCGACGCCGGCCACCCGGTCGGAGACGGTGCGCGTGCACGGCGTCCCCGGGGTGAGCATCGACGCCGATCCCCTCGTCTACGACGACGACGTCCACAGCGGCGTGACCCTCTCCTGGGTCTCGACGAACGCCGACCAGAGCCTCGAGATCTTCGAGGTCGTGCCGGACGCGACGGACGTCCTGCTCCACTCCGTCCCCGAGGACGAGCGGGCGGCCGGCTCGTTCGTCGCCAACGGGCCCACCGCCGAGACCACCTATCGGATCGTCGCCACCAACGGGCTGGCGATGACGGCCGAGGCCGAGGTCACGGTGACGCTGCAGCCCGCCGAGATCCTGACCTTCGACGCGACGCCCCCCGCCTACCCGGAGCCGCCCGCTCCCCCGACGATCGGGGTGGTCGCGGGCGACGAGGTCCTCCTCGAGTGGACCACCCGCAAGGCGGACAACGTCTCGCTCGACATCCTCGCCGGATACGTCTTCTCCGAGACCAGCGAGCCCTTCTTCGACGTCTCCGCGAACGGAGGCACGAAGGCCGTCATGACCCACAACTGGTGCTCGTCCTGCCCGACCGGTGACGAGGGGCAGGGCGTGATCACCTTCCCCGCAGGCTTCACCTTCCCCTTCGGCGGCGAGGATCGTGAAGAGCTGATGGTCTGGTCCAACGGCCTGCTGGGCTTCGACATGCACTGGGACGCGAGCAGCCAGACGAGCTTCTCGAACGACAACCTCGCGACCACCTCGAAGTCCTGGGTCCACATGGCCGTGTTCTGGGACGACCTGCAGGCCCAGGACACCGCCGCGAGCGACATCTGGTACGGGACGGGGTCGGACACCCGCGGCGATTTCTTCGCCATTCAGTGGAAGAGCATCGAATTCCCCACGTCGACGGCGAACATGAACTTCGAGATCCTGCTGCGCCCCGACGGTACGTTCGAGTACCGGTACGGGACCATGCAGGCCATCTCGGCGGCCCAGGAGAGGGTCGACGGCAACGGCGCCACCATCGGCTACATGCTCCCCGGCCGGACCTCGTACCACGTGTTCAGCCACAACACCGCCGTCTCGGGCGGGCTGCAGAACCGCAGCTTCCGCTACGAGGTCCCGCCTTCCCTGGCCCCCAACGGCAGCTACGCCTGGTCGCCCCTGGGCGGCGCCGGGCCCACGAATCGGTCCGTGACCCTGACCGCCAGGAATGCCCAGGGCTCCGACTCGGAGACCATCACCGTCGAGGTCCATCCCCGGGCAGCCGCCACCGCGACCGCTCCCGAGTCGGCGGTCCGCAACCAGGACTTCACCCTCTCCTGGACGACGCAGAACGCCACCGCGGTCGTCGTCGAAGATCAGACGGGGACGACGCGTTGCACCGCGGCGGCCGGCCAGATCGCCTCCGGGAGCTGCGTGCTCAGCGAGTCGACCGGCGGGCCCAAGACCTATACGGTGATCGCGACGGGCGCCCTGGGCCACACGGTCTCCGCCGACGCCGAGGTGACCATAGTCTCCGCGGACTTCGGGATCATGTCGTTCACCGCCAGCGCTGACGAGATCGACCTCAACGATCCCGTGACTCTCTCCTGGGTGACGGGCGACGCGGACGCGCTGCGCATTTTCGCCAACGGCGTGGAGGTGGCCCTTCCCCCGACGATCGACCTCGACGAGGACAGCGTCACGCTCACCCCGCAGGAGACCACCACCTACGAGCTGGAGATCGAGAACACGCTCTTCGGCACCCGCACCGAGACGCTCACGGTCGTGGTCCGCACCGCGACGGTGACCCTCACGCCCTCGGCGACCGTCGTGCACCCTGGCACCCCGGTCACGATCGCGTGGGCGGCGACCTCGCTGAACGGCGGCCCCGTGACCGTGGAGGTCCCCTTCCTCGAGATGGTGGAGGACGTCTCGGGGACGGCCCCCTTCGAGGACATCAGCCAGCTCCCCGACGTCGTCACCCTGCGCGGCAGCGGCACCGATACCACGGTGACCAGCCACGTCTTCGCCGACGGATTCACCTTCCCCTTCGACGGGGCCGAGCGGACCTCGGTCCGCGTCTCGCCCGACGGCTACCTCTCGTTCGACACCAGCACGACGACCGTCGCCAACAACGTGCCCTTCCCCGCGGACGGCTCGAGCGAGCGCAGGGTGCACCTGGCGCCGTTCTGGGACGACCTCCACACCCGATCGAACGGGCGGATCTACGCCGCCAAGGTCGGCGCGGACTACATGATCCAGTGGTCGACGATGAGCCCGACCACCGGCTCGTCGAACTCGGACGAGTGGAACCTGAACTTCCAGGTCGTCCTCCACGCGGACGGGTCCTTCGAGTACCGGTACGGGACGATGGCGCCGCGGACCACCCCGTCGACGAGCTGCTACCCCGACGACTGCACGAACGAGGCGAACGGCTCCAGCGCCACCATCGGCTACCAGAACACGACCGGGACCGCCGGCTACACGCACCACTTCGGCGGCACGTCGAACGCCGACGGCAACCCCGCGTTCCCCGGCGGCCTCAGCAATCGGACCTTCCGGTACGACCTCCCCGGGGCCAACGGCGTGGCGACCTTCACCCCTCGCGCGTCGGGTGACTACACGGTCTGCGTGAACCAGGGCGGCTACCGGACCTGCGAGACGGTCCGGGTCGAGGCCGAGTTCAAGATCGACTCGTTCGAGGTCGACGACGACTCGATCGACTGGAACGAGGCCGTCGAGTTCTCGTGGACCACGACCGGCGCCGACGCCCTCGTGCTCAAGAAGGGGAGCGACATGCTCGTCGACGACTCCACGGTCGGCATCGCCGCCGGGACGTTCCCCTACTCGCCCGAGGAGACGGCCACCTACACCCTCGAGATCTGGAACGACTTCCTGAGGCAGACCGTCACCGCGACCCGGACGGTCGACGTGCGGCAGTTCGATCTCACGCTGACGCCCTCGACCGCGGTCGCGAACCCCGGCGATCCGGTCACCCTGACCTGGACCGCGAGCATGCTCTCGGGCGGCGACTTCGTCCTCACGACGCCGATGACCGAGGTCTCGGGCACCGTCGGGTACACGGACATCTCTGGCCTGCCCGATGCGGTCGAGCTGATCGGCGCCTCCGAGGACACGAAGGTCGTCGACCACGTGTTCGCGGATGGCTTCACCTTCGACTACTTCGGGACCGAGCAGACCCAGGTCCGCGTCTCGACCGACGGTTTCCTCTCCTTCCAGTCCGGGGCGTCGACCACGTCCGGCAACGTGGCGCTCCCGTCGACGACCGAGAAGAAGGTCCACCTCGCGGCGTTCTGGGACGACCTCGGCACGAGGACCAACGGCCGCGTGCACGCCGCCCCGGTGGGCACGGACTACGTGTTCCAGTGGTCGAACATGAGCATGTGGAGCGGCTCGTCGACCTCGATGTTCCACAACCTCAACTTCCAGATCGTGCTCCACGCCGACGGCTCGTTCACCTACGCCTACGGCACGATGGAGGGGCTCTCGGGCACCGACACCAGCTCGAGCTGCCACCCGAACACCTGCGTGAACGAGGCGAACGGCGCCAGCGCCACCATCGGCTATCAGGAGCCCACCGGCGTCGCCGGGCACCTGGTGCACTTCGGCGGGACCTCCAACGGCGCGAGCAACTTCCCGGTCGCCGGCGGCCTCAGCAACCGGGCCTTCCGGTTCTCGCCTCAGTCGGCTGGGGGAAGCGTGGTGGTGAACCCCACCGACCGCACCTCCTATCGGATCTGTGCCATCTCGGGCACGCTCTTCGAGTGCACGGAGCCGGTGGTCGTGGATGCCGGATGGACGATCAAGTCCTTCAACGCCGACGCCTCGTCGGTGGTGCCGAACCAGCCGGTGACCCTGAGCTGGGACACCGCCGGCGGTGACGCCATCTCGCTGGTGGCCACGGTCGACGGGACGGACACCGTCATCCCCATCACCGACTTCACCGGCAGCCACGTGGACGTGCTCCAGGACAAGACCACCTACACGCTCAGCCTCAGCTCGTTCGGCCGCGTCAAGACCCGCACCGTCGAGGTCGAGGCGCGCAACGTCGAGGTGTCGCTCGCTGCGTCCCAGGAGGCCCTGCTGCCCGGTGAGTCCTCGACCCTCACCTGGACCGTCGCCACCCACACCGCGGGCGATCTGATGACGGAGGGGCCGCTCGTCGAGGTCTCGGGCGCGGGCACGTCCTTCGCGGACCTCGACATCTCCCAGGATCCGAACGTGGAGGTCCTCCACCTCGGAGGATTGGACGACGACCGGGCCACCGTGACCTTCCAGCCCGGGTTCGAGTTCCCCTACATGGGGACGCCCCGGACCACGATGGTGGTCAGCGTCAACGGGTGGATCTCCTTCGACACGGCGTCCACCGCGACCCGGGCCTCGAACGCGGTGATCCCGACCACCGACTCCACCAACCGGACGGTGCACCTGGCTCCGTTCTGGGACGACCTCCACACCCGGACCTCCGGGCGGGTCTACGGCCTGCAGGTGGATCCCGACACCTACGTGGTGCAGTGGTCGAAGATCAGCTCCTTGACGGCGTCCAGCAACACCGCCGAGTACGACCTGAACTTCATGGTCGTCCTCCACTCGGACGGCCGGTTCGAGTACCGGTACGGGACGATGGCGCCTCCCGCGACGCCCTCGTCGACCTCCTGCGAGCCGGACGACTGCGTGAACGAGGCGATGGGATCCAGCGCCACCATCGGCTACCAGGATCCCACCGGCACCATCGGCCGCACCCTCCACTTCGGCGGCTCCAGCAGCGCCGCGGCCAATGTGGTCTTCCCGGGTGGTGGGCTGGCCAATCGCACCTTCGTCTACCCCTGGAGCGCCGCCGGCAGCGCCACCATCACGCCGCGCACCTCCGCCACCTACCTACTCTGCGCCACCCTCGACGGGTACAAGGAGTGCTCGGTCGTTCCGATCGAGGTACTCGAGCCGGGCAGCGTGACGATCACCGAGCTCGTGGTCGATCCCGCGGGCGGTCCGGGCGGCGAGTGGTTCGAGGTCAAGAACGCCACCGGGGCCTCCGTGGATCTCGACGGCTGGACGATCACGACCGACGGCGGCAGCCACACCATCGCCGGTCCCCTCGTCGTGCCGCCGGGCGGCTTCGCCACCCTCGCCGCCTCGGCGACGGTCGGCTTCCCGCCGGACTACGTCTTCGGCGCCGGGCTGCCGTTCGATCCGACCGGCGACACCCTCTCGCTCGCGGCCTCGCCCACGGCGCCGATCGCGTCGGTGACCTGGGACGCGTCCTGGAACCATCCGGTGGATGGCTCCTCCCTGAGCCTCGACGGATCGTTCGTCCAGGTCGGCGTGGGCTCGCACGACGACGCCGACTCGTGGTGCACCGGAGCGCCGAGCCCCGGCGAGATGGGCGACGGGTGCGTGAACGCCTTCTACTCCCTCGACAAGTACTCCTCCGTCCCCTTCATCGACCTCACGAGCTCCGGGATCGTCCTCAGCAGCTTGCACGGCGACGGATCGACCGCCGAGATCCCGGTACCCTTCTCCATGCCCTTCTACGGGGAGACGGTCACGAAGCTCTGGGCGAACTCGAACGGCTACGTCTCGTTCTCGGCCACGTCGCCGGGCAACGGGCACTTCGCGCCGTCCGCGCTGCCCAGGACCGGTACCAGCAGCCCGACGGGTCCGCTCGTCCTCGCGCTCTGGGACGACCTCGGCTGCACCAACGCCGCGATGAGGTTCCGGTACGACCAGCAGGAGATCGGCGGAGAGACCGTCACGATCCTCCAGTGGAGCGACTACCGCCGCTGCGGCCGTGACGTCGTCACCCTCCAGGTCCAGCTCTGGTCGGGCGGTGACGTGGTGATCGCGTTCAGCGACGCCAACGAGAGCGGGCCCTGGGCCTCCGCCACCGGCCGCGAGGCCTGGACCGGGCTGGAGAGCCGGGATCGCTCCGAGAACTTCACGGCCTTCTTCCGGCAGGCGGCCATCCGGCCGGGACAGTCGATCCTCTTCCGCATGAAGTAGGTCGCGGCTCCCACCGAAGGCCGAAGGGGCCCGACTCCGATCTCCGGAGTCGGGCCCTTTCGCCATCGCCCCCACCACCCTCCTCCAGGGCACACCGATCGTGGTGAGCTGGTCCACGACGCCGGATCCCGACGGGACCGAGCCGGCCCTCCAGCTCACCGCCGACCGGGGCGGGCCGTACGATCTGCCGGCGGGCATCGCCGGCTCGGCCCAGTTCACCATGTTTACGCTGAGCGAGGCGGGGTCCTACGAGTTCACGCTCACGGCCGCCACGCCCGCCGCGGCGTCGACGCCCGTCGCCCGTACGGAGAGCGTCCGGGTGCACGGCGTCCCGTCGGTGACCCTCGGCGCCGATCCGCTCGTCTTCGACGACGTGCTCCACGGCGGCGTGACCCTCACCTGGGTCGCGGCGAACGCGAACGCAAGCCTGGAGATCTTCGAGGTCGTCCCCGGCGGGCCCGACGTCCTGCTCCACGCCGTGCCCGAGGGCGACCGGGCATCCGGTTCGTTCGTCGCCGGCGCGCCGGCCGCCGGGACCACCTATCGGATCGTCGCGACCAACGGGTTGGCGATGACGGCCAGCGCCGAGATCACGGTCGCGGTCAGACGACGGCCCGCGGAGATCCTGGCCTTCACGGCGACGCCGCCGGTCTATCCGCCATCGAGCTTCACCCCAGGGCGGCGGTCGAGGTGACCGCTCCCGAGACCGCGCCGATCGCCCATGCCTTCACCCTCGCCTGGACGACGCAACACGCATCGGCCCTCATCGTGAAGGATCAGAGCGGAGCGATCCGTTACACCGCCGGCCCCCTCGAGATCGCCTCCGGGAGCTGCCTGCTCGGCGAGGGGACCGGCGGGCCCAAGACCTACACGGTGATCGCCACCGGCGCCCTGGGGCACACCGTGGCGAAGGACGTGGAGGTGACCATCGTCTCGGCCGACTTCGTGATCTCGCAGTTCACGGCGAGCGAGGAGGAGATCGAGTTCGACGCCCCGGTGACCCTCTCGTGGAAGACCGGCGACGCGGAGGTGCTGCGCCTGTACGCCAACGGCGTCGAGATCCCGCTTCCCCCCACGATCGACCCCGACGAGGACAGCTTCACGCTGCTCCTCCAGGAGTCCACCACCTTCGATCTGGAGATCGAGCACACGCTCTACGGCACCCGCAGGGAGACGGTGTCGGTCGTCGTTTGCACCGCGACGCTGGCCCTCACGCCCTCGGCGACCAACGTACGCCCCGGCGTGCCGGTCTCGATCGCCTGGGCGACGACCTCGCCCGGCGGCGGCCCGGTGACCGTGGAGGTCCCGTTCCTGGAGATGGTGGAGGACGCGACGGGGGCGGCTCCGTTCGAGGACATCCGCCTGCTCCCCGACGCCGTCACGCTGTTCGGCGGCGGCACGGACACCGGGATTTCCCATCACGTCTTCGCCGGGGGGTTCACCTTCCCCTTCGGCGGGAGGACCCACTCGTCGATCCGCGTCTCACCCGACGGCTACCTCTCGTTCGACGCCGCCCTGTCGAACGTCGTCGCCAGCAACGAGCCCTTCCCCGCTGCGCACGGGACCCATCGCAGGGTGCACCTGGCACCGTTCTGGGACGACCTCCACACCCGGTCGAACGGGCGGGTCCATGCCGCCAAGGTCGGTGCGGACTACGTGATCCAGTGGTCGAAGATGAGCCCGACCGCCGGCTCCTCGGACGTGGACGAGTGGGACCTGAACTTCCAGGTCGTCCTCCACCCGGACGGGACCTTCGAGTACCGGTACGGGACGATGGTGCCGCGATCGACCCCGTCGTCGGATTGCTTCCCCGATACCTGCGAGAACGAGGCGAACGCCTCGAGCGCCACCATCGGTTACCAGGACACGACCGGGACCGCCGGCTACACGCTCCACTTCGGCGGCACCTCGAACGCCGACGGCAACCATGCGTTCGCCGGAGGGCTCGCCAACCGGACCTTCCGTTACGATCTGCCGTCGGCCAACGGCTCGACGACGTTCTTTCCCCGGGCTTCGGGTGACTACACGGTCTGCGTGAACCAGCGCCGCTACCGGATCTGCGAGACGATCCACGTGAAGGCCGAATTCTTCCTCCACCATTTCTTGGTGAAGCCCGAGATGGTGGACGTGACTGGGGTCCCGGACACTTCACACTGCCGTGGGGGTCGACGGGCGGCGACACCTTCGTGATCAAGGACGCCCCGGGTCGCGTGGTCGTGGACGACAGCTCTTCGCCCGACTACGGGATTCTGACCATGTACACCGTCCGGGCGGAGACCTACACCTTCACCTTCGAGGTCGAGAACCACTTTCTGAATCAGGTCCTCACGGCGACCGCCACGGTGACCGCCTATGGGCAATGACCGTCCACCAGCCGGGCCGACGGTCTTCGCCGCGCCGACCGGCGGGGTCGGCCACGCGGCGCCCCGGCCGCGTCAGGCCTCGAGGATCCGCAGCGACCGCTTCACTTCGTCGTGGGGGAACGACACGGGGTAGTCGCCGCTGAAGCAGGCGTGGCAGTACCCCTCCATCGATCCGACCGCCTGGTGGAGGCCCTCCAGGGAGAGGTAGCCCAGCGAGTCCGCGGTGACGTACTTCGCGATCTCGTCGACGGTGTGGGAGGCGGAGATGAGCTCGGCGCGCGAGGGCGTGTCCACGCCGTAGTAGCAGGGCCAGGACGTGGGCGGGCTCGAGATGCGCAGGTGGATCTCGGACGCCCCCGCGCTGCGGAGCATCTTGACGACCTTGCGGCTGGTGGTGCCGCGGACGATCGAGTCGTCGACCACCACCACGCGCTTGCCCTCGAGGACCTTGCGGAGGGCGTTCAGCTTGAGCTTGACCCCGAAGTGACGGATGGACTGGGTGGGCTCGATGAAGGTGCGGCCGATGTAGTGGCTGCGGACGAGCCCCATGGCGAAGGGGATGCCGCTGGCCTCGGCGTAGCCGATCGCCGCCGGGACGCCGGAGTCCGGGCAGGGGATGACGATGTCCGCGTCGACCGGATGCTCCTTGGCGAGCTGGGCCCCCGCGCGGGTGCGGGCCTCGTAGACGCTGGTTCCGAACACCAGGGAGTCGGGGCGCGCGAAGTAGACGTGCTCGAAGATGCACCGGGCCGGGGGCGCCTTGGGGAAGGGGAACGAGCTGTGGACGCCGTCCGCGTCGATCACCACCATCTCGCCGGGCTCGACCTCCCGCACGTACTCCGCCTCGATCAGATCGAGGGCGCAGGTCTCGCTGGCGAGGATCCAGGCCTCCTTGAGCCTGCCGAGGATCAAGGGGCGGAAACCCCGCGGATCGCGCACGCCCACCATGGCGTCGTCGGTGAGGAAGAGCAGCGAGTAGGCGCCCTGCACGCGCTCGAGGGCCCGCACGATGCGGGTGGGGAAGTCGCCGCTCTGCTGCCTGGCGAGGAGGTGGAGGACCACCTCGGTGTCCGACGTGGAGAAGAAGATGGCGCCGTCCTTCTCGAGCTCCGCCCGCCGCGCGGTGGCGTCCACCAGGTTGCCGTTGTGGGCGATGGCCACCGGCCTGCCGCCGCAGTCGACGGCGAAGGGCTGGGCGTTCTTGATGCCCCGCCCCCCCGCCGTGCCGTAGCGCACGTGGCCGATGGCCGCGCTCCCCGGCAGGCGGGCGAGCTTGTCCGCGTCGAAGACGTCGGTGACCAGGCCGAGCTCCTTGTGCATGTGGAGCGTGGTCCCGTCGCTGGAGACGATGCCGGCGCTCTCCTGGCCGCGGTGCTGCAGGGCGTGGAGGCCGAGGTACGCGAGGTTCGCTGCCTCGGGGTTCCCCCAGATCCCGAAGACACCGCATTCTTCCTTGAGCTTGTCGAACATGTGCGTGGTGAACACTACTCGCCGCGGCCCTGCTCCGCCAGAAGGAACGCGCGGCCGGCGGGTGGAGATCGCGGCGGGCCCGCCACGACCCTCATCGCGCCGCGCGAAAGGCCTCCATGGAGGCGACGAAGCGGTCGAAGAGGTGGCGGGCGTCGTGGGGCCCCGGCGACGACTCGGGGTGGTGCTGGACGCTGCTCGCGTGGAGGGCGGGCAGGGCGATCCCCTCCACCGTGCCGTCGTGGAGCGACTCGTGGGTCACCACGGCGCCGGTCCCCTCGAGGGAGGCGCGGTCCACCGCGAAGCCGTGGTTCTGCGAGGTGATCTCGATCCGCCCCGTCGCCACCTCGCGCACGGGGTGGTTCGCGCCGCGGTGGCCGAAGGGGAGCTTGAAGGTGCGGGCCCCCACCGCGAGGGCGAGGATCTGGTGGCCGAGGCAGATCCCGAAGATCGGGATCCGGCCGAGCAGCTCCCGCACGATCGGCGCCGCGTAGCCCACCGCGGCGGGATCGCCCGGGCCGTTGCTGAGGAAGATGCCGTCCGGGCGAAGGGCCAGCGCCTCGGCGGCGGGGAAGTGGGCGGGGACGACGGTGACGCGGCAGCCCCGATCCACGAGGATCCGGAGCATCGCCGCCTTGTGGCCGTAGTCGTATGCCACCACGTGGAAGCGCGGCTCCCTCGGGGGCCGCGCCCCGGCCCCCAGCGGATCGCCGAGGCCGGCCCGCAGCTCGAAGGGCGCCCGGGCGGTGACGCCGGTGACGAGATCGCGGCCGTCCATGCC
>Ga0180220_1001122_pt1 | contig 21624 bp, 15 predicted proteins | sample eDN5th37CBELigBY_FD_151335 | JGI IMG/M metagenome (GOLD analysis project Ga0180220, IMG submission 151335) | Enriched backyard soil microbial communities from Emeryville, California, USA - eDNA 5th pass 37_C BE-Lig BY (version 2) (version 2) | ecosystem: Environmental > Terrestrial > Soil >...
CGATCGCGAAAGAGACGCCGTTCACCGCCTGGAAGCCATCGAACGATTTCGCGAGCCCTTCGACCTCGAGCGCGATGGCGACGCTCATGGCGTGCGCCTCGCCGCCAGCCAGCCGCCGAGCGTACCGGTGATGCCGCGGGGGAACGCGAGGGTCAGCAGCACGATTGCCCCACCGAGCACCGCCTGCCAGTACGCCGTGGCCCGCGTCAGCCAATCGGAAAGCAGCGTGAAGACGAGCGCGCCGACGGCAGGCCCGGCGAGCGCATCGGCGCCGCCCAGGAGCACCATGACGAGCGCATCGACCGAGCGCGGGATCGCCAGCACATCCGGTGCGAGAGAGCCCTTGGAGAAGACGAACAGCGCGCCCGCGAGCCCGGCCACCGCGCCCGAGATCACGAACGCCGCGAGCCTCAGCCCGCCCGTCGCGAGGCCCGACGCTTCCGCGCGCCGCGCATGATCGCGCGCTGCCCGCAGCGCATAGCCGAACGGCGTATGCGCGAGATGCCAGATGCCGGCGATCACGGCGCCCGCGATGGTGACCGCCAGCAGGTAGTAGGTCCACTTGTCGGCAAGCAGTTGCGGCGGCCAGATGCCGATGAGGCCGTTGGAGCCGCCGGTGACGTCGTCCCACTGGAAAGCGATAGCCCACAGGATCTGCGCGAACGCCAGCGTCAGCATCGCGAGCGAGATCCCGGACGCCTGCAGCGCGAGCCGCCCGATCAGCGCGGCGAGCAGCACGGCAACGAGAAGGCCCACCAGCAGCGAGACCGCAAACGGCAGCCCGGCGAGCGCGGCAAGGGCCGCACCATAGGCGCCGGAGCCGAAATAGGCCGCATGTCCGAACGACGCCATGCCACCCCAGCCCATCAGGATCGCAAGGCTCGCGGCGAGCAGCGAGAAGGCGGCGACGTCCGTCAGCAGGACGAGCGAATAGCGATCGGCCGCGAGCGGCAACAGCAGCAACACCAGGAAAATCGCACCCGCCACCGTCCAGTATGTCGCGCCTGGGCGCGCGAGAGGGGCGAACTGGGCGGCGGCCCCCCGCTGCTCGGCTGGCTCGCTGCCGAGCAGCCCGTGCGGACGGGCCAGCAGCACGGCGGCCATCACCACGAACTCGGCGACGAGCGTCAGCTTTGTGAACGAGACGGTAAACCCTGCGAGCGTCACCGTGCCGAGGCCGATGCACCACGCCTTGACCACCGAGATGAGCACCGCCGCGAGATAGGCGCCGGGGATGCTGCCGAGTCCGCCGACCACCGTCACCACGAACACGTCGGCGATGATCGAGAGATCCATGCCGAGACTGGCCGGCTCGCGCGGCAGCGCCAGCGCCCCGGCAAGGCCGGCGAGAAAGGCACCGAGCGCGAGCACGCTGGAGAACAGGGCTGCCTGGTCGATGCCGAGCGCCGCGGTCATCTCGCGGTCCTCGGTCGCGGCGCGCACCTTGAGACCCCAGCCCGTGCGGTTGAGAAGCCACCACATCAAGGCTAGCATGACCGGCCCGAGCACAAGCAGGAACACGTCGTACGTTGGGATCCGCTTGCCGAGGATCGAGAGGCTGCCGGTGAGACCGGGCGCCCGCGGCCCGAGGATGTCCTCCGGCCCCCAGATCGCGAGAGCAGCATCCTTGATGATGAGCACGATGCCGAACGTCGCGACGAGTTGCAGGAGCTCGGGTGCCCGGTAGAGCCGCCGCAGCACCGTCACTTCCATGACAAGGCCGATCGATGCGACGGCAACCGCCGCCCCGAGCGCGCCGCCCCAGAAGCCGAGCATGCCGCCGCCGAGCCAGTCGAAGAGCGAGACGCCGCAATAGGCGCCGAGCATGTAGAGCGAGCCGTGCGCGAAGTTGACGATCCGCGTGACGCCGAAGATGAGCGTCAATCCGAGCGCCACGAGGAACAGCAGTGACGCGCTCGCGAGGCCGTTCAGCGTCTGGATAACGAGCGAGGCGAGCATCGGCGTCGTCACTGCGATCGGGGAAGCTTCGGACGGGCTCTGGTTGGCCGACAAGCGAGACGGGCCCGACCGGGCCCGCCTTTACCATCATCGAGCAGTGTTGTCGCGGTTCACTGCGCCGGCCGCAGCGCCTTGACAGCGTCATCCGACGGCAGGTGCTTGTCGCCCGGCTCGTAGCGCCAGTCGATCATCGTTCCGCGACCCTCCTTGACCGCGGTACGCCCGACGTAGGCGCCCATCGTCGACTGGTGATCGATGTCGCGATAGGTAACTTTTCCGAACGGTGTCTCGACCTGGAGCCCCTTCATGGCGGCAAGCATCTTGCCGGTATCCGGGCCGCCGGCCTTCGCCAGCACTGCGGCGACGGACTTCAGCGCCGAATAGCCCACCACCGAGCCGAGGCGCGGATAGTCGTTCCATTTCGCACGGTAGGCCTCGAGGAACTTCGTGTGCTCGGGCGTCTTGATCTGGTCCCACGGATAGCCCGTCACGTACCAGCCGACCGGGGCTTCCGACTTGAGCGGATCCAGGTACTCGGGCTCGCCGCCGAGCAGCGAGAAGACGGCAACATTGGTGAAGAGGCCGCGCGTCGTGCCTTCGCGCACGAACTTCTGCAGGTCCGGTCCGAACGTGACGTTGAAGATGGCATCCGGCTTGGCATCCGCGACCGCCTGTGCGACCGCACCCGCCTCGATCTTGCCGAGCGGCGGCGCCTGCTCCGCGACGAACTCGATACCCGGCTGCCTCTCCTTCATGAGCGCCTTGAACGACGCGATCGCCGACTGCCCGTACTCGTAGTTCGGATAGACCAGCGCCCACCGCTTCTTGCCGAGTTTGGCGGCTTCCTCGACCAGCATGTGCACCTGCATGTAGGTCGAGGCGCGCAGCCGGAACGTATAGGCGTTGCCATTCTCCCAGACGATCTTGTCCGTCAGCGGCTCGGCCGCGATGAACAGGGTCTTCTGCTGCTTTGCGAAGCTCGCGATGGCGAGCCCGACGTGGCTGAGGAAGCCGCCGGTCAGGAGCGCCACTTTCTCGCGGCTGACAAGCTCTTCCGCAACGCGAACCGCATCGCCGGGCGAGGCATTGTCGTCGCGGCTGACGACCTCGATCTTGCGGCCGTTGATGCCGCCTGCCGCGTTGATCTCCTCGACGGCGAGCTCCCATCCCTTCTTGTAGGGCTCGAGAAAGGCAGGAATGGCCTTGTAGCTGTTCAGCTCGCCGATGCGGATCGGTTCCTGGGCCAGTGCCTGTTTCATCGGCACGGCTGCGATCACCGCAGCCGACGCCAAGGCAAGCCCGAGAAAGGCTGAAAAAGCGCGCTTCATGTGGAAAGGCTCCTCGATGGGAATTGGGCCAGGCCGCACGGCCTCGGCCGGCGGATCATTGCCCCCTTCGGTGGGGCAGGGAGAGGGGCCCGAAGGGGTCCAAACATAAAGCGCTCTGGCAGACATGCAAGGGCGACGATGCTCGCAGAGACGATAATTGCCCGATGGAGCGCGGGTCCCGATGAGCGGTTTCCGCATCACGGTTGTCCGCAAACCCCGGGCGCGCAAGCCCGTCGTCACCGTTCGATGCGGAAAGCGCTTGCGGCTCAGTGCAGCGTGCGCGTCGGTGGGGTCCAGGTCGCTGCAGCCTCGAACGTGTCGTCGTGGCTCCGCGATGGCCGGTAGCCTTCGACCGACTCCGCCAGCACGTCCTGGATTGCCTCGTGGCTGCCCTTTTCGAGCTGCATCGCGGTCTCGAGTTTGGCGAGTTCGCGCTCGAGAAGGTGGGGCGCGAGAAACGGCTCCTTGCTCTGCAGGATGCGCGGGTGCTCGGTTTCCGTCATCCGCTCCTCGTCGATCAGCAGTTCCTCGAAGAGTTTCTCCCCCGGCCTGAGCCCGATGTAGCGGATCGCAATGTCGCCCATGGGATGCGCCTCGTCGCGGACGTCGAGACCCGTCATGCGGATCATCGTCCGGGCGAGATCGTCGATGCGCACGGGCTCACCCATGTCGAGGACGAACACCTCGCCACCGACCGCCATGGCGCCGGCCTGGATGACCAGCGCTGCCGCCTCCGGTATCGACATGAAGTAGCGGATCACGTCGCGGTGCGTCACGGTGACCGGCCCGCCGTCCTGGATCTGGCGGCGGAATCGACGGACGACAGAGCCCGAGCTGTCGAGAACATTGCCGAAGCGAACCATGGTGAAGACGGTCTTCGATCCGCCCGCGGCGGCCGCTTGGAAGATCATCTCCGCGAGCCGCTTGCTCGCCCCCATGATGTTGGTTGGGCGCACGGCCTTGTCGGTCGACACCAGCACGACCCGTTCGACCCCCACCCTGACGGCCATCCGCGACAGCACGAGTGTGCCGAACGTGTTGTTCCGCAGCCCGGCGATCGGATTGGCCTCGACGATCGGCACGTGCTTATAGGCGGCGGCGTGATAGATCGTCTCGACGCCGTTGAGCCGCAGCGTCTGCTCGAGCAGACGGGCATCGGTCACCGATCCGAGCACGGCCACGATCTCGGGTCGCGTCACGGGGAGCTTCCCGGCCGTGCCGGCCGGCTCGTCGAGGTGCGCGAGCGAATCGCGGATCTCGGTATCGACCTCGTAGAGGGCGGCCTCCGACAGCTCCAGGAGCACGAGGCGGCGCGGTCCCTGCCGCAGGATCTGGCGCACGAGCTCGCTGCCGATCGTTCCCCCCGCCCCCGTCACCATCACCGACTTGCCGCGGATGGACCTCGCCAGCAGCTCGGCATCCGGGGGCACCGGATCGCGCGCCAGCAGGTCGTCCACGTCGATCGGCCGAAGATCGGAAACCGAGACACGCCCTGTCGCGATGTCCTCCAGCGCCGGCATCGTCTTGACGCGCACCGCGTGTTTCGCCAGGCGGCGGATGATCTCCTGCCGTTCGCTGCGCTGGCGCCGGGGAAGTGCCAGCAGCACCTCTTTCACGGCATCGCGCTCGACGAACCGGGCGAGCTTGCCGACGCGGTAGACCTTGAGCCCCCCGACCTGCTGTCCGATCAGGTTTGGCACGTCGTCGAGAAAACCCAGGGCCTCATGGTCGGGACTGTCGCGCAGCGCCTCGAGGAGCTGCACACCCTCGGCCCCGGCGCCGTAGATGAGCACCCTCGTGCGATCCGGCTGTGCCGGTTTTTCCGAGAGGCCGAAAACGAGGAGGCAGGCGGCGATCTGGCGGCTGCCCCAGACGAGAAGGCCGCCGATGGCCGGAAACAGGAACACGACCGATCGCGGCACCCAGATGTCGGGATCGCCGGTGCCTACGGCCATCAGCAGCAGCACGGCCCATATCAGCGTCGCGAGCGCAACCCCGCCGAAGATGCGCAACGCTCCCCGATACCCGAGAAACCGCGTGACGAGGCGGTAGAGGCCCAGGAAGTAGAAGACCACCACCCCGATGAACGGCGCGCTGCCGACCACGAGGGCGAGCGTCGTGTTGTGCGGCACATAGGGGCTCGCTATGCGCAGCGAGAACGCGAACCACACTGCGAACGCGAGCAGGACGAGGTCGTTTGTGGTCAGAATGATACGCTTGACCGTCCGCGACTGCCCGACCAGCCACGTCCTCATCTTGACGATGTGCGAAGTGACCTCACCCCGGCCCAGCAAGACGATCCCCCGACGCCAATTCAATCCGTATGAAGCCAAAATACGTGCGCAAATCTATACGCGTCTTTCCTTCGCAACTGCAACAGCAGCGGCGTCGCGTTCCCAGCCCAATTTTTCGGCGACGGCCCGGAAAATGTCGGGCCGCCGGTCCTTGGTCTCTCTACTTTCGCGCATCAGGTGATGTGCGGACCGCGCTCCAGAAGCTCCACCGAAACGCCTTCCGGCCCTTCGATGAAGGCGATCCGCGTGCCGGGCCGGATGGTCTCCGGGCCACGCGTGAAGTTGGCACCTTTGGCCTTGAGCTCGGCGCAGACCTTGTCGATGTCCTTGCATTCGAGCCCGAAATGGTCGAGCCCCCGATAGGGGTGCGGCGGCCCTTCGGCGGCTTTCGGGTTCCCCGACACGTCGAGAATGAAGATGTTGGCGCCGCCGAGCTTCAGGTCGATCCGGGGCTGTCCGCCCACCGTCGACCGGATCACCTCTGCCCCGAGCATATCCTTGAAGTAGGTCGCCATCGCCTCCGGGTCGCGCGTGAAAAGATGGATGTGGTCAAACGTGTACTGTGTCATCGGCGGTCCTCCTGGCGCGGTTGCGTCTGGCCTGTGAAATGTCGGAAGTCCCGAGTGCGAATGCTCCTGAAGCATGGCGCAGCCCGAGCGTCGCACGCAAGTGGCGGACTAGATGGCGCCCTCCGCCTTCAGTTCCGCGATCTCCCCCTCGCCGAGGCCGAGCCAGCCGCCATAGACCTCGGCATTGTGCTGCCCGACGGTCGGGCTCGGCGTGGTTTCCACTTTGTCGGCGCCGTGGAAGCGCAGTGGGCTCGTCGGCACCGTGATGCGCCCGAGCTCCGGATGGTCGATCTCCTCGAGCATCCCCCGCTCGTGCATGTGCCGGTCGCCGATCACCTCGCGCAGGTTGCGGACGGGCGCGCACGGAACCCGGAAGCGGCGCAGGATGGCGATGGCCTCGTCGCGCGCCTTCGTCCTGGTCCAGCCCTCGACGAGATCGTCGACCTCCTGCATGCGTTTCACACGCTCGTGGTTCGACGTGAAGCGCGGATCGTTCTTCAGCTCCGGCCGTCCGACGGCGTCAAGAATGCCGAGCCAGTGATCCTCGGTCACGGTGATGACGGCGATGTGGCCGTCGGCCGTCGCGTAGACGTTGTAGGGCGCAATGCTCAGGCCGCCATGGCGGTTGCCCGTGCGCGGCGGCAGCTCGCCTTTGCGATTGTAGAGGAATGACAAATTCGACGCGAGCGTGGGATAGACGGATTCCTGCATCGCGACTTCCACCATCCGCCCCTGCCCGGTGATCTCTCGCTCGTAGAGTGCGGTCACGACCGCCCCGTAGAGATGGATGCCACTCATGAAGTCGACGATAGCCGGCCCGGCCTTGACCGGCGGCCCGTCGGGAAACCCCGTGATGCTCATAATTCCGGACGCGGCCTGCACGGTGAGATCCATGGCGAGGTTGTCCCGGTCGGGGCCGTCGAGTCCGTAGCCGGTGCCCGACGCATAGACCAGCCGCGGATTGACCTCGCGCAGCACATCCCAGCCGAGATCCAGCCGGTCCAGGACGCCCGGCGCGAAGTTCTCGAGCAGCACGTCGGCCCGCGCCACCATCTGCTTCAGCAGCGCCTTGCCCTTCGGGTGCTTGAGATTGAGCGAGACGCCCTGCTTGTTTGAGTTGAGCATAGCGAATGGGAATGTCGCGCTCATGCCGACCATCGCCCGCAGCCGTGCCGGCTCGCCCTTGGGCGGCTCCACCTTGATGATGCGTGCGCCGGCCTTCGCCATCAGCAGGGTGGCATAGGGCCCCTGATAGATCTGCCCGAGATCGATCACGGTGATCCCGGCCAGCGGCAGGTTCGGCCGGGCATTCGGCGTGGTCATGGATGTGCCTTTTCGAGCGAGAACGGTGGACCGACGAGCGGCTCGCAATCAGTCAACGTCAGGGGCAGGCCGCTGTAAAGTGCAGCGCATCGTGGCATGGCCCGGTGGCTCTGGAAAAGGGTTTGAAAACAAGCTGTGGTGGGCTTCACATGATCGGCACATAAGTCTAGTATGCACTTGAGCGTTAAGGCGATCCGAGTGCGATTCGGACAGGAAACTGTCAGGACTGCTGCCTCGTGAGCATGCACACCGCATCCGCGAAGAACTTCCCGGCTCTCGTGCTGAATGCCGACTTCAGGCCACTCAGCTACTATCCGCTCTCGCTATGGAGCTGGCAGGAGACGGTCAAGGCCGTTTTCCTCGACCGCGTGAACATCGTCTCCGAGTACGATCGCCAGGTCAGAAGCCCCACGTTCGAGATGCGGCTGCCGAGCGTGGTCTCGCTCAAGACCTACGTGAAGCCGGCGCTCTATCCGGCTTTCACCCGCTTCAACGTCTTCCTGCGCGACAAGTTTGCCTGCCAGTACTGCGGCTGCCGGACGGAGCTGACGTTCGATCATCTGATCCCGCGGTCGCGTGGCGGGCAGACGCGCTGGGACAACGTCGTCACGGCATGTGCGCCCTGCAATTTGGCGAAGGGCGGCCTGATGCCGGAGCATGCAGGCATGAAGCCGATGCAGTGGCCCTACCGGCCGACTGTCTTCGAGCTGCACCGGAACGGGCGCCTCTTCCCGCCCAACTACCTGCACGAGAGTTGGCTCGACTACCTCTATTGGGACACCGAGCTCGAGCCGTGAACGAGCGCGGGACGCGCGGCTTCAGGGGCGCTGCATGCCGATTGTGCCTCTGCGCCGTTGACCGGCGGCCGTGGCGCGGGCTATAGACGCCCCACACGAGACGCCGCCCTGGGTTTCAGCCCACGGGCGGATTGTGCGTTTGAGCCGTCGTGGCCCAAAAGGATGGATGTCCTGGGACGACGCGCCGCCGCACCAATCACATCGCAAGGTTCGTACAGCCAACGGAGCTAGGAATGCCCAATACGAAATCGGCGAAGCGCGCTGAGCGCGTCACGCGCCGCCGGACCGAGGTGAACAAGTCACGTCGGTCGCGGATGAGGACGGTGGTGCGCAACGTGGAGACGGCGCTCGCCGAGGGCAATGCAGAGGCCGCCTCCGCCGCGATCAAGGCCGCCGAGCCGATTCTCATGCGTTCGGCCCAGAAGGGTGTCGTCCACAAGCGGGCCGCAGCCCGCAAGGTGTCGCGCCTGAACAAGCGCCTCAAGGCGCTGACGTCCCCAGGACAGCCTTCGGCTTGAGGGCAGCGGTCCTGCCGCATGTTCGTGGTCTGGACTCCACGCCCCATTCCGCTGAAGGCACCGGTGAACAGCTTGTAACGACGTTGGATTAAAACGCGAATCTCGAGACTCGACGCCATCTCGGCCCCGCTCCAGGTGAGACCGCTTGGGCATTGGCAAGTCAAAACACGATTCAAGGGCGCCCTTTTTCGGCGCCCTTTTTTCTGCCGGGTCGGCGCCAGATTCAGTCAAATCGCTCAAGCCGTTATCCACAGTCGAGCAACCTTCGGCCGAAGTTGTTCGATGAGCGACGTCCCGTCGCATGGCTCGATCGGCGGTGACCTCAACTGATTTGCCAAGCTTGCATCCAGTTAAGTTTCGGTTAAGGTTCTCCTCGGTCGACGGCGCGTGCGGCGCTGAAGGGGTTCTGTTCGACCGCGTGTTTCGAGTGACAGTACTGGGCCCATTAGGTCCACGGCGTATCCCGCGTAGAGGTGTCGGCTGCGTTGTCTCGACCGTCAAAGGGTTGGGGTGGCCAACAGGTATTTTGCAGTCATCGCGCAATGTCCGCGAGGGGGCTTGCAAGAGAGCGTAGCGAGGAGGATGGGCGCGTGGTTGCCGAGGCGTCGCCGAGTGCTGAGAATGTACCTGTCGAGGCTGCCTGGCAGCGGCTATCCGAGGAGCACGACTCCGTTCTGATCGATGTGCGGACTCGAGCGGAATGGGCCTTTGTCGGTCTCCCGGACCTTGCGCCGCTTGGAAAGGAGACAGTTCTCGTCGAGTGGCAGAGCTTTCCCGACAATCGCCCGAACCGGGCCTTTGTTGAGGAGCTGTCGGAGCGTCTTGCCGCGCTCGGAGCGTCACGAAACACGGAGCTGTACTTCATTTGTCGATCCGGCGCGCGCAGTCAGTCGGCCGCGCAGGCCATGCTGAAGGCCGGATTCGGGCGCTGTTTCAACGTCGCAGAGGGATTTGAGGGACCTCTCGACGAAGCCCGGCACCGCGGCGCGCGCGGGGGCTGGAAGTCCAAGGGGCTGCCTTGGGTGCAGTCCTGAGCGTCGGCAGGAAGGGGGTTTTGCGTAGGCCGGCAAAGAATAAAGGCCACCCGGTGGGGTGGCGCGGTGGAGCACCTTGCGAGGGCAAAAGCAGGGAAAGCTGCACGGTGTAACGCGGGGAATTGATCGATGATCGAGGATAAGGACTTCGCATCGCGCTCTGACGAGTGCGGCGCGGGAGAGGGACGCTATTATCCGATCGGCTCTGCCGAGGATGGCAATGGCCGGGTTCGTAACGGGGCCAACGGCGACACGGATGCGGGCGGGCACGCCGGTAGCCGGCCGCAGCAGCATGGTGTGGCCCAATGCGCTGGACGCAAGGCGCCCGACGAGTTGGCGTCCCAGACGCCGGAGGCCGAGGCTGTCGATCTCACCCAGCGCGGCGCCAAGGTGAAGGCGGCGCTGCGTGCACGGCTCGGCGAGGAGGTATTCTCGAGCTGGTTCACATCCATCGAGTTCCAGAGCTTCGACGGCCGCCTCCTGAAGGTGACGGTGCCAGTCAAGTTCCTGCGCACCTGGATCCAGTCGCACTACGCCGAGATCCTCTTGAGTTGCTCCGCGGCCGAGTTCCCGGGCGTCGAGCATGTCGAGGTCCTCCTGCGCCAACCGAGCGCGCTTGCGAGCAAGGGCCAAGGCCCGGCGGCACAGCGCCAGCCGGCCGGAGAGCCGGCGCGTCTGCCGGCCGAGGTCTCGAGCACCGAGCGGGCCCCTTCGGGTGCCGCCGCGACCGTTGGCGCCCGGGTTCTGGTGAACGGCCTGGAAGGCTCGCCGCTGGATCCACGCTACACATTCGACAGCTTCATCGTCGGCCCGGCCAATCGCATGGCGCACGCCGGCGCCGTCCAAGTGGCCGAAACCGTGTTTGCCGAGAGCCGCGGCTTCAATCCCCTGTTCCTGCATTCGGGCGTCGGCCACGGCAAGTCGCATCTCCTGCACGCGATCGCGTGGGAGGTCCGCCGCCGCACGCCGCACGCCAAGGTCCTCTACCTGACGGCGGAGCGCTTCCGCTTCACCTTTGTCGAGGCGCTGCGGGCCCAAGACGCGATGGCCTTCAAGGACCGCTTCCGCTCGATCGACATGCTGCTGATCGACGACCTCGAGTTCATGACCGGCGAGAAGACCGAGCTCGAGTTCGATCACATCATCAACATGCTGCTCGACAGCGGTCGCCAGCTCGTCGTCGCCTCGGCGCGCCCGCCGGTCCAGCTTTCGCGGCTGAACGACCGCATGCGCTCGCGCCTGCAGCGCGGGCTCGTGACCGAGATCGGCGCCATGGACCGCGAGCTGCGCGTCCGCATCATCGAGCGGCGTATCCAGGAGAAGCGCGCCAACGATCCCTCGTTCGAGATTCCGCGCGAGGTGGTCGAGATGGTGGCCGACAAGCTCACCGAGAGCGGCCGCGAGCTCGAAGGTGCCGTTACGCGCCTCTACGCGCAATGGCAGCTCATGCGCAGTCCCGTCTCGGCGGACGTCGCCGAGGGCCTGCTCCGCGATCTGGTGTCGAGCGGCGAGCCCCGCCGCATCCGGATCGAGGACATCCTGAAGATCGTCTCGCGCCACTATGGCGTGTCGCGCAACGACATCCTCTCCGAGCGCCGCCACCGCTCCGTGGTCTGGCCGCGCCAGATCGGTATGTACCTCGCGAAGCAGATGACCGCGCGCTCGCTGCCCGAGATCGGCCGGCGCTTCGGTAACAGAGATCATACAACCGTGCTGCATGCGATCCGCAAGATCGAGGGGCAGATCACGTCCAACGCGCAGCTCAAGGACGAGATCGAGGACCTGAAGAAGCAGCTCGGCCCCGAGGCGTCCGGCGGTCTCCGCTGAGCCCACCGGGCGCACAATCACGATATCTGGACGGGCGGATCGCGAACGTGGTCCGCCCGCGCTTTTTTTGCCGGAATGTCCCGGTTGCTGAACGTTCCGGTCTGCGGGCCATTGAATCCGGCGTCGCGGCGTCCGATCATGGTCATGTCTCGATCGACTGCGCATCGGCTGTGCATTCGATCAGAGCGATTGCCTCTAAAGCGTCGGATCTAAGACGCGGCCCGTGCACTGGATCGTATCCGAAGCCGCGTCTAAAATAAAAAGACGCTTTAGATACATAGAGTTATAAAGCAACTTTGGACTTGAAATTTGCTCCCTGCCGGGCCGCGAGATGAGGCGAATTTCAAGTCCGTTGCTTTAGGGAGAGCGTGATGCCCAAGATGTCCGAGCCAGCCCTTCACCCCGGCCGACCCGATGTGGAGGCTCTCATCGGCAGCGGCGCGCCGAGCGCTGGCGGCCGCGATGTCTTTCTCCGTGCGCTTCTGGCCTCGACGGATCCATCGAGCCTGGCGGGTGTCGCGCCCGAGGCGTTGGCGCAAGAGGTGCTGCTCGGCTTCGCCGCGATCTCGATCCGCAAGCGTGGCGAGCATCGGGTGTCGAGCCGCCCGTCCGGCATCGTGGCCGGAGGCACCGCCATCGAGATCGTCAACGACGACATGCCCTTCCTGCTCGACAGCGCGCTCGCGGAGGTTCAGGCCCGCGGGCTCGACGTGTCGCTCGTCCTGCACCCGATCTTCAAGTGCGAGCGCACCGGCGACGGCCGGCTTCTGGAGGTCGACGGCCTTGGCGACGCCCATTGGGGAGACGGGCGCCAGGAAAGCTACATCGCGATCCACGTGGGGCCTTTGACAAAGCCGCGCCAGGAAGAGCTGTGCGCGGCCCTTTCGGGCATTCTCCACGAGGTGCGCCAGGCCGTGGGCGACTGGCGCCCGATGCTGGCGCGCGTCCATGCGGCGGCCGAGACGTTGGCCCAGGCGGCGGTCGCCGTCGACAAGCGCGTTCTCGACGAGCAGGTCGCCTTCCTCAATTGGCTCACCGACGACAATTTCACGTTTCTCGGCACGCGCGATTACCGCCTCGAAGGCGGCCCCGAGAATGGGGATCTCGTCTCGAACGACAGCGACGGTCTCGGGCTTCTCGCCGACCCGGGCGTCCACGTTCTCCGCCGCGGCGGCGAGCTGGTCGTCATGACGCCGGAACTGCGCCAGTTCTTCTTCGCGCGCGATCCGCTGCTCATCACCAAGGCCAATGTGGTGAGCCGCGTGCACCGCCGGGTGCATATGGACTACATCGGCGTGAAGAAGTACGGAGCCGACGGCGCTGTCGTCGGAGAGCTGCGTATCGTCGGCCTGTTCACCTCGTCGGCCTACACGCAGTCGCCGCGGCGCATTCCGCTGCTCCGCCGCAAGGTCGGCGAGGTGGTGGACGTGCTTGCCCTGGCCCCGGGCAGCCATGACGGCAAGACCCTGGTCAACGTCCTCGAGACGTTCCCGCGCGACGAGCTCTTCCAGATCGCGACCGACGATCTCGTGCGTTGGGTGGCCGGCATCCTCGATCTCGAGATCCGCCCGCGCGTCCGCGTGTTCCTGCGCTACGACCGCTACGATCGCTTCGTCTCGGCCTTGGTCTACGTGCCGCGCGATCGCTACTCCAGCAGTGTCCGCGAGCGTATCGGCGAGTTCATGTCCGAGCGCTTCGAGGGCTACGTCGCAGCGTACTATCCGCATTTCCGCGAGGGCCCCCTGGCGCGCGTGCATTTCATCGTGGCGCGCAGGAGCGGGCGCATCTCGGCGGTCCCGGTCGATGGCCTCGAAGCCGGCATCGCGCGCATCGTGCGCACATGGGACGACGACCTCAAGGCGGCGATCTCCGGTCTGCCGAATGATGCCGCGGCCCTGCTCGCGCGCTACCAGAAGGCGTTCCCGGCAGGTTATGCCGAGATGTTCGACGCCGGCCGCGCGCTCGAGGACATCGCCCGCATCGAGCGCCTCGGACAGGGCCGCCGCGCGACGATCGACATCCATCGCGAGCCCGACATGCCGGCGAGCCGCGTGCGGGCGGCCATCTACTGCCTCGACGAGCCGATCCGCCTCTCCGAGCGCGTGCCGCTGCTCGAGAACCTCGGCTTCTCGGTGATCGACGAGCGGACCTGGCGGTTGACGCCGCGCTTCGAGGGCAGGCCCCGCACGGTGGTCCTGCATGACATGGTGCTCGAGACCTTCGACGGCAGGCCCGTCGCGCTTGGCACGACGCTCGACGTACGCCTCGAGAACACCTTCGTCGCCATTCTCGACGGCACTGCAGACAACGACGTCTTCAATCGGCTGGTCCTGGCCGCCGGCCTCGAATGGCGCGAGGCGGCGGTGCTGCGCGCCTACGCTACCTATCTGCGCCAGCTCGGCTCGGCGTTCGGCCCGCGCTACATCGCCGAGACGCTGGTCACCCACGAGGCGCTGGCGCGTGATCTGACCGACCTCTTCCATGCGCGCTTCGACCCCGACCAGGCCTTGGACGCCACCGCGCGCGAGGCCCGGTCGAAAGCGATCGTCGAGCGCATCGAGGCCGCCCTCGCCGAGGTGACGAGCCTCGATCACGACCGCATCGTGCGGGCTTTGCTGGGGACACTCCAGGCGACCGTGCGGACCAACTACTACCAGCGCTCGGAGGATGGCACGCCCCCGTCGACGCTCGCCTTCAAGTTCGATGGCAAGCGTCTGTCAATGGCGCCGGCGCCCCGTCCGTTCCGCGAGATCTTCGTTGCCGGCCCCCGCGTGGAAGGCGTGCATCTGCGCTTCGCGCCGATCGCGCGCGGCGGCATCCGCTGGTCGGATCGCGCCCTCGACTATCGCACCGAGGTGCTCGGTCTCGCCAAGGCGCAGCAGGTCAAGAACGCCGTCATCGTGCCGGCCGGCGCCAAGGGAGGCTTCCTGCCGAAGCGTTTGCCGCGCGGGGGAGCCCGCGCAGAGGTCCAGGCGGAAGGCATCGCGGCCTATCGCGCGTTCATCGACGCCCTGCTCGATCTCACGGACAATCTCGTCGACGGCAGCGTCGTGCCGCCCGACCGCGTGCTGCGGCACGACGGCGACGACCCCTATCTCGTCGTCGCGGCCGACAAGGGCACTGCCACCTTCTCCGATATCGCGAACGCGATCGCCGAGGCGCACGGCTTCTGGCTTGGCGACGCCTTCGCCTCCGGCGGCTCGGCAGGCTACGACCACAAAGGCATGGGCATCACGGCCCGCGGCGCATGGGAATGCGTCAAGCGCCACTTCCGCGAGATGGACCGCGACATCCAGACCGAGCCCTTCCGGGCCGTCGGAGTCGGCGACATGTCGGGCGACGTGTTCGGCAACGGCATGCTGCTCTCGCCGTGCACGCGCCTGGTCGCCGCCTTCGACCATCGCGACATCTTCCTCGATCCGGACCCCGATCCCGCCGTTTCGCTGGCCGAGCGCCGCCGCCTGTTCAACTTGCCCCAGTCGAGCTGGGCCGACTACGACCGCGCCAAGATTTCGGCCGGCGGCGGCGTCTTCTCGCGCCAGCTCAAGTCGGTGCCGCTCTCGCCCGAGGCCAAGGCCATGCTGGGCGTCACGGCCGACGCGCTGACACCGGCCGAGCTGATGCACGCCGTCCTGGCGGCCGAAGTGGACTTGTTGTGGTTCGGCGGCATCGGCACCTATGTGCGGGCCTCCGACGAGAGCGATGCCGACGCCGGCGACCGCGCCAACGATCCCATCCGGGTAACGGCGGGCGAGCTCCGCGCCAGGGTGATCGGCGAGGGCGCCAACCTCGGCCTGACGCAGCGCGGGCGCGTTGAGGCCGCCAGCCGCGGCATCCGCCTCAATACCGATTTCATCGACAACTCCGCCGGCGTGAACACCTCCGACCAGGAGGTGAACATCAAGATCGCGGTGGCCCCCGCAGTCCGCTCCGGCCGGCTTTCGATCGAGGACCGCAACCATCTCCTCGGCCTCATGAGCGATGACGTCGCCACCGCCGTGTTGCGCAACAACTATCAGCAGTCGCTGGCGCTGAGCCTCGCCGAGCGTCGCGAGGTGCGCGACCTCGGCCGTATCGCGCGCCTCATCCGGGAGCTCGAGGAGCGCGGCCTGATCGACCGTCGTCTCGAAGCGCTGCCCGGCGATCACGAGCTGGCCGAGCGCGTGCGCCAGGGCCGCGGGTTGACCCGTCCCGAGCTGGCGGTGGTGTTGAGCTATGCCAAGATCGCGCTCCTGCATGATCTGCTGGCGAGCCGGGTGCCGGACGACCCCTACCTGTCGGGCCTGCTGGCGGACTACTTCCCGCCGGCTCTCCGCGCGCAGTTCCCCGACGACATCGCCAGTCATCGCCTGCGCCGCGAGATCGTCGCCACCACGCTGACCAATGGCCTCGTCAACCGTTTCGGCCCCGCCGGGCCGCTGACGCTCGCCGACGTGGCAGGGCGCCCGGTGACCGACGTCGCTTTCGCGTTTATGGCAGCGCGCGGCACGCTGGGCCTCGCGTCTCTCTGGGCGCGCATCGATGCACTCGACGGCAAGCTATCGGGCGAGATGCAGCTCGGCCTCTACGAGCGGGTCCGTCATGGGCTGGTCGCCGCGGCGACCGATTTCCTGCACGAGAACGTCGCCGCGTGTCCCCTGGCCGAGACGATCGAGCGCTGCGAGGCCGGCTGCGCCGCACTTGCCGCCGCACTGGACCGGATCGCGCCGCGTGATCTAGCCGAGCGGCTCGCGAGCGAGAGCGCCGCGCTCACGGCCCAAGGCGTACCGGAGGACGTGGCGCGCGATGTCGTGCGCCTTTCTGTGCTGGTCGAGACGCCCGCGATCGTCGCGACTGCGGAGCGCGGCGGTGCCTCCCTCGAGGATACCGCGCGCGCCTACCTCGAGATCGCGAGCTATCTGCGGATCGACGAGATCGTTGCCCGGGCGCAAGAGCTGGCGCCCGCCGACGACTACGAGCGTCTCGCCATCGGCGGAGGCGTCGCAAGCGTGGCGGATGCCCATCGCCGCCTCACCGCCGCGTTCCTCCGGTCGTCGCTGACGAGGGCGGCAGACGTCGCCGGCTGGCTCGAAGGAAGGGGCTCGCTGGCCGACCGGGCGCGCCGCGACCTGATGGCGATCGCCGCGGCGCGCGAGATGAGTGTCGCCCGGCTGGCGGTCGCCTCGGCACGTCTGGCGGGACTGGCCCAGTCGGTCGAGATGGCCGCTGCGAATTGAGGCGATGGCTCGTCCGGCGCCCTGCCGTCATGGGGATGTCACGCTTCTCCGCACGCCGGCCGCCTGCAATTTGCGCCTTGATAGAAAGGCGAAAGGGCCCTATCCCAGCCGCTCTAAAGGCTCTTGACACGTCATGAACGAGAGAAAGGCGTCCACATGGCCAAGGAGAAATTCGATCGTAACAAGCCGCATTGCAATGTTGGCACGATCGGTCACGTTGACCACGGCAAGACGACGCTTACGGCTGCGCTGACGAAGGTTTCGGCGGATCGCGGCTGGACGAAGACGGCGATTGCCTATGACGAGGTCGCGAAGGCTTCGGAGAGCCAGGGGCGTCGCGATCCGACGAAGATCCTGACGATTGCGACGAGCCACGTTGAGTATGCGACGCCGAACCGTCACTATGCGCACGTGGACTGCCCGGGCCATGCTGATTATGTGAAGAACATGATCACGGGCGCGGCGCAGATGGACGGCGCGATCCTTGTGGTGTCTGCGGTGGACGGCCCGATGCCTCAGACGCGCGAGCACATCCTTCTGGCGCGTCAGGTTGGCGTTCCCTACATCGTTGTGTTCCTGAACAAGTGCGACATCGTCGATGACGAGGAGCTTCTGGACCTTGTCGAGCTGGAGGTTCGCGAGCTGCTGAAGCAGTACCAGTTCCCTGGCGACGACGTGCCTGTGATCCGCGGCGCCGCGATCAAGGCGCTGAACGGCGAGAAGGGCCCGCTGGCCGACGAAGCGATCATCGCGCTCTACGAGGCGCTGGACACCTACATCCCGCTTCCGGAGCGCCCGATCGACCAGGCGTTCCTGATGCCGATCGAGGACGTGTTCTCGATCTCTGGCCGCGGCACGGTTGTGACGGGCCGGATCGAGCGTGGCCGCATCAAGGTGGGCGAGGAAGCCGAGATCGTGGGTCTTCGCGACACGCAGAAGACGACGGTGACGGGCGTTGAGATGTTCCGCAAGCTGCTGGACGAGGGTGTTGCGGGCGACAACGTGGGCTGCCTGCTGCGCGGCATCGACAAGGATTCGGTTGAGCGCGGCCAGGTTCTGTGCAAGCCGGGGTCGGTGAAGCCGCACAAGAAGTTCATGGCGGAGGCCTACATCCTGACCAAGGACGAGGGCGGGCGCCACACGCCGTTCTTCAACAACTACCGGCCTCAGTTCTACTTCCGGACGACGGACGTGACGGGTGTCGTGACGCTGAAGGAAGGCACCGAGATGGTGATGCCCGGCGACAACGCGGAGTTTGCGGTTGAGCTGATCCAGCCGATTGCGATGGAGGAGAAGGTGCGCTTCGCGATCCGCGAGGGCGGCCGCACCGTCGGCGCCGGCGTGGTCACCAAGATCGTGGAGTGAGGGGACGCGGCATCCGCGAGCAGAGGCCGATGAACAGCGCACTCTAGCTCCGCAGCCCGAGTTTCCTTGGGGTTTTTCTGCAAAGCCGCTCCGGCCGGTTCCCCTCCCCCCTCGCGGGGAGGGGCTAGGGGTGAGGGGATGGGTTGTGGCAATCGCAGGCTATGGATGCCAGGCGCCCGCCCGAGTTCTTTGCCGTCGCGAGTGATGAAGCCGGACGTTCACGCCACCCCGATCCCACCCCGTCTGAGGGAGGGGAGAACGGGAAGACATCTGTTCGCGGAAAAGTCCCCTGGCGTAGGATGGATCGGGTGCAGGCGGGTTGAGTTGGCGGCGTGAATTCGGACGAGGCAATGGCAGACATCCTGGTCGCGACGACCAACGATCTCGTCGGATATCGGGTCGTGCGGCACGTCGGCGTGGCGCGCGGCGTCGTCGTGCGCTCCCGTAACATCATCGCTGGCCTCGGCGCCTTTCTCCAGACGGTGAAGGGCGGCCATATCACCATCTATACGAAGCTTGCCGAGGATGCCCGGAACGAGGCGCACGAGGCGCTCCTGAAACACGCGCGCGAGCTTGGCGCCAACGCCGTTCTGGCGCTGCGCTACGATGCCAACGAGATCAATGCTGGCGTGACCGAGGTGCTCGCCTATGGCACGGCGGTTGTCGTCGAGCCCCTGCAACCCTAAATGAGGGGAAGGCACGGCAGGGGGGTCCAGCGAGTCGTGAGTTCGTGCTTGGTTCCCGACTCGGGGCAGGGGTGAGTCTGTCAAGATTTAATTGTTGATTTTCGCTTGTGCAGCATCGTCCGGCCCTCTATAAGGACCGCTCGAATAGCCGGCAGCAATGAGGATGGGTGACGAGGCCTTGCGCACAAACCGAGGCAACGTGACGCCGTCCGCATCGACTGTTGTAGTTCGCGCGCAAAAAATATCCATTCTCTTTCAATGCGATAGAGATCAATGGGTGACGGGTCTACCCGTACATCGAGGGGTGTAGCTCAATTGGTAGAGCGTCGGTCTCCAAAACCGAAGGTTGGGGGTTCGAGACCCTCCGCCCCTGCCATCCCCGCGTTCGGAGGGTGGGTTTCGGCTCCCTGGCGCGCGAGCGATGCTTGAACATTTGGGCGGCACCTTGGCGGTGAAGGGCTGCCGCAGGCTCGTGAAGGTGGAATGAGATGGCAGTAAATCCGTTCCAGTTCGTGCAGGAGGTTCGGCAGGAGGTCGCCAAGGTGACCTGGCCGACCTGGAAGGAGGTCTGGGTCACGACCGCCATGGTGCTGGTCATGGTGGCGTTGGCCGCCGCGTTCTTTACAGTGGCCGACCTTATTCTCGGCACGGCCGTAAGGTGGGTTCTCGGTGTTGGCTGATTGAGTTTGCTTGCGGCGGTCTCCTGGCGAGGCAGGTTTGCATCTGACGGAACCGCTCGCGAGGGCGAGCAATTGCCGGGTCGGCGCCCATTAAGCGCTTCGTAGAAAGGCGAGAGAAGAGAACAACATGGCGAAGCGCTGGTACATTGTGCACGCCTACTCGAATTTCGAGAAGAAGGTGGCGGAATCGATCAAGGAGCGCGCCAAGGCCGCCGGTCTGGAGCACCTTTTCGAGGAGGTGCTGGTTCCCTCCGAGGACGTGATCGAGGTGCGGCGCGGCCGGAAGGTACACTCGGAGCGCAAGCTGTTCCCGAGCTACGTTCTCGTCAAGATGGAGATGACCGATCAGGGCTTCCTGCTGATCAAGAACACGCCGAAGGTGACCGGCTTCCTCGGCTCGGACAACAAGGCGACGCCGATCTCCGAGGACGAGGCGATGCGCATCCTCAACCAAGTCAAGGAGGGCGTGGAACGGCCGAAGCCATCGGTCACGTATGAGGTCGGCGAGCAGGTCAAGGTTTCCGACGGACCGTTCGCCTCGTTCAGCGGCCAGGTCGAGGAGGTGGACGAGGAGCGCTCGCGGCTGAAGGTCGCCGTGATGATCTTCGGGCGCCCGACGCGCGTCGATCTCGAGTTCGGCCAGGTCGAGAAGGTCGCCGGCTGAGCCGGCGGCGAGGCAATTCGGGGGCCGGCAGCGGCCGGGCGCCCATCGAGTTCGAGGCCGCTGCTGGGCGTTCCGGCGCAACGGCGGCATCGAGTGCGGGAGGGCCTGCCAGCCCGTTGACCGCTAACCCTGGGGAGGGGTTCCTCCCCGTCAACCGAGCCACGCACGCCGTGGTCAGGGGAATGAGATGGCAAAGAAGATAGACGGTTACATCAGTTTGCAGGTGCCGGCTGGCGCCGCCAACCCTGCGCCGCCCATCGGTCCGGCGCTCGGCCAGCGCGGCGTCAACATCATGGAGTTCTGCAAGGCCTTCAACGCCAAGACGAAGGACATGGAGCAGGGCACACCGATCCCGGTGAAGATCACGGTCTACTCCGACCGCTCGTTCACCTTCGAGATGCGCATGCCGCCTGCGACCTTCCTGATCAAGAAGGCGGCGGGACTGAAGCCGACCGGCAAGCCGGGCTCGGGCTCCAAGCAGCCGGGATTGGCCGTCGCCGGCCAGATCTCGATGGCACAGCTCCGCGAGATCGCGGCCCAGAAGCTGAAGGACATGAACACGAGCGACGTCGAGGCCGCAGCCCGTACGCTCGCCGGCTCGGCCCGCTCCATGGGCCTCAGGGTGGTGGAGTAAGGCGCCATGGCAATCGCAGCAGAGAAAGTCAAAGTCACGCGCGCGGCTGGTGGCAAACGCCTCTTCGCCCTGAACGAAGGCATCGATCGCAGCAAGGCCTATCCCATCGAGGAGGCCGTGAAGATGGTCAAGGAACGGGCCAGGGCCAAGTTCGACGAGACCATCGAAATCTCGATGAACCTCGGCGTCGACCCGAAGCACGCCGACCAGGTCGTGCGCGGTGTCTGTCTGTTGCCGAACGGCTCGGGCCGCACCCTCCGCGTCGCGGTATTTGCTCGCGGCCCGAAGGCGGATGAGGCACGTGCCGCAGGCGCCGATGTCGTGGGCGCCGAGGATCTGGTCGAGCAGGTGCAGAAGGGCGTGCTGAACTTCGACCGCTGCATCGCCACGCCGGACATGATGGGTCTGGTCGGCCGTCTGGGCAAGATTCTCGGGCCTCGCGGCCTGATGCCGAATCCGCGAGTCGGCACGGTGACCATGGACGTCACCAACGCCGTTGCAGGTGCCAAGGGCGGCGCTGTCGAGTTTCGCGTCGAGAAGGCGGGTGTCATCCATGCCGGCGTCGGCAAGGCGAGCTTCGCCGATACCGCTCTCCTGGAGAACATTCGGGCGTTCGTCGACGCCGTCGTGCGCGCCAAGCCGTCGGGTTCGAAAGGAACGTACGTCAAGAAGATCTCGCTCACCTCGACGCAAGGCCCGGGCCTCAAGGTCGATCACACGACCCTCGGCG
>Ga0180220_1001123_pt1 | contig 21618 bp, 22 predicted proteins | sample eDN5th37CBELigBY_FD_151335 | JGI IMG/M metagenome (GOLD analysis project Ga0180220, IMG submission 151335) | Enriched backyard soil microbial communities from Emeryville, California, USA - eDNA 5th pass 37_C BE-Lig BY (version 2) (version 2) | ecosystem: Environmental > Terrestrial > Soil >...
CTGTCCTCCTTCTTTACCGCCACGATATAGCGCCTGCAATCGGCCGGGTCATTGCATAGCGAGTAAGTACGTGTCAGGCCGCCGTCCAGGTGCAGATCGATATGGGCGCCTGGATGGAAGGCCGGCAGCCTCCAGTCGTCCTGGTCGGCCAGTACCAGTCGTTTGATGCCTGGCATGGGTTCGTCGATGGAACGGACCACGGCCTGAAGATGCTTGATCGGCTTTGCCATGTCATGCGCCCCGCACAATATCGCCTACATGAATGACACCGCCTTTGAGAATCCTGCAGTTCAGCCCCGCCCTGTTGATCATTGGATCGAATACCGCCTTGCCGAGAATTTCTTCGATATGCCGGCAAGGGGTGGATAGCCGCGTCGCTTCGAGAAGGGCTTCTCCGACCCAGAACTGCCTGCCCACCAGATGATTCAAGGGTACGCCCTGAACCGTTACATTGCGCCGATGTTCTTCCGGCAGCATCTGGATCTTCGCGTCGCGCGCCAAGGCCTCTAGTGTTTCGATTTCGAACAGGGTGATTTGCCGGCCGTCTTCAGGCTTATGGGAATAAAAGCCGGACTCTTGTCCGATCATATAGCGGTCGCCGACTATGCCTTTGCCGGCGACCAGGGTCAGATCGTTGAACGACTCCATGGGAAGAAATGCCCGCGGCGTGATGTGCAAGTATCGAACGACCCCCGTCCAGCTTGGGGACACGGGGCGATGCACATTCTGGACGCTTTCCGTTCCTGCAATAGTCATGCGGAAATCCTTGGGTAGAGCTGGCCCTCGTTAATTCAAAGGACATTTAGTGTCATAGATGACACAATTGTAGCTTACCGCGGGAAATGAGCAAGGGACGAAAAGGGGTGAGAAGGAGTTGATGAGGAAAAAGTTGATCTACCTCAATATTCCACCCTCGTCGGCCTCCCGAAGAATTTCAGTAGGGCCGGGCAAGCCGCGTCGCGGCGACGCGGCTTTCGGCATCAGAAAGGATGCAGCATTTTCTCGGCCCTGCGCGCGTAATATGCGAAGGTCGCGTCCGTGCGGCGGGGCGTGTTGATCCATTTCTGCGCTTCATGCCCCAGTTCCGGCGGTATCGGCTGTACGGTTCCGGCCGCCATGGCCATGAGCTGAAGACGCGCCGCTCGTTCAAACATCACCCCGAGCACACAAGCTTCTTCAACGCTGGACCCCGTCACCAACAGGCCATGATGGGCCAGGAGAATGGCTTTTTTGTCTCCCAGCGCGGCGGAAATGATTTCACCCTCTTCATTGCCCACAGGTATGCCGGGCCATTTTTCAAGGAAAGCGCACTGGCCGTACAGCACGCAGGTATCCATGTGCGCGATTTCAAGAGGCACTTCCAGCATCGAGAGGGCGGACGCATGGGGAGCATGGGAATGGACGATGCACTGAACGTCGGCCCGCGTACGGTATAGCCATGAATGAAAGCGGTTGGCGGGGTTGGCCATGCCTTCCCCCTGCAATACGTTCAAGTCTTCATCGACGAGCAAGAGGTTGTCGGGGGTGATTTCATCGAAGCCCAGGCCGAGGCGTTGCGTCCAGTATGTGCCGGGCTGTTCCGCCCTGGCGGTGATCTGGCCCGACAGGGCGGAATCGTGCCCGAATGCGAACAAGGTCCTGCAAGTCTGGGCTACCGCCTCGCGCGTGCTCAATTTTTCGGCGTGAAGATTGGCTTCCATGCTCTTGAGAGCGGAATTGACAATTTCGGGCTTGCTAAGCCGCATGGTATCTATTGCCATGTTTTTCTCCTGTTGAGGTCCAAGATTGCGGTCACTTTTTTTCCTGTGCCCGCAGCTTGGCCATGATGTTCTTCCATTTGTCGTATTCGGCGCTTACAGCGGCCCGAAACTCTTCGGGGCTCGAGCTTGCCGTGGTTGTTCCTTGTTCGGCCAGCAAGGTGATGTATTGCTTGTCGCTCAAGGCTTGCCGTGTGGCTTCATTGAGCTTGTCGACTATCGCTTGCGGCAGGCCGGCAGGCCCGATCAAGCCCGATATCGAGCCGGAAAGAATGTCGGGGTATCCGAGCTCCGCGGTCGACGGCAGGTCGGGGGCGCTGCCGATGCGCTTGGCATTGGCCAGCGCCAAGGCGCGCAGTTTCCCCGATTGCACGAAAGGCATGACGACGGGCGTGGCTTCGAATGTCATGTCCACCTGGCCGCCGACGACGCTGGTCACCGATTCCGCGCCGCTTTTGAATGGCACGTGCAGGAACTTGACTCCGGTATTTTCCTGCATGATGGTCATGCCCTGGAAGGGGGAGCTGCCGATGCCGGCCGTGCCAAAGCTGAAGGTCTCCGGCTTTTCGCGGGCGAGCTCGACCAGCTCTTTCAAGGACTTCGCCTTCACAGACGGATTGACCGCTATGACGTGAGGCGTCGATGCGACCGTGGAGATATAAGTGAAGTCCTTGAGGCTGTCGAAAGTCACATTGGCGCTGGTATTCGGGTTGACGGCGACGACACCGAGTGTGGTGAACATCAGGGTGTAGCCGTCCGGCTTGGCATACTTGAGACGTTCCGCCGCGATATTGCCGCCCGCTCCCGGCCGATTATCGACGATGATGGGTTGCCCCAGCTGCTGTTCAAGCACTTTGGCGGTTGCCCTGGCCACGAGGTCCGTAATGCCGCCGGCGCCGAACGGCACGATCAGCGTAATCGGGCTGGCGGGGTACGCGGCGAATGCCGCAGAGGTTCCGATAGCGCACAGCGCAACGGAGCGGGCGATTATGCTGATGCCGCGCTTGAATGCCTTCATCATGGTCGTCTCCTTGATCCTTGATATAGATTATGGAAATGTTGTGGACACTTCTGTAGCAATTATGACACTCAAGTGTCATATGAGCAACATCTGGGATTACCCTAGTGCCGTGATGGTCTACAATCGGGGTGGACGACAATTGCCTGCGAGAGGCTCCGTGCAAAAACTCTCCCTATCGGAAAAACAGACGGGTAGGCGGCCGAGTCCCCAGGGCGATAAAGCGCATGATGCGAATCGCCTGGCCGAACGGCTGTCCTTCTACCGCAAGCTCAATGGCCTCAGTCTGGAGCAAGTGGCGACGCGCGCGGGAATCACCAAAAGCTATCTCTCCAAACTGGAGCGCGGCCTGTCTTCGCCCACCATCGCCACATTGCTCAGGTTGGCGCAGGCACTGGGCCGAAGCGCCGAGCAATTGATCGGTGAAAAGGGCCAGGACGATGATATCGTCCTCGTAAAAGAGCGCGACCGCATACCGTTCACGCGCTCGAAAGAAAGAGAAGGGTATGTGTACGAAGCCATCGCGGCAAGCCGGACGCGAAAGGCCATGGCGCCCTTCATCATGTCGCCCCCTTCCAAGGTCGACGAAAAGACGGCTCTGGCCAGCCATGCCGGCGAAGAGCTGATCTTTATGGTGTCCGGTGTCATGGAAATGGTCTTTGCCGACCGGGTCATTCGACTCGAGGCTGGCGATTCGCTGTATTTCAATGCCTCGATACCGCATCGATCCAGGTCGCTCGGCAAGCAGCCGGCAAAGGCTCTGGTCGTCGTCAGCATCCCCGATCCGGCAACGAACGAAAGCCCAGCCGGATTGTAGGGTAGCGCGCCGGGCGCCGGGCATATGGCTTGCTGCCGATAGCGGATGCCCCGACGGGGGCCAGCAAAATCAACGGAGAGGCGATATGACTGCTGAGAAGTCCGGCAAATCCCAAGACATTCGAAAGAACATCGGGCCCGGCCCGCAGAGTCCGCCGGCCAGGGATGACGCGGGCAAACCCCGCGAACGCGACAACGCGCCGGTCCGTGGCGGCAAGGATGCGGCAGCGGCAAAGGACCGGCCCATCAATATCTCCACCGCCGACGACGTGGATATCGATAAGAACATTCCGGATGAGAATGCCGGCTAACAAAGGTCCTGCGCGCCCTCTGCGTATGCGATGCGGACTGGGCATGGCCAGAGGTCTGTCTCCACGCCCCTTGTTGCTGATATGCTGCGAAACTTGTTTCACATCATCGGTACGTTCGCGGCCTTGATGAGTTCGGCCCATTTGGCAACGTCATGCTTCACCAGTGCGCTCAGCTCGGCGGGCGTGCTGGACCTGACGATATACCCTCCTGACGACTCCAGCTTATTTTTTACGTCGGGATCGGCCAAAGCGCTTACGATAGCCCCATTCAATTTTTCCACGATACCGGCAGGGGTACCGGCGGGCGCAAAGAAAGCCAGCCAGCCGTTTGGAATGGTGTAGCCGGGCACAGAGTCCGACGCAAGGGGTACGGCGGGCAGGGCTTCTACTTTGGACGCTCCGGGAAAGGCAAGAGCTTTGACCTTGCCTGATTTGATATGCGGGTAGGCAACGGGAAGATTAAGGAACATCACGTCGACTTGACCGCTTAGTACTGCCAGCATGCCTTCAGGCTCTGCTTTGTAAGGCACGTTCATCATTTTTAGACCACCCATTTTGTTAAGCGTCAAGCCGGAGATCTGGTTGGTCGTATTGCCGTTTGCGAAAGTCAGTTGGTTGGGATGGGCTTTGTCGTAACTGATGAGTTCCTTTATGTCGGAGACTCCTAGATCATTGCGGGCGATGATGACCGCCGGGATCTCGCCCGCCATGGAAATGGGTGCAAAGTCCCTTTCCAAGTCGTAAGTCATTTTTTTATACAGGCTTTTATTGATCGCGTTCGTGGAGTTCGATCCTAAAAGGATGGCATAGCCATCCGGCGCCGATCGTGCGATCTGGCCGGCGCCGATCATGCCGGCAGCGCCGGGCTTGTTCTCCACGATTACCTGCTGGCCCAAGGTTTCACGCATTTTTTCGGCGACCAGCCGCGTGGCGGTGTCGGAGATGGAGCCGGGAGAAAAAGGCACAGTAATTGTGATGGGGCGCTCCGGATACTGGGCCGCCGCAACGGCCGGCAAGCAGGACAATATGAGAAGCGTAAGGTGTTTGCGTAGAAGGGTCATAGCGGTCTCCTGGGACTTGGGGATTTGGGAATGGTTATATGCGAATGATCTCTTTACGCGAATTCGGTCCGAAGTAGGTCGTCAAACATGCCTGACCGTTGCGCGGCTCCGCCGGATATAAAGTGCGCGCCGTTGCAGAACACTTCCTGCACTTCGAGATCGGCTCCGAGGACAAGCAGGTCAGCATCTTTTCCGACCTCAATTGCGCCTTTGGCTGACAAGCCGCAAGCAGTAGCGACGTTTTTCGTAAAAGGAAGCAGAGCCTCGGCCATGGCGACCCCATGAACGGACCTTAGCTTTCGGAACGTACCGAGGAGGGCGCTCATCGGCATGTAATTGGCAACGCGCGGGCGACCCTCGCCGCGCTCCTCTTTGGGAGGGGCGCCGTTGCCGTCGGAACTGACCAGAATATTCTTGAGTTCGACGCCCGCCGCGACGAGATCGACCACGGCCTGCGATGGCTCAATGGAGCGTGAATAATTATTGTCAGGCGAATAATTTGCTCCGATATCAACCCAGCCCCCTTTCTTGCCCCAAGCTGTCGCGTCCGACAGATATGCTGGCGTCTGGTTGACGTGCGAGGGGATGAATTGCTTTATGGGTATGCCGGTTCTGTCTACCAGCTCGAACATGGGCTTGAGGACTACTTCGCGATAGGGTGGAACTTGAAGGCAGCAGTAACCGGATTTTCGGGCCAGGCGGCCGGCAAGCAAACCTGCGGTGGCGGCTTCGGCGACATACTGGGCGCCTTTGCCAAAACTGTCGAAGCCATAGCCGAGTTCCGAAATGGAGAGTTCGCCTACTCCGATAATTTCGTCGATGAACGCGATATCCGTCCTGATCTTGCCTGTGAGCGTCGGGATAGGGTGCTCCAGCGTGGCTCCTGTCAGGCAGTAAGCGCTGATGCCATCCTCCCGGAATGCCCGTGTCTTGGCAATAAGGGCGGCCATTGATTTGCTGGTGGCATCAAAGCCCAGCATCCCTATAACGGTCGTCGTGCCGTGGCGCACAATCTGGCTGGTCTGGAGTTCGGGGGCGCGGCTCGAGAATCCCAGCCCGCCGCCGCCGCCCAGTACATGCACATGGTTATCGATGAATCCTGGACAAGTCACTCGACCTTTGAGATCGAATTCGATGGCTTTCGTGTTTTGGATACGTATGGGTTCCGGCGAGATTGCCACGATTTTTCCGCAGGCGATCAGGATGTCATTCAATCCGAGCGGTTCGGGGGCGTATGTGTCAGCGTTTTTCAATAGGGTCAGCATGATTTGATCCAGGCAATGCAGAGGACCCTATGCTAAGTTGGTATGGTTTATTATGTAAATCAAAAATATACTTTGCATTGTCAAGTTATCATTGAATATAGAATGGACATCCGCAGCTTGCGTATTCTTGAATCCGTCGCCCGGCATCGCAGCTTTTCCAAGGCAGCCGATGAGATTTGCCTATCTACTGCGGCGGTCAGTGCGGCGGTGATCAAGGCGGAGGAGCAAATCGGCCTCCCCCTGTTTGAACGCACGACCCGGTATGTATGTCCAACGCCGTTGATCGAAAGAATGCTCCCGAGGATTCGCCTTTTGATCAAAGATTACGACAGTCTCTTGTCGGAAATTACCGAAACGGTCAGGAGCCGGACCGGCCGCGTTGCCATCGGGTGCTTATCATCGATTGCGGTACGAATCATTCCTAAGGTGATTGCTCATTGCCGTGCGTTGTATCCCGAAGTCGAAATTGAGATACGAGATGCGGCCGCTGGCGCCGTCTACGGGGACGTGGCGGATGGCCTGACTGATTTCGCCTTGGTGGGCGCGTTCGCTTTCAGGGGAGAGATGGAATTTGTTCCTTTGCTCGACGATCCGCTAGTATTGATTTGCCCGTCGTCACATGTGTTGGCGCAGCATACCCATGTGGATATTGAACAACTGCAACGCTACGAATTCATTCTTTTGTCCAAAGAAACAGGCGTGCGATCGGTGCTTGAGTCCACGATAGGCCCTATGGATGAGCGCTTCGTCGTCAAGCAGGAAGTGACCCAAATTTCATCATTGATCGGAATGGTGGAGGAGGGCCTTGGTATTTCTTTTGTCCCATTGCTCAGCGTGCCTCAATCCCGGAGTTCTGCTCTTGCTGTGATCGAGGACATCAGCCCGAAGATTTCTCGCCAGATTGGCATGCTGAGGCGTACGGACCGGCCCCTTACGCCTCCCGCCCAGGCGGCTATGGCATGTGTTCGTTTAGCTTTGTCCAGGCACGTAAGCACGTGAGTGTTTTCTTGGTTTGATCTGGCGATGTCATGTCACGCAATGTTTGCGGTCAATGACGCGCTGTGGCGGCTAGCGTCCGGTTCGGTGCCATCGCACCGGCGGCCAGAAGTCATCCGGCAGGATGGGCGGCGGGTCTTCATCGAGCGGGCCGGGCGCTTGCTCGGGTACACATTGTTGCAATGCCCGGCGGACTTGTTCCATGGCCGCCACACCGCCGGCGCCCCGGGTTACGCGGTCCCACCAGATTCTGTGGACGCAGCGCACGCGCACGGGGATGGAAGGCAGACCGATGCGTTGCGCCATGGCCAGGCGGTGCAGCCCGCGGTTGATCTTCAGAATGCGGCCTTCCCGTGAAATGGCGACGCCTATGGGATCTTTGCCGCGCGCGGGGTCGTAGCCATTGGCGGCCATGTCATCGAGGAAGTGGAGATAGACGCGGAGGTAATCGAGGATTTTCTCGGGGGTGTCCAGCAGCACGCCTTGCTGATGGGATGCCCAAGGTTCCCCGCGTTCAATGCAATCCATCAAGTCTTTGTAGCGCTCGGTGCGTTCCAGGTGATCGCGGTTTTCATCCAGTTCGCTAATCAGGCGATAGCGGGTGCCCACGCGCAGATCCTCGCGGCGCAAATCCCAGCTGCCGTCCCAGATGAACGCCAGCGAAGAAGGGCGTTTTTCCAGGTGCCTGGGCGCATGGACGGCTATCCGGATGAGCTTGCGCGGATCGACATGCAGCGTCAGGGCTGCGCTACCCAGCTCTTCTTCCAATGCGTGGCGCGACAGGCCGAAAGCTTCAATGTAGCGGCTTTCCATCCTGTCCTCGGCCCAGCGGTGGAGGACGAAGCGCCCCAGCGGCAAGCCGACGGACTGCTGCAGGGCGTCCCGCCATCGATTGGTCAAATGCGCGATCCGCACCCGCTGCCTGATTTCGGGCGAAGTCAGTGCGGTGAAAGCCGCGTCCGCCCCCGGCCCAAGCATTCCTTGTGCATGGATGGCTTTATGACGCTCTTTGCCGAATGCATACATGGCTCTTTCCCGGCCCGGCCGCGGACAATCGAACCGACGCTGATAATAAATATGTCTTTTCTTGAGCAAATTAATCTTGGATGTGACTTAATTGAACCAGCCAAAAGGTTTAAGCGCCTTTAGCGGATGTTTAATCTGTTTCGTTTTGTTTATGCGGGCGATTTTGGGGCTGGCCGGCATCCGCCTTGCAGGCATGGGCGGAAGAAGAATTGTTATGCTGTCCCCAGCGGCCGGGCATCATGCGGCGACACAGGAATTTCACTCATGGCATACATGCACTATTGGTTTTTTCGTTTTGCCGCCCTGCGGCGCGGCTTGGCGGCTGGCTTCATTGCCGCCGCCATGTCCGGCATCGCCGTTATAGCGTCGGCTCAATCCCAGGTCGACCCTCATGCTGCTCCGAATGACTTGGTACGGGCCGTGGGCAACAACGCACTGGACGCCGTTCGGGGCGACGCCGCGGCGAAAAGGGGCGACGAGAGACGCATCAACGAATTGATCAGCCAGTATCTATTGCCTTATGTGGATTTCCGGAAGACGACGCGCCTGGCGGCCGGCCGCCACTGGCGCGAAGCCAGCGCCAGCCAGCGGGACAGCCTGGTCGAGGCATTCAAAGGCACGCTGGTGCGCACCTATGGCGGCGCACTGGCCGATGTCGACAAGATTTCGGGCCTCGAAATATTGCCCTTCAGGGGCGATGCGAACGCCAGCGACGTGGTGGTGCGTTCCCTGTTCCTGCAGCGCAATGGCCCATCCGTCAGCGTCGATTACCGCTTGGGCAAATCGGAGGATGGCTGGAAAATCTATGATGTAAGCGTGGAGGGCATCTGGCTGATCCAGAATTACCGGAACCAGTTTTCCCAGCAAATCGGCCAAAACGGCATCGATGGATTGATCGCGGCGCTTAATGGGCAAAGCCGGTGATTAATTGTAATTTCCAGTCCAGGCGCCATTCATGAGTCTGCCAGCTGGGCGACGGTGTGCGCCGCTTGCATAAAATCAGTGACGTAGCGCGTATTGCGTGAGCCGTGCGACCGACCCAGTAGAAAGTGATTAGTCACCTCGGGCAGGAAGGGCCGCATGGCGATCCGGCCCGCGACGGTGCCCGCCATGCGCGGGTGCACGAGCGACAGGCCCAGGCCCGCCGCCACGAATTCGCATAATGTGGGTGCGGTAGTGGCCTCCAGCACATATCTCGGCGTCAGGCCGGACTGCTCGAACAGCGTGTCAACGGTCCGCCGGATTTCCACTGCGGTGTCGAAAGCCACGAAAGGCTCGCCGTCCAGATCTTCCAGCGTCAAGGAGGATTTATTCGCGAGCCGGTGGCCGGAGGGCAGGATGCATACCAGTGGCTGGTGAAGCAGGGGTTCCAGCTCCAGATCAGGATGATCTACGCGGGCATTCAATACTCCCACGTCGATTTGCCGCGTGGCCAGCCAATCCGCCAGCATCATCGATGCTCTCACTTTGACCGATACGAAAACATGCGGATGCTGCTCCAGGAAGAGCATGGTGGCTTGCTGAATGAAATGGCCAGACAGCGCCGGCAGCACACCCACGATCAATTGGCCGCGTTCTTCGCGTTTGACGACATCGATGGCGCGGGTCAGTTGATGAATGCCGGCGAATATGCGGTCGACTTCCTCATAAAGCCGCATGGCCTGAGGCGTGGGCGCAAGACGCCCTTTGGATCGCTCGAACAGATTCAGGCCGCTTTGATACTCGAATTGAGCTATCAGCTTGCTTACTGCCGGCTGGGAGACATGCAAGGCCTGCGCTGCGGCGCTGACAGTGCCGTATTCGACGACTGCGCGAAAGGCCTCTACCTGCCGCATGTTGAAAGGTCGGCTCACTATAACCTCTTGGAATAGGCTACGCTAAAAATGCACTTTGACATTCTAGAGTGCCGCTAGCAGAATGACAAATCTTCAGCACTCAGAGAACGGTCGCCCCATGCAATACGCGGTGAAACGGATTCTTTTGGGGATTCCTACATTATTGGCCATGTTTACGGCTATTTTTCTGTTGGTGAGGGTGGTGCCCGGCGACGCGGCCGCCGTCATTCTTGGCGATCAGGCCAGCGCCGCGTCGCTGGAAGCCCTGCGCATCAAATTGGGTTTGAACCTTCCTTTGTGGCGCCAATACACGGACTTCCTGTTTGGCGTCTTGCGAGGGGACCTGGGGGTCTCGCTTGTGACGGGGCGCTCCATCATGGATGAGGCTTTGCGCGTATTGCCCAGTACGCTCGGGCTGGCAGCGGCCTCCATGGTGCTCGGGCTGGGAATAGGCCTGCCCATGGGGGTGATGGCAGCAGTCTATCGCAATGCCTGGCCTGACTATGTCGGACGCATTGTTTCACTCGTGGGCTTGTCTCTTCCCGCTTTCGTCGCCGGCATCTTGCTGTTGCTCGTATTCGCCATCCAGTTGCAGTGGTTTCCCGTGATTCCTTTGGGTGGCGGGTGGTCGGATAGTTTGAACAGCCTGGTTCTGCCTGCCTGTACGTTGGGTTTCATCATGAGTTCCTATGTGGCCCGCGTTACCCGCAGCTCCATGCTCAATGTATTGCGCGAAGACTATATCCGCACGGCGCGGGCCAAAGGTGTCAGGCCTTGGCGCTTTGTTGTCCGCCACGCGCTGGCCAACGCTCTGCTGCCCATCATCACCGTGGTGGGCCTGTATTTCGGCACCTTGATCGGCAATGCGGTTTTGACCGAGATCGTTTTTAACCGTCCCGGCCTGGGCCGGCTGATCCTGAGCGCGCTCAATACACGCGACTATTCCTTGTTGCAGGGCTTGATGATCGTCTTCGCGGCTTTCGTGGTGCTGGCCAATGTGGTCACCGATATCTTGTACGGCGTGGCCGATCCGCGCGTGAGAGTGGGAAGGTGATGCGGATGAATGCGATGCTTGCTTTGCCCGCATCTTTTTACCGCCTGATGGGGCGTGGCGGTTTCTTTGGCTGGCTCGGCCTGGCCTTGCTTCTGGCCATTGTCTGCGTGGCTGTCTTTGCGCCATTGCTCTCGCCCTACGATCCGCTGGAGCAAAGCATCGTCATGCGCTTGATGCCGCCTTCTGCGGAGCATTTGTTCGGAACGGACAGCTTCGGCCGGGATGTGCTGTCGCGGGTTATCTACGGTTCCCGGGTATCGCTGCTTGTGGGCTTTGTTTCCATATTGATCGCCATGACAGTGGGCACCATCATAGGCGTCGTCTCAGGCTACATCGGTGGCCGGCTTGACCAGCTCGTCATGGCGATCGCCGATGTCATGCTGTCGTTCCCTTCATTGCTGCTGGGTTTGCTGGTCGCCGCGGTGCTCGGCGCCAGCCTTGAAAATTTGATCATCGCCATAGCCATTACTGAGATAGCGCCATTCATCCGGCTGGCCAGGGCGCCGACCTTGGCGTTGAAAGAGCGCGAATTCATTGAAGCGGGAAGGGCATTGGGTTTTGGCCACGTCCGGCTCATGGGGGTGCATATCCTGCCCAACCTGATTGCGGACGTCCTTGTCATGGGGTCTTTATGGATGGCCACGGCCATCCGCACCGAAGCTTCTCTAAGCTTTATCGGCCTGGGCGTGCGGCCGCCCACCCCGACATGGGGCGGCATGATACGCGAAGGCTTTGAAAATATTCTGGACGCCTGGTGGCTTGCGGTCTTTCCCAGCATTGCCGTTCTGCTGACAGTCCTGGCGTTGAACCTTCTGGGCGATGCGTTGCGTGACGCCACCGATCCGAAGTATCGAAAAAGGTAGAGCCCATAATGGTTGAACACATTCAGGCGCCTGTACTGGACATCCGCGGTTTGCGCACGGAATTTCTCATCGACGGCCAATGGCATGCCGCGGTGCGCGGCCTATCGCTGACGGTGGAGCGCAACGAAACGTTGGCCATAGTCGGTGAATCGGGTAGCGGCAAAAGCATGACGGCGCTATCCATCCTGGGCTTGCTTCCAAAAGGCTCGGGGCGGATAGGGTCGGGGGAAATCCTTTACGGCGGCCAGAACCTGACGCGCTTGAACGAAAGGCGGTTGCGCCGTATCCGCGGCAGCGAAATCGCGATGATATTCCAGGAGCCCATGACGTCGCTCAACCCAACCATGCGGGTTGGCGAGCAAATCGCCGAAACCATCCAGTCGCACCGCCGCATCGGGAAACGCGAAGCGCGGGAACTGGTTCAGGCATTGCTGCGCAAGGTGGGTATCCCGTCGCCCGAAAAACGCATGGATGATTACCCTCATCAGTTCTCGGGAGGTATGCGGCAGCGGGTCATGATTGCCATGGCCATCGCCTGTGAGCCCAAGATACTGCTGGCCGACGAGCCGACGACTGCCCTGGACGTGACTATTCAAGCGCAGGTCCTCGCTGTGCTCAACCAGCTCAAGGCCGAGCAGGGCATGGCGATGATCTTCATTACCCATAACCTGGGTGTCGTGGCCTTGATTGCCGACCGCGTGGCGGTGATGTATGCCGGCGAGATCGTTGAAACCGCCTCAGTGAGCGAGCTGTTCAACCATCCCGCTCACCCCTACACCGAAGCGCTGTTGGCGGCGATGCCCAGGGTCGACGTGAAAAGCGCAGCGATCAGGCCCATTCCGGGGCAAGTTCCCTCCATACAGGCAATGCCTCGGGGCTGTGCTTTTGCGGCACGATGTCCGCTGAAAATCGAACGCTGCGAGCAAGATGCGCCGCGCCTGGCGCCGTTGAAGGATGCCGGGCTGCATCGGGTAAGTTGTTTTGTCCGCAATCCGGAGGCAGCATGAGTTCCTTCGAGCCACTGGACGGTGTCCATATCGGGCATCTGCGCAAGCATTATTTTGTCGGGGGCGGCTGGTTCGGCAAAGGGCGACAGGAAATAAGAGCCATTGCCGACGTGTCGCTGATTATCCGTAAAGGCGAATCGGTCGGGTTGGTTGGAGAATCGGGCTGCGGGAAATCGACCGTGGCGCGGGCCGTGTTGCGCCTGGTGGAGCCCGATGCGGGCAGTATCGTGCATGATGGAATTGATGTCCGCGCGTTATCCGGTGCAGCTTTGCGACAATACCGCAAGCGCGCCCAGTTGATTTTTCAGGATCCCTATGCGTCATTGAATCCCCGGCGCACGGTCCGGCAAACGCTGGAAGAGCCGCTGAGAGTGCATCGCCAGGGATCCGCGAAAGATCTCGCCAGAAGGGTGGAATCGGCCATTACAGAGGTGGGCTTGCCCGTCGAAGCTCTATCGCGTTATGCCTATGAGTTTTCGGGCGGTCAGCGGCAACGCATCGGGATAGCCCGGGCATTGATACTGGAGCCTGATTTCATTGTGGCCGATGAGCCTGTTTCCGCGCTGGATGTATCGGTGCAGGCCCAGATTTTAGAGCTGCTGCACGCATTGAAGACCTCCCGGTCTTTGTCCTTTTTGTTCGTTTCGCACGACCTGGCGGTCGTGCGGCATTTTTGCATGGCGACTAACGTCATGTACCTGGGGCGTATTGTAGAGTCGGGGCCGACTGACGTCGTCCTGGATGCGCCTCAGCATCCTTATACGCGCTTGTTGCGCGATAGCTCGCCCGTCCCTGATCCCGCGCAACGCATCGATTTATCCATCAGCGCCCAAGAGTTGCCCTCGGCTGCCGCGCCGCCGCCCGGTTGCGCGTTTCATCCACGCTGTCCGCGCGCACAGGCCAGATGCCGCGCCGAACTTCCGGTTCTGAAGCATGTTCATGGGCAGCCGGAGCATCGGGTGGCCTGTCATTTTCCCCTTTAACCGATACATTCGAACCATCCAGAGGCGCTTGCCGCCACGTTAGCCAACGCGGAGAAATTTGTGAGTAAAGCCAGTTTCCTTTATTTGAGCCAGGAAGATGCCATCAAGTACGGCGCCGCCGATGTCACGGCGACGAACAGCGATGTAGAGCGCACTGTGGTTTTAACCTATCAGGGAAAAGCCATTGAAGCCCCGACTGCGACGCTATTCTGGGACGTCGATCCCGAAAAGCTCAAAAGGCCTTTTGTAGGCTACCCGAGTAAAAAGAGGGCGAACATTCATGCAGGCTTCCTGGATGACGACGGCGTAAAGAAGGTGGCGATCAAGAACATCCCGAGCAATCCTGACAACCCCAAAAACGGCTATGGCCCGCGTGCGTCTGGCTTGGTGACGATACTGGATGCAGAAAGCGGGTATCCGGTGGCGGTGATGGATGCCATGGTCATCAGTTGCATGCGCACCGGCTGCCTGGGGGCCCTGGGCGTGAAATACTTGCGTTCGTCCAAAGCGGCCACCGTAGCGCTGATTGGCGTCGGACCGATCAACCAGGCCGCCATCCAGGCGACTGCGGACGTCATGCCGGAGCTAACGAAGGCCTATGTGTTCGACTTCGATGAAAGCCGGGCGCACAAATTCGCAGAGAAATTTTCCAGGCAGCTGGATATCGAGATCATGGTGGCAGCGAGCGCCAAAGAGGCGATCGTAGAGGCCGACGTCATTATTTCCGCGACCAGCGTGCAAAATAAGGATGCTGCTTATATCGAGTACGACTGGCTCAAGAAGGGCGCTTTGTTCGTAGATCTTTCGCTTTGGGATGCCAAATATGAGGTGTTCGAAAAAGCGGATGCGATGTTTACGAACTCGGATCTGGTGATGGAGCGCAAGACGATGACGCCCGCGTGCCTGGTTGCGGAGGGCGTGACGACCGAAGAAAAGCTGGTGGATATCGGCGGCGTCATACTGGGTGAAACCGGCGGCAGGCGTCATGATGACGACATTGTCGTTTACTTCGCCCGCGGCATGGCCTTGTATGACGTGATGTCCGGGTATCGGGTCTATGAAAACGCCAAGAAGGCGAATGGGGTCCCGGAGCTCAGCCTATGGGAACAAGAGTTCTGGCTGTAAGCGGAATTCGACATAGTTGGAATGCCCGCCTGTTCCGGCCATATAACCCTTTTTTATGGAGCGGGCGGGTTTTGGAATTTGACAGCATATATTAGCGGTCAGTAGCATCGTTTGATCACCCCTCGGACAAGATCCACGGAGACACTATGAAACTCAAATATCTTATACCGGCTGTGCTGGTGAGCGCGGGCATGCTCGCTGTCCCGGCACTGAAGGCGGCGACCTTGCAAGTCGGGATAGGCACTTCCGACATATCGAACCTGGATGTGCACCGGGCGACTGGCTTCGACTCCATGCTGCTCAATCATGTCTTCAATGGTTTGGTGCGCTTTCCGCCGGGGACGGCGGATCCGGGCAAGCTGGAGCCGGACTTGGCCGAAAGCTGGGAAGAGTCCCCAGACCACTATACCTGGACGTTTCATTTACGCAAGGGCGTACAGTTTCATCATGGCTATGGCGAACTGCATGCCGATGACATCGTATATTCCTTGACGCGCGCGGCGGATGTGAAGCGCTCTTCGCAGGCGGCAACCTTCGAAGCCATCGAGAAGATCGAAGCCGTCGATCCCTATACGGTGCGGATCACGCTCAAGCGCCCCGTGCCGGGATTTCTGGGTTTGGTAGCCAATTATCGCGGCGGCGACATTACCAGCAAAAAGGCCGGCGAAGCGCTGAATGACAATTTTGGGGCACGGCCAATCGGAACAGGCCCCTTTCAGGTCGAAGAACATGTGCCTCAGCAGTATGTCAAGCTGAAGGCCCATGCGGCCTATTTCCGTGGCAAGCCTAAAATCGACGAGGTGTTCTGGCGTTTTGTAGTTTCCGATAGCAGCCGCGATCTTGCATTCAAGGCCGGCCAGCTCGACTTGATCTATGGCCGCCGCGAGCAGCGCTGGGTGGACAGCGTCCGTCAGCGCAAGGGCGTGGTCCTGGACATCTTCGGGCCCGGGGAGTTCCGGACGCTGCACCTGAACCGCAGCATCAAGCCGCTGGATGACTTGCGGGTGCGGCAAGCGATCGCCCACGCGGTGAATGTGGATGAAATCGTGCAGTTCGTCGGCAAAGATATCGCCAAGAAGGGGTGTTCCGTCGTTCCGCCCGGATATCTGGGTGAAGACTGTTCATTTACCTATAACTACGATCCGGCCCTGGCCAAGCGACTTCTGGCGGAGTCCGGGCATCCCGACGGCATCACTATACCTGTGGTGGTGTCGAATATCTCGTCGCAATTGCCGATCATGGAAGTCATTCAGAATCAGTTGGGCAAGGCGGGGATCGTTCTGGATATGAAAGTCGTGGATCATCCGACGTACCATGAGCAAATCCGCAAGGATGCCAGTGCGATTGTGTTCTATGGCGCGGCGCGCTTTCCGGTGGCCGATACATACCTGACCCAGTTCTATAATTCAGCGGCGACGGTAGGCAAACCCACAGCCATTACCAATTTTTCCCATTGCTCGGTCGGCGACGAGGCCATCCGTGCCGCGCGGGTCGAACCGGATCCCGCCAAACAGCTGGAATACTGGAAAAAGGCCCAGGAGCAAATCAATCACGATGTCTGCGGCGTACCGCTATTCGACCTGCGGCAGGTTTGGGCGCATAGCGACAAGCTGGACTATGGCTATGAATTCCATGGCGATATCAATATCGCGCCGCCTATCACTGAGCGCACAACGATCAATAAATAGACAATCAGGGCGGGATTCGATACGGGGACACCCCGGCTGCGTGACGCTGCCCCGGGCCGGCATGTCGCCGCCGCGTGTAGCTGGTGCATTGGCGTCGAGGCCGGAGGGCGGCATCCAAGCCCGGGCACCGGCGCGGCGTCCGGGCCGGAACCTCGGCGCCGAGCCAAGGTAGCGGGGATTGCCCAAAGCCTCCCGGAAGGGCGCTTGAAAGGGCTGAAGGGGGGCTGAAAAGGCTCTACAAACAGGTGGATTTGGCGTAGAATCAGGGTAATTACCTAGGAGGTGCGACATGAACCAACTGCTTGTTCCTCTTTTAGTGGTCACCTTCGCCACGCTGGGCGCAGGCGCGATTTTTTTGCTGATTCTCGTAGCCGCGGCCGGCGTCGAGCCCGCCCAGCGGCGCGCCTGGAAGGCCTGGCTGCATCGCATGCTGCGCAGGCTGTCCTTCGATTGTTTCGGCCGCGGCGGCTCCAGCGCTTAGCCGCTTCCAGCGTCTGGAATGCCGCCGTACGCCGCCACCGGCCTTCTTGCAGCGCCGCAATCCAGGCCGGGCCCGGCGCTGGTCAACTACCGCATGGCCGAGCGCGCATCGCATGCGGATTTCGGCATACGCGACCAGAACACGGCTTTGCCCAATCCGGCGCCTCACCGCCACGAATACTTCCAGATACATGTCCAGCTGCATGGCGCCACCCAGCATTTTCTCGGGGGCGTCAGCCGGCCGGTGCAGCCGGGCACTATTTGTTTCATCCTGCCCTATAAAACCCACTTCATTCCCACGGTGCCGGGCAGCCGCTATTACATCCTGAACGCCAGCCAGCAGTATCTTTTGCCGTCCCTGGATGTGGACATGCTGGACCTGGAAGATGTCGCCATCGAACGCGCGCCCGAGCTGGCGCCATTCCAATTTCAAGAGCACATGGATTTCGTGCTGGACGAGGCCCATCTTGCCGTGGCCCGCGGCCTTTGCGAAGCCATCATGGCGGAAGACCGAAGGCGCACGGTCGGCTCCACCATCATGATACGGGGCTATCTGTTGCAACTGATAGCCCTGGTCTGGCAGCAGCACGACCGGGCGCTCGCCGCGCTGGCATCGCAACGGCGCAGCGGGGCGTCGGGGCGGCGCGTCATGTCGCGATTGCTGGCCTATCTGCGGGAAAACATCGATGGCGACGTCTCGCTGACGGAAGCCGCCGCCGCGGTGCATCTATCCCCCACCTACCTGGCCCGCCTGGTCAGGCGCGAAACCGGGCAAACCTTTATTGAACTGCTCAACGAACGCCGCATCGCGCTCGCCAAAGAACTGCTGATGCATACGGACCTTTCCATCAAGGAAATCGCCTTTCGTTCGGGCTTTTCCGACCTGGTCTATTTTGGGCGCCGCTTCCGGAAAATAGAGGGCTGCAGCCCCACGCAGGCCCGCGCCAGGTTGCGCCCGGTCGCTTGATACGCCTCTCTGCCCGGCAGGGCAAGATAGTCCTGCAATTGGGCAATCGACGCAGATGTTCGTCTTCGGACGCCCACGCATAATGAGCGCGTGGGCGTTGGCGCCCGGAGCATGCAGAGGATGAACATGAATGTAGCGGTGTCGAACACACAAGGCCGCGGCTTGCCGGCGCCCGTCGTCGAGCGCCCCGAGCTCGAGATCGTCGGCCGGGCCGAAGCCTTTCCCGTGCGGCGCATCTATTGCGTCGGTCGGAACTATCTGGAACACATACGGGAAATGAAAGAGGGCGACGAACGCGATCCGCCCTTCTTTTTCCAGAAACCCACGGACGCGGTGGTCTCCGACGGCAAAGTTCCCATGCCTTCCTGCACCTCCGACTACCAGTACGAGCTGGAGCTGGTGGTGGCGATAGGGCGCAGCGGCCAGGACTTGAGCGCCGATGAGGCGCTGGACGTGGTGCTGGGCTACGCAGTGGGGCTGGACATGACGCGCCGCGATCGTCAGCGGGAATCTTTCCGCAAGGGGCTGCCTTGGGAGATCGGCAAGTCTTTCGATCACTCCGCGCCTTGCGGCCGCATCCATCCCGTGGAAACCGTAGGCCATATCCAGGCGGGCGCGATCGAACTGAAGGTGAACGGGCAGCCGCGCCAGCAGTCGGTCATCGAAAAAATGATCTGGAATGTGCCGGAAATAGTGGCGCAATTATCTCGCCAGTACCGGCTGATGCCGGGGGACCTGGTCTTTACCGGGACGCCGGAGGGCGTTGGCGCGGTTGTGCCGGGCGACCGTTTGACCGGCGCCATCGCAGGTCTCGAGCCATTGGAAGTGGAGATTCTTCCACGGGGCTGATCGTTGCACGGTTGTTGGCGTGAAGGCCTGGCGCAGGCCTGGGCCTTTCGGGGCTCAATCAAAAGAAAAAATGGCGTTACGGCAGCAAAGATTCCCGGGGGCCAAGGCGTATCCGGCCATCGGGCCGGAGCGCCGCGTCCGGAGATTTTTGTTCAAACCCTCATCAAAGGAAGGTAGACATGAGCACATCTTTTGCAATAAACACGGTCTTCAAGCCCCAAGCCCTGCTGAAAGCCGGCATTGCCGCGCTCGCGCTGGGTGTTGGGGCTACATCCGCGGCTGCCTCTGCCGCTGCGCCCGCCGCCGCCCAGCAGGGCTCCGGCTACCCCAATCGGCCCATCACCCTGATAGTGCCCTTCGCCGCGGGCGGGGCCACGGACCAGCTGGCCCGCCAATTGGGCAAGCATTTGTCCACAGTCATGGGGCAATCTTTCGTCATCGAGAATCGCGCCGGAGCGGGCGGCACCGTGGGAGCGCGGATCGCATCGCGCGCGGAGCCGGACGGTTATACCCTGATCATGGGCACCAATGCGTCGCACGCGATTTCAGCAACGGTGAACAAAAATCTTCCCTACGATCCGATCAAGGATTTCGAGGCGATTTCGCTCGTGGCCCATGTGCCGCAGGTGCTGATGGTGCATCCGTCCGTGCCGGTTTCCAATGTCGGGGAACTTGTCGCGCATGCCAAAAAGCATCCAGGTGAAGTCAATTTCGGTTCCGCGGGCAATGGAACCCCCGGTCATCTGGGCATGGAATTGTTCAAGATCATGACCGACACCGACATGACGCATATTCCCTTCCAGGGTGGCAACCCCGCCTTGATCGCGCTGTCGGGCGGCCAGGTGCAAATGATGGCGGACAATGTCAGCACCGCGCTTCCCCAGATCAAGGCGGGCAAGGTCAAGGCGATTGCCGTGACTTCGGCGACGCGGTCGGGCGCTCTGCCTGATTTACCGACCATTGCGGAACAAGGGGTTGCAGGCTTCGAGTCGGGCTCGTGGTTCGCTTTGTTTGCACCGGCCGGCACGCCCAAGGAGATCGTCGCGCGCCTGAATCAGGAAACGATAAAGGCGCTGAACGCGCCGGAAGTGCGCGAAACTTTGACCGCGCAAGGGGCGGAGCCGGGTGGCGGGACGCCGGAGGACTTGACCCGCCTGGTGCGCGACGACATCGAGAAATGGTCCAAGGTCGTGCAGCGCATCGGCTTGTCGATGAACTGACGCCCCCGGCCTTGGCTGCCGTCTCGCCGCGGCAGCCCGCCCCGTGACGGCCGGAGGGGTTTCCGTCAGTCGAAGATTTCCGGATTCAACAGGATGGACCGGTCTATCTTGTGGATATCCGTATGCCCGCAGAAGCCCATGGTGATGTCCAGTTCGTTGGCGATGATCTGCAGACAGCGCAGGACGCCGGCTTCGCCCATGGCGCCCAGGGAATACAGGAAGGAACGGCCTATCATGGTGCCCCTGGCCCCGAGGGCGATGGCTTTCAGCACATCCTGCCCCGATCGTATGCCGCCATCCATCCAGACTTCGATTTCCTTGCCTACCGCATGCGCAATGGCGGGCAGCGCGGATATGGAGGAGGGCGCGCCGTCGAGCTGGCGGCCGCCATGGTTGGAGACGATCAGCGCGTCGGCGCCCGATTCCACCGCCAGGCGCGCGTCCTGCACATCCATGATGCCTTTGAGCACCAGCTTGCCGCCCCAGCGTTCCTTGATCCACTCGATATCCTTCCAGCTCAGGCGCGGGTCGAATTGCTCCGCCGTCCAGGACGATAGCGAGGACAGGTCGCTGACGCCTTTGGCATGGCCGACGATATTCCCGAACGAGCGGCGCTTGGTGCCCAGCATGTTCAGGCACCAGCGCGGCTTGGTGGCGAGATTGATCAAATTGGCCAATGTGGGCTTGGGCGGCGTGGACAAGCCATTTTTGATGTCTTTGTGGCGCTGCCCCAATACCTGCAAATCCAGGGTCAGTACCAGCGCCGAGCAGTTCGCCGCCTTGGCCCGGTCGATCAGGCGCTCCATGAAGTCCCGGTCGCGCATGACATAGAGCTGGAACCAGAAGGGCTTGTGGGTGTGGGCCGCGATGTCCTCGATCGAGCAGATGCTCATGGTCGAAAGCGTGAAGGGGATGCCGAACTTTTCCGCCGCCTTGGCGCCCAGGATTTCCCCGTCCGCATGCTGCATGCCGGTCAGCCCGGTGGGGGCGATGGCCACCGGCATGGCGACGTCTATGCCTATCATGGAAGACCGATGGCTGCGCTTTTCGATGTCGACGGCCACGCGCTGGCGGAACTTCAGGCGCTGGAAATCCGTTTCGTTGGACCGGTAAGTGCCTTCCGTCCACGAGCCCGAGTCGGCATAGTCGTAGAACATTCTGGGCACGCGCCGCACGGCCAGGCGGCGAAAGTCCTCGACGCAGGTGATGGTGGATAAGCTGGGCAAAATGGGCTCCCCCGATGTTATTAGGCGACCAAATAATGCATCTTAATTAAAAATACTACAAGTATGCCATT
>Ga0180220_1001126_pt1 | contig 21606 bp, 20 predicted proteins | sample eDN5th37CBELigBY_FD_151335 | JGI IMG/M metagenome (GOLD analysis project Ga0180220, IMG submission 151335) | Enriched backyard soil microbial communities from Emeryville, California, USA - eDNA 5th pass 37_C BE-Lig BY (version 2) (version 2) | ecosystem: Environmental > Terrestrial > Soil >...
CCGTCGAGATGTCGTTGATGGGCGGCAGACTGTTGACGGTCGGGATGTAGAAAGCCGGCCAGGCGAACAGAGCCAGGCTCGTCAGCAGCCCCCCCAAGGCGGCACCCGCGCCGGGCCGGCCGGTGAACCAGATCTGCACGATGCCGATTATCGCCAACAGCAGCGCCAGCGCGCCGCCGGCGAATGCCACCTTCAAAGTATTGAGAAGGATCGGCGTGGGTATTCCCAGCAGACGATGCAAGGCGATGCCCGCAATCACCAACGCGCCACTGAACAGGGCCAAGCGCAGGCTCCAGAGGGCAGAAAACGCAGGGCGCTGCTCCGCGGCGATCATGCGATGGATCGTGTGCCAGGATAGTACTAGGCTGGACATCTCACCTTAACCTGCATAGCTCCCTCCAGCAGGCAGCACCGAGAAGCACTTTATCAGAATCCGCCAGCGTGATTAATGGCGCCAGAACCGAATACCAGCACAGGACAGGCACGATGACGACTCTTTCCAACTTCGCCATGCGGGACGTCGAGACCGTTCTCCACCCGGCTACAAACCTGGTACTGCATCGCACGACCGGTCCGCTGGTACTCGACCGCGCAGAGGGCATCTACGTTTGGGATGCGGACGGGAAGCGCTACATCGAGGGGCTTGCCGGGTTGTGGTGCACCGGCCTGGGCTACGGTAACCAGGAGCTCGTCGAGGCCGCGCGCGAGCAGATGAGCAAGCTGTCGTTCACGCATCTCTTCGGCGGCCGCAGCCACGAGCCGGCGATTGCGCTGGCTGAGAAACTGAAGGAGATGGTGCCGGCGCCGACCTCGAAGGTCTTCTTCACCAGCTCGGGATCCGAGGCGAACGACACGCAGATCAAGCTCGCCTGGTACTACAACAACGCACGCGGGCTGCCGAAGAAGAAGAAGATCATCAGCCGGATGAAGGCGTACCACGGCGTCACGATCGCGGCCGGCAGCCTTACCGGCCTGCCGATCTTCCACACCGATTTCGACCTGCCCATGCAGCGCGTCCTGCATACGGATTGCCCGCACTACTGGCGGAATGCCGAGGAAGGTGAGAGCGAGGAGGAGTACGCGACCCGCCTCGCCAACAACCTGGAAGACCTCATTTTGCGCGAGGGGCCCGAAACGATCGCAGCCTTTATCGCCGAGCCGGTGATGGGCGCCGGCGGCGTGATCATTCCGCCGCGCACGTACTTTGAAAAGATCCAGGCCGTTTTGCAGCGCTACGACATCCTGATGATCGCCGACGAGGTGATCTGCGGGTTCGGGCGCACCGGCAACTGGTTCGGCACGCAGACCTACGGGATCAAGCCCGACTCGATCTCGATGGCCAAGGCGATCACCTCGGCGTACATGCCGCTCGGTGCGGTCACAGTCAGCGAGCCGGTGTATCAGGCGATGCTCGAAGAGAGCAAAAAGCTCGGCGTCTTCGCCCATGGCTTCACCTACTCGGGACACCCGGTCTCGTGCGCAGTGGCGGTGAAGACGCTCGAGATCTACGAGCGCATCAACATCGTCCGTCATGTGCAGAGTGTCGCGCCGGTTTTCGCGACGCGGCTCAAGGCGCTAAACGACCACCCGCTCGTGGGCGAAACGCGCGGCGTAGGTCTCATCGGCGGGGTCGAGCTGGTGAAGAACAAGGCGACGAAGGAGAGCTTCGACGTGCGCAAGGGGCTCGGGCCGAAGGTCGTCAAGTTCGCAGAGGAGGAAGGCCTGATCTGCCGTGCCATCGCCGGCGATACGATCGCCCTCTGCCCGCCGCTCATCATCGACGGCGCTGGTGTCAACGAGATGTTCGATGCTCTCGTTCGCGCGCTCGACCGGGCCGAGGAGTGGGTCAGCAAGGAGGGGCTGCGGGACTAAGACCGCACTTACCTGTCTTCGGAGGCGCCGCAGCTCGTCACACTGCGGCGCCCATCTGCATTCACCAGTCGACCTACGAAATCTTCTCGCACCCGTGCGAGTCGGTCATACTCGTTCTGCAACCTTGGCTAGCGGCGAGGTGCCCGATGGGTGCTATTCGGTCGGTGATGAGCAGCGCTCGCCGCGCTCATCTTCCCGCGACAATCGCCATTTTTGCGGCACTATCGGCCGGCGCCAGCTTTGCCCAGAGCGCCCAGAGCCCCGCTGAGACAGAGAACGGCGAACGCGCCTTTCAGCTCCGAATCGCCAGCATGAGTGCCGCGGGGGCTCGAAATGAGACGGCGAAGGCTGAAGCGCCCGGTCCTTCCTGGCGCCACACATTCGGCTCGGAACGCCGCACAGAGGAGAAGCTCAGGCCGGTTCCATTCTCTGCCGACGTCGTCGTAATCCAGGATGTCACGAATCTCGGCCCAGTGCGGCAGATGCTTCCAGCGCGATCCTATCGAGTGGTGGCATCGCGCCAGATTTTGGAAAACGCCAATCCTGCCCGTCAGGGAGCTGGAGTCGCGACGACGGCCATTGCCGTCAGCCGCAGCGCTGCGCTTCGGGCAGTTGCCCATGAGCATCTTCTCGAGCTGGCTGACCCGCCTTCGGAGGCATCGCTTCCACTCTCTGCGGCCATCGCTGTAAAGTTGCTGAACCGCAACGGCGCATTCTGGGTGATAACGCTCGACGTGGCGGCATGCCCGCTCGGGTCGGCGCTAGGCGACATCGCTTGCGAAGCAGCGAAGCGGCAACTGGACCTAGTGGACGCGTGGCTCACGAACAAGCTCGCAGCCGGCGAAACCGTCATCGTTGCCGGGCGATTTCAAAGGACGTTGGGAGACGACAGCCTTCCGGGGAAACTGGGCCAATTGAACAGATTTCCCAAAAGCGAGCAGTTTACCGGCAGCTGCTCGGAAGACGGAGGAGGCATTGCGAGGACATACGTTCTCATTGCGCCCGGACGGCAGTCGATGCCTCCCGCCGAACTCCGCGGTCACCTAGAACCGGTCGATGACAAGAAGCCAGAGATGGGCTGCGCCCTGCTGGCAGAGGTGAGCTTCTAACGCAGGATTCAGACGTGCTGGCCGCCGTTGATGTGCAGCTCGGCGCCGTTCACGTAGCTCGACTGCTCCGTGCACAGGAAGTAGATCGCTTTGGCGACCTCTTCCGGCTCACCCAAGCGCCGCATCGGAATCTGCTCGCGCACGATCTTTTCGGTGCCGGGCGACAGAATGGACGTGTCGATCTCGCCAGGTGAGATGGCGTTGACGCGAATGCCGCGCGGGCCGAAGTCGTGGGCCATCTCGCGGGTCAGGCCCGCGAGCGCCGCTTTCGAAGTTGCATAGGCCGCACCAGCGAACGGGTGCACGCGCCCACCAGCGATGGAAGTCACGTTGACCACGGCGCCCTTCGCGCGCTCCAGCTCTGCAATCAATCCGCGGGCCAGCATGATGGGCGCGAAGAAGTTCACCTGAAAAACAGTCTGCCAATCCTCGAGTGGCGTATCGATCGTGCCGAGCCGCGCGCCCTCGGGCCCCTTGGGGCTGATGCCGGCATTGTTGACCAGCGCGTTCAGCCGAGAGCCCTGGTCCTCGAGACGCCTGCGCATCTCAGCGATCGCACGGATGGTGTCCTCGGCGTTCGCGAGGTCGACCTGGATGTGATCCTCGGGCCCCATTTCCCAGGGGCAGTTCTCCGGGAACGGCTGGCGCGAGCAGGTGATGACACGCCAGCCGGCGGAGGCGAACCTTTTCACGGTGGCGTGCCCTATCCCACGCGAGGCGCCGGTGAGAATCAACGTCTTTCGCTCAGCATTGCTGGTGGCAGGCATGGCTCTGGGGCATCCACATAAGGCGCGAACCGATCTCGGATTTGCATTGCAGCATAGCCGAAATCAGCTCGACGCGGCACAAGTTTAGCGTCGCGGCACCGGGGGCCATTCAGGGGTAGAGGCGCGCCCTCGACCAGGGCTCTTCCGACCCAGACCGACGGAACTGCACACGGTCATGTAGTCTGAACGGCCGATCGTGCCAGAACTCCATCTCTACCGGCACGATGCGAAAGCCTGACCAGTATGGTGGGCGTGGGATCTCGCCGACCGCATACTTTGCTGTGTAGAGCGCTACCGACTTCTCCAGCGCAAACCGGCTCTCCAGCGGCCGGGATTGCGCGCTCGCCCACGCACCGATTCGACTGCCGCGCGGACGAGTTACGAAATAGGCATCCGCTTCCTCCGGCGCAACCGGCGTCACGTGCCCGCGTACGCGCACCTGCCGGCGCAGGCTCTTCCAGTGGAAACAGAGCGCCGCCTTCCGCGAAGCCAGCAGCTCGCGTCCCTTGGCACTTTCGTAGTTCGTGAAGAATACGAAGCCGCGGTCCGGCCTCTCAGGGCCATCGACACCCTTGAGCAGCACCATGCGCACGTTCGGAAGCCCGTCCGGATCGACCGTCGCAAGGGCCATGGCGTTGGGATCGTTGGGCTCGTGCGCGGCGGCGTCCTTCAGCCACTCATTGAACAGCGCAAACGGCTCCTCAGCAGCAGTGAAGTCTCCTGCTTGCGGACCCGTGTAGTACTCGGGCTTTGCTGTATCGGACATGGTCTCTGCTCACGATCTCGATCCGGGCATTGAGAGACAGCCGTTGAGGTCCTCTTAACCCAGCTGCGGCATGCTTGCGCTGTACGAGTACCTGTCCCGTGGTGGCGGGTCCAGTCGGTTCGAGTTCGAGTGAGTCATCATGCGTCACCCTGACCGCGCAGCCTTGCGCATCGCTACGGGCGCGCTGGCGCTCGTCGCCCCCATCGCAGCGCTCGCCGGCGAGGCCGTCCCAGGTGAGCGAGACCGTAGCAACGGCGCGTGCAGCACCTGCCCTGAATTGCGGAAGCTGCCCAATCCGGCCGCGAATAACCCGGCTGCTACCTTCTCTCTCAATGACCTCGACGAGATCGCGACCCTCAACGCCCTGCACGTCGGCCTGACGGAGGTGCCAGATGGCGCGAACTTCGTCTGGCGGCGCTCCCATGGACGGCTCAGCGGGGTCGTGCGGCCGCTCTTTTCCTTCAAGAATGCGAACGGGGATGTGTGCCGCCACATCGTCGTGACGCTCCGTTCGGGCGATCACGAACGAACCGTCGAAGGCGCCGCCTGCCGTCGGTCAGACGGCCGCTGGGTGCTCGAGGGCTGACCAGAACTGCACCCGCGCATCTCGCCAAGTTCAGGTGCGATCTGCTAGACCCCTGATCGCGCTCGCGACCAAGTCGCGGCGCTCACAGGAAATCGGGGGAGAGCGCGTGTCTGAATGGCTCTGGGCCATCTTCACGGTCGTGGCGGCCGGGGGCCAAACCCTGCGCAACGCCATGCAAAAGGAGCTGACGGCGACACTCGGCACCGTCGGCGCCACTCACGTCCGCTTCCTGTTCGGACTGCCGTTCGGGTTACTCTTCCTCGGATTGGTTCTCCTTGCCACGGGTGAGCGGCTCCCCGAGTTCAATTCGGAGATGCTCGCCTGGACAGTAATGGCCGCACTCGCGCAGATCTGCGCGACGGCGCTGCTGCTCGCCGCCATGCGCGAGCGCTCGTTCGTGGTGACGATCACGCTGTCGAAGACCGAGCCGGTTCAGGTTGCGATCTTCGGCCTCGTGTTTCTCGGCGATCATCTTTCGGATGGCCTCGCCGCTGCCATCATCATCGCGACCGTCGGGGTCGTCATGATGTCCTGGCCGCGCCAGAACGCGGCGGCCACGCTCTCCTGGCATTCGGCGGCGCTCGGGATTGCCTCCGGCGCTGCGTTCGCCTTCTCTGCCGTCGCTTTCCGCGGAGCGATCATTGCGCTCGGCGCGGATAACTTCGTCGTCGCCGCCTCGACGACCCTGGCCCTTGGTCTGATGATTCAGACGCTCACACTCTCGGCCTATCTGCTCCTATTCGAACGCGAGAACTTGATCGCCATTTTTCGCGCATGGCGGCCGTCCATGACGGCCGGTTTCATGGGCGCCTTCGCATCGCAAATGTGGTTCCTCGCCTTCGCGGTGGAGAGTGCGGCCAAGGTCCGGACGCTCGGACTAGTCGAGATCCTGTTTGCGCAGCTCGTTTCACGGCAGATGTTCAAGCAGAGCCTCGCCTCGCGTGAGGCGATCGGCATCGGCCTGATCGTCATTGGCGTGGTCCTGCTCCTCAATGTCTGACGAAACCACGTGACGTTGCCCACTGCGGGAAAGACGGCTGCGTCTTGCGCGCGCTTTCTACTGAGCCGACTTCGCCCGCACGGCCCGAACAGGAGCGGGGGCCTTTATCGGCGGGCTCGCTTCGCTCGTCATGGGCTCGTCCGCCGCCAGGACGGCACGGCATTCCCCAGGCAATTGTGCCAGGGTCATCGGCGGCTTCGGCTTGGACGGCTTCTTGGGCTTTGGAGGCGCTGCGATGAGCGCGAGCCAGTCGCTGAGTTCCTTGCCGCAACCGTCCCCCGGCGGGGGAGCCGCCTGATCCTTGCAGGACGCACTTCCAGCGGGGCAGCTCATGCGGATGTGGAAGTGGTAATGATGCCCCCAGTAGGGACGCACCTTGCGCAGCCAGCTCCGGTCCGAACCCATCTTGTCCGCCCCCTCGCACAGCGCTTTCTTGATGGCAGGGTGCACGAAGATGCGGTCCACCTCGGGATAGGAAGCCGCGCGCTTGACGAGGCGGACGTGGCTCTCGGTCCAGATCTTGGCGTCGACGGACAGCTTATCGGGTCCCAGCATAGAGATGGCCGAAAGCTCTTCACGCTCCTTCTCGGTCAGCCGGCGATCGGGCATGGGCGTGAACCAGATGTCCGCGTCGAGCCCGATCTGATGGCTGGCGTGCCCCGTCAGCATGGGCCCGCCGCGCGGCTGGGACATGTCCCCAACGAGGAGACCCGGCCAGCCGTCGAATTTCTGGGCCTCCTTCGCCAATCTCTCGACGAGGCTGACGAGCCTTGGATGCCCCCAGTTGCGGTTGCGCGAAAGCCGCATTGCCTGCCAGGCCGGTCCATCGATGGCCAGCTCCTTGCCGCCCGCGAGACAGCCGCGGGCATAAAAGCCGATGGCCTTTGCCTCGAGTGCCGCCGGGGTCTTGACCTTGCCAAACAACTCCTTGGCCGGTTTGGCATTCTCGGTCGCGCCAGCCGACCCGGCTGTGGCAGCCAAGATGATGGACAAGAGTGCGGCTACGGTGCGCATGATTTAACCCGTATTGGTATAAAGATGCCCCCTTCTAAACCAATTGAGGGCCGAAATGAGGCCGCCAGGTCGTCTCAACCATGCAGATCAACGACCCCTATTTGCTTCGACAGGGTCACTTGATGACTGAACTTCTACACTCGGGCCCCTCGAATGCGCCCTTCCGTATTCTGCTTGCCCACGGCGCGGGCGGAGCCATGACCAGCGCATTCCTCGAAACCATGGCAGGGCTGCTGGCTGAGCGCAACATCGCCGTCAGCCGCTTCGAGTTCGCCTACATGGCCGCCCGTCGGATCGGCGGTAAGCGGAGGCCGCCACCCAGGGCCGACCTCCTGGTCGCAGAGTTCCGGGCCGCAATCGAAGCTGTCAGAACCGAGTTCCCCGATGGTCAGAGGCTGCTGATCGGCGGCAAGTCCATGGGCGGGCGTGTAGCGAGTTTTATTGCCGATGAGATGCTAGCCGAAGGCTACATAGAGGGCTTGGTATGCCTCGGATATCCGTTCCACCCGCCCGGCAAGCCCGAACAGCTACGGACCGATCACCTTTTAGCCCTGAAAACTCCGACGCTCATTGTTCAGGGCGAGCGAGACCCCTTCGGCAGCCGCGCCGAAGTCGAACAGATGAAGCTGTCACCGTGCATCCGATTCCACTGGGCTGGTGACGGCGATCACGACCTTGGCCCGCGCGGCGCCATGGGGTTCACACGCCGTGGCAATCTCGATGCGGCGGCCGACGCCGTGGCCGCGTTCGCGCATTCACTCGGCGGGCGGCCGGCTCACGCCGCCGCTGGCACGGGCTCAGGATCGGGCAAACGTCGTGGCAGCAGCCAGACGGCGACCAAAATGGCGCCTGCCGCCGCAGCAAGGACCTGGAACAAACGGTCGAAGCCCCAGCCCTGATGGATCCAGGCGATCAGCGGCAAGGCGGCAGCGAGCACAGCGAAGCTTACGATGTAGCGCACGCCGTAGATCGAGGCGCGCATATCCGAGCGGGCGAGCTTCCCGATCATGTAGTCGTTGATCGGAATCTGCCCGAACGCGCCCAACATGAAGGCGAAAGCCACGATAAGCGCCGCCCAGTCCACAAGGCCGGGCATGAGCGAGAAGAACACGAGTTGTATTGAGGCGGCACCGATGAACACCGTCCGCGGGCCGAGCTGGTCGAGCAGCCGCCCGACGATGATCTGCGCAATGGAGGCAACCGCGAACACGAGGAAGGCCAGCCAGCCAATCAGCGTCGCTGATTCCGCAATGCCCATCAGCCGCTCGTCGAACACCTTCGGCAGGGCAAAGGTCGTCGATTGGAAGATGATGCCGGAGACCGCCGTCGTGAAGAAGATGATGGCTGAGAGCCGTATGAGCAGCGCCCTGAGATTTGGGGGAAGCGGTTCTGCGGAGCCTTTCGCCTTGCCTTTTCCGTTGGCACCCGCCGGGCGCATCTCGGCGTGGAAGAGTGAAATGTAGCCGAGCCCGATCAGCACGGACAGCAGGCCCGGGAAGATGAAGGCAAGCCGCCAACCGCCGTTGTCGATGAAAAACCCGGTGATGAGCGCCGCGCTGGCGACGCCGAGATTACCCCAGACGCCGTTGATGCCGATGGCCATTCCGGTGCCAGTTTTCGAAGCACGCTCGACGAGCAGCGCTAAGCCTACGGGATGGTAGATGGCCGCGAAGACGCCGACGACGAACAAACCCAAACCGACCTCGAGAGGCGTGCGGGCGAAACCGGTCGCAATGGCGGCCAAGCCGATGCCGACGAAGAACACCGCCATCATGCCTTCCCGGCTCCACTTGTCGGCGAACCAACCGGCCGGCAGAGCGAACACACCAAAGGCGATGAAACCAGGCGTCGCATAAGGGATCAGCTGAGAGTAGCTCAGCCCCCACTCTCGCGTGAGCGCCAGCGCCGCGACCGTCGCAAACACGAGCGTGAGCAGATGGTCGAGAAAATGGCCCACGTTGAGAAACAGGAAGTGCACGCGGTCACGGGTCGTGGCGTGTGTCATCGCTGCTCTCCTTTTGGACCGTTTCCCCGATGCAGATCTGGCATCATTCGTAGCCTTCGGCAATGGAGGCGGCGATCCGATCCTCCAAATCCGGTTGATCAGCGAGGCCGCTCGGGTGCTCCTTGCTCGGCATGAGCCGTCGGAAATGCACCCAGCGCTGCCGGGCAACCTGCTCCAGGCGCCCCAGCTCCTTGAGCGGATCAGGGTGATCGTCGACGCGGATGTCGAGCAGCGGGTATTCCTCCTGATCGTGGATTAGCAGGGCTGCCGACTGGCGACCGCGACTGTCCCCGCCAGCCGCCTCGCCGGCCCGCATGGCGCCGATCAGCCGGCGAGCGAACGGTTTGTCGAGGTTCGCCTCGTAGTAGGAAATGGTCGCCTCAATCACGCGTGGTCCGGCGAGGATGTTGCCGGCCACCGACAGGTTGGGGCGAACTTTGTGGCCGCACCAACCGATGCATGCCGCGCCGGTAAAAGCAGCAAACCGGCCCTCCCGGTCCATGAGGTGAACCTGGCGATGATCCCGGCCATCGTCCGCAGCGGTCAGAAACTTGATGGCATCCTCCGCCGCAGCGCCCGCCTGCAGCAGCGCCAAACCCTGCGGACCGTAGAACGGATTGATGAATGCCTGCGTGGCAACCGCGCCTGCTCCTGTCTTGACGTACGGCACCACGGCCCCCACGGCGAAGAAGCGACTTGCCACGATGATCCCAACGCGTCCGGTCGCCTGGTCACGGGCTATGATCGACCAAGTCATGAATCGCCTCGTGCTCGAGGGGCTGTGGGAAGCGGTGGCGCTGCCAGCGGCTGCTAACGTCCAGCAGCGTACCCCTGCATTCCGCGCGGATTCGCGGCCGCTTTTCGGCGCGCGCCATCCTGGCTGGCGGCCGTCAGCCGCCCTTCCGTCCAGCTCCCGCCAACCTCGACGATATGGCCGCGGCGGCGCAGCTCGGCGATCGTGCGCGCGGGCAGGCGGTCTTCCATCACAACGACACCCGGCCGAGCCGTCCGTGGCCAGAACGAGGCCGGGAAGTGCTCGATGTGCCAAGCCGGCGCATCGATCGACTCCTGCAGGTTGAGACCCGCATGCACGTGCCGCAGAAAGAATTGGCAGCTCCACTGGTCCTGCTGGTCGCCACCCGGCGTGCCCCAAATGAGATACGGCTCGCCGTCACGGAACGCCATGCCGACGGAGAGCGTCGACCGCGGCCGCTTGCCCGGCGCCAAAGAGGCCGGCAGCCCCTCCTCCAGCCAGAACATCTGTGCCCGCGTGCCGAGCGGGAAGCCCAGCTCTGGGATCACGGGTGAGGACTGCAGCCAACCGCCCGAGGGCGTGGCCGAGAACATGTTGCCGTCCCGGTCGATGACATCGACATGAACGGTATCGCCGCGAACCTCTCCCAAACGCCCCACCGTCGGCTCGCCGGCTCCGGCCGACGACACGGCCGTTCTTCCGTCCGCGACACCCTTCACGACCACCTTGCCGCCAAACCCCGCGATCTGCCCGGGCCGCTGCTCCAGCGAGGCAAAGTTCGGGTTGATGAGCTTGCGGCGCTCCGCGTTGTAGGCTCGCGAAAGCAGCGTTTCGAGCGGAACTTCGACGAAATCCGGATCCCCGTAGAACGCCTCACGGTCGGCATAGGCAAGCTTTGCGGCCTCGATCCAGGTATGGATGAAATCTGCGTCAGTTGGATCGATCCGGTTGAAGCCGTAGCCGTCGAGCAGGGCCAGCATCTGCAGCAGCACGGGACCTTGCGTCCACGGCCCCGGCTTGAAGACGCGATAGCGGCCATAGTCGTAGTGAATGGACGCCTCGATCGCCGGCTTCCAGCGGGCCAGGTCCTCGCCCGTCAGCACGCCCCGATGCGGGCGGCCGCTGACGTCCATCACCTCCTGCGTTCGGCAGAAGCGGTCGATGGCTTCAGCCACGAAGCCCTGGCTCCAGACGCGCGCGGCGCGTTCGATCTCTGCTTCGCGACCTCCGCCCCCAGCCTCCGCTTCCGAAAGAATGCGGGTGTAAGTCTCGGCGAGGCGCGGGTTACGGAACATCGCCGACGGTTCGGGGACGTCGCCACCCGGCAAGAATACCTCGGCGGACGTCGGCCAGTGTTCCTGGAAAAGCTCCGCTACCGTCGCAATCGTCGCCGACGCGCGCTCGACGAGCGGATGGCCGTTCAAGGCATAACCGATCGCCGGCTCCAGCACGTCGCGCAGATGCATCGTGCCGTAGTCGCGCAGGATCAGCATATAGGTCTGGAACGCGCCGGGGATGCAGGCCGCGAGCAGACCCGTGCCGGGCACCATGTCGAGCCCCAGGTGATCGCGGTAGTGGGCGATAGTCGCCCCCGCGGGCGCCGGTCCCTGGCCGCACACCACCTCCGGCCTGCCCTTCCGGCGGTCGAGAAGCATCACCGGCACGTCGCCCCCGGGGCCGTTGAGATGCGGCTCGACCACCTGCAGCGTGAAGGCAGCGGCAACCCCCGCATCGAATGCATTCCCGCCCTTCTCCAGAATACCCATGCCGACGGCCGTCGCTATCCAATGCGTCGAGGTGACGACACCGAAGGTGCCCTCGATCTCAGGGCGGGTCGTGAACGGGTTGGGATTGATGATAGGAGTGCCAGGCGCGATCGATCCAGCCGATGGCGACTTCCGGCTCCCGTCCTGGCTCATGTCTCGGCTCTCCGCGTTCGACTCGTACGGCTGAAGAAATCCGCACCCATGATCAGCCCTGGCACCCGCGCTGTCCAGCTTGGAAGGTGCGGAAGGGAACTTCCAACGATTTAGGAGACGACGCGTGTCTTTGTGAGCGCGCAGATCGGGCTGAGTGAACGCTGCGGGAGGCTGCTATCAGCCCGCTGCCTGCGACTGGTGATGGCGAAGCCGCCGGCGCAGCATGATTAGGTAGAACAGTATGAACATGTAGTAGAACGTTTCGAGCGCCTCGCTTGGACGGGCCAGCAAGTCGGGAAAGATTTCCCGCTCGACGAGATAGTAGATGAGCTTGAACCCAATGGCTGTCAGCGCCACGGGGAGGATCGCGCGCGGCGGCGTGAGGAAGACGATGATCGGCACGTTCGCCACCCAGGACCTTGCGCGCCGGGAGAGCGGCAGCAGAACTCCGCCCACGAGAATGGCAAGCTCCAGGACCTTCTGCGGAAAATGATTGAACAGCCCCGATGTGTTGTGAAGGTTGGTTTCGTCCTGAGTGTTCAGCTTGCCCCAGAAATCTGGCGTGTCCCAGTAGAAGAACCACTGCCCCCAGCTGTGTTCTTCACCTGCGATGTAGAAGCACGAAACAGTGAAGAAAACGATCGCCGCGCGTAGCAGCGGCCAGGACTTGACGAGAGGGAAGGAGAACAAGCTGAGGCAGATGAAGAAACTGACCAGGGGTATGATGAAATGCGAGAGCTCCAGGACGCCATACCCTTCGGGCAGGATCGCGGCCCGATAGAAATCCGGAGCTACAGCATAGATCGTGAGTATAGCGGCGGCCGCGGCCAGCGGCACACCCAGCCACCACCAGGCTTCACGCCAACCCGGGCATTCGTCGACAACACACTCACGATCAGACTGCACCGCTTCTCCTTCTTTGCGGTTTCTGGTTCGCCCTGTTTGATGCTTGAAGCAAGCCCTCGGCAAAGCGGGCCCAAGAGGTACCCTGGCCGGGTATCCCGAGTCGAAGTTGACGCGCGCGGACTTCTAACAAGCTTGCGGCCGGAGGTCCAGTTGCCCGTTCTGGCGTACACTCATCAGTTCCGCGATGACACCGGCGAGCATTTCGAACTCGAAGGGCTTTTGCAGCGTCGGAGCATTTTTGAAAAGGGGATCGATGCTCTCCGCGCCGTGCCCTGTCGCGAAGGCGAACGGCACGCCCTGTTCCTGAAGGATCTTGGCTATGCCGTATGACGGGCCGTCCCTGACGGTAATGTCCAAAATCGCCCCGTTTACGGGGCCTTCCGCCAGCAGCTCCAGTCCTGACTGGGTCGTGGCCGCCGGCCCGACAACTTCGCAGCCGAGATCGATAATCCACTCGCGTAACATTTCGGCGATAAGCGGCTCATCTTCCACGACCAGAACTCGCCCCGAGAACTGCATTGGGAAAACTGTTCCAATTTGCCTGCGCACTGAAATGGAAGCATAACCTGAACCTGATCGCAAATACAGTTCCGGGAGTGAGGTGAATGTCGGCGCCTCGGGGGCGAGCAACTGAGAGTTGGACGCGCACCGCTACACGCTTGGACGATGCCGACCGGCTCCCTCGGTCGACGATCTCGATGTTCATCGCCAGCCTTATCGCGCTTTTCATCGCCGGTATTGCGGCGGGGTTGATCGCGGCTCGCTCCAGCGAAGCGGATAAGGTTGTCGCCCACACAATCGAAGTACATCAGCTTGCAGAAGCAGTCGTCAGCGCTTTGCAGCTCGCGGAGACGAGCCAACGCGGTTACCTGCTCACGGCGGATGAGCAATTCCTTACGCCCTACAAGAAGGCCGAAGCTGCGCTCCCTGAATCATGGGGCAGGCTGCGCGAACTCGTGAAAGACCAGCCTGGCTTTCAGGCGCAGCTTTCCGATCTGGAAACTTTGATCGACCGCCGAATGGAGGCGCTGCGTAGCGGCATTTCAGATCTCAAGAAGGGTGATTACTCGAGTGCCCGTAACCCGGAACGGCTCAACTGGGGCCAATCGGTTATGAAGACGATCCGCGAGCGGCTCAACAGCATATCGGAGACAGAGGAAGCACAGCTCAGCCGCTATCAATCCAGGGCATCCGCTTTGCGCTCGCTGCTCCTGGCGCTCGTCGCAGTGAGTATTGCTGCCACCGTGGCCCTGGCGCTACTCGTCGGCCGCGCGATGCAGCACTATATCGGCCGATTGCGGACCCGAACTGCCGAGCTCGAGGCAGAAGCGAAACTCAGGCGCGAAACCGAGGATACGCTTCGCCAATCCCAGAAGATGGAGGCTATTGGCCAACTCACCGGCGGGATGGCTCATGACTTCAATAATCTGCTGACGATCATTATCGGTAACCTGGATACCGTGCGCCGCAGACTTGCCTCCGCCACTGCGGCCCAGAGCGCCGAGCATCTGGCCGCCACTCTGGCGAAACCAGTGGATCTTGCCATCCAAGGAAGCCGCAGCGCCGCGCAGCTTACCCACCGCCTGCTCGCCTATTCACGCCGGCAGGCCCTCGAGCCCACCAATCTCGACCTCAATCGCCTCGTCACCAGCATGTCGGACCTCCTTCATCGCACGCTCGGGGAGACAATTGAAGTCGAGACCGTGCTGGCGGGCGGCCTTTGGCCGACATTTGCAGACGCAAACCAGGTCGAGAACGTGCTGCTGAACCTCGTCGTCAACGCGCGGGATGCGATGCCGGAGGGCGGCAAGCTGACCATCGAGACCGCGAACACGTATCTTGATGAAACCTACGCCCGGCGTTTTGTGGACGTGTCACCAGGCCAATACGTGATGCTGAGCGTGACGGACACCGGGACCGGAATTCCGCCCAACATCCTGGATCGGGTTTTCGAGCCCTTTTTCACCACCAAGGGAACAGGCGTCGGCTCCGGCCTTGGCCTTGCGATGGTGCACGGCTTCGTCAAGCAATCCCATGGGCACGTGCGGATCTACAGCGAAGTGGGGCAAGGGACGACGGTCAAGGTCTATCTGCCCCGCAGCCTGGAGGCCATAGACGTTCCGGCAAACCCCGCCGGAACCGAAACCGCCGCTTCGCCCCTGCCGCGTGCCCGGCCTAACGAGACCCTTCTCGTTGTCGAGGACAATGATGGCGTGCGCGAGTACGCCGTTTCGGTGCTGGAGGACTTGGGTTATCGCGTCATCGAAGCGGCCGACGTGGAAAGCGCTCTCTCGGCTATCGCGAACGGGCCGCCGATCGACCTCCTATTCACGGACGTTGTCCTGCCCGGAAAGCAAAGCGGGCGTGATCTCGCCGAAATCCTCAAGAAGCGCTTTCCCGGCCTGCCGGTGCTGTTCACGACCGGATACACGCGAAACGCGATCGTGCACAACGGCCGCCTCGACGCGAAAGTTCATCTGCTCAACAAGCCCTACACACAGCAGGAGCTGGCTCGGAAGTTGCGGGAGCTGCTCGACGCCAGACATCGCACCGAAGCCGGTAACGGATAGCTCCTGAGCCGGCACAACGCCGAGTTTGGACCTAGCCTTACGGCAGTATCTCCACGACACGCTCGGGTGGGCGGCAGAGCCTGACGCCTTTTGGCGTCACAACGATCGGGCGCTCAATCAAAATCGGGTGCGCGAGCATGAAGTCGACGATTTCGCCGTCAGTCCACTTGGGATCATCGAGGCCGAGTTCGTCATAGGGAGTTCCTCTGCGCCGCAGGAGCTCACGCGGGGTAATTCCCATGGCGCGAATCAAGGCAACGAGTTGCTCCCTGGCCGGCGGGGTCTTCAAGTATTCGATGACTTCCGGTTCCTGTCCGGCTTCTCGAATGAGAGCAAGGGTCTTCCGCGAAGTCCCACACGCCGGATTGTGATAGATCGTGATGGTCACTGCGCCTTCCCGGATTTGCCTCGCGCCATACCACAGTTCCTAGCATTCGCATGGATAGCCGGGAACGGTTCTTCTCACGGATAATTATCTCGGGTGCGGTCGCCGCAGCGCAAATTGACCGCCTTGTTCGAAGCAAGGCCACGGAGGCACCCGATGAAAGCCCTAGTCTGGCACGGAAAGGAAGACATCAGGTGCGACACGGTCTCTGATCCAGAAATCCAGGATCCGCGCGACGCGATCGTCAAGGTATCTAGCTGCGCCATCTGCGGCTCCGACCTCCACCTGTTCCACAATTTCATCCCAGCCATGATGCCGGGCGACATTATGGGCCATGAGATGATGGGAGAGGTCGTCGAGGTCGGCGGGGGCATGGATGGACGATTGCGCAAAGGCGAGCGCGTCGTCATCCCGTTCACGATCATTTGCGGTGAGTGCCACCAGTGCAAGCGCGGAAACTTCTCCGTCTGCGAGCGGACCAACCGGAATAAGCACCTCGCGGAAAAAGTCTTCGGGCATACCACTGCCGGACTTTTCGGCTACACGCACCTGACGGGCGGCTATCCGGGCGGGCAGGCCGAATACGTGCGCGTTCCGTTCGCCGATGCGACGCACATCAAGGTGCCGGACGGCATGCCCGACGATCAGGCTCTCTTTCTGAGCGACATTCTGCCGACCGGCTGGCAAGCGGCCGTTCATTGTGACATCGAGCCGACTGACACCGTTGCCATCTGGGGCTGCGGACCTGTCGGGCAGATGGCAATTCGCAGCGCGGTCCTGCTCGGCGCAAATCAGGTCGTTGCCATCGACCGGCTACCGGACCGGCTCAGCATGGCAGAGGCCGGCGGCGCGATACCCATCAACTTCGAACAGGAAAGCGTCATCGAGCGCCTGAACGAGCTCACGAACGGCAAAGGCCCCGAAAAATGTATCGACTGCGTCGGCCTGGAGAGCCATGTCACTTTTTCTCAGCCCGACGGCGTGTATGACAGGGCCAAGCAGATGTTCATGCTGGAGAGCGACCGCCCTCACGCCCTCCGCGAAATGATCTACGTTTGCCAACCCGCCGGCATTATATCGATCCCGGGCGTTTATGCGGGTTTATCCGACAAAATCCCGCTGGGAATGGCGATGAACAAGGGGCTCACGTTCCGCATGGGCCAGACGCACGTGCATCGCTGGACGGACGAACTCAAGCATCACATCGAGGCGGGGCGGCTCGATCCGTCATTTGTCGTCACCCACAAGACCAAGCTCGATAACGGCCCAGAGATGTACAAGGTGTTCCGCGACAAGCAGGACAGCTGCATCAAGGTCGTCCTGACGCCCTGATTACAGGAGGCTCGCTATGGCGATGACCTATTTATCCGATCTGGTCCGGCACGAAGGCGATCCTCACGTCATCGAGACCGGACAAAGCTCACTCAGTGCGGTCGACCAGCTGGCGCGAATGCTCGGTTGGTTCAGCCTCGGATTGGGTGCAGTCGAATTGCTGGCACCTGGACGCGTGACGCGCGCCCTCGGTATGGAGGGATCAGAAAAACTGGTGCGAGCCTTTGGCGCGCGCGAAATCGGGGCGGGGATACTCACTCTTTCGCTTGAAAAGGAACTCGGGCTATGGAGCCGCGTCGCCGGCGATGGGGTCGATCTTGCGGCTCTTTTCCCTGCCATGCGCGAGGACAATCCAAAACGCGACAACGCCACGCTCGCGATGGCGCTCGTTGCAGGAATTACTTTGCTCGATTTCCTCACGGCCCGAAGCGTGCGTGAGCAGCACAAGGAAGGCGATGGCATGCGGCGCGATTATCGGGATCGCAGCGGTTACCCCCAAGGCATCGAGGCGGCGAGAGGAATAGCGAAATCCCAACCTCAGCCTGAACGTCACGACCAGGTGCGCTATTAATTCCGAAGTCGGCGGGCACACGCGATCGGTGCCCGCCCAATTTTCAAGGCGCTGAGCGCTCTACTCGTCCACCTCGGCCTCGGCCTCATCCTCCTCTTCCTCATCCTCCTCGCCTTCGTCTGCCAGATCCTCGTCGAGTTCTTGCTCGAGCGTCAGGATCAAGGCGTCTGCAATTAGCTCGAGAGCGAGGTGGCTCCGCTGCTCTACGGGAGCATTCTTGTTCTCGGCAGAGCGCTTCTTCAGTTCCTCGATGTGGTCGAAGGTGACAGGCATCTCTTGGACTCCCGAATGACATGGGCCCGAACGACATGGGCTCGGCCGATTTAACAGATTCGCGATCGATTGGTTTGGCGAACGTGGAAACCTTTCGCCACCGCACAACGGTCCAAGCGGCTCGCATTCAAAATCCGAGTTGGGTCGGGATCAGCAAACAGCCTGCAGGACGCCGCCGATGATGTAATCGACGTCCTCGTCGCTGAGGCCGGCGTGGAGAGGCAGGCTGAGGACTTCCCTGGCGAGTTGCTCGGACACCGGCAGATTTTCCTCGCCGGTAAGCCTGTCCGCAAAGGCTGGATGACGATGAAGGGGTACACGGTAATAAATGCCGGTCTGTATGCCAGCCTCCGCCAATCGCGTCCGCACCGATTCGCGATCGGGGACTCGTATCGTGTAAAGCGCCCACGCTGGCACAGCGTTCCTCAGCTGCGGTGGGGTTCCGACAACACCTTCCAACGCCCGCTGGTAGCGTTCGGCAATTCGGCAGCGCCTCGCAAGTCGTTCCTCGAAGCTCTCGAGGCTGACGAGCAGCACCGCAGCCTGCAACGTATCGAGACGACCGGTCATGCCGAGCCGCAACGCCACGTCGCCGGAACCACGTGTGCCGTGATTGCGAATCTGGCGCACCGCGTCGGCGAGTTCATCGTCGTCGGTGAAAACTGCGCCGCCATCTCCAAAAGCGCCGAGTGGCTTCGTCGGATAGAAGCTCGTCGCAGCGATTTTGCCGAGCGCGCCCACACGACGGCCGCCCAGCATGCCACCGAAGCTCTGGGCGGCATCGGCAATGACCGTCAGTCCGTACTTCGCGGCGATCGTTTCGATGGCAGGGTAATCTGCCGGAACGCCATAAAGATCGACTGGAATGACCGCCTTCGGCTTCAGGCTGCCATGCCGAAGCATGTTTTTTATCGCCCGCTCGAGCTGCTCCGGATCCATATTGAAGGTTTTCGAATCGACATCCGTAAAGACCGGCACAGCACCAGCTGCGACGACAGCCCCGGCAGTTGCGGAAAACGTGAAGGCTGGCACGAATACAGCGTCACCGGCGCCGACGCCCGCTGCCATCAGCGCCATACTCAGAGCATCGCGTCCGCTCGAGACGCCGACGGCGTGCCGGACACCGACGTAGCTCGCCAACGCAGCCTCGAGCTCCTCGACCTCCGGCCCAAGTATGAACCGACCGTGCTTCAGAACTTCTGAGATGCGCTCGATCAGACTCGGACCCAGTCGCTCAGCTTGATGCGACAGATCGAACAGAGCCACGTCGCGACGAGGTTCGGAGGTTTCCAGTTCGCGCAATGCGCATGCGTGGCTCATGAAGTTGGTCCCCCTCCCACCGGCTTTCGTTGAGGACGGCTCCGCCAGCCCTGAGGCGATGCTCTTCGATGCTTTGAGTGATCAGCTCCGCGACGCGCAAAGCTTCACACGCAGCGCGTCCGTCCACGGTTGGATTTCGACCCGATGCAACACAGTCGAGAAATTCGTCGATTTCATTCGCGAGGCTGTCCTCTTTCGGAACCTCGACGGAGTCGAAGCTGATCGCGCCGAGGCCTGCAGTCGATAAATCGCCGCTGACCGTGTAGCTTTCGATCCTGTTATTCGCGAAATCACCGATGATGTAACAGTTGGGTTGAAATATTCGGATGCGCCGCTCGGTTTTGTAGCTGATCCGGCTCGCCGTGATGGTTGCAACACAAGCCCCGCCGAAGACGACCCTGGCGTTCGCCAGATCGGCCGTCGTATTGATAACCGGCATGCCCACCGCATGCACTGCCGTCACGGGCAAACCGACCAATCCCTGGATGATGTCGATGTCGTGAATCATCAGATCGAGAACGACGTCGACTTCTCCGCTCCTCTGCTTCCAGGGCGAAACGCGGTAGCTCTCGATGTAAAGCGGGCGGGTGACTTCCTGGGCGAGCGCGCGATAGGTGCTGGAAAAGCGCTCGATATGGCCGACCTGCAGCACGCGCCGATGCCCCTCTGCCAGGGCGGTCAGGGCTTTCGCGTTTTGGGAGCTGTCGGCAATCGGCTTTTCGACGAGCACATGAATGCCAGCCTTGATCAGCTCTCCGGCTACAGCGCAATGCTGGGATGTCGGCACAGCGACGCTCGCTCCGACAACGCGGCCGATGATGGAGCGGAGATCGCAAGCCGCTTCGACCCCGAATTCCTTGGCAACGGCATTAGCCCTTCCCTCGTCGGTATCGACGACGGCGACCAACTTGGCAGCCGGGTTGGCTGCATAGTGCTTTGCATGCAGCCGCCCGAAGTACCCTGCCCCCACCACCGCGACGGGTATCGGATCTTTCATATTTCGCCACAAAAACCTCAGGTTGTGGCGACGGTAGTGTACCCGCGATGGGTTTGAAAGTGGATAATCAGCGCGTGGACTGATCGAATGTTACTTATCCACCGCTCGTTCCAGGTTCTGAGGCGGACGTCTCATCACAGTCCGCCGCTTCATCCGACTGCGGCAAGAGCACCGCCCTCACGCGCGCCCAAAAAGGCGAATCACTGGCTCACGCAAGCGGCCTCGATTCGGAGGGCGCCGCAGTCGACGAGCCCCGCGCCCTGAAGCAACCAGGCCGCCCGCGCTTTCGAGGCCTCCCGCACGCGCCGTTGGCTGCTCGCGCCCTAGTAACGCACGCTCAGCTTCAGGCTGCCGCCGTAACTCTCGATGTCCTTCGAGAACTGGCCGTTGCCGGTGAAGCGGAGCGTGGTGCCGCCTTTGGTCATTAGATCGAAACCTACCGCCATGTCCGTGAATGTCTTGTCCATGTCGGTCGAAATGGAGAACGGAGCGAGCTCAGCGAGACCGGAGGCCAGAGAGGCTTCAATTTCCGGTGTCATATCGCCAATCACACGGGTGAGGCCAACGCGTGCGAACGGCCTCAAGAGCGTACCATCGGCAAAGCTCAGCTCCCCTCCGACCTCAATCGCCGGGGAAACAGTGCCGTAGAGTGTGTCATTGCCTCTGACGATGAGGGACAGCGGACCACCCCCAGTCTCCTCGAAACCACCGACGTGAACATAGCTCGCGCCAATATCCAGGGACGGGCGGAGATAGAAGCTGTGCGATCCGATGGTGTAGGCCGCGCGCACATGGTTGGAGAGAAAGCCGATCCGGTTTTCTGACGTTGCCGTCTTGGCATCCAGAATGCCGATGTACCGGTCGGTTTCATACCAACCCATGCCGACTGTGAATGCGTTCGTCAGCGTGAACGGGCCGAAGTTGCCTTTCACTGTCACGCCGGCCTGCGCGCGCTGGCCTTTTGTGGACGTGGTCGCAGAAGCATCGGCTTCAATCGTTTCGAATGCGGCCCCGAAACCTAGATGAACCTGGTCCGAGATCGCCGACTGGATACCACCTGCCATGCCATAGGACATCGCAGACGAGCTGAAGTGCTCGCGGCCGGTGTCACGCTTTGTTGTCTTGCCCGTCAGACTGAACCAGCCGCATTGATCCTCGCGGTTGAACTTGAAAGCACCATCGCGTGCACGGCAGCTCAACAAGCTGTCCGCGAAATGCTGGTTCGAGATCACGCTCCCGACCTCATTCGTGAAGTACGGCTCGGGAGACATGAGGTCGTAGGCTCTGGCGAGGCTCTCTGAATCGGGCAGACCGGCCAGAAATGCAGCCACCGGACGGAAACCGTCCGTACCGCCCGCTGTCTGCAAATGATTGATATAGGTGCCGATGGAGCTCTGGTTTTGGTCCAGCTCGGGCGGCGCAAAGTCGATGGTCCAGCCGAGGACAACATCGTTGGAGGA
>Ga0180220_1001128_pt1 | contig 21593 bp, 21 predicted proteins | sample eDN5th37CBELigBY_FD_151335 | JGI IMG/M metagenome (GOLD analysis project Ga0180220, IMG submission 151335) | Enriched backyard soil microbial communities from Emeryville, California, USA - eDNA 5th pass 37_C BE-Lig BY (version 2) (version 2) | ecosystem: Environmental > Terrestrial > Soil >...
GGTCGACACGATCCCCGCCACGAGCAACGGCTACGGCCAGACCGATCCACCGGCGACCTAGACGACGCCGTCACGGCACCCACCCATTCCGGATCGCGAAACCAGCGTGGCGGCATTTCGGGCTGCCGCGCGGTCGGCCGCCCCACACCGACGCCAGGATGGCAGCATGACCACGAGCCGAAAAACCCGCACCGAAATCGCCCGACCCGGCGAACTGCCTGCGGGCACGCTCGTGCAGGCATTTTTCGGGGCCATCGACCGGTACGACAAGCCGGACGCGATCCTGTACAAGGCGGGAGGCGTCTGGCAACGGGTGTCGCACCGGGAGATCGAGCGGCAGGTCCGGCTCGCCACCCTGGCACTCGGCGCGCTCGGCCTGGAACGCGGCGACCGGCTCGCCATACTGTCGGAGAACCGACCGGAATGGACGCTCGCCGATTACGCGGCACTCTGCGCAGGGTGCCTGACGGTGCCGATCTATGCCACCCTGCCCCCCGACCAGATCGCGTACATCCTGAACAACAGCGCTGCGCGGCTGATCTTCGTTTCGACGGTCGAACAGCTAGAGAAGATCCGGGCGATACGCGACCAGCTTCCGGCGCTGGAGCACATCGTCGCCTTCGATGATGCTGCGGGCGCGCCGGACGCGATCACCTGGCGGGAGTTCCTGGAGATAGGACAACGCGAGGAGGACGCCGGACGCGGGGCGGACTTCCGCGAACGCGCGCTGTCCACCACGCCCGACAATGTCGCAACCGTCATCTATACTTCCGGCACGACCGGAGAACCCAAGGGCGTCCTCCTGACGCACAACAACATCTACTCGAACGTGCAGGCGGCGCTGATCGCCTTCCGGGTCGGGCCCGAGGATGTCGGACTGAGCCTGCTCCCGCTGTCCCACATCTTCGAGCGGATGGTCGATTACCTGTATTTCGCGTGCGGCGCCACCATCGCATACGCGGAGTCGATCGAGGCGGTGCCCCGGAACCTCGTCGAGATCCGGCCGACGATCGTGGCATCAGTGCCCCGACTCTATGAAAAGATCTACGAACGTGTGCAGGCCGCGACGGGGATCAGGCGAGCGCTCGTGCAATGGGCTACGCGCGTGGGGCTGCGGCACGGGGAGGCGAGGCTGGCGGGGAGGCAGCCGCAACTCGGGACTCGTCTCGCCTACGCGATCGCCGACCGGCTGGTCTTCTCCAAGCTCCGGGCCCGGACTGGCGGCCGCATCCGGTTCTTCGTTTCTGGCGGCGCACCGCTGAACCAGGAGATCGCCCGTTTCTTCCACGCCGCCGGGATCCTGCTGCTCGAAGGGTACGGCCTCACGGAGACCTCGCCAGTCACGAACGTGAACACGCCGGAGGCATTCCGTTTCGGTACGGTGGGGCTACCGGTCACGGGTACCGAGATCCGGATCGCGGACGACGGCGAGATCCTGATCCGCGGGCCGCAGGTCATGAAGGGGTACTACAACGATCCCGCCGCGACGGCCGAAGCGATCGACGAAGACGGCTGGTTCCATACTGGCGACATCGGCGAGCTGGACGAGGACGGATTCCTGCGTATCACCGATCGCAAGAAGGACCTGATCGTGACGGCAGGCGGGAAGAACGTGGCGCCACAGCCGATCGAGAACAGGGTGAAGACGAACCCCTTCGTGGCGGAGGCGGTGATGATCGGTGACCGGCGACCATATCCCATCCTGCTGATCACGCCACACTTCGAAACCCTGCGCGCCTGGGCGCGGGAGGCTGGGATCACCGCAGCCGACACGGAGGCGCTGGTTCGGGATCCACGGGTACGTGAGCACATGGAACGGGAGGTCCTGGGGATGGTTGCCGGATTCGCCCGCTTCGAGCAACCCAAGCGCATCGCCCTCCTCGATCGTCCGTTCACGATCGATTCGGGGGAGCTGACGCCGACGCTCAAGGTCCGGCGACGCGTCGTCGAGGAACGGTACCGCGACATGATCGAGGCGCTGTACGGCGAAGTCGCGCAGGTGCCCGCCCAATGACCATGGCGGGTACCGGGGTACAGATCGCGCTGATGACTGCGCCGGACGCGGCCACCGCCGAGCGGATCGTCAGGACACTGCTGGATGAACGGCTGATCGCGTGCGGCAACATACTGCCGGGCGTGACATCTCTCTACCGATGGGAGGGCGCGGTGCAGCGTGATGCCGAAGTCCTCGTCATCATGAAAACGACCGAACAGGCGGCGGCGGTGCTGCTGGAGCGGGCCCCATCGCTGCACCCATATGACGTTCCCGAACTGCTGCTCCTGCCGGTCGGAAACGGGCACGACGCATACCTGGACTGGGTTTTCGATAGCGTGTCCGGTCCGGCAGGAGACGGTCGGCATGAAGCGGAACCAGTCTGACACGGAGTCGAAACGCAGAATGGGAAGCACGCGGAAGGGGCGGAGCGGGGGCTCGCCGTCGCTGTTCGACAGCGCTGCGGGTACACCGGACGCGGAGGCGCCGGAGCCGACGGATCCCGACGACAATGCACCGCTCGATGCGGGGCTCGCGTCGGGTGGGCCAACGGCGGAAGAGCGACTCGCACGCGCACGCTCGGCGGAGCGTGAGGGCAGGTACGACGAGGCCATCAGCATCTACCAGGAGCTGCTGCTCCACGATCCGGGCGACATCAGGGCGCGCCTGGCGCTGGGCGCATTGTACGTGGAGCGCGGCGACGCCACGCTCGCGCTCGAGCAGTACGAAGCCGCGAAGGCCGCGGCCCCGGATGATCCGGACACGATCTGTGGCATGGCCGACGCGCTAGCCGGTATGGGCAGGTACGAGAAGGCCGAACGAGAGCTTCGCCGCGGGCTACGCCTCCATCCGGATCACGCCGGCATGCACGAGCTCCTGGGACTGCAATACTTCCGGCGGGGACTCTATCAGCAGGCCGAGTCGGAGCTGCGCCGGGCGCTCGACCTGGATCCGAGTCTCGCGGCGGCGTATCACCACCGCGGCGAGGCGCTCAACCAGCTCGGGCGGGTGGACGAAGCGCTCGACATGCTCAAGCGCGCGGTCCAGCTCGATCCGGACAACTCGAAAGCTTATTACATGATGGGTATCCTGTACGACCGCAAGCACCTTCGCCGGGAAGCCGAAGCGATGTATCGCAAGGCACGCGAGGTGGGCTGACCGTGATCGAGGTCTGCGTCGGAGACGCCTGGTCGTACGGCACTGCGGCTGTCCTGCGACCGATTGCATCCGACGGGTCCGCCCCGACTCCCGCCGTGCGCCGCCTCGAGCTCGCCGCCGGGCCGCAGCCGGCTGAACAGTATGCGCGTCTGGGCGAGCTCCCCGTGGGTTCCGCCGTGATCACCGGCGCTGGCGACCTGCCTGTAGAATACCTGATCCACGTGGTGGTACGGTCGCCGGAAGAGCCGGTCACGACCGCCGGCGTCGTGCGGGGATTGCTCAATGGGTTGCGGCGAGTGGAGGAGTGGGCGCTGGAATCCGTGGCGATCATGCCGCTGGGCACCGGCGCAGGCAATCTGGATGTCGAACGGGCAGCGGCCATCATGGCGCCTGTTCTGATCGAGCGTGCCGCCACGCCGGAGGGGACGCGAATCGTCATCGCCGTGGAATCCGAATACGAGCGCGACGTCTTCCTGCGCGCGCTCGGTATCCAGGGCGTGCCGGCGGGCGAAGAACCACCACCTATGCCGCACTGACGACACCCCCTATGAGCGGGCCCCGTCGAAGCGGGATCGGGCGGATCAACCGCCGCGCGGTCGGCTGGTTCATCGTGGCGACGTGGCTCGTCGTCGTGGCCGCGCACGTCCGCCGTGAGTATTTCAAGCCGCCGGCAGTCCGCCTCGCCGAGGGTGCGCTCGCGCTCGCGCCCGGGACCCACTTCTACCGCATCCAGATGGACGGCGCGACGATCGGTCTCGCGAGCTCCAGCATGGACACCGTGCCGACGGGGTTCACGCTCATCGACCAGATGGCGCTCGACGTACCGGCACTCGGGTCGAGTCAGCGCGCATCGGCCCGGACCCGCGTCGACCTCGGCCGTTCGCTCGAAGTGTCGCGCTTCGAGTTCGACCTCGAGTCGACGATCGGTCGCTTCGTGGTGACCGGAGAAGTCCGCTCGGATTCCGTGATGGCGATCGAGATCGACGCCGGCGGCGGGGTCGAGCGAATGGAAGTGCCGTGGAACCGCGATGTCGCCCTCGCGGCGGCACTGCCGTTGAGACTGGCGGCCAGCGGGCGACTGCGCGTCGGGACCGAAGTGACCGCCACGATCTTCGATCCATCGGTGCTCGAACCGCGCGACGTGGTCGTGCGCGTTTCGGGACAGGACACGATCATCGTCGCCGACAGCGTGAGCTACGATCCGGCGACCGGCGTCTGGACGGTGACGGTCTACGACACGGTACCGGCCTGGCGTATCGAGGAATCGTACGGCGGCGTACGGGTGTCGAGCTGGGTCGACGGCGATGGAAGGCTGGTTCGCGCCGAGAGCCCGCTGGGCTTCAGGATCGAGCGGGACGCGTTCGAGATCACGCGGGCGGCGTGGCGTGAGTCGCAGGCCGATACCACGGCAGGGTCGGGCTACGGGTCGCTCATCGAAGCGACGGCGATCGCCGCCGGCGTCACGCTGCCCGGTGGCGCTGGCCCGGACCGCCTGGCCGTGCGGCTGCTGAATGTCGACCTGGTCGGCTTCGACCTCGACGGAGGCCGCCAGACGCTCCGCGGCGACACGCTCGTGGTCGCCCGCGAAGCGGTCGATCCGACGGCATCGTACCGGCTCCCGTACACCGGCGGTGGCGAAGCCGCCGGCGAGCTGGCGGCGACACCGCTCATCCAGGCGAGCGACCCGCGCATCGTCGAAGCAGCGCGGGAAGCAGCTGGCGGGAGCGACGCCCCGGTCGAGGTCGCGAGGCGGCTGAACGAATGGGTCTATCGCTCTCTGCGCAAGGAGCTGACCGCAAGCGTGCCCAGTGCGATCCAGGTGCTGGAAGCGCGCGCGGGCGACTGCAACGAGCATACGGTGCTGTTCGTCGCCATGGCGCGCGCACTTGGCCTGCCGGCGCGCACAGCCGTCGGGCTCACCTACCAGGGCGGTCGCTTCTACTATCATGCGTGGCCCGAGGTCTGGCTGGACCGCTGGGTTGCCGTCGACCCCACCTTCGGCCAGTTCCCCGCCGACGCCGCACACCTGCGATTCCTCGTGGGCGGGCTGGCCCGGCAGGTCGAGCTGGTCAGGCTGATCGGGCGGCTGGAGCTGGAGGTACTGTGATCGAGGCGCGTGGACTCGCAAAACGTTACGGGCGCTTCACGGCCGTGCACCCGATGGACCTGCACGTGCGACCCGGCGAGCTCTTCGGTTTCCTCGGCCCGAACGGCGCAGGGAAGACGACGACGATCCGGATGATCGCCGGTGTGCTGCGGCCATCGGAGGGCACCGTGATCGTGGCCGGGCACGACATCGTGCGGGATCCTCGCCGGGCGAAGTCGTCGATCGGTTACATCCCGGACCGGCCCTTCCTCTACGAAAAGTTGACCGGCGCCGAGTTCCTCCGCTTCGTGGGCGGGCTCTGGCGAAAGGATGGCGAAGAGCTCGAGCATCGCATCGACGAGCTGCTCGAGCTGTTCGACCTCGCGGAGTGGAAGCACTCCCTTGTCGAGAGTTACAGCCACGGCATGCGGCAGAAGCTCCTGATCAGCGCGGCGCTGGTCCACAACCCGGATGTCATCGTGGTGGACGAGCCCATGGTCGGGCTGGATCCGCGGGGCGCTCGCCTCATCAAGGAGCTGCTGCGCGCATTCGTCGCCCGCGGCGGCACCGTGTTCCTCTCGACCCACACGCTGGAAGTCGCGGAAGCGCTCTGCGATCGCATCGCTATCATTCAGGGCGGCCGGATCCGCGCCCTCGGAACGATGAACGAGCTGCGCGCCGAAGCGGCCGCGGGCAGCGCAGGCCTCGAGGACATCTTCCTGAAACTCACCGGCGGCGAAGCGGTTTCCGAGCTACTGGGCTCGTTGCGCGGCCCGGCTACGGCCGAGAGCGTCCCGCGATGAGCGAAATCGCGACGCTCCTGGCGCCGAAAGCTCGGTCCGCGGTGCGACGCCTGGGATCGGGCAGCATCGGGCGCGCGTTCGCGCTCGGCTTCATCGGTCTCATGGCGTGGGCGCTCCTCTTCGCACTCTGCTACCGGCTGCTCGTGTATTTCCGTGGGGCCGAGGGGATCGGCGATCTGCTCGCCGGCAAGCTGCTAAGCCTGATGTTCCTCGCCTTCCTGTCCATACTCCTGCTTTCGAACGTCATCACGGCGCTGTCGACGTTCTTCCTGGCGAAAGACCTGGAGCTCGTGGAGGCCGCGCCGCTCGACCACCTCTCCGTGTATGTCGCGCGTCTCGTCGAGACTCTCGTCCATTCGTCGTGGATGGTCGTGCTGGTCGCGATCCCGATGCTGGCCGCCTACGGTCTGGTCTACGACGGCGGCATCACATTCGTGGTCGTGTCGACGGTGGCTGTCGGCGCGCTCCTCGTCCTCATGGCCGTGCTCGGATCGGCGCTCACGCTGCTCCTGGTGAATCTCTTCCCGGCGCGGCGGACGCGCGATCTGCTGGCGCTGATCACGCTCATTGCCACCGGCATAGTCGTCTTGATGGTGCGACTGCTTCGCCCGGAGCGACTTGCCAGCCCGGATGGGTTCCGCGACCTGGTGCACTTCATGGCCGAGCTCCGTTCGCCCAGGTCACCGTGGCTGCCAAGCGACTGGGCCGCTGACGCCGTCATGTACACGCTCGAAGCGGGCACTGCTACGGACCTCTTCCCGCTGCTGCTCCTGGTCAGCACAGCGGCGACCGCCGTCGTGGCAGGCTCGTGGCTGCACGCACGCCTTTTCGAGCAGGGGTTCACCAGGGCGCAGGAAGGAGCGGAGCTGAGATCGCGTGCCGCTCGCCCGAGCACCGTCGGACGGTTTGCGTCCGGGGTCGCGCCCGTCACCGTCCGTGCGCTCGTCGCCAAGGACGTACGCACCTTCTTCCGCGACTCCACGCAGTGGTCGCAGCTCCTGCTGCTGGGCATGCTCGTCGTGGTCTACGTCTACAACATCCGCGTGCTCCCGCTCCGCACCGGCGAGGACGTCGGCTTTTTCCTGCGAAACGTGGTGTCGTTCCTGAATCTCGCGCTGGGCGGCTTCGTACTCGCCGCCGTTGCGGCGAGATTCCTGTTCCCGGCCGTGAGTCTCGAAGGCCGTACGCTCTGGCTGCTCCGGTCTTCCCCGCTCGACCTGCGCACGCTGGTGTGGTCCAAGTTCTGGGTCGGCGCCGTTCCGCTGCTGGTCCTCGCCATCGCCATAACCGTCGCAACGAACGCGATCCTCCAGGTCGGTCCGTTCATGATGGTGCTTTCGGTTACGGCGATAACGGTCATGAGCTTCGTCATTGCGGCGCTGGCGCTCGGTTTCGGCGCAGTCTTCCCGCGTTTCGACACGGAGAATGCGGCGCAGATTCCCACGGGGTTCGGTGGCCTGCTCTTCATGTTCGCGGCGACGGGATACCTCGTGGTCCTCATCATGGCGCTGGCCGTGCCCGTGTACGCCGTGCTCCAGGCACGCTTCCAGGGGCAGCCGATCGAGCCGGCGCAGTATGCGTGGCTCGCCGCCGGGTTCGCTCTGGCAGCCGCAGTCTCGGCCGCGGGGATCGCGGTACCGCTCCGGATCGCGATCCAGCGCGTCACCATGCTGGAAAGTTGATTGCGTCCTCGCCGTGGCGGGCGTGGCGCGTCATTCCGGTCATAGCGCCATGGCGCGCTCCGGATCCACCCGGTTGCGGAGGAGCCGTGGGATTGGCGCACGGAACCAAAGTGCAGGTAGCGCGTTATTCACTCCTTGCACCGTCATGGGCTGCTGTGCGTGTCCGAACGCAGTCGAACCGCTCCGGGCGCGACTTGCCTGCATCGCGCCGAAGCTCTGACCGCGGGCACCATGAGAGTGCTGGCGCACGGGCCGACGGATCCGTACAATCGGCCTGCAAGGCGGGAATCAGAGTCGAAAGGACTTTAACATGCTCATTATGGGGATGGTAATCGCTCTCGGCCTCGGCATATACATCGGACTCGGAATGCCGGGTCTGCCGGGCCCGACGGACCGCGTGCTCCCGCCCGGGATGGCTCGTCGGCGCAGGCGGGCGTTCACACCGCTCGACTGGCTGCGACCGCCGAAGTCCCGGCGTTGACAGCCACGACCCTGAAGCGCCGGAATATCACTCGCGGCCTGCATAGCGGGCACGCCTGTCGCAAGCAATGAAGAACCGTCTCGTTACCAACGTCCTGCTCAGCGGCGTCGCAGCGCTGTCGCTCGGGATGGCGCTCTATTTCGCAGGCATCGTCGTGCCGGGCACCATCCTGCCGGCCCTCATACTCATCAATGCAGGACTGGCGGGGTGTGCCGCCGCGGGTGTGGTTGCGGTCGTCAGCGAATCTCGGAACGCCGCCGGCGCGAAGAGCGAGGACTGACCGGGCGTATCGGGCCGCCACGCGGGTGGCGAGTACACCGACACGCGGGTGGGAACAGGCTGGATCAAAGGCCGGTGATGGCGCTGACGACCAGCAGCAGCACGCCGATGAACCCGCCCAGGACGTAACCTAGATACACGATCGTTCTGAGCTCCCGCTGGGTAACGCTCCGTATCAATTCTTCCAGACGCCGCGTCGGATAGTCCAGCAACTTCTGCTCCACCCGGCCTGCCACGTCCAGCCGCTGTGCCAACCCGGGCACCTGATCCTGGAGCCATGTCCAGAGCGGGTCCGCGAGCGCGCGCTGCAATCTGTCGCCCGCGTCCGGTGGAAGGTAATTGGCTGGCCGGCCTATTGGACGGCTCAGCCCGATCTCGACCATCCGCTCGGCCGTTTCGCGATACATTGCGCGGGCGCGCGGGCTCCGCACCGCCGCAACGAGTGCGTCGGCAATACGATCGGGCGAAATGTGCCGGAAAACGTCCCCCCAGGTCCGTCGTTCCGTAGCCGCCAGCGTGCTCCTCAGCTTCTCCCGCAGAAAAGCGAGCGTCTGGGGATCGCGGGCGAGCGACAACGCCCACTCGGCGACAGTGCGCCTCACGGAAACCACGCTCGCATCGTCGGTGCGGCCCAGCACGGCGACCACCGGCCGACGAAGGAAATCGACGACGGCATCGTTCACATTGCGCGCCATCGCGTCCCTTACAGCCGAGTCCTGGAGCAGCTCGGAGAGCTTCGAAGCGCCATCCTCCTCGATCGCCTGGATCACGCGCTGCACCGTATCTGCGGGAATGAGCAGCGACGCCACGATGCGCTGGTGGAATCGGAGGTCGCGCATGAAGCGGTCGAGGATCTCGTGCAGCGCATGCTCGAACTTCGATCGGGCGGCCGGATCATCGAGCAACGTCCCCAGCCGTTCCAGGGCGAGGGGCAGGTAACCGCTGACCCCGCGCTCGAAGGCCTCCACGAGTCCTGTCGGGATCAACTCCTCGAACGTGCGCCCCGGCTCGAGCAGCCGTTCAGATGCGCGTTCGAGATAGTCGTCGATCGCCCGCTCGATCCCCGGACCATTTACCACCTCCCCGATCCACCGCTCGGCAGCCTCGGTGAGCGCCGCCTCCCGCTCCGGCGTGAGCAGGTCGGAAAGCGACTGGTCCCTGAGCTGCGCCGCCAGTGAATCGGCCCAGCGGCGGGCAGCAACACGGAATTCTTCGCTCGCGAGATAGGTGTCCAGTCTGGAGAGGAGAACGGCGACAGCCTCCGACAGAAGCGACCGCAGCTCAGCGGCGGCTGCGGGCGGGAGCAGCTCGCTCAGCGAACCGCGCTCCTTTTCGAGGAAGTCGCGGATGAACGTCGTCAGCCGATGATCGAATGCAGCCCGGAACTCGGGCTCCCGGACGATCCGCGCCAGATCATCGGGCGTGAGGAGGCGAGTCCCGACGGTGCGGCCTATCGCCGCCGCCAACCGTGCCTTTCGCTTCGGAATCGCGCCCTGGAGCCACGGCAGGCGGATCCCGAACAACCGCGGCGGCTCATATGGATGGAAGAGCATCCAGATCGCGACGGTATTGGTGATACCGCCGGCGAGCGCGCCGAACCCGATCGTGAGTATCGCCTGGAGCACCAACCCTATCGCGACCCCTCGCGCACGAAACCCACGACCTCACGCGGCACGACACCGGTGAAGAGGGTGCCGGCAACGGGATAATGCAGCGCCGGGCCGCGAGGATGACGGCGATCCCCGGCCTCGTGCACCGCGAGCGCACCGGCCCGGGCAAGGATCTCGCCATCCGATCCTCGCCGGACGACCCACTCCAGAGGCGGGGCTCCATCTACGGCCTCGTCCGGTACCAGGCGCTCCAGTTTCGCCTCCTGGAACATGGAAGTGCCGTCGGCGTGCCGAACCCACATGAGCGCCTCGTCCTGTGAACCAGCAGCCAGCAGCGTAAGCACTGACCCCTCGCCGTCGGTCAGGAATAGCTGCCGCGCCCGCTCCGAATCGGCGAACGGCGCTGGCCGGCCGGGCCGGTAGCCCATTCGCGTATCCAGCAGCGCGCCCCGGTAGGTCAGCCCCGCAATGCGCATGTCCGCTGGAGCAAATACCAGCTCGGCGTCCGGCGCGACCCACGACTCGGTTGACCGCCCCGGGAGCAGCCTGACTTCGTCCGGCCCCGTACCGTACACGAGCGCGTCCACCGCACCCGAATCACCTACGATCAGGCGGAGCGAAGCGTGCGGCATGATCCGCCACGGCTCCCGGATCGGTGCCATGACCACCACCGTGTCGAGCAATGGCCGCCACGCCTCCCCGCGCCCCAGCCACGCCGACGAAAAACGGCGAAGTCCCACGCCGTCGTCTACGACCTCGAAGTCGAAGGCAGCGCTGACCGGTGCCTCTCCCGGCGCCGCCGAGACGAACCAGAACCGGCGCTCGTATCGGACCGGGCGGCTCGGCTCCGCATTGTTGCCGTCACCTCGCCCACCATCGTTACCAGGCCCGCACGCCAGAACTATGGCGGCAAGAAGCGCGTACGCCGAGCGCACCCGCCACACGCGCGAATCGCGAATGACGGTCAGACGTACCCCGTCCGACATGGCGCGGGCGTCTACTGCCGCACGCGCCCGCCGGTCGCAACCGGATTGGCGCAATCTGCCATGCCTCGGAAACTGCCGCGCCTGTTGCGCGACGGTGCTGCCCGCAACCCGCAGGCCGCGGGGGACGGTATTTCGCTCGTTCCTTCCGTGCCGATGGCGAAAGTTAGCATCGCCGGCTCGCACAAACGAGCCCCGCCCTTGCACACATACCAACCAGTCGGTATGTTCCTGCCATGGGCAGGTCTGTCAATGCGAGGGAACGGTTCCTGGGGGCGGCGCTGCGGCTGATCCGGGAAAAGGGGTACGAGGCGACGACCGTCGACGAACTGTGTCGCGCGGCCGGGCTGACCAAAGGCAGCTTCTTCCACCATTTCGAGGACAAGGAGGCACTCGGTCTCGCCGCTGCGGCGGCGTTCGCCTCCATGGCCGAGTCGATTTTCCGGGCCGCTCCCTACCGGTCGCGTCCCGACCCGCTCGACCGGGTCCTGGGCTACATCGACTTCCGCGCCGCGATCATGGCGGGGGAGATCCCGGACTGGACGTGCTTGCTCGGGACGATGGTCCAGGAGTGTTACGAAACGCACCCGCGGCTTCGCGAAGCGTGTGAGCGGCACATCCGTGAGCACGCGGATACGGTGGCCAGGGACATCGCGGCGGCGAAGGAGTTGTACGCTCCCGACGCGGACTGGACTCCCGAATCGCTGGCCATGCACGTGCAGGCGGTGATCCAGGGCGCGTTCGTACTGGGCAAGGCCCAATACTCGCCGGCCGTGGCCGTTGGGTGTGTGCGGCACCTGCGCCGTTACGTGGAACTGCTCTTCCCGGGTCGCCGGCCCGAAGCGGGGGAACCGGCTACCTGACCGTTCAAGGGCGGCAGATCGCCGCCGCGGTCGCCATCATCCCCAATCCAAGGGAGCATGTGAGATGAAAGCGGTTCACCCGTACCTGAACTTCCCCGGCAACACGGAGGAGGCGTTCAACTTCTATCGGTCGGTGTTCGGCGGTGAGTTCACGAACGTGACCCGGTATCGCGACATGCCTGGCGCGCAGGTCGAGGGACCTGACCTGGACAGGATCATGAACATCGGATTGCGACTCTCCGGTGAAACGGTGCTGATGGCGACCGATGTCCTGGAGGAGCTCCACGGACCCGTGCAGTTCGGGAACAACGTCCACATCGTGATCGAGCCGGAAACGCGGGAGGAAACCGAACGTGTTTACCGGGCGTTGTCGGAAGGCGGGAAGGTGGAAATGCCGCTGGGACAGACGCCGTGGGCGGAGCTGTACGCCATCTTCACCGACCGGTTCGGCGTGAGGTGGATGGTGAATTACACGGGAACCGTGGCCTTCCAGCCGGGGGTGGCGCAATGATCGGGACCCCGGAGGTCGTGGAGACCCGTGCCCAGATCGCGGCAGTCATCCACGTCACGGTGCCGAAGGCGCAGATGAAGGACGCGATGGGACCTGCCATCCACGAGGTCATCGACACGATCAACGCCCAGGGCATTCGACCCGCCGGCCCGCCGTATGCGCGCCACCTGCGCATGGATCCGGAGGTATTCGACTTCGAGGTCGGTTTCCCGACGGTTACTCCCGTGGCGCCAGCCGGGAGGGTCAGGGTGGGCGAGCTGCCCGCGCGGCGGGTCGTCCGGGCTGTGTACCAGGGGCCGTATGGCGGACTTCCGACGGCATGGGGTGAGTTCGTCCGCATCACCGACCAGCAGGGGCACACCTTTACTGGCGAGTTCTGGGAGCGGTACCTCGTCGGTCCCGAATCGGCGCGGACGCCGGACGACCTTCGGACCGAGCTGTGCCGGGTGCTGGCTGACTGATCCCGCTCTGCCGTCCACACGCCACGAACGGCGCAGCCGCCGTTCGTGGCACGGCTGGTCTCCGACGTATCCCCGCGTCAGCCGGCTCCCCTGCGCCCGAAGGTGTCTGATCTGCCGCGTCCCGGTCCTCAATGTGACCTGTCCCCGCGCCGCCTGCCGGCGTTGACGGCACCGTCCAGCAGCGCGAGATCGAGCACCTCGTCCATCCTTTCGACGAAGTGGAACTGCATGTTCTCGCGCACGTCGTCCGGCACGTCGCGCAGGTCGCGGCTGTTCCCGGATGGCAACACGACGTGCCTGAGCCCGGCGCGGTACGCTGCCAGCACCTTCTCCTTCACGCCGCCGATCTCGAGCACCTTCCCGCGCAGCGTGACTTCTCCCGTCATGGCCATGTCGTGTCGCACCGGGCGGTTGGATAGCGTTGAAGCGAGCGCGAGCGTCACGGCGATCCCCGCAGATGGCCCGTCTTTCGGAATCGCCCCTACCGGGAAGTGGACGTGGATGTCGGATTCATCGAACTCCCGCTCCCGGATCCCCAGCTCTTCCGCGCGGCTGCGAACGTACGAATACGCGGCGCTCACGGACTCGCGCATGACATCGCCGAGCAGTCCGGTGATGATGAGTCGGCCGGAACCGGGCATCCTCAGCGCCTCGATGAACATCAGCTCACCTCCCGCCGCGGTCCACGCGAGCCCCGTCACGACGCCGACCTCCGGGGTGCTTTCGGCGGTGGTCGTCGTATAGCGGGGGAGTCCGAGAATTCTTTCGATGCGCTCGATGTCGAACTCCCAGGGCACCTGGTCGCCCTGCGCCTTGGCACGGGCGCGGGTGCGCAGCAAGGTAGCCAGCGATCTTCGCAGGATTCCGATCCCCGAGTCGCGTGCGTAGCCGCGGGCAATGTAGAAGAGCGCGTCGTCGTCGATCACGACGTCGCGGTCGTCGAGCCCGTGCTCTCTGACCATTCGGGGCAGCAACCGCTCGCGGGCGATACGCACCTTCTCCTCGGAGGTATAGCCGGCGATCCGGATCTCGACCATCAGCTCCCGGAGGTCCCTCGGCACGCGGAAGAAGTCCTGCGCCGTCGCGATGAAGAGCGTGTCGCTGAGATCGAATGGCAGGTCGAGATAGCGGTCCACGAACGCGGAGCGCCTGTCCCACGAGAGCGCCTCTTCGACGACCTCGATCGGGTCGCCTTCGATTTTGCCGAGCCCGATCTGGTCGAAGTCATCGAGGAGGAACACGGGATCGCGTGCTCCGGCGTCGCGGAACGCGCTCGCGATTTTTCCGGGCTGTGCACCGCTGCGGGTCCGCCTGACTCCCGCGAGCTGGGACTCGCCGCGACCACCCATGTCGAGCACGGCGAGCGGACGCCCGAGCCCGTGGGCGAGCGCACGCACCAGCGATTTCTTGCCGACGCTGGGCGGCCCAACGATACACGGGACAGGCCCCCGGAGGTCGCCACGAAGCCTGGCGACTGCCACGTAGTCGAGCAGCCGTTCCTTCGGCTCCTCCAGGCCGAGCAGTTCCTCATCCAGCGCCCGCTGCGCGGCCGTCAGGTCGATTTCAGCGGGTGCCGGTGCCGCCCGCACCCGCCAGGGCATGGCGAGCAGCCAGTCGAGATAGCTGCGGATCTCGCTGGATTCGCTGCCGGGATCGACCACGCGCAGCCGCTCCACTTCGAGTCGTGCCCGCGTTGCGACGGCGGGCGGCAGGTGTGCCGCGTCGATCCGGCGCAGCAGCTCGACGGCCTCCCGCTCGACCGGGTCGATCTCGCCGAGCTCGGCCTGGAGTCGCTTGATCTCCTGCCGCAGCGCTTCCCTCCGCTCGGCAGGTGCGGCCGGCTGATCCGCCGACCCTTCACCAGCCGCTTCCTCAGCCGCCTCCTCCGCCTCCTCGACCTGGCGCAGGCGGCGCAGCTCGCGATCCAGCTCTTCGTCGACGAAGGTGAGGCGATCGGCGATGGACAGCCGCTGCAGGATCTCGTCCTTCCTCGAAACGCTGAAGTTGGCGAGGGTGCCCACGAGATCGGCGAAGCGCCCCGGGTCGCCCACGTTCATGCGGAGGATACGCGGTACCTCGCGGGGGATACGTTCGATTTCCGCCGCCAGCGCCTCCAGCGAGTTCAGGATCCTGGCGATCAGCTCGCCCGCAGCCGCGTCGTCGGCGGGAATCTCGGTTACCGGCTCGACCCGAGCCTCGAGGTGGCCGTTGGCCTGTTCGACGCGGGTCAGCCGGATACGCTGGATCCCCTGAACGGTGACCTGGACCGTACCGTTGGGCAGGTTCAACCGATCGGTGAGGCGGCAGGCGACACCGATCTTCTCGAGCGTCTGCGGATCGACTGGATCATCGGGCGCGCCGGGCGCGACGACCAGCGCTACAGTGAGGATGTCACTCGGGTATGCGGCGAGCATCTCCAGCGTCGCCTGCATCCCGACCTGGAGTCCGATCACGCCGTACGGATACACGATCGTGCTTCGCAGCGGCATTACGGGGAGCCGCTCGGGGAGCTGGAACGGAGATGTGTCGGGATTCATCGGCGCCGCTGCCGGACACGGGTCTACGGAGCGCCGGCCGCACGATTTGACCGGCTTGGATCGTCAATTCGGTCGTCGGCGCAAGATCTGCTCCGGCGGGTGTCGCATGGGCCGCGTCCCGGCGTCAGGAGCGCTGTTGCGACGGAGAGAAGGCATTTCGACATGGGGAGCGCCGCGTTGACGCCCCCGTGTCAGTGGTGGCGCACGCTACGGGTGCGCCCGTACACTACGCGCGGGCCCTATCGGGTGGCGGGTTCAGGCGTCGAGGCGAATGGGACCCTGCGTGGATTCGCCCCGGCGCCTGATCAGTTCCCGGTCGAGTGCGCGGCAGAAGCGATGGATCGCGCGGGCGGCCGCGCCGAAATCAGGGCCGCCCGGCGCACCGGCGATGTCAAGGTCGACACGCGTCTGAGCGTCCGCGTCAAACCCGATTCGCACCGTGGCGGCGCGTTCGGCTCGCCGGAGCCGCCCACGCTGCGCTGCCCGGAGTACACCCGCAACATCGTCGGCTTCGAGGACGCGCCAGCCCGACAGCCCGCCCCCGGCGAGCCGAACCGAGCATTCCCACACTTCGTCGAACGGGACGGCGTACGTCCTCCCGCGAAGGCGTTCGTCGCTCGCATCTGGTGCCGTTGCCGCGCCACCGGACGCGAACATGCCGCGCACCCGTTTCAGGATCACTGTGCCGGGTTGCCGATGCGGAACACCGCAGTCACGAATGCGCTGATGTCGAGCTCCCCCGGCTCGACGGGAACGGCTTCGGCATACGCCATGTCCCGCGCGGCGGCGAGCGGCATCGGCGCACGCACCGGGGTTGCACCGGTGGTAGAAATGTCCAGGACCGGACCCAGTGGTTCGCCGAGCGCTCCAGCGATGGCCTCGGCTTCCGCTCTCGCCTTCGCGACGGCGTCACGCAGCGCGTCGGCGCGGGCGGCCGCAGGATCCTGCAGCTCGAACCAGAGTGACATGACCCGGTCGGCCCCGGCCGAAATCGCCGCATCCAGCACCTCGCCGACGCGTGTGACGTCGTCGACGGTGGCCTGGATCGAGTTGCGCGCCCGATACCCCACGATCCGCGGCTCCGGCTGATCGACCGGCCTGTCACGCGCGTATTCGGGATACAGCTCGAAACCGGTGGTGCGAAGCTGATCGGGACCGAGCCCCAGGGCTCGGAGCGCCGCGAAGACAGCCTCCATACGGCGGGAGTTCGCGTCCGTGGCCGCGTCGGCCGTTACGGCTACCGTCTCCACGGCCAGGAGTACGCGCGCCCGGTCGGGCTGCCTCGTGGCCGTACCCGTTGCGGTGACGGTGATGGTCCGCTCCGCCATGGCCGGCTGCGCCGGCGCCTGCGCCCACGCTCCGGCGGTGGCAAACAGAAGCGCCAATCCCGCTGCCGGCGCGATCATCCCGTGTCTCATTCCATCATCTCCGGTACAGATTCATGGAACGGCTCCACCGCCCGGGCGTAGCCCCCGCGTACCAACGCCTGTGATACGACTCGCCGGGACGGAAAGTGCCATCGTTCCCGGAGACGCGCATTGCCGCCGTCTCGCAACAGCCGTTGCGCCGGTCCGGACCGACCTGTCCCGTCCCACCTCACCCCACAGTTGGCACCACCAATGCGACACCCTATCTTCCCGGCCCGGTCCCCGTGCACCCTGGAAGTCCGATCCGATGGGAGGTATTGAGTGAAGGTCATCATTCCGCTCGCGGGGAAAGGCACGCGCCTGCGCCCGCACACCTACGTGACGCCCAAACCGCTGCTCCACGTAGGCGGCAAGCCGGTGATGAGCTATATCCTCGACCAGTTGCGAGAAATGGACATCCGCGAAGTCGTGTTCATCACCGGCTACCTGAAGGAAACCATCGAGTCGTACATCCGCACCGAGTATCCGGATTTCAGCGCGGTATTCGTCGAGCAGGCGGTCCAGGACGGCACCGCCGGCGCAGTGAAGCTCGCCGAGCCGCACGCACAGGACGAGCTCCTGATCATATACGTGGACACGCTGTTCGATGCGGACCTCACGGCGATCCGGGACCAGCCGGAGGACGTCGCCGGCGTGCTATGGGTCAAGGAAGTGGAGGACTACCAGCGCTTCGGCGTCGTGGTGACGGACCGCGACGGCTACATGAAGAGGATCGTCGAAAAGCCCAAAGATCCCATCTCCCGCCTCGCCAACATCGGTCTCTACTACGTCCGCGACTGGCAACTCTTCTACCAGGGCGTCGATCACGCACTCGAAGGTCCGAAAGGGCCCGGCGAGGAGTTCTACATCACCGATGCCTTCCAGTACATGATCGACCATGGCGCTCGCCTCAAGACGCTCCCGGTCGACGGCTGGTACGACTGCGGCAAGATCGAGACGCTACTCGACACCAACCGGCATCTCCTGGAAACCGGGCGGGCGCAACGTCCCCTCGGGGGACACAACGTGCGCATCCACGATCCCGTCCGCGTCGCAGAGGGCGTGGTGCTGGAAGACGCCGAGATCGGACCCAACGTCACGATCGAGAGCGGGAGCACGATCCGGGGATCGCGGATACGCAATGCCATCATCGGCGCACGCACACGGATCGAGTCGAGCGACATTCGCGATTCGCTGATCGGCAACGACGTCAGCGTGCGCGGCGTGCACGGGTGCGTCAGCCTCGTGGACCACTCGGAGGTGCTCGGCGAGGCGCGGTCCGACTGACCGGTTGCGCCACGACGCCGGTCAGGCCGAGGATCGTGAGCAGCGCGCGTTCGATCCCTTCCGGACCGCCCGCGTTCGCGTACCACTCATCCGTGGTGTGCGTGCCGCCCGACTCGCCGCCGACACCGAGTGTGATCGCCGGGATCCCGAGCGAGATCGGCGTGCTGGCGTCGGTCGATGCCGCTATGAGCTCCGGTGCGGCGCCAAGCAGCCTCGTCGCGGCGTCCGCAACGCGGACGATCCAGGCGCCGGGCGGCGTCTCGCCGCCCGGGCGCATCCCCGTGATTTCGAACGACGTCTGCAGCGCTGCGGTACCGCGGCGCCGGTGAGCGTTCGCCCGCGACACCGCCTTCTCGACCGCGGAGCGAGCCCCGGCCTCCAGCTCCGCCAGCACGCCGGCGTCCTCACTCCGGATGTCCATTTCCATCGAGCAGGATGACGGAATCGCGTTGACACTCGTCCCGCCGGAGATGCGGGACACGGTCAACGAGCTTCTCGGCAGCCGGGGCAAGCGCAGCTTCGCGATGGCGGCAATTGCCGCACCGAGCGCGTGGACCGGGTTGGCACGCCCCCAGTCCGCCCACGAGTGACCGCCGGGCCCCGCCACGGTGACGCGGAGCCGTGTACATCCGAGCGCCCTGTGCACGATCCTGCTGCGCCCGGTGCCGTCCAGCGCGACGAAGCCGCTGGCGGCACGCCACGGCGAACCGTCGCGGAACAGGTGCTTGACTCCGCGCAGGTCGCCCTCACCCTCCTCGCCAACGGTCGCGACGAAAACGAGACGGCGGCCAGTGCGGACGCCCGCCACCGACAGGGCGCGCGCAATCGCTAGCATCGCTGCAAGGCCGCGCGCATTGTCCGAGATGCCGGGCGCACGGATGCGCCCATCATCCCGGCGAACGTCGATGCGCGTATCGGGAGGGAACACCGTATCCAGATGTGCAGCTACCAGCACCGGGCCTTCCCCCACATCGCCTGCCGCAGGGCCGATATGACACGCTGCCTGTTCGCTGCCACTGAGCGGGCCGCCGGAAAGGGGGTACCGTGCGAGTACATTGCCAACCCGATCGATCCGGACCCGCTCGAGCCCCGTATTGCGCATCCGGTCCGCGATCAGGCGCGCCCGCTCCCGTTCGCCGAACGGCGGCGCCGGCACGGCGGCGATCTCGCACATCTCGTCGAGTGTGAGCGCGTCGAATTCGCGAATCACTTGCCGTGCATGCCGCACACCGGGCGTCGCTTCCAGTGCCCTGACGCTGTCCTCTGGATCCATCCCTGGCGCTCCGCATCGAGGCGTCCCGCGCTGCGTTGACATCCTCGACGCGTACGTCGAGTATATGCGAAAGCTACGCCCGCCGCTGCCGGCCCCCGTCATCCACCCGTGGAAGCAGGATGCACGACAGTGCGAGCCATAAGGTTACGTGAATTCGGTGGACCGGATGTCCTCCGCCTCGATCCCGGCGCTCCGGACGTTCGCCCCGGCCCGGGCGAGGCTCGCGTCCGCCTCGAGTTCGCCGGCGTCAACTTTATCGACGTCTACCAGCGCACCGGCCGGTACAATGTGCCGATGCCCTTTACCCCCGGCAACGAGGGAGCCGGAATCGTCGAAGAGATCGGCGCGGGGGTGACGGAAGTCGCGCCGGGCGATCGCGTGGCCTTCGCCATGCACGCGGGGAGCTACGCCGAGTGCGCCGTCGTCCCGGCATGGAAGCTGGTACCGGTACCGCAGGAGATCGATTCCGCGACCGCGGCCGCGGTCATGCTCCAGGGCATGACCGCCCACTACCTGACCCGGAGCACCTACCGGCTCGGACCGGGCGATATCGCGTTGGTACATGCGGCCGCCGGCGGCGTCGGTCAGCTCCTCACGCAACTGGCCAGCCGGCTGGGCGCGCGGGTCATCGCGACCGTTTCGACGGAGGAGAAGGCCGAGATCGCGCGGAGCTGCGGCGCCGATGACGTCGTGCTCTACACGCGCGAGGATTTTCGCGCAGCCGTGAATCGCGCCACGGACGGTGTGGGTGTCGATGTCGTGTACGACTCCGTGGGGCGCACGACCTTCGATGGCAGTCTGGAAGTCCTCCGGCGGCGGGGGATGCTCGTGCTCTACGGCCAGTCCAGCGGCCCGGTGGAGCCGCTGGACCCGATGCGGCTCGCGCGCGGTGGCTCGCTCTTCCTCACCCGGCCCAACCTCGCGGACTACGTCGCTACCCGGGAGGAGCTCCTGCAGCGCTCCGCAGATCTTTTCACCTGGCTCGCGGATGGGTCACTGCGACTGCAGGTGCACAGAATCTATTCCCTCGAGGACGCGGCCGACGCCCACCGCGACCTGGAAAGCCGGCGCACCGTCGGGAAGCTGCTGATTCGGATCTGATCCTCTCCCGGTGTGCCCGCCGTCGTAGCGCTTCGGCGGTGGGACGGTATGGCGCCGTGGCCGCCATGGACATCCGTACGGCAATAAGGCGCTTGCCGCTTCCACCGTGCAACCGTCATCCCCGCAAGGCAGCGAGGGCCGGGACGTGCACCTCAAGGGATAACCGCAGGGCGGGCGACGATGCCGGATCCGCTCGTCGCCCGCCCTTCGTCGACCCGAATCGGCAATGCCGCCCCGGGTGCTCCCGTGTTTCCGTCAGGCGCTCGTGTTACTACTCCACGGCCGGCAGCGGCGCCGACTGGGCATCCGGCACGAGAACGAAGTCGTACTCCAGCCGGATGTTGTCCTGGACGCTCAGGATCGCCGCCACGCTCGGGCGCTCCATCTCGAACTCGCCGAACGTGAACTCCGTCCGGGCATTTCCGCGTATCGCATTTTCAATGGTGCGGGCGCGGACTTCCCACGTGATGGGCCGCGTGACGCCGTTGATCGTGAGGTTGCCGCTCAGGTGGAAGAGCACCTCCTGGGCCCCCGGCACCGGCGTCTCCAGTCCGTGCACCTCCGTCGGGACGAAAATCGCCAGCGGGTTCGCATCCGTGCGCAGCGTGTTCCGCTGAATGTAGCCGTCGCGGCGGTCGCTGTCGCTCGTCAGCGTGCGGAGATCGACCTCGAAGCGCGACTGCTCGGCCACGATGCTCCCGTCGGGGTTCAGCACGAGCGATCCGGTCAGAGAGCTCGTCGCACCGACAGCGTCCGACGGAAACGACAGCCGGGCGAGCTGCTCACGCACGCGGTATCGCGCCTCGTTACCCTCGGGCGCCACCGTCAACCGGATCTCGTTCACCCCGGCCGGCACGTCGATGCCGAGGCCTGCCACGAGATTGCCCGGCGCCGCAGTCTCGGTCGCCGGCGAAACCACCACTTCCGCCGGACTCTCCCCACTGGACCGCACGGCAGTATATGCGCCAGCGATCACCACCCCTGCCGCGACGATCACCCCGATCGCTTTGCCTGAACCCTTCATCGACCGATTCCCTCCGTCATTGTCACTTATCAACCGGTCTACATCCCGTGACGAC
>Ga0180220_1001129_pt1 | contig 21572 bp, 19 predicted proteins | sample eDN5th37CBELigBY_FD_151335 | JGI IMG/M metagenome (GOLD analysis project Ga0180220, IMG submission 151335) | Enriched backyard soil microbial communities from Emeryville, California, USA - eDNA 5th pass 37_C BE-Lig BY (version 2) (version 2) | ecosystem: Environmental > Terrestrial > Soil >...
GGCATCCAGGTAGTCGTCGGCATAGCCCACGCCCAGATCCCAGCTTTTGTTGCGCTCGGGACTCAGGCCGGCGTTGCCGACGCTGACACGGCGCTGGGCGCCCGCATACTCCACGTTCTCGCCGGCCAGTTCATTGCCTTGCGGCGGGGCGAAAGCCGTACCGGCCGAGCCATGGACGCGCCAGCTGTCCGTCAATTTGTAGACCACCCCGCCGCGCGGATTGAAACTGGTGAAGCTTGACGAGCCCGGAGTGAAGGTGTCCTTGTACGGCGTGGTGCGCGTGCTGGCATCGATCCAGTCCAGCCTGCCGCCCAGCGTGACGATCAGACGATCGTCCAGCCACTTGCTGCCCCATTCGGTAAAGATTCCTCGGCTGTCGCGCCGCTCGTTGGGGCTGTAGGGCGCCAGGCTCTCGCCCGCGGCGTCGAAGGAGAAACGGTCGGCCTCGACACGCTGCCAGTCCACGCCGTAGGTCAGCGTCATGCTGTCGCTCAGGCTCCAGACGTCCTGCAACTGCAGGCCCATGTAGCTCGACTCGGTGCGGCTGGATCGGTAGCGCGGCGCCTGCGCCGGCACGGTGATGTAGTTGTAGTTCTCCCGCGAGGCATAGGCCACCGCCGTCACCTCGTGGTCCCGCGGGGTCAGCGTCAACCTGACATCGCCCCCGACACGGCTGGTTTCATTGGCCGACGCATTGGGCGGATCGTAGCTGAGCGGGCCGGGCGCATTGTTGTTCAGGTCCGCCCAGTCCAGCGTGACGTCCACCCTTACCATATCGGTCAGGTCGCTGCCCAATCGCGCCTTGCCCGATATGCGGCGGAAATCGCTGTTGGGCCGCGTGTCGCCTCCGCCGGTGCGGAACTCGCCGTTCTGACTCACATAGCCGACGGCCAGGTCGAAGTCCGTCCTGTCGGACAAAGAGCCGCCCAGCGCCACATCGGCCTGGCGCGTATCGAACGAGCCGTAGCCCAGGCTGACGCTGCCGCCTATGGGGCCGGTGGAGCGGCGCGTGATGATGTTGACTACGCCGCCCATAGCCGACGCGCCGTACAGCGACGACGCCGGCCCTTTCAACACTTCGACGCGCTCTATGCTTTCCGGCGACAGCGTGGTGAAGCTGGTGGAGCCGGACGGCCTACCGTCTATCAGTATCAAGGTCCGCGGATTGATGGTGAACTCGAAGTTCGGCCGCATGCCGCGCAGGCCGACACCCGCCAGTCCGTTCGGATACTGGATGACGTCCACGCTGGCGTTTTTTTTGAGCTGGTCAAGGAAAGTATTGCCTACGGTCTCTTCCAGGACCTCGCCTTCGACCACCTCCATCGAAGACGGCACTTCGTCGCGAGGCTGGACATTGCGCGTCGCCGTCACCACGATCGGGCTCAGCTTGACCGATTGGCCGTGGGCAGTGTCGGCGGCGGGCGAGCGCGGCGCTGAAGCCAAGACAGTGTCATTCACGTCCCCGCCGCTCTCGGCGGCTTGAACGCTGCAAGCAAGGCAGAACGCAGCAGCCGCCAACCCCGTCCGCTTCTCTATGCCGATACTCCGCCTTCGATACGACCTGGCCGCTTGCACTTTCATGTTGAACTTCTCCGATCCCTTGAAAACGTTATGTTATAACATAACATTTCGAGACTGAAGAAATCATGCCGGCTCAGGCACGCCGATGGATAGACGTGCGATCAGGTCGTTCGCGGCGTATGCGAGCGCGAAGTAAGGAAGGCCGGAGTGGTGGCCTATAGGCCGCTCACAACCTGCCGACTCTTATATTGATAGGCCAGGCAACAGACCGCCTGCGGTGTTCGTCGCCCCAGAGCTCCGAAATGTCTTCAGCAAATCGGTTCAGCACATCCATTCGCCCCGCTTCCCTGGCGTGTTGAACCGCCGACCAGGTAAGAAGGTAGCCGAGGAATTCACTCGAGTCCCATTCAAGGCGGATTTCCATTGAAGGCGCCTCGAACTCTTCAAAGGGGAAGTCCATGGTTGCGTAGCCTTCGTCGACGAGTTTGCGTTGCGCAGGCCAATAGGAAGCAATCTCTTCCCAGTAGAACCTCTGGAAACGACACTCGAGATCGGGCTCCAGCCTCAGGACGCCGTAGCTGATCAAGGCAAGCACGCCCCCGGCAATACCGACGCGCCGGACCTCTTGGTAAAAGGCGTGCAGATCGAACCAATGCGCCGCTTGAGCCGCAGTGATCAGGCTTGCGCTATGGTCAGGCATCGGCAGTTTTTCAGCGGGAGCGCACTGATAAGTGATGCGCTCGTTCGGGATGGCGTTTGCGATCTGATCGGCGCTGGGGTCCAGGCCTACGACTCGGTCAAAGCATGAAGCGAGAGAACGGGTCAACTGTCCGTTGCCGCATCCGACATCGACGGCCAGACGCAAGTCGGGGGCCATCGAAGCGAGAAAGTCGGCCAGTTCGGAAGGGTACTCCGGCCGGAATCGGGCATAGTCGCCGCCGCCTTGCTCAAACCAGTTGCGTGCCGGGCGCGGATCGATGGACGTCAAGAGGCTGCTTCCGTAGCGGTTCGTCGGGCCACATCGCCTTCCATAAGCGCCTGGGCGCGCCGCCAGACGATCTGGGCCTGCATGGCCACCATGGCCGCGATCATCAGCAGAACTTCGCCAAAACCGCCATGCGGGTGGGCGTGATGGACGTACTGCCATGCGCCGAATGAGAACTTGCCGATCACCAGCAATAGAAAGAGCGAAATGGTCAGCGCCGTGCCCTGGCTGTATAGGCGGCCGTCGGGTTCCAGGTAGAGCCTCGTCAGCCTTCCACGCACCACACCGACGACGACGCTGGCCAGTATGCTAAGACCCAGCGTCAGCCACGACAGCGCGTCGGGCGGCAGATAGAATCCGCCCGCGACAACGCCCACGACAGCGTAGATGATGGCCAATTTGAAACGCGTGCGGCCGACAACCTCGTGGCGGACCGACTGCCTGTAGACGGCGAAAAGCGTCAAGGCAAGCAGAATCAGAATCTGGGAATCAGTCATGGTCGGACGTGCGTTGCACCGTGATGGTTACGGCAGGTGGCGCCCCGCCGCCGTGGTTTGCATCGAGCATGGCAGAAATTTAGTTTTGATCGAAGAAGGCGTCAAGATTTTTAGCTTGAAGGCCTATTCCGTGCGCTCAAGCGACGGCAAGGTTCGACCGCCTCAGGCACAATAGAGAGCGCTTTCCCGTACCGCCTCCCTTACTTCATGACCTCCATTTCGCCCGCACTCGTCAGCTACCGCAAGGTGTTGTATCTGGCCATTCCCATCATTCTGGCCAACCTGACCCAACCGCTGATGTCGGCAGTGGACACGGCGGTCGCGGGCCATCTGCCGGGCGCCCACCATCTGGCGGGCGTGGCCTTGGGCAGCCTGTTCTTCAATCTGCTTTTCTGGGTCTTCGGTTTCCTGCGCATGGGCACCACCGGCGTGGTGGCGCAGTACTTCGGCGCGGGCAAGGCCGAGTCCATCGTGCTGACGGTGGGGCGCGGCGTGCTCATCGCCACGGCTATCGGCTTGCTGATCCTCCTGCTGCAGCGTCCGCTCGTCAACGGTGGACTTGCGCTGCTGGGCGCCTCCAGCGAGGCGGCCGAACAGGCGCGTCTTTATGCTTACGGCCGGATCTGGTCGGCTCCGTTCACGCTGACCAACTACGTCATCCTGGGCTGGCTGCTGGGCTGCCAGCGAGTGCGTGTCGCCCTGGCCATTCAGATCCTCATCAATATCGTGAACCTCGCCGCCGTCCTGATTTTCGTATACGGCCTGGACTGGGGCGTAAGCGGAATCGGCCGCGCCACCGCCCTGGCCGATCTCAGCGGCATGACGGTTGGCGCTGTGCTGCTGTGGCGCACTTACCGCGTCCAGCTGAGTGCGATACGCTGGGCCGAGGTCATCGAACCCGCCGCGCTGCGCCGGCTGATCCAGATCAACGGCCACATCTTCGTTCGCACCGCCTGTCTATTGGCCACGGTTGCCTGGTTCACGCACCTGGGCGCCAAGCAGGGAGACGCCCTGCTCGCGGCCAACGCCATCTTGCTGAATTTCCTCAGCTTTACCTCGTATGGGCTGGACGGGTTCGCGCATGCCGCCGAAACCCTGAGCGGCGCCGCGGTGGGCCAGCGCAACGCAAACCGGCTGGCGCGCGTCATTCGCGTTTGCATGGTGTGGGGGTTGATCGGTTCGCTGCTTTACATGCTGGTGTACAGCCTTGCCGGGGTGAATTTGATCGGCCTGCTTACCGACCAGCAGGACATCGGAGAGCTGGCCCGGCGCTATCTGGTCTGGGCAGTGCTGGCCCCCTTGGTGTCCATGCCCGCCTATCTTTACGACGGCGTATTCATAGGCGCGACGCGCACAAGGCCGCTGATGTTCATCATGCTGGGGTGCTCGGCGGCCTTTCTGGCCCTGTCGCTGGCGCTGCTGCCACTTTGGGGCAACCACGGCCTGTGGCTGTCGTTCCTGATATTCAACGGCTTGCGCGGAGCGGGGCTGGCGCTGGCGCTGGGCCCTTCCGTCTACCGCTCCCTGAACGGCTGAGCCCGTGGCCGGGGATTGCCCAGGCCGACGCCTGAAAATGGACAGCGGACGCCGGTTTATGGCTATTCCGGCCGGCCCGGCATTCCTAGAATGGCCTCCAGGCCCATACGGGGCCACACCCGGGCACACAGACCCGGCGTCACCATACCAACAGGAGACTGCCATGACCATCCTCAGCGCCGACAACTATGTGGCTGTGGAAAAACGCATCGACCTCATCCGTGATCGCCATGCGCTTGTCGAGGGCTATTTCGACGCGTCCGAAGAGACCTCGCCGTGGATACCCTTTCTGCCCAACATCTGGCTGCGCCACCTCAGCTTCGATATACGCAACAACGTGTCGGTGCACATCATGCGGGCCACGGCGGGCGGCTGTCTGGGCCGGCACCGGCATCGCGCGCAGGTGACCGGCTATGTACTGAAGGGCAGCCTGCGCTATGCAGAATACGACTGGGTGGCCAAGGCCGGTGATTTCTTCCATGAAAGTCCGGGTCGCACCCACACGCTGATGACCGACGAGGGCATGGAAACCCTGTTTCACCTCGGCACGCCCATCGAGTTTCTCGATGACGAGGACCGCATTCTGGAGATCGTGGATGTGTTCTGGATGATAGACCACTACACCAGCCACTGCGAAAAGCGCGGCCTGCCCGTCAACCAGCAGTTGTTCGTCTAGGCAACGAGCCGGCGACAGGAGCGCTGAGATGCCGTCTCGCGAGGCATCTCGCCAAAGCGTTCGTGGTAATAGGCGGAAAAGCGGCCCAGGTGGCTGAAGCCATGATTGAGCGCTGCTTCAGTCACGCTGCGGCCTGGATGACGCAACAGCCATTGGCGGGCGGCATCGAGCCTCATGTGCCGCAGCGCCACCATGGGCGTCATGCCCAGGCGGCGGCGGCACAGCCGTGTCAGCGCGCTGGTCGACAGTCCGACGGCGGCCGCCAACTCTTCCTGGCTGACAGGTTCGGCCAGGCAGGACATCATGGCGTCCTTCAGGCGCCGCCAGCGACGGTCTGCCGCTCCACGCCCAAGGCAGTCGTCCGCTTGCGCCTCTGCGGACAATGAGGCGTCCCCCGCATGCTGGGCCAGAAACACCCCGGCAGACACTTCCAGATGACGCAGCCAACCTGACGTCAACCGGCCCCGGGCCTGCGCCTCACAGGCCACCAGCCACTGCTGCAACAGGGCTTGCCATACCGGCATCAGGGCGGGGGGAAACTTCTGCGCGGGAAGCAGATACCGCTGCCAGAACGAGGTTGAAACATCATGCCCTTCGTCGAGCGCAACGCAATTCACTAGCGAATGAGGCACCTTGACCAGGACTTGTTCGCAGCCGGCCTTCCAAAGCACACGCTCGGACTTCCGTGGTGTCAGTAGGGCCACATCCCCGGGCCGTGTAATGATGTGCATGCCATCGGCATAGAACTCGGTAACGCCGCGCAAGGGCATCTGGATCAGGCTGAAGCCCTTGAAGGGTTCCGCCTGTATCTCGACTTCCGCGCCATAGGCCAGGGACATGATGGTCAACTGCCCCAGCGGCTGCAGAAAGAGGCGGGTATCGACCACCCCTCTGCCCCAGCGCAGATCATGGCCGGCGATCGCCCGGCACAGCGCATCGTGGGCATGGACGGGGCGCCTCGTACGCAGCAAAGGCCGCCGGTACAACGGCTGGAGATCCAGACGGATGGCAAGCGTCATGGGCGAAGACTCGCGGCGCAGCGGTCAGCCGACTTGACGGGCGAGTCCATCAATTCGATTTTCTTGTAGACATGGTCGTTAGTCATTGCTGAGCTCCGTCTAGAGTGTGATGCACAATGGCTGTCGTTCCCGATATTCAACGGCCTGCGCGGAGCGGGCACGCCCTGGCATTGCGGCCGGCCATCTATCGGCCGCGCCTTACATCCCGACAACCGACACCGCCTTGGTATTGAGATAGGCTTCGAGCGCCTCGGGACCGCCTTCGGTGCCGTAGCCGGAATCCTTGACGCCGCCGAAGGGCAGCTCGGCCGAGGGCGTGGCGGGCTGGTTGATCCACAGCATGCCGGTCTCGACCCGGTTCGACAGCAGCTGCACATTCTTGAACGAACGCGTAAAGGCATAGGCCGCCAGGCCGTAGGGCAGGCGATTGGCCTCTGCGATGGCTTCTTCGAGCTGGTCGAAAGTACGGACGCCGGCGATGGGGCCGAAGGGCTCTTCATTGAACAAGGCGGATTCCATCGTCAGGCCGCTGATGATGGTGGGCGCAAAGAAGTTGCCCGCCTCGCCCACCCGTTCGCCGCCTGTCAGGACACGCGCGCCGCGCTGGCGCGCGTCGGCCACCATTTTCTCCATGGCGGTGACGCGCCGCGGATTGGCGAGAGGCCCCAGTGTCGTGTCCTGGGCCAGGCCGTCGCCCAGCTTGAGCGACTGAGCATACTGGGCGAGCGCATTCGTGAACTCGTCCGCCACGCGGCGATGGACGAGGAAGCGGGTGGGCGAAATGCATACCTGCCCGGCGTTGCGGAACTTGGAAGCGGCGGCGATCTTGGCGGCCAATTCGAGGTCGGCGTCTTCGGCGACGATGACAGGGGCGTGGCCGCCCAATTCCATGGTGACGCGCTTCATATGCTGCCCCGCCAGGGCGGCCAGCTGCTTGCCCACCGCCGTGGAGCCGGTGAACGTGACTTTGCGGATTACCGGATGCGGAATCAGATAGCCGGAAATCTCGGCCGGGTCGCCGAAGACCAGTCCCACGACCCCGGGCGGAATGCCTGCATCGACGAAGCAGCGCAGCAGCGCGGCCGGAGAGGCGGGGGTTTCTTCCGGCGCCTTGCACAGAAAGGAGCAGCCTGTCGCCAGGGCCGCGCCCAGTTTGCGCACGATCTGGTTGACGGGAAAGTTCCATGGCGTGAAGGCGGCCACCGGCCCGACCGGCTCCTTGAGCACCCATTGCTGGGCGGCCACGTTGCGGCCCGGCACGATGCGGCCGTAGACGCGGCGGCCCTCGTCGGCGAACCAGTCGATGATGTCGGCGCCGGCGTTCACTTCTCCCCTGGCCTCGGCCAGGGGCTTGCCGTTTTCTTGTGTGAGCAGGCGGGCAGTGTCGTCGGCGCGCTCGCGCAGCAGCGCGGCGGCGCGGCGCATCACGGCCGCTCTCTCGTACACCGAGGCGTCGCGCCAGACTTCAAAGCCGCTTTGCGCCGCGGCCAGGGCGCGATCCAGATCGGCAATGCCCGCATGGGCCACGGTGCCGATGACCTGGCCGGTGGCCGGGTTGCGCACCTCGATGGTCTTGCCGCCCGCGGCGCTCGCCCATTCGTTTGCGATCAGAAGCTGCGTGTCGGGATAAGCGGGGCTGCTCATGGCGTTTACCTTGCTCGAGTCGGAGTTCTGATGATAACGCTCCTGAACCCGAGCGGGCTATCCCGGCGGACATGATGCTGCCGGGGCAGGCCAGCCCTCAAAAGAGCATTGAGCCGGCGGCGTTCTTCGCGTCAGCGGGCCGACAGGCCCTTTTCCAGCGCCTCGCGCCGGTTGGCAGTTTCCTGCCTCGCCGCTTGCCTGCGCTGGCGCAGGGTGTCGATGCGGTCCTCTTCTTTCTCGAGGGCGGCCAGATAGCGCTGGCCCAAGGCGCTGTCGTCCGGCACGGCAGCCAGGTTGTCGCGCACGCGCGCCTGGTTCTGCGCCGCATCGTCCAGTTGCTCGTCGAGCGCCTGCTCTTGCCGCTGGGCATCGGCCAGTTCGCGCCGCAGATCGGCCAGACGCTGCAGATCCCGGCGCGTGCGTTCATCGGCGGCATTGGCGCTCCAGGCGGCCAGAACCTGCTCGTCCGTCTCCATCAGCGCAATGGTCTGCCGGTCTTGGCGCGACATCACGGCGCGCACCGTGGCGCTGCCCTGCGCGGGCACTTCCACCCTGAGCCGGTAGCGAGTGGCGGTTTCGCCCGCCAATTGATCGGACTCGAATTTCCAGCCCTGTGCTCGTGGATGCTCGATGATCACGGTGCGAGGCGCATCGGCGGCGCCCTTGACGGTGTAGACGGTTTCGCGGCGCAGCAGCCGCTGCGCGCGCAGCACGCCTTGGCTGATGCTGAGCTCCGACAGGCGCTCTTGGGGATGCTGCTCGCTGCGGACTTCGACCTTGCCGTCTTCGGCGAAATAGACGAAGCGGCTTTCTCCGACCGGGATGGACGTGAGCTGGGCATCGCCCACGTGGCCCGCCTGGTCGTCGTACACGGTAAGAATGCCCGGGGGCAGGCTGGCCTGCGTGCTGTTCTTGAGCCATACCGCCGCCACCGGATGAAGCCCGCCCCGTTCGGGCTGGAACACAGAGACCTGTTCGGCCTGCACTCGGGTGTCGATGAACGGCACGGAGGCCGTCTGTCCGGCAGCCACCGATATGGGTTCGGGTAGCTCGTAGCGCACGCTGGTCTGCCCTTCGCCGGCCACGGACGGCGCCTGGGGCGCCGGCGCCGGCATGGCGGCCCGGCCTGCCGCAAACGATTGCAGCACCGGGGCGGCCGCCTTAGCCATGGGCGCCTCGGCCATTTCCATCATGGCCGAGGTGTCGGCGCGCGGCGCTTCCACCGCACCGACCGCCACCGGCAATTCGGGACGGGTATGCCAATAGCGTTGATACAGTCTTTGCGACAGTGTGACGGGTGCGCCGGACACCAGCGTGACTTTGACGCCATCCCAGTCCTGGCCGCTGGCGTTTTCGAGCACGGCCCAGGCCTGCAACCGGGCCTTGCCGTCCTTTCCCGCCGACAGCCGGTAGGCGCTTTTCCACACGGGCGCAGCCACTACATACGTGAACGTTACATCGCGCTCGCCCGTGCCGGACAGGGCGACATCCAAGGTGCGCATCGTGTCCGCCTGGCGCTGCCCGCTGGCCTGAAGCGCCGCCTGCAGACGCTGCGGCAGGGAATTGTCCATGAGTTCCAGCACCGTATCGGCGCCCAGCCGCAGGGCATGCACCTGGTTTTCCTGCGTCATCACCGACAGCAAGGCGCCGGGGTCGTCGTCTCGCGGAGGCTCGACGCCCAGCACCCGGCCCTGCACCGTGCGGCCTCCCGAAGAGGCGCGCACCTGCATGCCCGGCAGCGCCGCCGCCAGCGCGGCCGGCGAGGAAAGCGCTTCGGGGCCGAAAGGCAGGCGGGAAAAGGCTTCCTGCACGGGGGCCTCGCCGTCCAGCACGATGCTGGTGGCCTGGCCGCCGGGGTCGTGTACGACGAGGCTTTTCAGGACGTCGTCCACTTGCTCCAGCGGCACGGGCAGTTTGATGGATGATCGGTCCGTGGCGCGCACGTGGCGCTCGATCTGCGCCAGCCCGCCGGACGAAAGAATGAAAGAGGTGATGCGGTCGCCGTCCTGGGCCGCCAAGGCCGCGCCGTTCCACGCCAGGACCGCTGCCGCCAGCCCCGTCATCATTGGTTTGAATACAGTCGCCATACGCTTCCTCGTCTCCCGGATCGTAACCGTGCAGGCATGATACACAAGGCGCTTCGGCACCCGGGGCGGATTCCCCCCGCCTGGAACAACTGGATTCAAAATATGTGCGTGCGCCGGCGCCTACGAGGCGCGCGACTTCAGTATCTGCTGAGGACTATGGCCGTACGCTGTTTTGAATGCGCGGCTGAAGTGGGAAAGATCCTTGAAGCCGAAGGCCAGCGCCGCATCGGTGACACGCGCGAACCTTCCTTGCTCGAGCGCCTGGCGGCTGGCGCGCAGCCTTTCCGCCCACAGCCAGCGCATGGGCGTGGTGCCTTCCGAAGCGAACAGGCGCAGCAGGGTGCGGCTGGACATATAGGTTTCGCGGGCGATGCACTCCACATCCAGGCCCGCGTCGTCCAGGCGGCGGGACAGGAAGGCCTTGACCTGCGCCAGGCGCTGGCTGCGACGTTCGGTTCTGGCGTCGGGGCAAGCCAGAGCCGAGTCGATGGCGCTGCTCCAGATATCGAGCGCCGCCGTATCGATCCGGGCGAGAGGCGAGGCCGGCTCGCCCGAGGCGCTTAACGCCATGCATTCCTCGGCCAGGGCGGCGCCCAGCCGGGCCAGAGGGGAACGCCCGTCGATGCGGCGCGCGACCATGTCGTCGACTCCGGCAAGGTGGGACTGCATCAGCTCGCGCGAGACGATCACAATGGTGTATGCCGAGGTCTGGCCGAAGGCCAGCGTGAATGGCCGCGCCTGGTCCATCAGCATGAGATCGCCGGCCTGCAGGGTGATGGCGCGCCCTTCCTGCTCGAAGAAGATCGTGCCGCCGCAGCCGACCCATAGGAAGATGTCGTCGCGCAGGTCGCGGCGAATGTCCGCCGGCCCCCGGGTGACGCGCAGGTGGCCGGCGCCCGGTACACGCGAGGAGTTCCGGCTGATGGCCAATTGTCCGAACCGATGCACGGCAACGCTGGCGCTGAAGCCGGGCTCGGCCATCGGCCGCGCCTCGGTATGCGAATAATTGCGGCAGGTCGCATGGTGCCAGCGTTCAAAATCATCGCCGGGATTGACAACGTCGTAAGCGTTCATGCCGTACTCCTTGAGACGGGCGGAAGATGAAGATGGCGCACGCAGCAAAACGGTTGGCGGTTCAAGACAATCGTATCAAAGCGCCCCGTACTAGAGTAGGCGCATGCGGGCGGACTTTGCCGCTTCTTGAACCAACTCCGGGAGACAACCATGCCATACCAATGCGACACAATCGACCCCAAGAAAACCGCGGTCATCGTGGTCGACATGCAGAATGACTTCGTAGCGCCGGGCGCGCCGCTGCTGTCGCAGCAAGCGCAGGACATGGTGCCGCGCCTTGCCGAAACCTTGCAGGCCTGCCGCGAGCACGGCATGCGGGTGGTATACACCGCCCACGTGCATCGCCGCGACGGCTGCGACATGGGCCTGTACGACGACCTGTATCCGCCCATCGCGGACCGCAGTGCGCTGGTGGATGAGACCGAGGGCGGCGACATCTACAAGCCCCTGGCGCCCCGGCCGGGAGAGCACGTCATCAAGAAGCATCGCTACAGCGCTTTCTTTGCAACCGACCTGGACCTGATTCTGCGCGAATGGGGCATCGAGACCGTGATCATCACGGGCACCACCACCGAGAACTGCTGCCACGCCACGGCGCGCGACGCCATGTTCCACAACTATAAAGTGGTGTTTCTCTCTGACGCAACCGGGACTTTCGACTACCCCGACATGGGTTACGGCGCCATGTCCGCCCAGCAGGTGCACCAGGCCACCTTGGCCATACTGGCCTTCTCGACGGCTCACGTGATGACCTGCCAGGAATTCCTGGCACGCAGCGGCGTTCGCGAAGCCGTGCCTTCCTGACGCTCCAGGCCATGGGCCGCCGCGTCCGGCGGCCCATGATCGGGGTAAAATCGGCCCATGGACAACCACAGTGTCAATGAACCGATCGAACAAGCGCACGCCGACGCAAACTCCAGGCTTCCGAACGAACTGGGCCGGCGTCTGCGCGAACATCGGCTGGCACAGGGGCTGACGCTGGAAGGCCTGGCAGCCAAGGCAGGCTTCGACAAGGGCTATCTGTCCCGTATCGAGAACGGCAAAAAAGTGCCTCCCATCGCGACGCTTTCGCGCCTGGCCGCAGCCCTCGATACCGACATATCCAGCTTTCTGTCACCGACCGCGCGCGCCGCGCGCAAAGGCGTGAGCGTAGTACGTCACAGTGAAAAGCGGCCCACGGTTCTGGGAGGCAGCGCATTCGGCTATGACTATTTCGCGCTGAGCGACGCCACCGAAGCGCATGCGGTACAGCCCTTCCTGTTTTCATTTCCCGCCGAAGTCGACAAGTTCACTTTTTTCCAGCACGACGGGGAAGAGTTTCTGTATGTCCTGACGGGACGCATCGAATGGCAGGTGGGCATGGAAAAATACGTGCTCGAAGCAGGCGACGCCATCCACTTCGATTCGCGCATGCCTCACCGCGGGCACAGCCTGTCCGGCGAGGCCACGGCGCTGGTGGTGATGTATTCGCCCGAAAGCTCGCGCGACAACCTCGCTTAAAAAGCGCTGAACAAAGCCGCGCGGGCTTGCTCAGCGCCTTGCTGGAAAACGCCTGCAATTAATCGGTCGCCTTCATCATCGGCATGGCCTTGTCCTTCGCCGGGTAGGCATTTTCGCCCGATACGACGGCCGGCGCCGTTTCCTTTGCGTAATAGACGGCCAGCATGGTCACCGCCGCAATAGCGATCATCAACAAGGAAACCGTCCAGGTTCCCCCCGCGGTCATGCCTACGAGCGCCGCGGCCGCCACCGGAACCAGGCCGCCGCCTATGGGCGCCGCCATCTGGTAGCCCAGCGACGCCCCGCTGTAGCGCAGGTTGCTGGGAAACATCTCGCTGAGAAAGCTGGCCTGCACGCCGTACATGATGCCGTGGCCCACCGACATCCCGATCACGAACGACAGGATCACGGTAACGGGATTACGGGTTTCGATTCCCCAGAAAATGGGGAACGCCAGGGCGATTGCCGCGACGCAGCCAAGCATGTACACCGGGCGGCGGCCCATCCGATCGGAAATCGCCCCGAAAAGCGGAATCGTAATGAGCTCCACGGCCGCCCCCAGAGCGATCGCTCCCAGCACGAGGCTGCGCGAGATGCCCAGGTCGGTGACAGCGTAGCTGAGGCCGAAAATGGTGATGACGTAGATCCATGAGATTTCGGTGATGCGCGCCCCCAGGCCGATGAGCAGGTCTTTGGGATGCCGCCTTATGGCGTCGATGACCGGAAAGCGAACCAGCTTGCCTTCGCTGGCACTGCGCTTGAACTCCGGCGTTTCATCGATGTGCAGACGGATGAACGTCCCGACCACGACCAGGACGGCGCTGGCCAGGAAGGGAACGCGCCAGCCCCATGCCATGAACTGCTCGTCGCTGAGGTAGGCCAGGGCAAAGAACGATGCGGTGCCCAGGGCCATGCCCAGGGGAAAGCCGATTTGCACGATGCTGCCGTAAAAGCCCCGCTTGTTCGCGGGCGCGTGCTCGGTCACCATCAGGACCGCCCCGCCCCACTCGCCGCCCACGGCAAGGCCCTGGACCAGCCTGCAGACGACCAGCAGTATGGGCGCCGCAATGCCGATGGTTTCGTAGGTGGGAAGCAGGCCGATCAGCATGGTGGCGATGCCCATGCTCGAAAGGGTCAGAATGAGCATCGACCGGCGTCCCAGCCGATCGCCATAGTGGCTACAGATGATGGCGCCCAGCGGGCGCGCGAAAAAACCGACCCCGATGGTGCCGATTGAAAGCAGCTTGCCGACCAGGGGGTCGTGGGTAGGAAAGAACAGCGTATTCAGAACCAGCGATGCCGCTGTGGCGTAGATGAGGAAGTCGTACCATTCAATCGTTGTACCAATGGCGCTTGCAGTAGCCACCGTTCGTATGGACGTCTTTTTTTCGGTACCATTTTTTGCAGGATGAGTAGCCATTTCCGCTCCATATAGTGCTCGCGGGGAAGATCCACCATGCGCTGCATGATGGGGCGCATTGCAGCCGGACTTCTATTACTCATAAAACGGTAAAAATGATTACGGAAACTACTGCGCAGGGTCTATGAAGCGGCGGGAGAGAAGGTCGAAGGCTGACGATCGGTCTTGATCTGCTTCTTGTCTTCGACGTCGTATCCGGCGCTGTTTCTGAAAATATTGGGCTTGCGGTAGATTGCGAGAATGGTGCACCCTTCTGCGCTATGGGTTTCGTGCATGGAGCCGGGAACGCGATAGACGTATTCGCCCGCGCGGCAGATTCCGTCGTGATCCGAAAACGACCCTTCTATCACCCAGCTCTGTTCGATCTCGGGGTGCTTGTGGAACGGCAGAGTGGTGCCCGGAGCCCATTTCAGCAGGCAGGTCATCTCGCCCGCTTCCTTGTTTTCGTACAGCACTTTGATCTGGACCCCCTCGAACTGAGAGGGCCGCCACTCCATGTCTTGCGGCTTGACATACACCGACCCGTTCTGGGTGGGCTCCAGCTTGCCCTGCAGACGCTCTTGGAAATGCTCGCTTGCTTGAGTACTCATGGTTCCTCCTTGACGGTGATAACCCTATTGATCGCCTGTCAGGCAAATAGTAGGATTATGTTGTCTAATAGGCAAGTAAGGGATTATGCCTATTCGCAGCGAAGCCATCCTGAACGGGGAATGAAATGCAACTGACTTTTTTGCTGTATCCGGGCATTGAGCCAATAGATCTTGCGCCTTTAGGCGTATTTTCCATGGGAAGGCGAGTAGTCCCCGGACTCTCGTACCGTACGGCCGCCCCTACGCCGAATGTCTTAGTAGAGTTGTCCAATGGGCTAAAAGTAATGCCCGACGTCAGCTTTGGCGACATCGAAGATATGGACGTCTTGCTGGTGCCCGGCGGCCCCGGCTGGAAAGAGGCGGCAAGCGACCCGCAAGTCATCGATTTCATTCGCCGCTGGGCGCCCGGCGCCACGATTTGCTCGGTATGTACGGGAGCCATGATTCTTGCCGCGGCCGGCGTACTCGACGGCATGGCAGCCACCACCAAGAATCTCGTGATACCGCCGGAGCCCTCCGTCATGGAGGAGCTGAAACAGCGCTATCCCCAGGTAAGCGCCACAGAAGCCCTGCTGGTGGACAACAAGTCGGTCATTACCGGCGGCGGCGTGACGCTTTGCATCGATACCGCCCTGTATCTCATCGCATCACGATACGGCGAAGAGGCGGCCGATGAAATAGCCCGCATCATGGAATACGGGGCGGCAAGAAAAGCCAATGCCGAGAGAATGCCGCTGGTGGTCTCCGATACTTCCGCCCCTGCTTGACTCCGGCTCTAGCCTCGAAGCATCGAGGCCGCGCCGGACGAATGCCCGGCCGGCGGCCGGGTATCGTCACAGTTTCAGTCAAAGACGTCATAAAGGATATCGGCAACGACCATTGTGGCCGCGGCAATCAGGATCAGGTCGGTACCCGCGACGCGCCATTCGTAGCCCGGATATCGGGGCAGACGGCCCAGCAACGGCCCCGGCACGACCTTCTTGGCGATGCCGGGAGGCAAGGGCTTGCCCCTGGCCAGATTTTTCCGGATGCCGGGCGGCAATGAGGAATAGCCGCCAAAGCCGTAATCGAGGGCATATTCTCTTGCCAGTGCCGCGGTAATGCCGGCATACACGAGGTCGCCGTAGGCATCGCCGCCACGATAGCGGCCGTGCCGGTCTCTGTGGTCATCAAAATAATCGTAGTACCGGCCCCTGTCATCGTATCGGCGGCCCTCGTCGCGCTGATCGGAACCACCCGCCCGCAGTACTTCCTGATTCTGCTTGCCCGAGTTGCTGCCGTTGCCCTTGCCGGGGTTGCTGCCGCTCCCCTTGCCCGGGTTGTTGCCGTTGCCTTTTCCCGGATTGCCGCCGTCGCCCTTGCCCGGCTGTCCGGCGTTCTGGCCGGGCCCTTTACCTTCGGGAGGCGCCGCCTGGGCGGTGAACACGAGCGCGCTACCGACGAGCAGCGAAGCAATCAAGACCATACGTCGTTTCATTGTGCAAACCTCATTTTTCTTGAACGAACCCATCAAGAATAAGACCTTCGCACCGGCATGCTCATAAAGTTTGCATCCGTTTGATACAGCGCTCATGAGACGGAGCCTTATACGCCGATACAGGCGGATCCCGGCCTGCTTGGCACATGGGTTGCTTTCATCGCAGCCATGACTCGCCCGACCCCCCATATCGATCTTGTCGCGACAATGAGCCCGTTGCTGGTGCTGTCCCCGCACTATGACGACGCCGTGTTCAGTTGCGGCCGACTGGTGGCGGCGGTGCCCGGCAGCACCGTCGTGACGGTTTATACCGGCCTGCCCAAAAATTCCGACATGCAGACCGATTGGGATCGCCGCTGCGGGTTCTCGAGCGCGCGCGAGGCCATGCGATGCCGGGCGGACGAGAACCGCAAGGCCCTGGCCGCCTTGCAGGCGCAGGGCGTGGAGCTCGATTTTCTGGACAGCCAGTACGCGCAGACCGCACTGCACGGCGCAGACCTGCTTGCCGATACGTTGATGATCACCATCGCCCGCATTCAGCCTGCCACGGCGATCTTCCCGCTGGGCCTGTTTCACGAAGACCATATTCAACTCTCGAACGCGGCGTTCACGATATGCCCGCACTTTCCCGGCATCCGCTGGTTCGCCTATGAAGATATTCCTTACAACAAGACGGCGCAGCGAGTGCAGGGGCGCATCGACGAACTGGCCGACCGCGGCGTGGTAACCGCCGCGCTGAGCCTGAACGGAACGGGCGGCGATAAATCGCACGCGGTCGAGGCATATCAAAGCCAGTTCCGCGGCCTCGGGCACGAAGATGCCGGGCCCATATTGCAGCATCCCGAACGCTACTGGCGCATTCAGTGTGAAATGGAGTTCTTGTGAAGGAAGGGCTTGCCGGTCGCGCCGGCGCGCAGGACGGCCGGGTGACCATCGTCGTGCTGACCTACAACCGCAGGCAGGAGCTGCAGCGCAGCCTGGCCAAACTCACGGCGCTGCCGGACCGGCCCGCCGTCATCGTCGTGGACAACGGCAGCAGAGACGATACCGCACATTGTGTTCGCCACGATTTCCCTCAGGTGGAACTGCTGCGGGCGCCATCGAACCTGGGCGCCGCCGGCCGCAATCTGGGCGTGGAGCGGGCACGCACGCCCTATGTCGCCTTCAGCGACGACGACACCTGGTGGGCGCCCGGCGCACTGGATGCGGCGGCCGACCTGTTCGAGAGGCATCCGCGCATCGCCGTACTGAACGCCCGCATTGCAGTGGGTCCTGAATGCCGCGAGGATCCGACCTGCAGCGCCATGGCGGCGAGCCCGCTGGAACGCATTGCGGGCGTCGGCCCGACACTGGCCGGATTCATGGCGGGCGCCTGCGTCATGAGAACCAGCGCCTATCTCGAAGCAGGCGGGTACTGGAAAGCTTTTTTCATCGGCGGGGAAGAAAGCCTTCTTGCGATGGACATTCTCGACGCGGGCCACCAGATCGCGTATGCGCCTGCTCTACAAGTGCATCACTGGCCGTCGCAGGCGCGCGACAGCATCCTGCGCCGCAGGCTGCTGGTTCGCAATGCGATATGGACGGCATGGCTCAGGCTTCCCACAGACCTGGCCTGGCATCGCACCCGGACTTGCCTGGATCAGGTGTCCGACGCCCGCTTACGCTGGCGGACAGTGGCCGACACCTTGCCGGGCCTGCCTTCCGTATTCGCACAGCGGCGGGTGCTGAAGCCGGCAACGTGCAAGCTGCTCGAGCAGCTGTGGCAGCGTCAGGCGCTTTAGCGTCAACAGGCCCTAGCGCGAAGCCGGCGGCGTGTGCTTGCTGTGTTCCACGCTCGGTGTGTCCGCCGTGCCTTCGGCTTGCGTCGCAGCGTGGTCGCGGTTTCCCGGCCGTTGCCCCACGGCGGCATCCTGGGAGGCCGCCGCGGTACCGCGATCAAAAGAGGCGCGTTCCGCGCTCTGCCGGCGAGGAGGCGAATCCATCGACGGCTTGCTCGATGCATCTGCCTTTCCGGAGGGTCGGGGCGCCTTGGCGTTGGGATCTGGAGTGTTCATTTCGTTTCACCTGCCTCTATTGCGAAGTCGATATTGACACTCGAGACCAGCACCCCGCGTACCCGGACGCGGCTCCATCGCGCGGATTTGCGAATTTCCAACAAAATTATTATTTCTTATTGATTCTTTTTCTTGCTTTTATAATCGTCCGCTGAAAGCTTCGGGGGCAGCCTGACCGGAAGCGACAAGCATCCATGCGCGTCCGCCATGGCCTGACAATCTCACCGTCAACGACTCATGAATATAAAAACAATGCGTTTTGGCCTGCTTCCCCTGATCGCCACGCTGCTTGCCGCATGCGGCGGCAGTGGTTCGGACGGAGACAAGCCCGTAGCCTGCGTGGAAACCGGCGCCTATGCCTGCAAGACAGGCGCGACCGAGCCGCTGTATACCTTCCAGTGGGCCCAGAATTACGAAAACAGCTATTTCAAGGATTTTCCCGATACGTTCAGCGGAGGGCTTGACCTGAACGTGGAGCCGGTGCACAAGCAAGGCTACAAGGGCCAGGGGGTGAACGTGCTTGTGCTGGACTCGGGCACCGATCTGAACAATGAAGATCTCCTGCCCAATGCCGACTTCAGCATGTCCTGGAATTTCCTGACCGAGACGGACGACCCCTACCCCGACTTGACCGACCCGGACGAAGCCCCTCACGGCACCGTCGTGGCCGGCATCATCGCCGCGGCGCAGAACGAAAAAGGAGTCATGGGCATTGCGCCCCTGGCGAACCTGGGCGGCGCCAATTTCCTCGATGGGCAGGACCAGGCCGTCGCCGCCTATGGCGGGGCTGCATGGTCCAGCAAGGCGCACGTTTTCAATGCGTCCTATGGCGGCGACACAGGCGCCGTCCCGTATGAATCCGAGGCTGATTACAATGACATCACCGCCATCCGGGGCCTGAAGAAGCTGCGCGACGGCCGCGGCGCCATCTTCGTCAAGGCGGCCGGGAACTCGTTCGATCCCCGCCTGTGCGGCAGCGGCGCCGCCTATTTCGACTGCACCAATCCCGCCAACGACACCAACACGCTGGAATCCCACGTCATCACGGTAGCCGCCTTGAACGCCAAGGGCAGCGCCAGCAGCTACAGCAGCGCAGGCTCGGTGGTCTGGATCACCGGCATGGGCGGCGAGTACGGCAGCGACGGCAATTACGGCGAAGGCATCGGAAGCGGCAACGACGGCCCGACCATCTTCAGCACGGACCTGCGCGGCTGCATACACGGATACAGCAACACGGGGGCGAACACGCCCTTTCAGCGCGGCCAGACGGAGCGCAACGGGCGGCCCGACAACCCCGATTGCGACTACACCTATATGAACGGCACTTCGTCGGCCACGCCCACCATTTCGGGAGTGGCCGCCCTGGTGCTCAGCGCCAACCCCGAACTCACGTGGCGCGACATGCGCGACATCCTCCGCGCCTCGGCCCGCAAAGTGGACCCCGACTACATCGGCCACAACCCTCCGGGCGGCGATAAGCCCTACGGCGCCTTGGTGAATTTGACTTCCAACCAGCCCACCGACCAAGTGGGCGGCCCGGCCGACATCGTCGACGGCGCCATGAGCTTCCCCATGGACCTGGGCTGGCAGAAGAACGCGGCGGGCTTCGAATATTCCAACTGGTACGGCTTCGGCGTGCCGGATACCGAAAAAGCGGTGGCCCTGGCGCTGGAATACAAGCAGAATCCCGGCATGAGCCGGTCCGGGGATGTCCAGAAACCGGATTTCCGGCCTCTGGCCTATTGGCATATGAACAACCCGCTTGACCAAGAAGAAAAAGAGGAACTCGACGGAGCGGACGTCCGCGAGGAGCCCTTTCCCTACCAGCGGGTGACGTCCATAGCTACCTTCACAGGACAGGCGCAGACAGTGGACCAGCTTCAGGTCCGCCTGTCGGGCGAGAACGTCTGCCTGGGGTCGCTGGGCATCGCCGTCCGATCGCCCTCGGGCACCGTGTCCCTGTTGAAGCTGCCCAATGATCATTTCAAGGCGGATGGAATCAACACCTTTGGCGACTATGCCCTGGGAAGCTTCGCCTTCTACGGGGAGCCGGCGCAGGGCGACTGGGAAGTCCTGGCCATCGCAAGCAACCCAGCCATCCCGACGCGGGTGCTTCGGTTGAAAGAAGACGGACAATATCACTGGGAGGATTCAAAACCTTGCCCCCCGGACGATGCGGACGACTTCCGCATGCTCGTCGAAGCGCGCATCATTGCACAATAACCGTGCCCCCATTCCAGGAATCCGAGACATGAAAAACAGTTTTCGACGCTACTTCGGGCTTTTAGGCGTGTCGCTGGCGCTTGCCAGCCACACTGCATTCGCCCTGACTCCCGGACAGGTGCTTACCAAAGCCGAAATCGCCCGGTGGGGCGACCTGCCCGCCTACGACATCAACGGAAGCCGAATCCGGGTGATTCCGTCCCAGGCCTCCGGCGGCCAGAAGACGCTGCTGCTGAACGAGCAAGGGGTGGTGGGCAGCAGCCGCAATGAGGTGGTCGTCTCCGACGCCCCCTCGGATGTCCAGGTCGTGATCCAGCAGACGCAGCCCCGTCCGGTCTCGGTGCAGCACTATGAGCCGACCGGTATCACAGTATCGAAGTATGCCGATTTCGCTCAGGCGGTCGAGGCGCTGCGCGCGCTCAAGAAGGCGCTGCCCGACGCCAAGGTGGGCCTGCCGGTCATGTTCGGCAAGAAGGTTCCCTATTGAAACAACTACGTCGGCGCGCCTGAAATCCGACACTCAGGCGCTGGCCGACTGCGCCATGCGCCGGCATTCCTCGGCGCATCGGCGGCACGCTTCGGCGCAACGCTGGCAATGCTCCATCTGATGCCGAGCGCATTCCTGCGCGCAGGCCTCGCAGACCTCCGCGCATAGCCGGCACAGAGACGCGGCGAACCGGCTGCCCCTGGACATATAGCCGGCCGCAAGCCGGCAGATCTGGGCGCAGTCCATGTCGAGTTCAATGCAGCGCGCCATGCTTTTGACGTCCTGTTCATTCAGACAGGAAGCCGCGCAATGGTCGCATGCCGTGGCGCAGGCGTTGCACGCATCGATGCATGACTGGAATTTTTCATGTGGCATAGCAATCTCCGTATCAAGGCCGTCAAAGCGCCGCCCTGCGGCGCGAAATATTGAAGCCGGGAACCAGCAACCCCGATGCCCGCCGGGTACGCGTCGCCGGCATGCGCGCCGCACGGCGAGCGGCTAGCCGAAGACGCGTCGTAGAAATTTTTTCCGGATTCCCCTCCGGACGCGGACTCGCCCACGAGTGCTGTTCACTCCTGTCATGAAATCGCCAGATCCTTGGGGCAAACTGGCGGCATCGCCCACTTCTGCGCGTTCGCCATGACCGACACCCGCCCTCTCCCGCCGTCCGTTTCGCCAGCCCAGCGCGCCGAAGCCGAATTGCTCGACAGTTTCGACGAAGAACTGGAAATGGAGCTGGACGACGAGCGGCTCGACGAGTTGCTGCTGGAGGTGCCGCCCCA
>Ga0180220_1001130_pt1 | contig 21546 bp, 22 predicted proteins | sample eDN5th37CBELigBY_FD_151335 | JGI IMG/M metagenome (GOLD analysis project Ga0180220, IMG submission 151335) | Enriched backyard soil microbial communities from Emeryville, California, USA - eDNA 5th pass 37_C BE-Lig BY (version 2) (version 2) | ecosystem: Environmental > Terrestrial > Soil >...
ACAACCCGTGCGGACCAAGTAGAGAATCGCGTTGACGATCTCGCGTCGATCGTATTTGGCGGGGCGGCCGCCGGGTTTCGGGGCCGGAATGAACCGCCTAACCCGCGCCCATTGAGCGTCGGTCAGGCCGGTCTGGTGGGCGAGGCGTGTTGTTGTGTCCATGCCTCAAGCCTAGTTCACGCTTTTTAGACAGGCTCTGAAAGATATCGTTGTTCCAGCTGCTCATTACTGCTCACCGTGTCCAACTTTGTGAAAAGCCTTTTGAAGATTCCGTGGTAAGCGGGTAGCGACGAATTTCGGAGAGCAAAGCTGCAACTTAGGTAGTCGGTGCCGAATACGCCCCTCCCGTTATGCACCATGGATTCGAATGTGAATTCTGAGAGAAGATGATGCCGCATGGACTCGAAAGATGAAAGGAACATCCAATTAGGAATCGTGATCATTCCGATTAAACTGTTTGATCTGGCAAACGTCGAGTTTCTCTGAATAAAGCAGGCGTACAAGTCCGATTTTGCTTTATTATAAAGTTTGTTAACGAGCAGTTTGAGCGGAGCATTATAATACTTGCTCCCCATATACGGCGGGTTCGCCACCACGCAATCATATTGGCCGGCCAGCATTCGGGCCTGCTCAACGATCGGCAGGAACTTCGCCGCCGTTCGACTGACGATCTCGCCGGTCTGGGCGGCGACTTCTCGGCAGCGCTGCTCGATTCGGGGCAGGCGAGACGCCAGGGCTTCGGGAACTTGGATGAGCGAGCCGAAGGTTTTGGCGTGTTCGAATAGGTCGATGACCGCTTTCACGTCCGAGAGGGAGACGGCGGGCGGGGGGGCCGTTGTCGAGGCGGCTCGGGTGAAGAGGTTGTCTTCAGTCTCGAAGAGTTGGCCCGGGGGGAGCGTCTCCTTCGAGGCTTGGGCGTTCAGGGCCGCCGCAATGTCTTCGGCGTCCATGTCGTCGGTCTGGATCAGAGAGTAGACCCGGGGCTGAACGCCTCGGTCGAAGATGCGCCGGTCGTCGGCCCTGGCCTTCATCATCAGGGCGAAGGCCGCAAGCTGGGCGGCCCGGTCGTCGATCTCCAGGCCGAAGAGGTTCTTCGAAAGGATGAGGCGGGGGATCTCCCGCTTGTTGTAGCCTCGCTCTTGGTAGATCGCCTTGAAAAGGTCGTACGCCTCCACCAGGATGTGGGCCGAGCCGCAGGCCGGGTCGAGGAACGTGATCGCCTCGGGGTCGAGGCTCGTCGGCGTGATCGCCCGAAGCTGCTCTTGGACCTCGGGCGTCTGCTCGGCGGGCTCGATGTAGTATTTCATCCCGGCCTTGAGCGGCGAATCGGGATAGGTCGCCGTCCAGAGCCGCCCCAGGGTGTTTTGGACGAGGTAGCGGACGATCCACTTGGGCGTGAACCGCTGCGTGGCCGCCGGGATGTCGGCGCTGGCGACCACCTTGCCGATGACTTGCTCGTATCGCTCGGTGATGTACGCCTCGTAGAGCCAGCCGATGATCTCGACCTCTCGCCAGTCCTCCTCGTCGATCTCGGCGACGAGCTTGCGAATGATCGAGTCGGTGTGCAGCAGGCTCTCGGGCAGGACCAGTTCCGTCTCGTCGCCGATCCGCTCGAACAGGAACGGCATGGCCGAGTGCAGGGCGTTGCACTGAGCCACCAAGAGCATCCGGTAAAGCTCGCCCTCCTTCGTCCCGTCGAGCTTCAGTTCCACCACCCGTTCCCGGTTCAGCCCCGGCAGTTCGACGTGCTCGGCGTGCTCCAAGATCTCCGGCGTCGCCTTGGCCGGGTCCGGGTTGCTCAGCACCCGATAGCCGTGGTCGAGGAAGCCATGCAACTCCATGTACCGGATGGCGACAAGCCGGTTGAACCACGTATAGGCCAGCGCCTCCATCGTCGGCCCAAACCCATCCCGCTCAACCCGTTCCTGGAGCGCCTTCCGCTTCTCGGCGACCTCCCTCGGAAACGCCCGCCCGGCGATCAGCGCCACGTCCCCCTGGACCGTAACCGGCTCGATCCGCTTCTCGTGCAACCCGTGGAAGGCGGCCCGGTCGGTGTCCGCCTGTATGAAGTCCCGACGGGCCTGCGGGGCGTAGTTTTTGATCTTCGTGCGGTTCATGCGGTCCTCGCCGGCTTCTGCTTCTTCTTTGACTGTCGCCCCACTGCGTCCGCTGGATACCAGATCCATCCCTCGGATGGGTGCGGCGTCTCTTGGGGCGGCACGAGGCGGTCAGGGTGGTGCCCGTACAAGTAGGCGACCAGGGAACAGTAGATGGCATCCTCCTCGTCACCCGTCGTCACGTCAGACTTCCCGGTCAGCAAATCACGGTACATACCTTGCAAGCTCGCAGACCCATGGCAGATGTAGCCTTTCCGGTCTGACCGCTTGCAAGTCGTCGGGTAGCATTCGATGGCTGTGATGTTATCCCTGGTCCAGATTCCGCATTTCCCATCCGGCACGCTCAGGCCGAGCCTGTGGAGCATGTAAACTCCTTTCGTGGCCTGACTTCCGATCATATCCTTGATCGCCGATAAGGGGGGAAAGTCCTTGCGTGCCAGCCACATCTCAGTTTGCCGATAAATCAGCGAATTGCGGGCATGGGAATCGAGCATCGGCTCGACCATAGTCCGACCCGAAAAAAGTGCCACCGTGTCGGATGGGAAACCCAGAGGCGTGTCGATCGCTATGGTGATCTGGTCATCTGCGCTGATTTCGGTCTCGCAATGCGTATTAATCACTGCGGCCAGCGAATCCGCCTGACGGATTGAACTCCCGAGGTTGCCTCGCCACGTCCTCCCCACGAGATAGCGCTCATTGTCCTGCGCTATCAGGACAGCGAGCGCATCCTGACTTTTGCTGCTCGGGCGACAGCCCCAAGCCCCGACATCCCATCCCACGAAGTAGTGCATTGAAGCCCCTCAGCGGATCTCGACCCGTTCTTTGTTGGCGACGGCCTGCTCAAGCTCCATCCGCAGCTTGTCCAGGAAGCCGTCCACGTCGGCCTGCGTCTCCAGGTAGGGCGACTGGACGAACTTGGCGGGCTCCACCACCCGCTTCTTCTTCAACACCGGCTTGGTGGCGGACGTCCCCGGCCCAGTGCCCGTGTCCGTCTCCGACGCCCGCCGCACGAACGCCTCGATCCGAGCATCGGCTGCGTCGAACGCCTTCAGGGCCTCGGCCTCGGCCTGCGTGATGTGGGCCAGGCTCTCCTCGGCCTGGACCCGGCCCTTCAACTCCTCCAGCGGCCCCAGGCAGGCCGAGCGGAGCCCGGCGTCCCCCTTCGCCGCCTCGATGTCCTTCGTGAGAGTGGCGATGTGGCCGTCAATCTTCCCGACCGCCTGCTGACGGCGGGCGGTGACGAGCGCCGTGTTCGCCGTGCCCACGGTCGTGATCAGACCCTCGGCATCCTTGAGCAGGTCGTAGGGGCTGGCGGCGTTCAGGATCTCGTGCATCCGCTTCAGGGCCGGTCCCGCCTGGGCGTCCTTGTCGAGTTCGAGCCGATTGAGTCCGAACCGCTCGTACGCCTTGCGGAGCGCCTCCCAGATCGCCTTCTGGTGCTCGTAGAAGTGCTGGAGGTCGCCGAAGTCGTCGGCCAAGTCGAGCAAGGCCGACTTCTGGGCGTTGAACTGCTCGATGAATTTGTAGCTGCCGTCGCAGGCCAGCAGCTTCTTGACCAAGAGCAGGCCGTCGGCGATCTCGTCCTTGCCGGGGTAGCTCCCCGTGTCCGCCAGCGGTTTATAGCCGGTCAGCGCTTCCCGCCAGCCCTTGAGCTTGTCCTGCAAGAAGGCGAACAGCGGGTCCTCGCCGTCCGGCCCCATCTCGTGGAAGAGATCCTTGCCCAAGCCCCGGGCCGCCTGGACCGCCTTCGGGTCGGTCGTCTGCCGCTTCAGGATCGTGATCTTGCGACGGTTGGCCGGCGTCGTCAACGTCTTGTACGCCCCGTCGATCGGCACCAGGGCGCCGTCCATCATCAGGCTAATCTCGCCCAGCACCAGCAGTCGGGCGACCAGGAGCAGCACATCGTCGTCGGGCCAACCATAGGGCCGGATCGAGTACCGCTTCTCGATCATGTCGTGCAGGACGATCTGCCTGTTCGAGGCCGCCATCAGGCCGACGTAGTTCCGCACGTCGTCGATCGCCTGCTTGTTCCCCTCCTCCACGTCGAGGGCGAGGGTCTGCTGGCCGATGTCGTTCGACCGGAGGACCGCCTGAATCTCCTTGGCGGGATCGGGGTTCAGGTGCTTGAGATACCCCATCCGGTTGAACGTGTTTCTGACAAGGTAGTCCAAAGACTCGGCCAGGGCCGCCAGCGGGCTTGTGGCCTTGAGCTTGAGCGGTTGGCCCGTGGCGTAGACATCGGCCTCCGAGAGCATGGTCGTCAGCAGCGTGACGAGCCGCTGGCGGCGTTCCTGGTTGTCTTCCGAAAACCCCCGCAGGATGCGCTTCGACGACTCGGCGAGCGTGCCGTCGTTCTTGTGCCGGACGTACTTCTCGGTCTGAAGGTACGTCCGCAGCTCCCGCCCCAGGGTCTCGTCGTTGCCCAGCCGGATTAGGACGTGGCCCCCCTCGGTGCCGCTCTCAAGCAAGCACTTGGCGTTGTCGTAGAACTCATAGTCGTCGTTCAGCGGCGTGACGACCGAGACTAAAAGCGCTCCATCGACCCGGTTGCCGACTGGGTGCAGGTCGCAGAGCCGGTTGAACGTGAAGTCCATCTTGTTGGCCGGGTAACGGTACTTCCGCTGGTCTTTCAGGACGTCGTGGAAGATCAACTCGCCGAGCAGCCGGGCCTCCTCGCCGCCGCCCAGCTCCACCGCCTTGATCTCCCGGTTGATGTCCCGCTCCTCGTTCGTCAGGAAGAAGTAGACGTCGCCGTTGCGGCTGATCAGCGTCTCCTTCTCCAGGCGGCCGAGGGCGTCCTCGATTCGCCGCCGCAGGGCGAGTCGGTCGGCGTCGATCTCCTCCGTGCAGAGAGTCACGAGGTTATCGACGTTCCCCTTGATCTCCTCGACGTAGCGGATCAGGAAGAGAACCTGGAGCAGGCGGACGTCGAACGGGTGGTCCAAGCCGGCGTTATCCCGGGCCTGGTCGATCGTCCGCTTGACGGCTGTGTCGAGGAAGCTCTCGATCGAGGGGTAGAAGCGGTACAGGGGGACCAGGACGTCGAGGCTCCGGTCGGCCACCTGCTTGGCCGCCGACTGGAAGGCGTCCAGGATCGACCGCTCGCCACGGGAGAGGTGCAGCCCCGTCGCCCCGGCCCGGCGGATCGCCTCGAAGACCTTCTGAACGAGTTGGAACTGGTAGGGGGCGAACGGGTAGTTCTTGACGAAGTCGTCGCCGTCCTTGTAGTTCCTTAGCGTCATCCCGCAATCCTTGAAGGTCAACTGGCTCTTGAGGATGTCTCCCTTGCGGGCGAATACCTCGGCGAGTTCGGCCCTCACCTCCTCCCGTTTTTCGAGCAGGCGGGATTGGATGACCTCATCGACGTTGGCGCTGGACAGCGACAGCCGGGTCTTGAACCGGCCCTGGATCTTCGAGAAGTCGTTCGCCTTGGAGGTCTTCATCTCGCCGAGCACGGCGTCGATGTCCTCCTGCGACGTCACGACCACCCAGGCCCGCCCCTTGCACATCGTGCCGAGTTCCTCGGTGATCGTCTGGAGGTTGAGCATCAGGTGCGAGTCGGTGCCGATGAACTGGCCGACCTCATCGACCAGGAAGAGCAACCGGCGCTCCGGCCCCTTCGAGTCGAGGTACTCCTTGGTCCACTTGCAGAAGTTCTCGACGGTCAGGGCGAAGCTCCCCTCGGCCCCGTCGATCCACTTCTCGGCCGAGTCCCGGCTCATGCCGAGAGTGTCGGCCAACGCCTTCGCCACCTCGTCCCGGTGGAAGTGGTAGGCGTCCCGCTCGTCTGGCCAGGCCCTCCCCGTGGCCTCCCGGAAGGCGTCCTGGAATTGGGCGAGCTTCCCCTTGCCGTCGAGGTAGCGTTCGAGGTGGGCGATCTGCGGGTGGTCGCCGCAGTAGCCCTGCATCTCGTTGAGGACCTTCAGGAAGACGGCCAGGATGGCGTCCCGGCCCGAGCGGTGGTCGGCCTTGCTATCAATGTTGAACAAGATGACGTCGGCGTGCGAGGCAACCGCCCGCTTGACGTCCCCGAACAGCATGGCGTCCTTGATTTTGCCATCGAAGAACTCGACCGCTCGTTTGGTCTGGCCCTCGTGCGAGTGCGTCCCGTTCCGCAGCAGGTACGACAGGACCTTGATGAAGTGCGACTTGCCCGAGCCGAAGAACCCCGAGACCCACACCCCGATCCGGTCGGCGGCGTCGGGGTCCTTCGGATTCTTGATCGCCTCGACGTAGGCGGTGAAGAACCTGCGGAGGTGGCCGTCGAGTTCCCTGGTGACGACGAACTCGTCCAACTCCTGCCACACCGAGGACTCGTCCAACTGGTCGGCCTTGACCACGCCGTTAATCGGGCGGGCGATGTCCCTGACGAAGAGGTCTCGAATCTTCATGGCCACCTCCATTAGGGCACCAATCGGAACGCCCGGTAGTAGTGCTCGGACTTCCTCGCCTTGCCGGCCCCCTCGAACGAGGCCGAGAGGCCGAGCTTGCCGAAGAGCCGGAGCGTCATCTGGTCGTACTTACCTGGATAGAACAGAACGAGCGGCGTGCCCCCCATGACCCGCTGGAGGTTCGAGAGCAGGCTGCTCGTCCGCAGCAGGGGGTAGACACTGCCGACCCCGGAGACGAGCACGAGGTCGTGATCGGCGGGGCGGGCGGCCTCGGCAAAGAGCGGGGCGAGCTTCTCGGGGTGCAGCGGACCCGCCAGCGCCTTCTTGAGGGCCTCGTCGCCCTTCTGCTTCTGCATGGCGAGGGCCTTGTCGAGGAAGTTGCGGGCCTTCAGGTGGTCGAGCACGAAGTCGAACAGGTTGACATGCTTGACCCGGAGCCCCTGCCGCTTCTTGGGGATCGAGTCGAGCAGAAACCGTACGTGCTCACGGACCCGGAGTTCGTCCTCGGGCGGGTAGTCGAAGATGTAGAAGGCGATCTCGTTGCCGATCCCGCTGCCGCTGAGAAAGTCGTCGGAGATGAGCCTCGGCAGGATCTTGTTGAGACGGTCGGTCAGCGGGTCGCTCACGGGGACACCTCCAGGCAGCGGAGGACGTACGCCTCGTCGTGGTCCTGCAAGTAGTCGATCACCGGCCGGGCAATGTGGACGGGTTGCAGCTTCAGCGACCTCGTATCCGCCAGGTAACCGGCCTGGGCGAGTGTCTGGAAGACGGAGGACCTCAGGCGGCGGCGGGTGGCCTCCGTCCACAGCGGCATGTCGGGGTCCCGCCCCCGGCAGTCGTTGAGGTAATCCTCCCAGATCACAGGAGTGAGCTTGGGATTGAAGAGCCGGAACTGCTCCCGCACCACCAGATCGAGGAAGTCGCCGAGCAGAGCGCTGCGCTTGACGGCCGCTGCCAAGACGGCGTGGGTCGCCACGGTGCCGATGCCGTCCCGCACGAGCTTCCAGAGGTCGGCGCCCATGGTCTCCAATCGCTGGCGGATCAGGCGGGCCAGTCGTTTGGCCGTGGCGGCATTGCGGGCTTGGAGTACGTTCTCCTTCTCAAGGGCGTCCCTCCAGCCCTGCTGGTCCACCCCGTCCAGCAGCAGGCGGGCGACGATGCGGCTCTCAGGCACCTTGAGCGACCCGGCCGCCATGTCGGCGCTGTACCTCATCTCCATCCCTCGGGGGCCATCCTCGGGCGTCCCGCCCCAATCCCATACAAGTCGGGACGGTGCCAGAGTCGGCATACCACCGGTGACCCCAGCCGGTAAACCCCAAGGCCAGGGAATGGCTGAGGACAAGATCATGCGTGCAGGCAAATCGTAGACTCTTTTCCTTGAACCGTCAGAACTTGCGTCGTCCGACGTCGCAACGTGGCACGCCCCACGTTGGGTGGTTGATTGGCTTCGGCAGTCTAACCTACCTCTCGACCGGAGGCCAATCAAGGATGCAGGCCATTTTATTCATCGACGTAAGAGGACGCCTCCGAACAAAGCACCCAGAATGTAGGCCGCTTGGTCCGACTCCGGCGATTCCTTCGAGCCATTCGCCTGGCTTGCTGCAAGCATCCGTGTCTCGCCAACAGATCGACGACCACTGAAGGTCGGACCCTACCGAGCACGAGGCTTCAGCCGGGGGGCTCTCGGAGAAGGTCCTGAAGATCACTCCCAAAGATCCTTGGCGAGGGCCAATCCGACTCATCATCAGTGATCCCCCGTCCCCGTTTGGTCGAGTTCGGCATCGAGAGACGGGGAGCTGGACCACCCTTAATATCACACCCGTTGGTGTCGGGATGCCGGTGTCCAAGCCGCCGCCGTTATCAACGACTCCCCACCCTGACCTTGGTCCCTTCACCCGCAAGGAATCGCCTAAACCGGATCGCCTGGGGGCGAGGACCACCACGCCCCGGAGGTATTAACCGCCTGACTTCCTATCGGGACACGCACCTCGCCCCCCTGACACCGCCGGACCGGTCGTTGACAACCAACCACGACCGACCCGGAGGCGAGTCATGTCCACCCAGCAGCAACTTCGGCAGTCCATCACCGAGCAGATCGTCGCCGCCCTGGAATCCGGCGACACCCCGCCCTGGCGACGGCCCTGGCGGGTCGGCCCCAACGCCGGGTTCCCCGCCAACGTCGTCAGCCGCAAGTCCTATCGGGGTATCAATCCGCTTTTGTTGGAACTCGCCTCCGTGAGGCACGGGATGTCGTCCCGCTGGTGGGGCACCTTCAACCAGTGGAAGAACCTCGGCGGCAGGGTCATGCCCCGGCCGTCGCACGTGCCGCCGGGCCGGTGGGGCACGCAGATCGTCTTCTGGAGCCCGATCACCAAGACGGTCGTGAACCACGACGGCGAGGACGAGGAGGACCGATTCTTCGTCATGCGGGCCTACACCGTCTTCAACGTCGATCAGGTCGAGGGGGACGGCCTCGACCACCTCCGGGCCGGCCGGGAGGAGGACGCCGCCGGGCGGGTCATGGACTACGAACCCGCCGAGGAGGCGATCGCCGCCACGGGCATCACGATCCGTCACGGAGGGACGAGGGCGTTTTATTCGCCGAGTGAAGATTACGTCCAGATGCCGCCGAGGGCGTCGTTCACCGAGACGGACGAGTATTACGAGACGGTCCTCCACGAACTCGTCCACGCCACCGAGCACCCGAGCCGCCTGAACTGGTCTCGCAAGGAGGCCGAGAACACCTACGCCATGGGGGAACTCGTGGCCGAGATCGGGGCGTGCTACCTGGCCCGAGAACTGGGCGTCCCGGCCTCCGAGGGGTTGTCGAACCACGTCGCCTACCTGGGGCACTGGCTCAAGGCGATGAAGAGCGACCCGAAGTTCATCTTCACCGCCAGCGCCCAGGCGTCGAAGGCCACCGACTATCTCCTGTCCTTCAGCCGCCAGGAGGAAGCCGGTGCGGATGAAGCCGAGGCGCTCTTGGTCGGATAAACGACCCGGCGGGCGGCGGAACGAACGCCGCCCGCCGACACCATCGGAGTGGGTGTTGATAACAACATTCCTTCCGATGGAGGCTGCAATGCTCACGATCGGCGAGATGACGCTCGAAGTGGCCGCAGGGCGGGCGGCGGGCAACTGGCGGCGGTTCGACTCCTTCGTCTGGTTCCGGGGCGATGATGTCGCCGACCCCGAAAACTGGGCCATCATCTACACCCACAACCGGGACAGCCGCCTGCTCGACCTGTCCAACGCCCAAACCGTCGCCGAAGCGATGGAGCCCTTCACGGAGGGCGACGACCCCGACGTGGTGATGGAGAGCCACGACCACTGGGCGGTCGGCCACGTGGACGGCTTCTCGATTCGGGTCCACCGGGACGGCGCAATCACCGACGCCTTCAAGACGTACCACGACCTCGCCGAGCGGCTCGCCGATTATCCGATTCTCGACGAAGCGGACTACGGCCGCCGGGAATATGAGGCCACGTTGGAGAACATCGCCGACACCGCTTGGAGGCTCAAGGGCGATTACGACTTGCCCGAGGGCTGGGAGTGCGAGGTCTTCTCGTGGTTCGACGAGCACCGCCAGCAGGCCGTCGAGAATCGGGACGATCAGGGCGGATATCCCGAGGAGAATGACTTGCGGGACGCATTCGAGGCGCTCGGCTATGAGCGGGTCGAGTGACGGGCCGACACCGCCGGAGGGGGCGTGACCAACACCCCCTTCGGAGTTCTAACGATGCCTCGCAACATGACGCCGCCGAGTTATTACCGCACGCCGCTCCGGTCCCGCAACGGCATCGCCGACCGCCTCGCCTCGGTCGGCGGTTATTACTCGACCCACGGTCGGCAAGGTCGCAGCTACTTCGCCTTCAACGTCAAGTGCCACGCAGCCCGGCTCGACTTCGACCGCCTGATCGAGGTCCACCGCAACGGCGGTTGTTACGGCGACGGCGAGACCTGGCTCGACAACCCCGAGTGGCTGGAGCAAGCCCGTGCGAATTATGAAGAGGTTGAGCGCCGCCTCTTCGACTGGGGCGTGGAGGACGCCGCCCGCCTCATCACCGATTCGGATTGTTACAACCACTTGTATGGCGGCACGAGAATCGAAGTGGAGTACCTCTGGATGGGCCGCTCCGGCGGGTACGTCGGCGTCGGCGAATTCGAGGGCTTCGACTTCTCGGCGGACGTGGGCCGGGACTACTGGCGTGAGGTCTTCCGGGGCAACCCCCATCGGAGCGGCACGGACGCATGGCGGGACTGGGACCGGACGTTCCCGACGATGGACTATCCGACGTTGCGGACGCTCCACGCCCTGGTCGTGATGCTGGTCCACGACCTGACGCCCGAGACGGTGGCGTTGGAGGTTGAGCGTCATGCGGCCTTCCGGTTCGTGGAGGGGGCCTGCGCCGAGATCCCCCGATACGACTCGGTCCAGCGACTTCTGCCGCTGGCCGGATGACGATCGACACCGCCGGGAGGGGCGTGACGACCACGCCCTTTCCCGGAGCGGCGACGATGACCGAGACGCCGCACAAATGGATCAACAAGTTGTTCAAGTTCAACTTTTGCGATGTGTGCGGGGGCGATGTTGAGGACCACGAGGTCCGCCTCGTCCCCGGCATCGGGTGGCGGCCCATCCCTGCTTCGAGGTCTCGTGGGAGGGCGAGGCGATCATTGACGGCCATACCGCAGCCCGCCGCCTCTACCGGGCATTCACGGACCTCGCATCGGCGATGGCCCTTGTCGAGAACAACCCAGGCGAGTCGTGTCGTCTCATCGACCACCGCTCGGGCGAGTCGGCGCTCACCCAATGGATTTGTTGACGTGAGGATCGACACCGGCGGGGTGGATGCGAACAACAACCACTCCGCTGGAGTCAATCCGATGAGCAAGATCACCGCCTCCTGCACGTTCAACGGCCACCCTTTGACCGACATCCCCGTCATCAACCCCGGCGGCTGGTTCGGCAAGGCGTGGCTGATCGAGATCGGCGGCTCCCACACGCCGCTGTTCGTGGTCGTCGAGGCCGACTCCGTGTCCGACGCCATCGACGAACTGAGCGACGACCCGACCTTCGGGCCGCAGATCCACGTCCCCGAGGAAGAGCTCGGCGATTATCCCGAGGACGAGCGCCTGTACGACGACTCGGGTCGGGTGATCGACCTGGACTGGGTGGCGATCCACGGGCGGGAGGGCTGCGATCTCCCGTACTCGATCGAGTACCACGTGGGGGACGATCCCGTGGCATTCGACCCCCGGCGCTTCGCCGCCTGGCACTACAACTGACCGCAGGCGGAGACGCCGAGCGACGCCTCCGAGAGGGACGTTGACCAACGACGTCCCCTTCGGAGGCCCGCCATGAGCGACCTGATCGACCGCATCCGTGAGGTCCGCAACTCCGTCCGCCCCCGCCCGAGCTTCACGCTGGAGATGGGCCGGGGCGAGACCTACCGCCACTCCAGGCCGGTGCTCTACGCCCACAGCGTCTACGACCGCAGCTTGCTCCTGTCCGGGCGGCCCCAGCGGCTCTTCGTCGAGCAGTGGGAGACGTGGGACGAGGCCCGAGCCGCCCTGGCCGAGGTCCGCCGGGCGGACCGCTCCTTCCGCTTCGACGACCTTGGCGAGGGCGGCGGGACGACCCATATCCCTTCGTCCGTCCTGACCCGCCACCTGCCCGACGACGAAGGCTGACGCCATCGAGGGGCTCGCCGGGGCCGCACCTCCCGGCGAGCCGATGTCGCCGTGCAAAAGTTGGAATCCACCGAGGCCACGCCATGAGCGAACTCCGCACCGGTCCCGCCCGGAGAACCCCGAACCGCCGCCCCCGTGCCAGGGAGCGGCGACCACGCCGACGCCGCAGGAGGGCGAGGGCGGCGGCAGAGGATGACCGGCCGACACCACCGGCCCTCCCGTCGAAACCACCAGCCCCACGACGGGAGGACAACCATGCGGACCAACGCCCCGCCATCGAGTCGGACCACCTCCGGCTTCCATCTCCACCTCGCCGACATCCTCGGCGGGAGAACGTTCGAGACGCTCGCCGAACCAGGCCGCCCGGCACGTCCTCGCCCCATCGCCGACCGCACGTGCGACGGCTGCGGAGATCCCGATCCCACGGTGGACCTCTGGGCCGAGCACCCCGAGACGGGCGAGCAGCTCTGGCTTTGCGCCGCCTGCGGCGAGTGAAACGCCGCAGATCCACGCCCCGAGCCGGAGGTTCCACCGGCACGAGGCGACACCATCGGGAGGGCCGTCGGTCGAAACCACTTCACGAACGGAGACGAGACATGACGACGCAGCACACGACCAGGGCGGCGAAGTTTCACCCCGGCAGGATCGTCGCCACGCCCGGAGCCCTCGAAGCCGTCCGGGCCAGCGGCCAGACTCCCGAGACCTTCCTCGCCGCCCACCTCGAAGGCTACTGGGGCGGCGACCTCTGCGAGGAGGACCGGTTCCTCAACGACGAGGCGCTGATCGACGGCTCCCGCATCCTCTCGGCCTACCGGACGCTCCGGGGCCAGAGGCTCTGGATCATCACCGAGGCCGTCGGCGACGACGGGCGGCGGGTCTCCACCTGCCTGCTCCTGCCCGAGGAGTATTGATCCACCATCTCCCCGACTCGACCCGCCTGACACCAGCGGGTCGGGTGTTCCGAACCACCATCCGACAACCGAGGACCGACCATCATGACCGACCCGACCGAGGACATCCGCCGTGAGATGCTCGTCCAGATCAACGCCGCCCCCGAAAGCCGTGAGCACTTGGAGCACGAGCACGGCCGAGTCTGGGACACATGCCAGCTCCAGGAAGACTTCGAGGTGCTCGGCTTCGCCGCCCCGCTCGTGGTCGTCCGCCGAAGGGCCGACGGCGTGAAGGGCAGCCTGATGTTTCAGGGCTCGCCGAGGTTCTATTTCGGCTTCGAGCCGCATCGGGACTGATCCATCCCCGTCGAGGCCCGTCCTCCCGGAGCGGGCCTCAGCCCCTCCACTTGGGAGGCGAAGGGCTCGTCGCCGACGTGGGACGGACCCGTGGATTCTACGGGTTTGAGCGCCCGCCCGCTCTTGCCTCACCGTGGCGACGGCCTGGGTCGGTGGACGAAGGGAGGAACCGTGACGATCCGGCGAATAGGTTGAGCGGGAGCGGCGCAGGGCGCTGCTGATGGTCATTGCCTTCATCCTGCTCATGGACTTGAGCTGAGGACGTGAGGGCGTGTCGGACGAAGAGGCCCGGAGAAGGGTTCGTAGGCCGGAGGTCCGTTCATGCTGGTCGAGCACCATCACCAGGGGCGTGTGTATGTAGTCGAGTTCCCCGAGGGGACGAGGGTCCACCGGTCCAGGCTGACCGGCATGACCTTACTCTTCGTCCCGTTCAAGGGCCGGGAGGTTCCGGTCTTCGATGAGCCGGACGAGCTGGTCGTCCAGCTCGCCGAGTCCGGGAAGTACGGCCTGCGCCTCTTGCGAATCGAGCCCTCGGGCATAGGCGGCTGAGCCCAACCCGCTCACCTCTCTCGCCTCGTCCCACTGACACCTGCCGCCGTGCCGTCGGATCAAACGAATCCAACGGTTGCGACAGGAGATGCAGGTGATGGAGACGATCGACTGGGCGGCGGAGCATGAGCGGTTCGAGCGACTGGCCCTTCCCTTCGCCTTGAAGGCGGCGAAGCGGGCGTTCAAGAACTGGCACGAGCGGAAGCGGGACGACGCCGAGGCCGAGTTTCTGGCGAAGGTGTGGGACCAGTGGGCGAGGCTGCTCATGCGGGGCAAAGATCCCGAGCCGCTGCTCTGGCCCCTGCTGCACTGGGCGAAGCAGTGGGTGAGATACGACCGTCGGATCGCCGGACGCCCCCGCAACCTCGACATCCAGGACTACCGGGCGGGGATGACGCAACACCTGATGGACGGGCGGGGCAAACTCCAACCGCACGACCGGGCGGACTCGATCAACGGCTGGCTGGACTGGGCGGGGCGGGCACGGACGGACGACCCCGCCGAACTGGCGTCGGCGTTGGAGCTGGCGGGCATGACGCTGGACGAGTACCTCGCAGCCTGAACGATGACCGGGGGTGGCGATCTCCACCGCCGCCCCCGGCGACACCGACGGGCCAGTCGTGGACGAGATGGATTCCACCCGACAGGTCGTCAGCGGAGGCGGTGGAGTGGAGTCGATGGCCGACACCAGGGAAGGACGTGTTGCAAAAGATTCGGGCCGACAATTCCAGGGAAAACTTGAAAAAGTTGGCCCCCCACCCCCGGCGGGTGGAGCAAGACCGACCGGGTGTTTCATTATTTGTGCGAATCAATTCGGCGGCATATCCACGTGGGCTCGAAAACACTGCCGGAAAGTCGGAGTCCCGAAATACGCCGCAGCCGAGTTTTCACCGACGGCGGGGGTTCGACCTCGAAACTCCACCTCGTAGAACGAGGGTGGGCGAGTCGTGGTCGTGTGGGGCGGTCGCCGGGTCGCAGGACGGATCGGTTGCTCACAAGCGGCCCCTCATGCCGCAAGGAGCCTGATGGACTCCTCGAAACAGGGGATGAGGATGGTCACCTCGTCGGGGGAGATCCGCCAGGGCTCGCACGGGATCGACTCGACGGGCCTGACCCTCAGATCATTGGCGGCGAAGGAGAGGGATCGGATCGTCAAGGAGATGGGATCGGGAAGCGTCGGGAAGGCTGATTCGTCCGTTCCTACAAAGGGTGCTTCTCCTCTTCTCCCCTCCTGGCTGCCCGGCGGTTGACCTTCGAAGTCTGTTCCTACCAAGGATGCCTCTCCTCTCCCTCCCTCATCCGCCTTGACGACCGTAGGCTCTTCGAACACATGCTCCTCGGGCTCATCGCCTTCTGACCGTTCTTGTTCCCAGTCGAGCACGTCCATCAGGACTTGACCGGCCTTCCACTTGCACGCCCGACCCTTCCGCCTCCTCCCCGCTTCGTCGATGCGAGGGACGATGAAGGTGCTGTCCTCCCAGTCGATCAGGCCCAAGTCGGACAGATAATCTCTTATTTTCTTGAACCTATGGCAGTCGAAGGCACGTTCGAGATCCCCCGCCTCGTACAGCCCCGTCCACAGGGCGTCGAACCTTTTCACCGGGAGCGTGCCGTCCGCATTCATCCGGTCCGTGAAGAACTTCAGGAGGAGCAAGAAGGCGGCCACGTCCTCGGGGGTGACGACCGACCTGCCCGAGGTCTTCAAAACGTGCGACTCCATCAGGGCGGCGGCGACCTTTCTGTAGTGGCCGTCCTCGGCGACCTGGGCGAGTTCGTCCTCGCTGATCAGTTTCCCGCCGATCGAGCCCGAGACCTTGGTCAAGGCGGGCCTGGGCTCAGCCGGGACGGCGACCGCTTCGGGGCTGGCCGTCTGCGGCGTTAGCGATCGGAGTTTGGCGATCAGCCTCCTGAGCTGGAACTGGTCCAGGACGATCGTCCTCTTCCATTCGTCGAAGCGATCGACCTGGCGGGGGATCTTGGCCAGGACGCCCGCCGTGTAGTTCGAGATCCGTCCGTCGTCGCCCCACGTGACGACCGGGGGGAGGCCCTTGATCTCGCACAGCTCGATGTCGAACCCCTGGGTCTGGAGGTAGCCGTCCAGGGCTCGTTCCAGCTCCTTCAAGAGCGCCTTGACGTGGGACGCTTCGAGGTCGCCCTTGTCGAGGATGAAGTACCCGTGACGGCCCTCCTCGTGCGTGCTCGGCTCGTGATAGAGGCCGGGGAAGAAGTCGCTCGCAAGATGCTCGGCGGCTTCGGCGGCCCCCCGCCGAGTCCCGTGGGCGTGGCAGTCAATGTCGATGTTGACGAGGATGTAGCGGTTCTTCGTCGAGCCGTCGGAGGTGTAGTAGTAGGTCTTCCGACCGCCCCAGTGGTCGTCCAGCATCGGGTTGGACAGGCGCTCGATCCGGTGCCAGTCGCCGTCTCGGAATGCCCCCACGATCTCGTCGTTGGTGTTGCAGTGGACTGGCTTGATCACCGGCTCCATGCGGGGGCCGGTGGTCCGGACCTTCACGCCGAAGTCGATGGGGGAGATCAGGCTCCGCAGCCACGCCGTCGGCCTCGACTTCCTTTGCAGCGACTTCAGATCGACGGATTTCCGACGCTTTCGACGTTCGTCGGCCTTGTTTTCGATTTCGGTTGCGTAGATACGGTTGAACAACTGCGATTCCTTCCGGGCCGAGGCGGTTCAGCGGATCGCCCCGGCTCCTCCTATTCTTCCCCGCCGCACGTAGGCCGCCATCAGTTCCCTCAGCACCTCCGAGACGGACTTGTACCGGTCCCGGCATCGCCGTTCGAAGGCGGCGAAGAGGGAGGGCTGCAAGACGAAGACGGCCTGCTTGCGGAGGCGCTCGGCGTTGGGATCGGAATGACGTGCCATAATTATATAATAGTGTAAACATGGTGATTTTCCATGGTCCGCCCTTTCGCTTGGGCGGATTCCGGGATTCGTACAAGAATCCGCCTTGAAGAGGAGTGCGGGCGCTCCACTTTTTGAACCGAAAGTTGCACTGAATTCCAAAGGATGCGATCCGGTCGAGGATGCCGTGCCACCGGCCCGGCGGCTCGCCTTTGCGGGCGTCGTCGAGATGGTCGGGTTGGGCTGCTGGGAGGTGTCTCTGACCGGAGGGCTGGGAACGGCGGCATGGGACGCCGCCCCCGCCGACAATGTAGGGGTGGTCGTGGAGAGGTAGAGTCCACCCGAAGAGTCGGCGGTGGAGAAGATGAAGTGGAGTCGATGGCCGACACCGTTGGAGGACGTGTTGCAAAAGATTCGATCCAACAATTCCAGGGAAAAATGGAAAAGGTTGGCCCCCCACCCCCGGCGGGTGGAGCAAGACCGCCGGGGTGTTTCATTATTTGTGCGAATCAATTCGGCGGCGTATCGCCGTGCGACCGAAGCCCCGCCCGGAAAGTCGGAGTCCCGGAATACGCCGCCGCCGGAATTACGCCGACGGTGGGAGTCCTGGTGGCCCTCGTCACGGGCGGGCCGCTTGGCCCGGCAGTTCGATCGGATCGACCGAGACCACCTCAGGCTCGAGCACGACTTCTCCGTTGTCCTGGTCGTCGCCTTCCTGCCACTCGATCCCGAACTCCTCGTAGAGGGCGTCCGAATCGATGGCGGCCTGGACCCGCTCCTCGGCGCCTTCGGGGCTGGCCGCCTCCACATCGATGTGGGCATACTCGTCGATGGTGTAGGTAACGTACTGGCGTAGGATCACGGTGTACTGCATCACAACGTTCCCTGTTGCAGGTCTCTGATGGCGGTCCGTCCTGTTGGATCGCCGAAGGTCTTGCTGTCGATCCACTTCGCTGGACCGGCGATGTCAATCTAAGCGACTTTAGAGCGGAAATCAATGGTCCGGCATCGAGACTTGTTATCGTGCTGGCGCAAGTCCGCACCAGGGGGCGTGGGTGACTCATAGTAGGAGTTTATTTGGGAAGAGACGAGTTATCACGACCTTCTCCACCCCTCGCTACGAGACCTTGCGGGTTTGGCCAGATCGATCACTGTAGCCTGCTGACCTATCCCCGCTCGACCACCACCGTCGTCCGTCGAGCCACGCCGGACCGGTGGGAGGGGAAGGACTTACCTCGGCGTCGGGGGATGGACAGCATCCGGTGGTGCTGCCTGGGTCGGTCTCCACCGCCCCCCGGTTTTTGGCCCCAAAGGCGACGACCATGCCTCAGGGACATCGGATACCACATCACAATATGATGTTACTGAATCCATCCACCTCGTCCCTGGTTTCGGCCGCAAACTGATCCGCTTGACTGCACGCTCAAGTCGCTCCCTGCACCGCACCCCCATAACCGTATCATTAAGCCAATTTTCTTGATTGAGCGATCAATGCCCAGATGGCGCCCTTTCCACACGCAACGCAGGAGGAGAGGCCGAAGTACTGGACCACCTTGACGCCCTTCGGCGTCCGCTGGCGGTGTTCCAGGCTGACGACCCGGCGACGGATGATCCGCTCGACGACGTGGATCTTGTACTCGGCCGTGCATTGCCGCCGTAGCATGCCGCCGGTCACCCCCGGCGTGGCTCTGATGAACGCCGGGATCGAGGCGAACCGCTGGCCAGTCCAGTCCTTGCCGTGGATCAGGTCGTCGCCGAGCTTCCCCGCCGAGGTGGTGAGGCTCGGTGGACCATCTAGCGAGCGGAGCCACTGGAGATGGCGGTGGACCGGCTCGGCCTCCTCCTGGGCGGCGGCGAAGACGGCGTGGTCGAGCGCATCGTCCATCTCGCCGCTCAGGAACTTCAGGTGGAGGGCGGTGGACTGGCCCCCTGCGCCCAGATCCATAGAGGAACGAGCATTTGTTGACATCATGCCCTATGGAGGGCTCGGGTGGGGAAAGGCCGTTGACACCTCGATCCTTCCCCCGGTCGTCGATCGTGGCCAAGGAGCCCCGCAGGGGGCCGACTCGACCGGCGGAGACCGGGGCCGGGAACGGCCGAGGGAGGCGGCCGACCGCCAAGGCCCCGCCGTCGGGCGTCCTGAAAACCAGCCGCTCAACCCGGCGGCTCGTCGATCTGCCGCAGGCCCACGCCGCCGCCGAGATCGAACTGAACCCCTCCGCCGCCGATCACGGCGTGCGGCTCGCACGGCGTCTCCGGCGTGGCCTCCACCCGCCCCAGGCGCCGGCCCGCCTCGTCGAATTGGATCGACGCCCGCCGGGAGAGCACCAGCCAGACCCGCATCCGGCGCTCACGGACCAGACGGGCGGCGAACGCTTCGGCCTCCTCGGGGTCGAGAGCCTCGTCCGGGAGTTCGACCCGCTGGTGGACGGCGGCCAGGAGCCGGACGACGACGTGGGGGCGGATCGGCTCGTCGGCCCAGGCCAGCCAATCCCGATAATCCTCGGCGACGGCCCGCTCGATCTCCTCGGGGTCGATCTCCAGCGCCTCGGCCAGATTGCCGAGCAGGTCCGGGCGGGCCTTGCCCCCGGCCTCGAAGGACCGGATGCGGTTGGCGCCCTTGACGACGTTCCGGTAGCCGAAGTCGGGCGAGTTGGCCCGGCCTCAGCCCCCATTCCCTTCCTCGTCTGCGAAAGAGGTCGCTCAGATGGCTCATGAGTAGTCCTTGTCGTAAAATCTCCCGCACGCTCGGCATTGGTTGCCGAACCGTCGCCCAAGCGGGAACCCGTCCAGCGGGCAGACATCCAGGTCGGGCGGGACGGTGATCGACATGCGGACCTTGGGTGGGTCGGGGTTGATCGGCCAGGGCAGTATGTCCCAAAAGGGATCGCCGCCGGCCCGTCGCCACTCCCAGTATTCCCTTCGGCCCCCGAAAATCATGTCCGTGACGGCACGCATGAGCGGCCACCCCAGGCCGACGCTGATCGAGAACCCGCCGATGTTGCAGGCGATCCACCACACCAACATCCAGGCCGCCTTGCCCGGCGTGCCGTGGGGGCTTAGGACCGGATGGAAGACCCAGAGCACGAACAGGTAGGAAGGCGTGACGAGGAATAGCGAGAATCGCCACGCCAGCACGAGGATCGACGACTTTCCGCTCTGTTCTCGGCTCATGCGATGCCTCCCGCCGCCGGGCGGCGTGCGAGCCGATGCCGAAGAGGGGCGGCCGGGCTCGGCCCGAAGGGGTGGTGCTCGGGCTCGGCCCCTCGCACCGTCGCCTCGGTGATTGTGTAGGTCACGGGCTTCGGGTCGAATAGGACCGGCTCCAGCACACGCTCGACGACGGCCCGCAAGCCCCTGACTCCGATGCCACGCTCGTATGCCATTTTTGCAATCTCCCGGATCGCCCCGTCGGTGAACTCCAGGTCGGCGTGGCGGTACTTCAGCAGCTTGCGGTACTGGGCCAGCAGGGAGTTCTTCGGCTCCCGGAGAATCCGCACCAGATCCTCCACGCCGAGATCATCCAGCGTGGCGATGATCGGCAGGCGGCCGATCAGCTCGGGGATCAGCCCGAACTCCTCCACGTCCTCGGGCAGGACGTGGTGGAGCGGATTCGCCGAGTCCTCCTGGCATGCCGAGGACGGCTGATCAAACCCGAACGTCGCCCCACGGCCCAGGCGACGGGCCACGATCTCCTCCAGGCCGACGAACGCCCCGCCGCAGATGAAGAGCACCTGGCTGGTATCGAAGGGGATGCAAGTCTCCCCGACCGTTTTGTAGCCGCCGCTCGGCGGAACGCTGGCGACGGTCCCCTCGATCATCTTCAAGAGGGCGTGCTGCACGCCCCGCCTCAAATCCTTCGTGCCGTGAACACGGCCCCCGCCGAGCTTGTCCACCTCGTCGAGGTAGATGATGCCCTGCTGGGCGTCCGCCAAGTTCCCCCCGGCGGCCATGAATAGCTTGTGGAGGACCGTCTCCACGTCCTCGCCCACGTAGCCCGCCTCGGTCAGCGTGGTGGCGTCGGCGACGGCGAAGGGCGCCCCCAGGCACTCGGCCAGGGCCTTCGCCAGGTGCGTCTTCCCGGAGCCCGACGGGCCGATCAGCAGGACGTTCGATTTCTCAATGGCCACGTGCCGCAGGGCGGCGGCCGTGATGATCGGGTCGGCGGAGGCCCGGTCGGCGGCGTCCAGCAGCCGGACAAAGTGATTGCTGACGGCGACGGCCAAGGTCCGCTTGGCCCGCTCCTGGCCGACCACGGAACGGTCGAGTTCGGCGACGATCTCCCTCGGCGTCGGGAAGGGGCTCTGTTGGATTTCGGCGGGGTTCGGTATGGCGGACATGGCGTGGACACCGGGTGGACTGCGATCATCGCCTCCCCCATCGGGAGGCGTCCGGCGCACCCGGTGGTGTCAATTCACTGCTCCGTGGAGATGTCCTGCGGCGTGTTCCCGTCCCGCTCGACCTCCGCCGCCAATCCGAGCCGTTGTGGACGCTCTCTCAGAACGGGCGCGGAAACCTTGATAACATGGACACGGGCTGGGAATCCGGGTCGAGTATAGTCAATGCGATTCACCAACCCGGGAGGCCTATGGATGGACGTCACGCCTCGCAAATCGTATCCCAGCGACCTCAGCGACGCTCAGTGGGCCATCGTCGAGCCGCTGCTGCCGGCCAAGATCCCGGCGGGGCGT
>Ga0180220_1001132_pt1 | contig 21528 bp, 23 predicted proteins | sample eDN5th37CBELigBY_FD_151335 | JGI IMG/M metagenome (GOLD analysis project Ga0180220, IMG submission 151335) | Enriched backyard soil microbial communities from Emeryville, California, USA - eDNA 5th pass 37_C BE-Lig BY (version 2) (version 2) | ecosystem: Environmental > Terrestrial > Soil >...
ATCGGTTTCGCCGATGAAACGTACTTCGCCCGCGGCTTCCGACAGTCGGTCCGCGCGCATCCGTACCTGGCCTGCCGATTCCTCGCCAGACGCATACAGAACCGGTCGACCGGCGGCCTGGAGGCGCGCGGCGAGCTGCAGCAGCAGCGTGCTCTTGCCGATGCCGGGCTCACCACCGAGAAGGACGACCGATCCGGGCACGATCCCACCGCCGAGCACGAAATCCAGCTCGTCGATGCCGGATGCCCAGCGCGCGCTGTCACCCGGCGGTACTTCGGCGAGCGGCGTCGCGACCGGTCGTGGGAGCTGAGTGCGTAGGCCCGACCGGGCGCCCGGCCGCGATCGTGGTGACCGGGTGACCGGCGCCTCGACCAGCGTGTTCCACTCCCCGCACGCAGGGCACTGCCCCTGCCAGCGGGGCGTTTCATTCCCGCACTGGTTGCAGAAAAACGTGGTGCGGACGCGTGTCACGCCGGCCGCCCCGCGGCAAAATCCGAATCGTGCCGTGTCATCGACTCGAACCGCGTGCACTCCTTGCGGAAGTACAGGTCCACGATCCCTGTTGGACCGTTGCGCTGCTTGCCGATGATCAGCTCAGCCTTGCCGACGAGATCCCGCTCCTGAGCCTCGGCCGGAGTGACGTAGTACTCGGGTCGGTAGAGGAACATGACGAGGTCGGCGTCCTGCTCGAGCGCGCCCGACTCGCGGAGATCCGAGAGCTGCGGCCGGTGATCCGCCCGCTGTTCCGGGGCCCGGGACAGCTGGGAGAGCGCGATGATTGCCACGTCCAGTTCCTTGGCCAATGCCTTCAGCCCCCGGCTGATGGACGAGACTTCCTGCTGGCGGTTCTCCGCCTGCGTCGACGCGCTCATGAGCTGGATGTAGTCGACGACGATCAAGCCGAGCTCCGGGTGATCGGCCTTGAGCCGCCGCGCCTTGGCGCGCATCTCCATGACGCTGAGCGCACCGGAATCGTCGATCCAGATCGGCGCCGTATTGAGATGCCCGGCCGCCTGCGCCAGGCGAACGTAGTCGTCGTCGGTGAGGCGGCCCCGGAGCAGACGGCCCAGGTCGACGAGCGCCTCCGCGCACAGCATGCGCTGCACGAGCTGCTCCTTCGACATTTCCAGCGAGAAGACTGCGACCGGCGCCTTGCGGTAGATGGCCGCGTGGAGCGCCGTGTTGATCACGAACGCGGTCTTCCCCATGCTCGGCCGCGCGGCGAGGATGATCAGGTCGCCGCGCTGGTAGCCGCCCGTCTTCTCGTCGAGATCCGGGAACCCGGTACCGATCCCCGTGAGCCCACCTTTCGCCGCCTGGATCTGCTCGATTCGCTCGAAGGTCGGGTACAGGATCTTCTTGATCCAGACGAAACCGCCCCGGTCGTGCGCTTGCGCGATCTGGAATACCCGTTGCTCGGCGGTGTCGAGGATCTCCTCGATCGTCCGTCCGCCCATGTCATAGGCATCGCGGACGATGTGGGAAGCTGCGTCGATGAGGCGCCGCAGCAGAGCCCGCTCACGCACGATGCGCGCGTGATACTCGATGTTGGCTGCTGTAGGCACGGCGTCGAGCAGCTCGCTGAGGTAGGCGAGCCCGCCCACGTCGTCCAGCTCCTGCGACTGCTTGAGCTCCTCGCCCAACGTGATGGGGTCGATCACCTGGCCGCGCTGGAAGAGCCGGGCCATCGCGCGGAAGATGCGGCGGTTCGCCTCGCGATAGAACATCGTATCGTCGAGGATCTCCAGCGCGCGCGTCACGGCATCGCCGTCGATCAGCATGCCGCCGAGCACGCCGATCTCCGCCTCCGGGGCGTACGGCACGGCTCGATCCGGAGCCGGGATGGTTGCCACTTCAGCGGGGAGCGTCGTACTCATGACGATGATGGTTTCAGTGGGCGGCGGCGGTATTCCCGCCGTCGAGCACTCTGCGCATGAGCTGGAAATCCTGCCACGCGGCGCGCGTGTAGCGCGGGCTCCGAAGCAGGAAGGCGGGGTGGAACGTCGTGATCACCGGGATACCGCCGTAGTCGTGGATCTGGCCCCGGAGCTTGCCGATACTCGTGTCCGTAGCGAGCAGCGTCTGCGCAGCGAACTTGCCGACCGCGAGGAGCACCCGCGGCGCGACCAGCTCGATCTGCCGCCGCAGATACGACGAGCACGCGTCGATCTCGTCCCGTTGCGGGTTCCGATTGCTGGGCGGTCGGCATTTCAGGACGTTGCAGACGTAAACCGATTCGCGCGGAAAGCCGGCGCTCAGGAGCAGCTTGTCGAGCAGCCGGCCGGCCGGACCGACGAACGGGAAGCCCGTACGGTCCTCTTCCTGCCCCGGCGCCTCGCCGACGACGACCACCTCGGCCGTTTCCGATCCCCTGGAAAAAACCACTGTGCTCCGGGTTTCGTGAAGACGGCATTTCGTACAGCCCATTGCCTCGCCGCGCAACACGTTCAATTCGCGCAAGCGGTCCGGCGCATTGTCGGCGACTGCCGCGGAGGGTCTCTGGATGCTCCGCGTACCGGCGGCGAGTCCGAGCACGTCATCGCGCGTCAGCGTTTCCAGGAAGAGGGTGGACTCTCCCATCTCCCGGCGCTGCACGAGGTATCGTGCGAAAGTGGTCCGTGCCTCGTCCATCATTCGGTGGGCAGCCAGCTGGCCGCCCGGTCGAGGATCACCTCGGCGACCTCTTCTTTCAGCATCAGCGGCAGAGTATCTTCCCCGCCCTCACGGTCGATCAACACGACGCGATTCGTCGGCACCTCGAAACCGGCATCCGGCGACGTGGCCTCGTTCAGCACGATCATGTCGAGCGCCTTTGCCCGCAGTTTTTCGCGCGCGTTTTCGCGGGCGTCATCGGTTTCGAGCGCGAAACCCACGGCGACCATGCCCCGCCGCCGGTGAGCAATGCTCGACGCGAGAACGTCGGGCGCGGGCTCCAGCGGAATCGACGTGGGTCGTTCAGACTTCTTGATCTTCCGGCCGGCGGCGCCGGCGGGCCGGAAATCCGCGACAGCGGCACTCATGAACAGCGCGTCCGTGGTCGCCACTGCGGACACCACCGCCGACTCCATCTCCGCGGCCGTCTCCACCCTTTCGATCCGCGGTCCATGCGGTGGAGCGAGCTGCGTCGGGCCGGCAACGAGGAGCACGTCGGCGCCCCGACGCCATGCGGCGGCGGCCAGCGCGAAACCCATGCGGCCTGATGATCTGTTGGACAGGAAGCGAACCGGATCGACGGCTTCGCGCGTCGGACCAGCGGTCACCACGACCCGCCGCCCGGTGTACGGCGTACGCCCTTCGAGCGCGCGACCAACGTGCTGCACGATGACGTCGATCGCCTCCATCCTGCCCGGCCCTTCACCCTCGCCGAACGCCAGCGGCCCCACGGCCGGCCCCACGATCTCATAGCCGTAATCGGCAAGGCGGCGGAGGTTGGCTGCCGTTGCGGGATGAGTAAACATCGCGTCGTTCATGGCCGGACACAGAATGACCGGCGCGCGTGTCGCCAGCAGCACGGCGGTCAACGTGTCGCCGGCCTGGCCATTCGCGGCGCGCGCAAGGAAATCTGCCGTGGCCGGCGCAATGCACACCACGTCCGCCTCGCGGCCGAGCCGAACGTGGTCGAGCGCGTGGCCGGGCGCAAGGATGTCGCCCGCCACCGGTCGCCCCGTCAGCGCCTCGAATGTGATGGGACCGACGAAGCTCCGGGCCGAATGCGTGAGAACGACGTCGACGATCGCGCCGAGCTCGGTGAGATCACGAGCGAGCTGGACGCTCTTGTAGGCCGCGATGCCACCGCCGACACCAAGGATGATGCGGCGGCCGGCCCACGGGCGCCGGCGTGAACGGGCAGCCGCGTCGACGCCACCGCCCGTGGCCATGGGGCGTCAGCCGCCCTTCCGGCGGCGCTTGATGAGACGGAACTCGATGTCGCCCGCGGCTTCGGCCTCGAGCGCCCGCGTGGTCAGCTTCTTCTCGATACCGACGGGCGCGGCCTCCTTCGGCAGCGCATTCAGCTCACGGGCGTACTTGGCAGCGACGAGGACACCGAGGTACTTGCTGCCGGCGTGCTTCGCGACTTCCATTGGCGTGAATACCCTCATTCAAGAACCTCCTTCGAGCAACGTCCGGAGTCCGGCGTCCAGCTCCCGTACCATCTCGTCGATCCGCGGCAGGCGACTGATCCGCCGGCTCTCGGAAATGACAATGGCCTCGAGCGCGCGCACCGCGTCTTCGAACACGTCGTTGACGACAAGATAATCGAATTCGTGCACGGCGGGGAGTTCGACGCGCGCGGTACGCATCCGGCGCCGTCGCTCTTCCGCGTTTTCGCTCCCCCGCCCGGAGAGCCGTCGGCCCAGCTCCTCGATGCTCGGCGGGAGGATGAAGACCAGAACCGCGTCGCGAAATACAGACCTGACCTGCCGCGCGCCCTGTACGTCGATGTCCAGCACCGCGACCTTCCCATTCGCGAGCGCCGCCGCGATCCCACTCCGCGGCGTGCCGTAGTGCCGGCCGTGGACCTCCGCCCACTCGACCAGCTCGCCAGCGTTGCGCATGCGCAGGAACTCGGCCTCATCGACGAAGAGGTAGTCGGTCCCGTGGCGCTCGTGCGGCCGAGGCGGGCGAGTCGTCGCCGACACCGAGAAGGCGAGGTCGTCCCGCCGCTCGACGAGCGCACGTGCCAGTGACGTCTTCCCGGCTCCGCTCGGCGCCGAAATCACCAGTACGAACGGCCGCGTCGCCTGGCTCATTCCACGTTCTCGATCTGCTCGCGCAAGCGTTCGATCTCGTTCTTGATCGCTACCACCCTGTGGTCGATGGCCGAGTCGTTGGACTTGGATCCGATGGTGTTGGCCTCCCTGTGCATCTCCTGCACCAGGAAGCCGAGCCGTTTCCCAACCGGTTCGCCCGAATCCGACAACATGGCGCGGAACGCCTCGATGTGCGAGCGCAGTCTGACCACCTCCTCGCTGATGTCCCAGCGATCGGCCATGTGCGCGACCTCCCGCGCGATGCGCTCCTCGTCAATCGCGACGTCATCGAGCAGCGCGGCGATCGACTTCCGCATCCTGTCCCGCTCCCGGACCAGCCGGGCCGGCGCGAGCTCGACGATCTCGGCGAGCGAAGCTTCTATCGCCGCGAGTCGCTCTTCCAGGTCGTTGCGGAGCGACGCGCCCTCGCGCTCGCGCATGGCCACGGTCGCGAGCGCGGCATCGGTCACGACTTCGCGGAGCAGCTCCGGATCCACCGGGATCGATTCCTCGTCGACGCGCTCGAAGATGTCACCGAACCGGCTGAGGAGCGCAATGTCGACGTCGCCCCCGACGCCCAGAGCTTCACGCAGTTGGATGAGCGCCTCGAGGTACTGCCGTGCCCGCTCCTCGTTCGGTCGGAGGCGAGGCGCGCCGCTCCCGTTCTCCTGCAACTGCAGGCGTATCGTGATGCTGACGTGCCCGCGCGGGATTTGCTCGCGGACCCAGTCGCGCACCTGTGGCTCGAACCGCTCGAGGGCCGACGGGAGCTTGAGGTTGGCGCTGAAGTAGCGGTGGTTGACGGATCTGATTTCCACGCGCAGCCGGCCGGAGGGCGTGTCCCGTTCGGCCTCGCCGTATCCGGTCATGCTGCGAATCACGTCATTGCCTCCACACACCGCCTCGCGGTCCGCCGCCGCTATGCGATCAATCCCAGAAATTCCACTTGACGCCGTAAAATACGCGCTGCCCGGGCAGCACGCGACCCGGCAGATCGGCGTTCCCCGCGATGTTCAGCATGTTGTCCCACCGCATGAACGCGCGGACATCCATGATGCGGATCTGGAGATACCCGTCGAGCTGGCGGGTGGAGGGAACGACCGCGAGGGTGCCGTCAGGCCCGGGCACGATCATCTCGCCGCGCTCCACGTGGTCGATTCGGGCCGTGAACTCCAGGTTCCCGCTCGGGAGCGGCAGGTGATGGTAAACCAGCGACGCCCGGAACGATTCAGCCGGCAGGTACAGCCACCCGGAGACGTCATCCCAACGGGTCCAGACGGCTTCAACGTGCAGCGGTTTCAGGAGCAGTGGCAGCCTGGCCGTGAGCTCCCACCCGCGGGCGGGCCGCGCGACAACCGATGCCGGAACGCGGTCGAACTCGAGACCGAAGGTGGCCGCCGAGTCGCCCCGGATCCCGATCATGGACGCGCCGAGCTGTATTCCCCACTGCGAAAACTCGCCACCGACCCGCCATGCCGTACGATCCGTGAACCGGACACCCTGCCGGTCCCAGACGACGGTCGTGTCCTCATCCAGCTCGTCGATGGCCTCGATCAGCGTGTCAACCGGCAGGAACACATCGCGTGAGGGGGAAACGCCCCGCTTCCCGGTGACCCACTCGGCTACGCCGCGGAAGCCGAGGACCGGGCGCGTGTGCACGCGCGCGCCGTACGACGTCGCCGAACCCGCATCGCGCCAGCTCTCGTTTCTCACCTCGCCAGAGGCGAAGAGCAAGCCCGCGAGATCGAATCCGGCAGAGGCTTCGGCATCCAGGGATGGCAGCCATTCGTGGTTGCGGAAGCGGAGTCCGCCGCCGATCCGGACGGGGCCGGGCTCAACGCTGGCACGGACGCCGGCCTGCCAGCTCGACTGCTTCGGATCCGAAGGGTCCGGCACGTCGTCGCCCTCGCCGGGCCCACCCGGTTGCGCGCCCAGCGCATACCCGTCTTTCACGATCGACTGGCCGATGTACGCCTCGGCCGTGAGCACGGGCAGCGGCTGCGCGCGCGCCCGGAGCGCCCAATCGAGCCGGCTCCCGTCGCCCGGCGCCGGCGTACCGGAGCCCCGCTCCCCCGACGTGCGCCGCACCTCGATCTGCACGTTCCGCGCAAGCGGGCCGACGCCCCACTTGACCCATGCGGCAACGGAGCTCGTCGGCGCGGGGTTGAAGTTGCCATCGGTCTCGAGCCGTTCGATCCCGAAGCTGAACGGCCCGCCCAGGAACCGAGGGGTCAGGAAGAGACCGCGGAACATGTTCGTGTCGTAGTGGCCGGTACCCGCTTCCACGATCGAATACGCGCGGGCATCAGACGGGGCGAGCGTATACAGCTCTATGCGGAGGCGATCGAGCCTGCGTTCGACCCGCACCCGCTCGAGCTGCACCAGCTCTACGGCCGACAGATCGAGTGTCGCGCTGCCGATCGGATCGAGGACGAAACCGTCCCACACGACTTCGACTCGACCACCCGCCAGTCCGAACGCCGATGCGCCTTCGGGTTGGCCCAGGATCGCCGATCGGACGGGTGTGATCCCCGGGACGCGCGACAGCAGCTCCGTCAGAGTGAGAACGCCGCTGCCCAGCAGCTCGTCACGCGACCAGCTCCAGACTCCATCGATCCAGCCGGCCTCACCCGTTTCCGGGAACTGAATGAACCGGGGCGGAGGCTCGCGGACTACCGTGGTGTCCCCGCTGGTAACGGTTGAATCAGTTATGATCGAATCCTGTGCGGTGGTGGAGTCGGGCGCGGGTACGACGGCGGTCGTGTCGGCGGGCGTTGGTGGCGCCTCGACGTCGGTGGGCACCTGCTCCTGCGCCACGAGCGGCCCGGCCGCGGCGAGCGCCGCGACCAGGGCCCAACCTGCGGCGAGGGATCGGATTTTCAAGAGGGACCTGCTACTTCCAGACTCAAGTACGCGCCCTGCTGTGCACCCACTCGATCATCAGCCTCGCCGGAACACCGGAGGCGCCTTTGCGGAGATAGTTCGGGATCGATTCCGTCCGCCACGCGGTGCCCGCGATGTCCAGGTGCGCCCACGGCGTGTCGTCGACGAATTCCCGGAGGAACGCCGCGGCCGTGATCGTGCCGCCGGCCCGTCCGCCGGTGTTCTTGACGTCGGCAACGTCGCTCCGGATCTGCTCCGTGTATTCATCCCAGAGCGGCAGTTGCCAGCAGCGCTCCCCGACCCGGTCACCCGCAGCCTTCAGCTCGCTCACGAGCGAATCATCGGTACCCAGGAGGCCGATCGCGTGGTTGCCGAGCCCGATGACGACCGCGCCTGTCAGTGTCGCGGCATCCACGATCGCCGCGGGCTTGAAGCGCAACGCGTAGGAGAGCGCGTCGGCCAGGATGAGACGACCTTCCGCGTCGGTGTTGATGACCTCGATCGACTTGCCGCGGTGGCTGCTGATCACGTCACCGGGCTTGAGCGCGGTCCCCGAGGGCAGGTTCTCGGTACACGGGGTGATGCCCACGACATTGACGGGCAGGCCGAGCGCTGCGATCGCGTCCATCGCCGCCAAGACCGCTGCGGCCCCCGACATGTCGTACTTCATCTCCTCCATTCGATCCGCGGGCTTGATCGAGATGCCACCGGAATCGAAAGTCACGCCCTTCCCGACCAGCGCGAGCGGAGGCTGGTCCGCATCGCCACCCCGATATTCGAGGACGATGAAACGCGGCGGCTCCTGCGTCCCCCGGGCGACCGCGAGGAGGGCGTGCAGCCCCTCGGTTTCCATCTGATCGCGGTCGAAAACGGTAATCTGCAGCCCGCGGCGTTCGGCGATTTCGGCCGCGACCCCGGCGAGGTAGCCGGGCGTCGCGTGATTGCCGGGCAACGTGGCGAGGCGACGCGCCAGATTCGTGGCGTCGGCGTAGACAACGCCTTCACGGGCGCCTGCATCGAGATCGTCGACCGCCATTGAGCCGTCGCCGACGAGCGTCACTGACGTCACGCGCACCGGCCGCTCGTCATCGCTGGCGAAGGAGCGGAAGGAATCGAAGCCCCACGCGGCAATGCCTGCAGCCTCCGCTGCGACTCTGGCCGCGCCGCGTGCATCGGTACCCGGCGCCCGCGACGTCGGCTCGAGCGCGACCGCGAGTCGAGCGACACGCAGCCGCTCGGCCTCGCGCACCGCGGATCCCACGGCGCGCCGCAGCCCCTCAGCGGTGAAGTCGGCGCGCTCACCGCAGCCGACGAGCACGATGCGCTCGGCCGCGACGGCGCCGGTCGGTGAAGGATACAGTGTCGTGAGGTCGCCCTTCCGTCCCCGGAAATCGCCCCGGTCGAGCACGCGCCGAATCGCGCCATCGAGGCGCGCGTCCAGCGATTCGAGTGCCGGCGCGAGCCCGTCAGCCTGCACGAATACGGGCACGGCGAGGAGCGGTGTCTCGACCTCCTCGAGGGGGCGGGAGCTGGTCTGGATCTCGAAGTCAGCCATGGTCGGCTAGTACAGGTGCGCCCTTTCCTTGTTCCTGTCGAGCGGCGACGAGCTACAGCGCGACTTGCCGGCCGTCAGGCGGCCCGGGACCGCACGGCCTACGCGCGCTGCGCGATCGCCACGACCTTCTTGCCGAACTCGCCTACGTATTCGGCGCGCGGTCGGATCAGCCGATTGTTCTCGAGCTGCTCCATGATGTGCGCCGTCCACCCGCTTACACGGGCACACGCGAAGATGTTCGTGAAGGTGTCGGTCGGGAAGCCGAGCGTGTAGTAGACGGAGGCGCTGAAGAAGTCGACGTTCGGGTAGATCTTCTTGCCCCGGCGGTCCATCTCCTCCCGCATCGTATCCTGCACGACCTCGGAAATGGCGAGCCACCGCGTGTTGGCAACGCGCTCGGAAAGCTTGGTCGCGAGGCGCTTCAGGATCGGAGCCCTGGGGTCCAGCGTTCGGTAGATGCGGTGCCCGAATCCCATGATGCGCTCACCGCGATCGAGCGCGCCGCGTACCCAGTCCGCTGCGCGTTCCGGCTCGCCGATCGCTTCGAGCATCCGCATGACACCCTCGTTGGCGCCGCCGTGCAGCGGGCCCTTCAGCGTTCCGATCGCGGATGTCACGCCCGAGTAGGTGTCGGACAGCGTTGCCACCGTCACGCGAGCCGAGAACGTTGACGCGTTCATCCCGTGCTCCGCATGGAGCGTGAGCGCCGCGTCCATGATCCGGGAGCTGAGGTCATCCGGCTCAGTGCCGGTCAGCATGTACAGGAAGTTGGCCGCGTGGTCGAGGTCGGAGCGTGGATCGATCGGGTCGCGTCCGGACCTGATGCGATCGAACGCGGCAGTGATCGTGGGCATCCGCGCGGTCAGGCGGATCGCCTTCCTGAGGTTCGACTCCCGGCTCAGATCATCCGCCTCCTCGTCGAAGCCGGCGAGCGCCGAAACCGCCGTGCGCAGCGCCGCCATGGGGTGGGTGGACGCGGGGAGCGCTCGCAGGATGTCGATGACCTGGGAAGGTAGCGCTCTCTCCGCCACCAGCGCACTGCGCAGCTCGTCGAGTGCGGCGCCGTCGGGCAGCTCGCCATGCCAGAGTAGGTGGCAGACCTCTTCGAAACTTGCGTTCTCAGCCAGGTCCTCGATCTCGTAGCCCCGGTAGACGAGCCGGCCCTCTTCGCCGAAAACCTTGCTGATGGTGCTCTGAGCTACAACGACGCCTTCCAACCCGCGATTCGACATATCACGCATCCTCCGCCCGACGGCGGCAGTTGTCGTCCTTTCACGTCGTATGGCCGACGGCCGGCGAGTCTCTCCCGGACGCGCGGGTGGCGCGCACCGGCCCCCGGGTGAGCCGGGCCCGAGTATACTGCCGGGTCCCGAGGCCGGCAAGTGTACGATGGCCACCATATTGAAGACATTGCCGGGTGTCCCCGGCAACGGCTTACCAGCCGCGTGGACCCCTGCCTCCAAGCCCGTTGCCGACGCCCGTTCAGCGACCGGATCGCCAGCTACCGGGAGCCCGCGAGCCTGGTCCGGGAACGATAAAGAACCGCCACATTGGGGCGGTTGCAAACCCGTGTCGCCCGTGTTACGATGCACATGAGTTTGTGTCCAGGACGCGGTGCGAGTGCCGGTTCGAAGGCACCGATCTTGCACCGCTCGAAGAATGCGAAGGCGCTCTCCCGGGGCGCCTTTATTCTTTTACCATACTCATCCCTACCGCAGGAGCACGCAGGCATGGCCACGGCCTTCGTATCCCGATCGCCACGCAGTCTTGCAGCCGTCGACACCGGGGACATCGTCGAGATCCGACGGATACTCTTCGACGTTCTTCGCGGCTTGTGCGCTGACCTGGGGGTGAGGGAGGGCGATGTCGTGAGATGCCGCGCGAACACGGCGTCTCACCTGCTGCTGGAGACAGCGGGCGGTCGGACGGTCACGCTCGAGCGGGACTGGGCGAGGTTCATCCAGATCGACACGCGGTCAGCCGCGCCGCGTCCCCTCACCTCTGGCGAGGAAGCGCTGGCAGGCCTCCGCTAGACGCGAGAACCGGCTGCCGGCGCGCTCCGCGCGCCGGCAGCGCGCCATCGCCACGGTCCACCTCCCAACCCCACCACCCAGCGCACGCTAGCCTCGAGCTGCGATCAGCGACAGAACGTCGGATGCGTCAGGCCGTCCCCACCGGCGCCTGAAGCACCTCGCGAATGGCAGGGAGCACGGACTCGAGCTGCTCGCGGGTGACTACGAGCGGCGGTGCGAACCGAACGACCTGCTCGTGGGTTTCCTTGGCCAGGATCCCGCGCTCCATCAGCGCTTCGCAGAATGGGCGGGCGGTACCGGATTCCGGACGGATCACGATACCGATGAGCAGCCCTTTCCCGCGAACCTCCTGAACGTGTGGTGAATCGATCGCCGCCAGCTCCGCCATGAACCACGAGCCGAGCTCATCGGCACGCTCAGCCAGCCGCTCGTCGACGGTCACGTCCAGCGCCGCCATCGCCGCAGCAGCAGCGAGCGGATTTCCGCCAAAGGTAGAACCGTGGGTGCCCGGGGTGAACACGTCCATGACATCTTCGCCGGCGAGGAGTGCCGACACTGGATAGACGCCGCCGCCCAGCGCCTTCCCGACGATCACGGCGTCCGGGCGGACCCCCTCCCAGTCGCTGGCGAAGAGGCGGCCCGTTCTCCCAAAGCCCGTCTGGATCTCGTCTGCAATGAGGAGGACGCGGTTGGCGCGGCAGAGCTCCGACGCCTGTCTCAGATATCCGTCGGGCGGAACTACGACGCCCGCTTCGCCCTGGATCGGCTCCACGAGGAACGCTACCGTCCGATCCGTGATGGCGCGCTCGAGCGCGCCAATATCACCGTACGGAACCCGCACGAACCCCGGAGTGAAGGGGCCGAAGCCCTCGCGATACAGCTCCTCGGAGGAGAAACCGATGATCGTCGTGGTGCGACCGTGGAAGTTGCCCTCGCAGACGATGATCTCCGCCTGGCCGGCAGGAACGCCCTTCTTTTCGTATCCCCATTTGCGCGCCGCCTTGATGGCGGTTTCCACGCCTTCGGCGCCCGTGTTCATGAGCAGCGCCTTGGCGTACCCCGTGATCTCGCACAGGCGGCGCATGAACGGGCCGATACGATCGTTGTGGAACGCACGCGACGTGAGGGTCAATCGCTCCGCCTGCTCCTTCAGCGCCGCGACGATCCGAGGATGGCAATGCCCCTGGTTCAGCGCGGAATACGCGGAGAGCATGTCGAGATAACGCCGACCCTCGGTATCCCAGACATACACGCCCTCGCCGCGCACCAGCACGACCGGCAGGGGGTGATAGTTGTGCGCGCCCCACCGTTCCGCCTCCTCGATCAATGCCTTCTGTCGCTCCATGCGCTCACCCCTGTTCCTGTCTACGGGCCGCGACGGGTCCTCCCCCGGCGGCACGGGATGATAGGTCCCCTCCGCGGGAGCGGCAACGTACGCGCCGCGCCGTACTGCCTCGTTCGGTGTGATCCGGGATGCCGCGGGCTGAACTCGAACCCGCATCGGACTGCTCCCGCCAGGTGGGCGCTCACGTTCGGTGCCCACGAACGCAGGGCGCCACGTTCGAACGACGTGCACGAACGCGGCTCTGACCTGCCCTGCCATGCGCACCCACCCGTGCCCGCCCGTGACGAGACAATAATGGGACCCGGGATCAACTGCCAAACGTATTGGCTTCGACAGCCGAGGCACCCCGGGCGGGATCGCAGACGTCCTGCCGCATGGGCCGCTGCGGCCTCGAAGTTTGGAGCTGGCAGGTCGACGCGCCCGGAGCCGCAGCGCCGGCGGGTTCCACACCGCAGTCGCGGAATGGCTCACGCACTTGGGATGAGACGCAATCCCGCCAGTTCCTCTAGCACGGATGCGGCCGGTCAGCCGTCGTGGTTGTCCGGGCGGGCTGGGGGGCCGCACTGTCGGAATGTCACGCCCGGCCGCGCTCCATACTTGCCATTCCATCCTCGACAACCACAACCGGAAATGGAAATGTTACGCGCACTTGCATGCCGCCTCGGCATCCGGCGCCGGCGCTACCATGCTGAAGTGGCGCCCATGTTCCGTTGCGTGCTCCGGCTCGGCTAAACGCTGGAGCACGTCGTGGACGTCGGCGCGTTCCGGGGGGCCGGGACGCGGTCCGCGCTCCGCTTCTTTCCCAATGCGTACTACTCACTGATCGAGCCGCAGGAGGGGCTGGTCAAGCACCCCGAGCTCCTCACGAACCCGCGCGTCGCCGTCCACAACGTCGCTGCTGGTCCCAGGGCGGGTACGATGAAGTTCACCGTGCACAGGTGACGGGACAGTTATTCGTTCGCGTTGTCGCCCGCCGACCGCTATGGACTTCGACAGGTGGAAGCTCCGGTGGTCGACCTGGACGAGTTCCTTCCCCGCCAGGGACTTCCCCGGGTCGGCATCCTCAAAATCGACGCAGAAGGATGGGATCTGGAGGTCCTGAAGGGCGCAGAGCGAACCGCAGCCGAAGCAGATGTCGTGCTGCGAGGAGCGATGGTGATGTGCCCACATTTCGAAAACCGGCTCGGGCACGTCATTTCCGAGATGGATCGGCGCGATTTCGTGCCTTTCGACTCCACGGACCTCATCCGCACTGCGCGCCACGAGGCACTGTGGATGGTGGAGATCGCGTTCGTAAAGCGGGACGGCCCCCTGCACTCGGCCGTAGACAGGTACGATTGATCGTTGTCAGCAGATCTGACCACGACCCCGTCGCCGGACCGGAGTCTGGTCACAGCCAACGTTTGCGCCATGCCCGCCCCTGGAGCGCGCCGGCGTCTCGCGCTCCGTCGCCATGAAACTCACCGGCCACAAGACACAGGCGATCTACATGCGTTACGCAATCGCGGACCAGGCGGATCTCGAAGCCGGCGTCGAGAAGCTGGCGAAGCTCCACGCGGCCGGCCCGGAGCCTGCGACGGTTGTCACGCTTCCTCGCTTTACGGGACAATAGCGGGACAATCACGCCGTTTTCTGGCCTCAGATGCGAAAGAGCCGCAACGGCGTAAACCGTTGCGGCTCTTCACAATGCCGGGGGCGGGACTCGAACCCGCAAGGGATTGCTCCCGCTCGATTTTGAGTCGAGTGCGTTTGCCATTTCGCCACCCCGGCGTTCCGGCGAGTGGGCGCGGGCAGTCAAAAAAGATAACGGCCGGCGGCGTGCTATTCCAGACCCCGGGGTGGCCCCAGTACTTCGCGCAGGACTACCGCACGACGAAGGTCATCCATGTCCTTCAGCGCGAGCGGCGCACGTTGGCGAGGCCGCGGCGCTGGAATCGGGTCGGCCGGCGTTGCTAGCCTCGGGTCGCGGCGAGGGGCGACGCGTGCGGGTCGCCAGCGCTCGAACTGTCCAGCGGCCAACGGCTCCGGCTCTGCCGGAACCAGAACGGGACCCGGCTCCGCATCCCGGGCGTCGTCGTACCCCCGCTCGGCGACGGCGATGGCGTCCTCATCGTACGATTCGGTGTGGGAAGGCTCGACGTCTTGTGATTCGTACGTCGCTTCCTCAGGCGCAGGCCGCGAAGCGCTCTGGCGCCGCTCGCCGGTCAGCAGCTCCCACAGATCGTCGGGAATGACAGACGTGGCCTCTTCCGCTTCCTGTGCGGAACCACGCGATGTCGCGTCGGCGGGCACCTCGATCCGCGGCTCCTCGTGCCCGTTTCCGACCTCTGCGGTGCGCTCACGCCGGCGCGGCTCCGTCGGGCCGCCTCGCTGCCCCTTCCGCACCCGCTCCAGGATGGGCGCGACCACGAAGAGGATGAACATCACGACATAGATGAAGTCGTCCAACGATCACTCCCTGGGCCCGTTTTCCGACCCGTCGGCGATCGCCTGGCGCATCTCGGTGTCCGCGGCAACGTTGCGGTACCTCATGTAGTCCATGATCCCGAGATTCCCGGCGCGGAACGCCTCGGCCATGGCGAGCGGCACCTGCGCTTCCGCCTCGACGACTCTCGCCCGCATCTCCTGGACCCGGGCCCGCATCTCCTGTTCGGCAGCCACGGCCATCGCCCGTCGCTCCTCCGCCTTGGCCTGCGCGATCCGCTTGTCGGCCTCTGCCTGATCGGTCTGGAGCTCGGCGCCGATGTTCTTGCCCACGTCGACATCCGCAATGTCGATCGACAGGATCTCGTACGCCGTGCCTGCATCGAGCCCCTTCGCGAGCACCGTTTTCGAGATCTGGTCGGGGTTCTCGAGCACCGCCTTGTGCGATTCGCTGGAGCCGATCGTCGACACGATACCCTCGCCTACGCGCGCCAGAATGGTGTCCTCGCCGGCGCCGCCCACGAGGCGATTGATGTTGGCGCGAACAGTGACGCGGGCCAGCGCGATGAGCTGAATGCCGTCCTTCGCCATTGCCGCAACCCGCGGTGTGTTGATCACCTTCGGATTGACCGAGACCTTAACGGCTTCGAGAACGTCACGCCCTGCGAGGTCGATGGCGGCTGCCTGCTGGAAAGGCAGATCGATGTTGGCCTTGTCGGCGCTGATCAGCGCCTTGACGACGCGGTCAACGTGACCGCCTGCGAGATAGTGGGCCTCGAGCTGCTTGGTCGTGAGGTCCAGGCCGGCCTTGTTCGCAGCGATCAGAGGCCGGATCACAGCCGCGGGGCTGACTTTCCGAAGGCGCATTCCGACCAGGTCTCCGAGACTCACGCGGACGCCGGCGAACACTGCCTCGATCCACAGCCGTACCGGTACTGCCCATGCCAGAATGAGCAGCAGGAACACGACGCCAATCAGCACGACGAATGACAGGAGCTGGAATTCCTCGGGCATCGGATTTCCCTTCGTTGCTGTGTCTGTGGTGTACCGGGCGCGATCAGGTTACGGGACGGACCACGATGCGATACCCTTCCGACCGGACGACGCGAATGGGCGTTCCGGCCGGAATCCAGTTGGCATCGGCAACGACGTCGACGCGCTCGCCATTGAACTCGGCCGCGCCGGCCGGGCGCAGGTCGGTGAGCGCCGTTCCGGTCGCGCCAACCAGGTCGGACCGGGCCGCAATGGACACGTAACCACCTTCCCGGCGAGTCTCCTCGGCCAGGACGATCCCTGACTTCTCCAGACGCCTGCTCCTCGGCAGCCGTCGCACAAGAACCCAGCCAAGGGCGATCACGGCGAGCAACGAAGCGGACAGCGCGCCCGCCGCCTGCCCGAAATCCGCCCGGGTTGCAATGTCACCGATCATGCTCAGGTACATGCTCGAGAGAATGCCCAGGATCCCGGCGATTCCAAATATCCCGAAACCCGGGACGACGAAGATCTCGATTCCGAGGAGCACGGCGCCGATGCCGAGGAGGATCAGTTCTTCCCACCCGGCGAGCCCGACGAGGACGTGGCTGCCGAAGAACAGGCCGATTCCCAGCACACCGGCGATTCCCGGCAGTCCGAAGCCGGGGGACTTGATCTCGAAGATCAGCCCGAGCATCCCGATCGTGAGCAGGAGCGGCGAGACGATCGGGTGTGTCAGGAACCGGACGAGCGATTCGGCCCAGTTCACCTCAGTAGTCCGGACGTCTGCGCCGACCATGCCGATGTGGCGCATCACGTCATCCCAGTCGACCACGCGGGTCGCGTAGCCGACCTGTTCCGCCTCGTCGGTGGTCAGGGTCAGGAGCTTGCCAGCCTCGATGACGCCGGGGATCTCGACATCCTCGTCGACCATGGCCTCGGCGACCGCCGGGTCCAACCCGTGCGATTCGGCGAGCGCGCGCATCTCGCTACGCATGGCGCTCACGATCTTTTCCGAGGTGTATTCCCCGTCGGCGGTCACCGGCGTGGCTGCACCCATCACCGCACCCTCGCGCATGAAGATGCGATCGGTGGCGAGGGCGATCATCGCGCCCGCCGAGATGGCGCGCCGGTTGATGTACGCGTACGTGGGAACGGGGCTGTCGCCGAGGGCATTGGCGATCCGCTGCGCCGCATCGACCCGGCCGCCGAGCGTCTCGATTTCGAGGACGATCGCATCGGCGCCCGCCTCAGCCGCCTCCCTCAGACTCCGCTCGATGAAAGGCGCCAGACCGAGCTCGATAACACCCGTCACGGGAACACGATACACGGTCCTGCCGCCCACCTCGCCTCCACCCGCCTGCGCCAGCGCCGACCCGGGCGCGAACACGGTGATGAGTGCGAGCAACGATACGGTCAGGCGTGCGGCGGACCGTATAACGGCCCGGCGAAGGATCTGGTGCCAGGATTCGCGCATTTTCATCGTTCGCTGATACCCCGGCTCACGGAAAAGTTACCGGGAGCGGTAACCGTCACGCCGCGTCACGGTGATCCGGATCGCCCTAACAGATGGCGGAGCAGGTGGGGTCGAGCAACTGTCGGGCATAAAATGCCCGCCGGATCGCCAGGGTGTAGTCCCGCCGGGCGAGTGCCTCTCGCGCGCCGCGAAGGAGGCGCTCGGCACGGGCCAGGTCGATCGGATCCATAGCGTTCACGCGCGACGAGCTCGCGTCTGCCCTCTCAGCGTGGAGTGCCTCGGCGGCAGCGGTGAGCCGGAGCGCGATGAGGCGCGGCGTCGTTTCGAGGAGGACATCGGCAGCCCGCAGCGCCGTCGTCAGCGCTGCGACTTCGTCGATCTCACTCGCGCCCAACATCTCGGCCAACCGATCCGTGAGCCGCCTGCCCTCGACCATGCGGTCGTTCAGCGCGCCGATCCCCGCCTCCGCCACGACGTCCGCGGCCAGACCCAGCCAGCGGCTGAGCGCCTCGTGCGCGGCCTCGAGATCGGCGTGCGACACGCGCTCCGCGAGGATCGGGATGGCGACGTCGTACACTGTGGCGCGCAGCTCGAGTTGCGGAGACGCCGCGCGCGTCATGAGACTCTCCTCCCAGAGCGAAGATGCGATCGAGAGGATCCTCCGGGTGTCCGGCTCCATCTGCGAGCCGCTCGACTCGATGCGGGAGATGAACCACGGCAGCGCCGGCAGTTCTTCGGCGATCTGCAGCGCGGCCTCGGACTCCGCGGCCACGACCAGCGCGGTAGGCACGTCCGCGTCGCACGCGGCGATGGCGAAGGCGAGCACCGCCGCGAGCAGCGAACCGCAGCGCGCCGGGGCGACACGGCGCGCACGGCCGCCACGAGTGGCAACCGCCGCAGAGATCTTCGGATGAGGCGTCATCGGCAGCATCGTCCGGCGAGCGACGCCGGTCGTTTCACAGGCTGGCCGCAACGCAGCCTCGCCGTGGTTCGGTACGGGTGAGGTGTCTGAAGGTAGTGCGTGACATGAGCATGGGCAAGCTGAGAATCAGGCTCCGGGCGCACTTGACCGCCGGTGAACACGCGGCTTAGCTTCGCGTTCCACTGCTCGATGGCAGCGCTGCCCCGGGGAAGGGGCAGCTCTCGACGCGAATCTACCCATTCGTCGCCGGCGATGTTCGGTGTACCGGACCACGCCCGCGGGGACTGGCGCAGGGTACGGAATGGATGCACGCCCGAACGTGGAGACCGACCGTGACGGTTCTATCGGCTGGATACGGCTGAACCGGCCGGAGCGACTGAACGCATTCGACACCGGCATGCGCGAAGCGCTCGATGCCGCACTGGAGGAAATGGAAGCGGAGCCGGGCGTACAGTGCATCATCATAACGGGAGTCGGCCGGGCGTTCTCCACAGGCGGGGACGTCTCGGTCATGGCGGGGCTGCTCGAGCGCGGCGATGCAGACGAGTTCGAGCGCCTGGTAAGGGTAGGCAACCGGATCGTCCACCGGATTCATACCATGGACAAGCCGGTGATCGCCGCGATCAACGGCGCGGCGGTGGGTGCCGGCGCATCCCTCGCCCTCGCCTGTGACCTGCGCATCGCGAGCGAAACGGCCACGATCGGGTTCACTTTCATGCGCGTCGGTTTGCACCCGGACTGGGGGGCCACGTATTTCCTGCCGCGACTGGTGGGTCCCGCGATCGCGACGGAGCTCCTCCTCACGGGGGGGATGACGAGCGCGGAGCGCGCGGAGCGGATGGGGCTGGTGCACAGGGTCGTTCCGCCCGGTGAGCTGCTTGCGGCGGCCAAGGCTCTGGCCGGTCAGGTGGTCGCGCAACCCCGCGCGCTGGTGCAGTCAGCCAAGCGCGTCCTGCGCGAGTCCCTGCAATCGTCGCTGGACGCTGTGCTCGCCAAGGAGCTGGAGGCGCAGGTCGCAGCATTCCGGTCACCGGACTTCCGCGAAGGAATCGCTGCCTTCCTCGAAAAGCGGGCACCGGTGTTCAGAGGCGGGTGAGCCGATGACCACAATCGCCCGGCAAGACATCCAGGCCCGAACAGGGGGATCACGGCATGCCGAAGAATCCGTTCGGTGACGATTTCACGCCCGGCCGGCGACCGGTGAACCCCTTCGGCGACGAGGTCGAAGCGCCCGGCGGTGACCCCGTGATCCGCATCGAGCACGCGTCCCGGCGTATCCGCGCGCTGCGCAGCCAGCTCGGGGCCGAAGGGCTCAGCCCATCCGCAACCCGCGAGCTCCTCGACGAGATCGCGGTCGCGCTGGAGTCCATCGCGCGGGCGTTCCGGCAGGCGGGTGAATAGGAGGGGTGGCGACGATGGGTATCAGCGTAGCGTTTCAGGGCGAGCTGGGCGCGTTCAGCGAGGAGGCCGTCCGGCGCTTTTTCGGCGCCGCGGCCGACCCGGTGCCACGGCGCGAGTTCCGGGAGGTCGGGCGGGCCGTGGTCCAGGGCGAAGTCGACTATGGTCTCCTCCCCATCGAGAACACGCTGGCCGGCAGCGTGGTCGGGAGCTACGACGTACTCGCGACGGAACCGCTCGAGGTCATCGGCGAGGTCATCGTCCCGATCCACCACTGCCTTCTCGGGCTCCCCGGCGCGAAGCTCTCCGAAATCCGGAGAGTCCTGTCACACCCGGTCGCCCTGGCGCAGTGCACGCGATTCCTGATGGCGCATCCCGAAATGGACGCCGTGGCCGTGTACGACACGGCTGGCGCCGCACGCGACGTGGCCGAGCGCGGTGACCCACGTGAAGCGGCGATCGCCGGGCGCGGCGCCGCCGATCGGTACGGGCTCGAGATCCTGGTGGAGAACATCGAAGACCGCGATGACAATCAGACCCGGTTTCTCGTGGTTTCCACCGGCGGCCGTCGATTGCCGCCCGGGCTCGAACGGCCGGACTCGCCGCGAAAGACTGCGCTCCTGGTCGAAACGGACAATCAGCCGGGCGCGCTCGTCCAGGTACTCCTCCCGTTCGCCAACCGCGGGGTCAACCTTGCAAAGCTGGAATCGAGGCCGGGTGCCGAACCGTGGACGTACCGGTTCTTCGTGGAGATCGAGACGGATGCCGCCGCGCCGCAGGCGCGCGATGCGCTGGCTGAGGTTCAACGCCGGGCTACCTCGCTGCGCGTACTCGGCAGCTACGCCCGCTGGAATCCGGAGGAACGCGGCGCATGAGCGCTGGTGATAGCGTGCCGTCGCGACTGGATGCCCTGCGGGTCCAGATCGAGCGGGTCGACGCAGAGATCGTCGCCATACTCGCGAGGCGCCTTCAGCTGGCGACGGAGATCGGGCGAGTCAAGAACGAGCTGAATCTGCCGATCATGGATCCGGCGCGCGAAGCGGAAGTCGTCAGGCGGGCCGCATCTCTCGCGCGCGAGCACGGCATCGATCCCGAGCTGGCGAGAGACGTGTTCTGGCGCATCATTGCCCAGGCGAGGGTGGTGCAGCACCGCCCTGAGATAGCCGGTCCTCGCCGGACCCCGCAGCCCGCGAGCGCGACGAGTCCGACCGAACGATCCTGAGGTCGGGAGGTCCACTCCTCCCGCCCGACGCCGTCCGCTTGCCCTCGCGGTGCGGTTCGGGCTCCGGCGCCGCCATCCTGCTCGTCAATCTTCCCAGCAGAATCCGCTGGGCGCGCACGTCATGCCCGACCTGGATCACGAGCCGTACCAGGTCACCCACTCCCCAGAGGGCCACGGCCACGACCACAGTCCGTGCAAGCTCGCCCAGCAGCTCCGGGAGCGCCGCCAATCCGTCGATCTGGAGGCCGACGACGACTTCGGTGAGGAGCGCCACGGCCAGGAATACGGCCGCAGCTTTGAACAGGGTTCCGACCCAGCGGAGTGCGGTGTACGGCTCGACGTCGGCCCGCCGGACCGCAGCCGCACCGAGTGGCTGTGAGTCCCTGTCCTTCGCCATGCTGCTGCCCCTCTCCGCGCACTCCGGGTCGCTCTCAGCAATCGCAGGAAAGGGGCCATACACAGGCAAGGGGCGGCCTCCGGCGCCGCGATGCAAGAACTCCCGGGATCCGCGAAGGACTCCGGGAGCTCGACTCTGGAAATTCGGCT
>Ga0180220_1001133_pt1 | contig 21446 bp, 21 predicted proteins | sample eDN5th37CBELigBY_FD_151335 | JGI IMG/M metagenome (GOLD analysis project Ga0180220, IMG submission 151335) | Enriched backyard soil microbial communities from Emeryville, California, USA - eDNA 5th pass 37_C BE-Lig BY (version 2) (version 2) | ecosystem: Environmental > Terrestrial > Soil >...
CTTATCATTATGTTTATTTAAAAAGGGCTTTAATCGCCATCTTCAGTTGAACATCATTTTCTTCTTTTCCTCTTTGCTCGATCACTTTTTGATTAAGAGTATTAGCCGTTTGCTGGTCAATCTTCCCGGTGATTGGCAGTTCATTAGTTTGTTGGAAAGCTTTTACGGCTGTTTCCGTTCCTTTACTAAAGTAACCATCTTCTCTTTCCGGTTCGAATCCTAATCCTTTTAAAGCAATTTGAGCCGTTTTGACCTGTTCATTGTTCATATCAGGTACTAATGTTTCTTCAATTTGAAGTGGACTTGTTTGATACAACTCTGGTTGCTCTACTTTTATAGTCGGCTCGACTCCTTTTTTGTGGATCCAATTTCCTTCCGGTGTGAGCCATTTATATAGAGTTAATTTTATATTACTTCCATCCCCCATCGGTACTGCTTGTTGAACGGTTCCTTTCCCAAAAGAAGTAACCCCAACGATATCATAACCTGACGCTTCTTTTAACGCACCGGCAAGAATTTCTGATGCTGAAGCACTTCCCTTATCAATCAAGACAGTTACTGGATACTCTTTTTTCTTGGAAAGGTTTGAGAAATAGCGTTTTTTATTGCCATCTCGTTCCTCAATCTGAATGTATGGATGATCCTTTGTGACAAATTGCTTCAAAATCTCTTCGACACTTTGTAAGTAGCCGCCAGGATTTCCGCGGACATCTAAAACAAGCCCTTCAATATTCTCTTTTTCAAGCTTTGTTAATGTGTTTTTGAAATCCTCTGCTGTGTTTTCTGAGAAGGACGTAATCTCAATATACCCAACCTTTTTTCCTTGATACTCCTTCGTTGAACCAAACACCGTTTCAAGTGGAATCTCATCGCGAACAACATCAAAGGTTAGCTTTTCCCTGGAATTTGGGCGAAGCACTTCGATCGCAACCTTCGTCCCTTTTTTCCCGCGAATTTTTAATACCGTTTCATGAAGGTCTAAGCCCTCGACATTTTCACCGTTAATACTAATAATTTGATCATTTGGTTGAAGACCTGCTTTTTCAGCCGGCGATCCTTTAAAAGGAGAGACAATTGTTACTTTGCCATTATTCATCCCAACCTCTGCCCCGATTCCTTCAAAAGATGAATCAAGCGACTGTGAGAATTGCTTTGCCGTTTCTTTATCCATATACACAGAATAAGGGTCATCCAATGTAGAAAGCATGCCCTGTATCGCACCTTCTAATAGCTCTTCCTGATCCACTTCTTCAACATATTTAGTCGAAATTAACTCAAGAGCTTGCTGAAACTTTTCAAATCCTTCAATTTCTTTAGTTTGTTCCTCTGCTTGAAAAACATTTCCGAAGGTTGGGATTGCTTCAACCTCTTCTGCCGGTTTGTCTTCTGTTAATTCTAATCCTACATACATTCCACCTGCGCCAACTATTAAGGCAAGGGTAATTAGTAGTGCTGTGATTTTCTGATTCATCGTTTACCTCCTATTTCCAACGTCGCCAGGTTATGTCATACCGTTTTTATTTAGACTATCTTAGTATATGACAAGCTTGGCCAAATCATGTAAGGCAATCTTGGGGGTTGTGCTTATTATTGTTATTTGAGTTAGGCAAGAACGGACTCTTTTATATGTCAAGAGTTTGATGAGGGAATGCTTTTTGCAGAAGAACCTTTTCCTCCTCATTCTCACTCATTTCGTCCTGAATTCACCCTATGAAAAACCTTTCTCTCCGGTATATAAAAAAACCTTCCAAAACAGTTTGTTTTAGAAGGTTTTCGTTCGGGTATGTTTATGGTAAATAGTCTAATGGATTTACAGAACTAGAGGATCCGTTCCATCCGCCTTTATGAATTTCAAAGTGTAAATGCTGCCCTGTTGAACGTCCAGTGTTCCCCATAATTCCAATTTGCTGGCCTTTTGATACCGATTGGCCGGCACTTACCATCAGTCTCTCTTGATGAGCATAGACTGTTGTGTAAACTTGTCCATTTATTTTATGTGAGATATAAACGACATTTCCATAGCTGCTAGAATAGTGTGCACGGATAACCGTTCCACTTGCCGCTGCAACCACAGGCACATCTGCACTGTTGGCAATATCAATTCCAGCATGTAATTTTCTTCCGCCTGTTACTGGATGTTCACGGTATCCATATCCTGATGTGAATGTGCCTGATGCTGGCCACATGAACGAACCGCTTGTTACAGCCGGTTTTTGAGATGATGCAGTACTGCTGCTGCTGCTTGAGCTCGATGATGATGAAGAGCTTGATGAGCTTGACGAACTTGATGATTTAGCTGCTGCGGCAGCCGCTGCCTCTGCTGCTGCTTTTCTCTTTGCTTCTGCAGCTGCTCTTGCTGCTTCTTCTTGTTGGCGTTTTTCTTCTGCTTCAACCGCACGTTTTTGTTCTTCAAGGAAAGCCGCTTCATCTTCTAATTCATGCATTTCATGAATCGCTTCATCATGTTGCTGTAAAACCTGTGCCATTAGTTCTTCTTTTTTCTTCTTTTGACCTGCTAATTGCTGTTTAAGAGTTTCAAGCTGTGTTAAAGCTTTCTCTAATTCCTTTAGCTTACTATTTAGATCTGCCTCTGATTGCTCTAAAAGCTGTTTATCAGCTTCATGTGCTTTAATAATTTCACGATCTGCCTCTACAATCGTTGTAACAGCACTAACGCGACCAACAAAGTCTCCAAAGTCCTGAGCACCTAGAAGCACATCTAAATAGCTAACCATTCCACCTGATTCTTGAAGTGCACGAGCTCGATCTTCAAGCAGCTTATTACGCTCTTCAATTCGGGCCTTAACTTCAGCAATTTTTGCCTTTAGCTCTTCGATTTGCTTTTGAGTTTCTTTTATTTTTTCTTCTTGTTCTCTAATTTTTTCATTTGTTTCTGCAAACTGTGTATCAATTTTTTGAATTTCTGAATCTATATTAGCCTGTTGATTTTTAAGGTTATTGACCTCATTTTCTTTTTCACTTAAGCTTGATGACACATCTGATTGTTTCTTTTCAATTTCCTGTTTCTTTTCCTGTAGTGTTTCAGCGAAGGCGAGGTTATATGGAAGTAACAACCCGCTTGTCCCAACTACAGCAGCCAAGCTATATGCAACTAGCTTTCTTTTCATTATGTATCCTCCCCTGCGTTATGTACTTTCTTTAGAATAAGAATAAAAGCTAGTAAACTAGCAATCATAAGATTGCTAGTTTACACTTTTAAGAATTTACGAACAGACATTAAACTTCCCCAAACACCGATCAACGCACCAATTAACAGTAAAATGGCTGAAATTTGGAACACAAACGGGCTTAATGGAAGAACTTCTACAAACGATCCTTGCAGCTTAGGAAGTGCCCATGTGTACAATGATTGATAACTTACGCTAATTAATGCAATCGGAATCACTGCACCGAATACACCTAACAGCAGTCCTTCAAGGAAGAATGGCCAGCGAATGAAACCATTTGTTGCCCCTACTAATCTCATAATTTCGATTTCGCGCTTACGAGCAATAATGGTAATTTTAATTGTATTTGAAATTAAGAACATAGCCGTGAAAATTAATCCGATAATCAGCCCTATTCCAATGTTTCGAGCAACTGAAATAGCATCGAATAATTTATCAACCTGATCTTGTCCATAACGTACTTTTGACGCGTTATCCAAGCCTGAGATTTGTTCCGCTACAGCAGCTGTATCACGCGGATTTTTTGCCTTTACAACAAACACATCATTTAATGGATTGTTTTGCTCAAACAGTTCGAAGGATTTCCCTTCTTCTCCCAAACTCTCAACTAAGTTATCCAATTCTTTTTCTTTAGGTGAGAAAACGATGGAATCGACCTGACTAATTTTTTCAATCTCACTTTTTAGTGTTTGTTGTGCTTTCTCATCAGCTGTAACATCGATTAAAACACGAATTTCAACATCTTTTTCTAAATTAGATGCCACATGATTAAGGTTCATCATGATCACAAGGAATGTTCCAACTAAAATTAATGTGACTGTAACCGCACTTATGGATGCGAATGTCATCCATGTATTTCTTGCTAAGCTTTTTAAACTTTCACGTAGATGACGGCCAAGAGTATTAATCATATATGCCGTACTCCCCTCTTGCTTCGTCACGCACAATTTTTCCATCCTCAATAGCAATAACACGTTTCTTCAATGTATTTACAATCTCTTTATTATGAGTTGCCATCAATATGGTTGTGCCACGATTATTTATTTCTTCAAATAGATGCATAATTTCCCATGATGTATCAGGGTCAAGGTTTCCTGTTGGCTCATCTGCAATCATAACTGCCGGGTTGTTCACAATCGAACGGGCAATGGAAACACGCTGCTGTTCCCCACCTGACAGCTCGTCAGGGAAAAATCTAGCTTTATGCTTAAGCTGAACTAAATCTAGAACATCTAGTACTCTCTTTTTTATACTTTTCGGATTTTCACCAATAACCTCTAATGCGAATGCAACATTTTCAAAGACTGTTAGTTTCGATAATAATTTAAAGTCCTGGAAGACAACACCGATTTGTCGTCTTAACATCGGTACCTTTGATTCTTTCAAGGTTGACAGATCAACACCATTAATGATAATTTTTCCGCTTGAAGGCTTTTCCTCACGGTACATCATTTTGATAAATGTTGATTTCCCTGCACCACTAGGTCCGACCACATAAACAAATTCGCCTTGATTAATTTTAATATCTATACCATTTATGGCTAATACACCATTTGGATACGTTTTATATACTTCTGACATTTCAATCATAAAAAAACCACCTAAAGTTGTTTTTTTGTAACCATGTCAATGGATGTCGATAAATGTCGACAAGATAGACACAGAAACTCCTTGGCTCTAAAAACTACAAAAATAATTATACCATCAAATTTCGGCAAATATAGACTAAATTATGTTACATTTTTATTTCATCTTTGTGAAGAACAGTCGAAATGTTGAAATATAGGGGTTTTTTTGGAGGCAGATTACCATAATTTTAAAAAAGTTTTTTAATTGAAACTAAAAAAGATAACCTATTAAGGCTATCCCTTCATTACTTTTTCTCAGCTAACCAAGACGCTACAACCTCAGCATCTGCATCATTTAATAATCCCTTTGGCATGCCGCCTTGTCCATTAATAATGATGTTTTTGATTTCCTCTTGGCTATATTTTGCGCCAACCTCTTGCAAGTTAGGACCTGATCCACCTTCAAGCTCACGTCCATGACAACCGATACAGCTTTGCTGAACGATTTCTTCAGCGCTTCCAGCTGTTTCTTGTGTTGAACCGCCTTCAGTTGTTGTGTCACCAGCTTCATCTGCCGGTTGCTCAGTACCTCCACAAGCACTTAAAACAAGAGCTGAACCGAATAATATTGCTATTAATTTTGTTTTCATTACAGCCACTCCTTGCTCTTACTTATATGGTAGAAATTCCAATCCAAGGATATTATAACCTAACTATACTCGTTTGAAACCCTCACCTAACACTTCTGATGCATCGGTTACGGTGACAAAAGCATGTGGATCGATATGTCTGACGATTTGTTTCAATTTTGTGAATTCTGTTTGGTCAACCACACACATTAATACTGGACGTTCATTATTTGTGAAGCCTCCGTGTGCCGCAAGCCTTGTCACACCACGATCAATTTCATGAAAAATCGCATCCTGAACTTCCTGTTGCTTATTTGTAATAATCATCGTCATTTTCGAGCGTCCCCAGCCAATTTGAACAATATCAATCGTTTTGCTTGTCACATATAATCCAATTAACGCATATAGCCCTCGTTCAATATCAAAGACAAAGGCAGCTGACAAAACGATTAATCCATCGATTAACGCAACACAGGTACCAAGCGATAAACCTGTATACTTATGAATAATTTGTGCCGCAAGGTCTGTACCACCTGTTGAAGCTTTTCCACGAAACACAATTCCAAGGCCAAGTCCGATACAAATTCCGCCAAATAAAGATCCGAGCAGCGGATCCGTCGTTGCAGGCTCCCAATTTCTTGTAAGGTATACAATGAACGGAACAAACATTGTTCCGATTAGAGTTTTGAACCCAAATTGTTTACCTAAAAGCACGACACCTGCAATAAATAAAGGAATATTAAAAGCCCATTGCACATAAGCAGGCTCAAATCCAAGGGTGGCATCAAAGATTGTACTGATCCCACTAACCCCGCCTGATGCAACACGATTCGGCAGTAAAAATAAGTTAAATCCAATTGCCACTAGTGATGAACCAACTAATATGTATATATACTCAAGGATTTTCTCCATTTTAGGATTATCGATGTTTCTTCTTCTCATGTTCAAACTATTTTCCTCCCTATTCACATAGCCATTAATCCTAAATGAGTATAGCACCTGACTTTTTCTATGTGAATAACAGCTAGATAACGTGGTAATGAGGTAAAGAAGTTATGTATAGTGTTGACTAGAGGAGGGAAAATTACACGGAAGAATGTTTATTTGAAGGAATGTCATTTTTGACAAAATAAAAAAAACAGCGGTTTTGCAACGTTTGAAGGGGTTATTGAATTTATATAGGAAACAAAAGGTATTCATCTATTCGCTTTTCAAGAATAAATAATCTTTTATCCGTTTTTGAAATTCGATTGTCTTGCCATTTTATCTACTGTTATGACATGTTTTTTATTGAAATAAATAGATAAAATTGAAAAATCACACCGACTTTAGTGCATGATCAGTGTGATTTTCCGTTTTTATATTATGAAAGCTTTGAACGTAAAAAGGCGTCGATAAATGGATCAAGTTCTCCATCCATGACCGCATGAACGTTGCCGATTTCTGTGTTTGTTCGGTGGTCTTTTACCATTGAGTATGGGTGGAATACGTATGAACGGATTTGGCTTCCCCAGCCGATGTCCTTTTGTTCACCACGGATTTCCGCTAATTCTGCTTCTTGCTCTTCAATACGTTTTTGATAAAGCTTTGCTTGAAGCATTTTCATGGCACGTTCACGGTTTTTAATTTGTGAACGTTCCGTTTGACATGTCACAACAATGCCTGTTGGCGTATGTGTAATACGAACGGCAGAGTCAGTCGTATTGATGTGCTGTCCACCGGCTCCACTTGCACGGTACGTGTCAATTTTTAAATCCTCTGTACGGATTTCAATGTCGATTTCTTCATTAAATTCCGGCATCACTTCACATGAAACGAATGAAGTATGGCGACGGCCTGATGAATCGAATGGAGAAATACGTACTAAACGGTGAACCCCTTTTTCTGCTTTTAAATAGCCGTATGCATTATGGCCTTTAATAAGAAGGGTTACACTCTTGATTCCCGCTTCGTCACCTGGTAAATAATCAAGCGTTTCTACCTTAAAGCCTTTTTTCTCTGCCCAACGAGTGTACATACGAAGAAGCATTGAACCCCAGTCTTGAGATTCAGTCCCGCCAGCACCTGGGTGAAGCTCTAAGATTGCATTGTTCTTATCATGCTGTTCACTTAGTAATAATTGAAGCTCAAAGTCGTTTAGTTGGGAAACAAGTTCTTTTAGTTCAGACACTAGTTCACCTTGCAGATCTTCATCTTCTTCTTCTTTTACGAGTTCGTATGTTAATTGAAGGTTTTCGTATGATTCATTTAGATTGTGGAATTGGTCCACCATTTCTTTTAAGGCATTTGTTTCGTTAATAATGGCTTGAGCTGCATTTTGGTTGTCCCAGAAGTCTGGGGCAGTCATTTGTGCTTCAAGCTGTTGAATACGTGCTTCTTTGATATCGAGGTCAAAGAGACCCCCTAAAGTCCGCTAAACGTTTAGCTGTTTTTTCAAGCTCTTGTCGAATTTCTACTAGTTCCATTTTGTTCACTCCATTTATTAATTTGGGTCTCTTTAAATTGGCCGTTGATTTCCACTCCAGGCATTCGCTTTCCGTGGGCGGTCCGGGAGCCTCCTCGGCGCTTTGCGCCTGTGGGGTCTCCCCTTGACTCGCACTCCCACAGGAGTCTCATGCCTTCCGCTCCAATCAACTTATTGCAACATTCATAGGATGTTTAAAAGACAATTTATCACGACATATAATCTCGCAAACAAGAGAGAGGTGATCAACCTCTCTCTTGTTTAATAATTGTTTATTATATACTGTAACGACTTCTAAAAGCTAGTTATTGTCCGCAGCAGTTTTTGTATTTTTTTCCGCTTCCGCATAGGCAAGGGTCATTGCGGCCGATTTCGACCACTTTACGAGCTGGTTTCTTTTTCGGTGCTTCGTCACCTTCTTTAGGGTGAACAGCAGTTTGACCTTGTGCAACCTCTTGACGCTCAAGATTGTTGCGGATTTGAGCTTTCATGATGTATTTCGCTACATCTTCTTCAATAGATGCGATCATGTTCTCAAACATCGCGAAGCCTTCCATTTGGTATTCACGCAGCGGGTCGTTTTGACCGTATGCACGTAAATGGATACCTTGACGAAGCTGATCCATCGCATCAATATGATCCATCCATTTCGTATCAACCGCACGAAGAAGGATAACTTTTTCGAATTCGCGCATTTGTTCTTGACCGAATTCTTCTTCCTTCGTATCGTAGTGTGCAATTGCTTTGTTATAGATGAGCTCGACCATTTCTTCAGGCTCTTTGCGGCGAAGATCACCGATTGTTAGCTCATCCTCTTGAAGAATATTGGCATTCATATAGTCAATAATGCCTTCTAGATTCCAATCTTCCTCAACCTCTTCTTTAGGAGTATACATGGCAACAGCACGCTCAATTGTTGATTTAAGCATTTTCTCAACAATTGAGCGAAGATTGTCAGAATCAAGAACCTCGAAGCGTTGCTTGTAAATAACTTCACGTTGCTGACGAAGAACATCGTCATATTGCAGAAGTTGTTTACGTGCATCAAAGTTATTTCCTTCTACGCGTTTTTGAGCTGATTCAACGGCACGAGATACGATTTTACTTTGGATTGGCTGCGTGTCATCCATTCCAAGGCGATCCATCATATTCATCATGTTTTCAGATCCGAAGCGACGCATCAATTCATCTTCCATTGAAAGATAGAATTGTGTAATACCCGGGTCACCTTGACGACCTGAACGTCCACGAAGCTGATTATCAATACGGCGTGATTCATGACGCTCTGTCCCAATGACCGCTAATCCGCCAAGCTCACGAACACCTTCACCAAGCTTGATATCTGTCCCACGACCAGCCATGTTTGTAGCGATTGTGACCGCTCCTCGCTGACCTGCATTTTCAATGATTTCCGCTTCTTTTTCATGGTTTTTCGCATTCAACACATGATGAGGAACACCTTTTTTCTTTAACAGCTGGGAAATTAATTCAGATGTTTCAACCGCAACTGTCCCAACAAGAACCGGCTGACCTAAGTCATAGCGCTGCTTTACTTCTTCTACAACCGCACGGAACTTCCCTTCCATTGAACGGTAAACTAAGTCTGCTCTGTCATCACGAGCAATCGGTCTGTTCGTTGGAATCGCGACGACTTGCATATTGTAAATATTACGGAACTCTTCTTCCTCCGTTTTCGCTGTACCTGTCATACCAGACAGCTTTTTGTACATACGGAAGTAGTTCTGGAATGTAATGGTTGCTAATGTCATGCTTTCGTTTTGAATTTCAAGACCTTCTTTTGCCTCAATTGCTTGGTGAAGACCATCACTATAGCGACGCCCCTTCATTAAACGGCCTGTGAACGAGTCAACAATGACAACTTGTCCTTCATCAACGACATAGTCCACATCTTTTTGCATAACGAACTGCGCTTTTAACGCTTGGTTAATATGATGAAGAAGGGCTACATGTGAAATATCATAAAGATTTTCAATGCCGAACGCCTTTTCAGCCTTTGTCATTCCATCTTCTGTTAGCTGAACAGCCTTTGTTTTCACATCATATGTGAAGTCCTCTTCCTGTTTAAGCTGGCGAACAAAGCCATTTGCTTGAATATATAGCTTAGTTGATTTTGCTGCCTGACCAGAAATAATAAGCGGTGTTCTCGCTTCATCGACTAAGATCGAGTCAACCTCATCGATTACAGCAAAATTAAGCGGACGCTGCACCATTTGTTCACGATAAAGAACCATATTATCACGCAAGTAATCGAAACCTAATTCATTATTCGTAGAATACGTAATATCTGCCGCATAGGCTTCACGTTTTTCATCTTTACTTAATGAATTTAAGTTAAGACCTACTGTTAGACCTAAAAATTCAAATAACTGTCCCATCTCATGAGCATCACGGCTTGCTAAGTATTCATTGACTGTGACAACATGAACACCTTCACCAGAAAGGGCATTTAAATAAACAGGCATAGTGGAAGTTAAGGTTTTCCCTTCCCCTGTTTTCATCTCAGAAATATTTCCTTCATGTAAGGAAATACCCCCCATAAGCTGAACCTTATATGGATATAAACCAAGCACACGCTTCGCTGCTTCACGAACAACAGCAAACGCTTCTATTAATAAATCATCAAGCGAAGTACCTTTCGCCACACGATCTTTAAATTCTTCTGTTTTTGCTTTTAAAGCCTCATCAGATAAGCCGCTCATTTGGCCGCTTAATGCATCAATCTGATCAGCCATCTTTTCATAACGATTTAACGCACGTTTGTTAAAATCAAACACCTTATTCAAAATTCCAAGCATGTAATACGCTCCTCTGTGTTTAGAGTGAAAGATCATTTACTTTGTAACAAAACTTATTGTCTACCCTTTATTTTAGCACTATTTTAGATAAGGGACAACTGGACAGATGCTGGGATGGAAAATTGGCTTAGGGGGATAAATAGAAGTTGTTTTCTTTACTTATATATAACATTTGACGTTAAAAATCTTCTCAACGAAAAAAGCACTTTAAGAGTGCTTTTTACAGGTCTTCTAGTGGGATTCATTCACTTTAGCCTTAGAATTTAGATGCAGGAACACATTTGTGATCGCTCTTGATACTAGGACTACGACTATATATAACACAAAGATATAAAAATAATTAGCGCCATTTTTCAAATGAAAGAGGTGATGGGAAACAAGTATTGGCTTAAATATAAATGATAAAAACACGATTAATCCAAAATTGTAAAGATAAAAATTTTTCTTATTATTTAGTATCCATTGATACAATAAAATAAATAACACTGGTACTAAAGATGTGTCAATTCCAACATGGATAGGTAAAAAAGGAATTGCTTTAAATGGATATTCAAAGAAGTTATATCTCGTACTTATTGCATCCGTGTAGGCCATCCAAACATGGATATTAAATCCATAGAAACCTAATAAAAATACTCTTTTTTTATCGATCAAAAAATACAGAACAATTAATGGAACTATGATAAAACTGGCATTTACCCAAAATTGCCAAGTGTCGAAAGCTGAATAATCAAACCAGTAATCGATCCAATCATTCGAGACCTTTTCTTGATTTTCTTTTATTTCCTTGAGCCGATCCAGTTGGTCTTGGGGAAGATTTATTTTCATTCATCCACCTCTTACATTGTTGGTCATTTTATTATAGGCAAATATAAGAAAATAAAATCCCCTCTTTTTCTTTCTACAAAAATATTTTCTATGGTTAAACAAAATAAGAGGTCAAGGGAGTGCCATGCAGATTCAATGGCATTGCTTGACCTCTAGGATTGAAGGAAAGTTTCAACGTCTTCCTTTGTTGGCATCCCAGCCTGTGCACCGAGCTTTGTGACAGAAAGGGCAGCAGCAGCGTTTGCAAACTGACTGGACTCCATCAATGATAATCCGTTACTAAGAGATACAGCTAATGCTCCATTAAATGTATCCCCTGCTCCAGTCGAGTCAATCGTCTCAACTTGATACCCACTGATAAGCTGTTCCTTTCCATCCTGAAAAAGCTGGATTCCTTTTGACCCTCTTGTAACAATACTCTTTCTTTTTAAGGCCTCGGTTTCTTCCTTGGATAGATTTGTACTAGCAAGAAGACTTTCTAATTCGTGTTCATTTGGTGTGACGTAGGTTGCCTGAAGGATTAAATTTTTCGGCAGCTTCTGCATTGGTGCTGGATTTAGAATGACCGGTACTTTATGTTTACGGGCTATCTCGGTTGCTAGAACAACGCTTTCTAATGGGATTTCTAATTGCAGTAAAAGGATATCAGCATTTGCAATCAGCTGTTCATGTTGTTGAACAATTGTTGGTGTAAGTTTATGATTGGCACCTGCTACAACAATAATGCTGTTGTCACCTTCTGACAACGTAATAGATGCGACACCTGTTGAAGTAGCTGAGATGGTTTGTATGTAGTCCGTATGAACACCTTGTTTTTGTAAATGCTGCTTTAATTCACTGCCAAATGCATCATCTCCAACACAGCCAAGTAAGGCAACATCCGCCCCCAGCTTCGCAGCAGCTACCGCTTGATTGGCACCTTTCCCACCCGGGACCGTGAAAAAGTTTTCACCTAGAACCGTTTCGCCTACCCTTGGAATCTGATTTGTCTGTGTCACAAGGTCCATGTTGACGCTGCCTACAACCACAACCTTTGGATTCTTCATTTAAGTATTCTCCCCTTAATATAAAACAGCGCCCTAAAGGCGCTGCTCATTTTATACATGTGGCTCAATTAAGCCATATTTTCCATCTTTACGTTTATAAACAACATTTGTTTTATTCGTTTTCGCATCTGTGTAAACGAAGAAATTATGTCCAAGCATGTCCATTTGAAGAATTGCTTCCTCACTGTCCATCGGCTTAAGATTAAATCGTTTTGTACGAACAACTTCTTCTGATTCTTCCACTTCCTCCTGTGGAATATCTTCAGGCTGATAATTACTAAACACAAACTTTGGAGCACCCTGCTCACGAAGCTTGCGGTTCACTTTTGTTTTATGCTTACGAATTTGACGCTCTAATTTATTGACAACAAGATCGATTGCCGCGTACATGTCTTGATGATTTTCCTCAGCACGTAGCACCAAATCTGTCATTGGAATTGTAACCTCAATTTTAGATTCCTGATCATTGTAATACTTTAAGTTAACATTGACATTTGCGTCAACGGACTCTTCAAAGTATCTCTCAAGCTTACCAATTTTCTTTTCTGCATATTCTCTTAATGCTGGAGTTATTTCAATGTTTTCCCCTCTGACGTTATATCTCATGATTGAACTCCTCCTTTTTGATAAAGCTATGTAGTATTATTTCTATACTTCCCTGCCTGTCTCCTGCATAAACTTGAAAAAAGTTTGTGAGATTTTGAAATAATTTGTAGAAGTTTGTAAGTTTGGGTAAAGTTTGTGAAGGTGACTTTAAGGGTATGTAAATAGTTTATGTTGAGTGTTTAGAATAAATGAAAAAACTCGCCCTTGGGTTGGCGAGTTTTTTTAGTGGATGATATATGGTTTCAACTGCTTCTGCATAGACTCTTTCCATGCCAGGTAAGAAGGAAATAAATGATTTTTCACAAATTCTTGATGAGTATCTAAGGAAGTAAATATTGATGAGTCTTCATCTAAAGCTAAGATCACCTGGTCAAACTTCCCCATCTCCTCAACAAGCTCATGTTTATCTTGCAATAGAGCATAGAGTGTTTTATGGGTTGAGTCAACATGATAAAAGGCTGCCAAAATATCTTTAAAAATGCGGTCACCTTCAGTTAGCTCAAGATTTGTAAAGCTTTGCACAACATAGTCAAAGCCTTCCTCAATTGTATTTAAGAGATTGTTATAAAAATGAATCATCTCATAGTGGTCGCTTGTTAAGGTTGCCATCATTTTCACCTATTTTCGTTTGTCGTAGAACATACCGTCTGATGTAGAGATGTTTTGGTATGGGTTGACGTACTGTTGATTAGAAGTTTTTGTTTTCTTAAGCTGAATCATATCTTGTTGAATAAGCTGCTTTATTTCAGCCATCTTCTTTACGATCACTTCATTCCATTGAACAACTTGTTGAAAGAGTTCCTTTTCTTTGATGGAAAATGGAGGGTGAATATCTGGCAAAATAAGTTCTCTTTGTTCAATTAATGAATTTATTTTTTCTATTCGATCATCCCGTTGATCTTTCCCGAACGACTGAGAGACTAACTGAAAAAGCTGTTCCGTCAAAGCATGAACCTTTTCTACTGCACTCACTACGCTTGTCCACCTTGTCGATGCTGTTGCTGACGAGTTATTTGAATAACCTGCTTCCATGTATCACGAAACTCTACCACTAAGCCTTCCACTTCTTGCAAAATTGAAGGATCATTTTTAACATTTGCTTCAGTTAAACGGTGTATCATATATTCATACATGACCGCCATATTTTGCGAGATATCAAGATCCATATTTAATGTGATCATAAGCTCAGTGATAATTTTTTGTGCCTTTTGAATGTTTGTGTTCTTTTCTTCTATCTTTTTATGTTCAATCGCCAAGCTAGCTTGTTTGATAAATTTGATGCAGCCATTATAGAGCATTAACGTTACTTCACCTGGTGAGGCAGTTGTCACTGCATTTTGTTGGTAGGCTGCGTAAGGATTATTCATTGCCAAAGTAGACACTCCTTTTATTATGCGAATTGCTGCATGAGATAAGACATTTGTTCGTTTGAACGTTGGATCGCTTTTTCCATTGCTGTAAATTGACGCCAGTAGCGGTCTTCTATTTGGATTAGGCGGTCTTGGAATCGATCGATTTGATCATCAACTGAATTTATATTTCTTCCTATCGTAAATTGGTTATTTACTTTTAAAGAGTTACCAGCTCTTTTTTCTATATTATCAATCGTGTTTTTTATCGTAGAACGTAATCTCTTAGCAATTCCATTTGTTTCTTCAGTCGTTCCACTCGCATTAAACAACTGATAGATTGCAGAAGGATTTTCTTGGATTTTTTCTCGTAATTTTGTTTCATCGATGATTAATTTACCTTTATCTAAGTAATTAGAAGAGGTTTTAATCCCGATCTCCGCTAGTTGCTTAAATCCTTCAATAGTAGAAGCGTTTGTAACAGGAGAATAAAAATCCATTCTCATACTATTTAATCCGCTTGAAAGAATAGAGTCATTCTTTAACAATCCGCTCTTGGCTTTTTCTTCCCAAAGCTCGATTGTTTTGTCTTCCATTTCCTTCTTTTGCTCTTCAGTTAGAGGTTGGTAGTCACGGTAACGTTCCTCTGATATCTTCCCATTAATTTTTTCAATCACTTCATTGTATTTATTAACAAACTGAACGATCGAATCGAGGATACTATCTACATCTGTTGATGATGATACGGACACCGGTCCTGAATTTGTTACAGCTTTGGCTGTGTATTCAATTCCATTGATGGTAAAAGTATTTGAGCTTTTTTTCATTTCATAGCCATTTACTTTTACGGTTGCATCCTGGCCATTCTGATCAGCCACTAATGTTTTGCCTGTTGTACCACCGAATGTAAAACCAAGGTTGCTCATAAATGTTTGGGTAGCAGCTTCAGACGTTGCATCTCGATCATCTAATGAAATTTCTGCTCCAGATCCGGTTTTGTTGTTCGTAAAAACAATCGTTTCTTGAAATGTACCATCAGCAGCTTTAATGTTCTCCTTCATTGCTGTTACGCCTAGGCTTGAGGAGTTAATTTTACTGACAACCTGATCTAATGTATCCGTTGCTGATAATTTAATAGAAGCAAATCTATATTCAGTAGCACCAGGATCTTTGACTTTAAACTTTAATTCAATGTCCTGTGCTGTATATCCGCTAATATCTCCTGATGTTTTCCAGCTTGTTGAACTAGCTAAATTTAAAACATCAATTGTTGCTGACACATTTGTCTGTGCATTAATGGCTTTTGCAGTAACCTTTGACTCATCTGAGCTTGTGACTGACTTTTTCAGAAAAGTTGCTTGTCTGCCTATACTATTTTGATTTACAAAGAGCATATCATCTAACTCTTTTAATAATTTATTCATTTCTCGATAATCATCACGCTGCCACTCTAATGTCTGCTTTTTTTGTGTTAGCTTATCTAGAGGCAAACGTTCCGCTTTCATCAAGTCACTTACGATTGTATCAATATCCATTCCGCTGGCTAAGCCGCCAATTCGCATGGCCATTTAAACACCACCTTAAATCTTTTTATCTACTATTAATCCGATGAACTCAGTCATCGCGGCATATACATCCAGTACTTTTTTAGAAGGAATCTCTCGAACAATTTCTTTTGTGTCATTATCAACAACTGTTACATAGTATTCATTTAATTTTTCATGCAGTTTGAATTGAATATGTGTGCTTGAGGACTCGATAAAGTCGTTGATTCCTTTGACCGCTTTTTCAAGCTGCTCTTTTGATGGTTGATCGAGCGGTAATTGTGTTTGTTGTTCATTATCTAATTTTCTTTCGATGTCTTGAGTCATATTTATTCTTGGAAGTGCAGTCTGTGATGTGATGTTTTCAACAGGCATTGTCAACACTCCTATATTTTGTTGTCTATTGTTTTTATCGGTTGTTTTTGGGATTTGTTAATAGGAAGGAAGTGAATTTTAGATAAGATTGGAAAGTGATTCTAATAGTTTAACTCTGAAAATGTACATAAAAATAATTAGACTTGTAATATTCGTATTTTTATATTTCCATAGAGGTATTTTCAAAAAATTTGACCTGAATAGAAAAAGACTCTAGAAAATCTAGAGCCTCTTTTAAAATAAAATTAACGAAGAAGTTGAAGAACTCCTTGTGGTTGTTGGTTCGCTTGCTTTGCGACTGTATCTTTCGATGACAGAATAGACTATATCTTCATCCATGTTTTTCATGGAGCTGGGCACTTCGAACAGCTTCTGCTGCCCTACGAGATTCATAGTCATAGCATTTACCTTAGACCGTGTTCTCTAGTCGTTGAACCTTCTCCAGAGTTTCCTCACAGGAGCTTGGCTGCTGATTATCCATTGTTTCATCTCCATCATTTTCAAACCATTACGCCTACCGTTTCCAGTTACGTTGTGGTTGATGAAGCTTTAGGAAGTTCCAGCAATTCACCCAGTAATCCTCTAGCTCGTTACCAAACTAGACGCCCTTCTTATCAATTATCTCAAAAGTTGTAAAACTCCTTGAGGCATTTGATTTGATTGAGCCAACATTGCTTGTGCTGCTTGAGAAAGAATAGAATTCTTTGTTTGTTCCATCATTTCTTTCGCCATGTCTACGTCACGTACACGAGACTCTGCAGCTGTTAAGTTTTCTGAAGATGTACCTAAATTGTTGATTGTATGCTCTAGGCGATTTTGATAAGCACCAAGTTTAGAACGCTCCCCTGAAACCCTTTTTGTTGCTTCATCGAGAGCAGTAATTGCACTTTCTGCACCTGATTGGCTAGTTAGGTCGAGGTTGCTAATTCCTAAATCACTTGCAGTCATACTACCGATATTAATAGACATTGTTTGCCCTTCGTTAGCACCAATATGTGCATTTAACTCATTCTTAGTTACATCCACTGAACCCCTTGCACCAGCAGTAGATGAAGCAGCAGAAGCGGTTAGTGTAACTTTTAAACCGATTGCATCACCTGAAGTAGCTGTCAATGTACGACCAACACCAGTTGCAGCTACACCATCGATTGTCCCGGCAACATCAACACCAGTATCAGATACATCTCCTCCACCAGAAGTAAGTTTTAACATTTGTGCTGTAGCACTGTCAGTAACTGTAATAGACTCCCCTGAGCCATAGTCATCTGAATTTAGTGAGAGTGTACCTGACGAATCACTTGCTACCACACCAATGTTTGCATTGTTAACCGCAGTAACAAAATTTGCTCGAGTTGTAGCTGCATCACCAGCAACTGCATCAAAGTTAATTGAAGTACCGTTAATTGTTACAGTCTTTGCCCCACCTGTAGCAACATCACTGTCGGCAACAGCAGCGGTTCCTGTTACTGTAGCACGTTCCGCAGCAGTAGTTGTTACAATCGCATAATTACCAGCCACAATGCTATCAACTGAAGCTGAAGCACCTTCTAAATTGGTGTTTGTAGCAAAGGTAACTTTATTACCAGCGTCACCATTTAATAGTTTTTTTGTATTAAATTCCGTAGTTGTAGCGATACGATTTACTTCATCTCTTAACTGGTTAAATTCTTTTTGAATTTCAGCGCGGTCATCTGTAGTATTTGTATCGTTAGAAGATTGAACAGATAGTTCACGCATACGTTGTAAAATTGAGTGAGTTTCGTTTAAAGCTCCTTCTGCTGTTTGAATTAAAGAGATAGAATCTTGAGCATTACGGGAAGCTTGGTCTAATCCACGAATTTGTCCACGCATTTTTTCGGAGATTGCTAAACCTGCAGCATCATCACCAGCACGGTTAATACGAAGACCTGATGATAATTTCTCCATTGATTTAGATTGTGCACCAGATGCACTTGATAACTGACGATACGTATTAAGTGCAGCAATATTATGATTAATTCTCATCTTAAAAATTCCTCCTTGAATTTTGCCTCATTCACATCCTTGTGAATGAAAGTTTATATTTTAGAAAGAAGCACTTCTTGTCGGCCGCCATTTAGTGTTTCTCCCCTACACTATTATTATCGTCAGTGGTTAAGAGAGTTTAATAGTTTTTATAAAATTATTCTCTATTTTCACCAACAAAAATAAACCTCCAGCCTGTTAACTAGAGGTTTAAACGGTTTATTTTTAATTGATCAAGAACATTATTACTTACGGAAGCAGCTTCATTATTTGATTCTTGTATACTTAAGTAAATTTCCTTACGATGTATTTCAATATCTTTTGGAGCATTAATACCCAGTTTTATTTGATCACCTTGGACAGATAGAATCGTTACCTCGATATGATTCCCTATTTGAATGGTTTCACCGGTTTTCCTTGTTAAGACTAGCATGCTTCCACCTCCTATTTATGGGCAGCTTTTTGTAAGATTTTATGTTTGGTTGTGTATGGCGTTTCATTTAAAATGACTTGTTTTGCTAGCTTTGATTTATGATTTACAATAATAGGCGCTTTAAGATTAGCGGTTGTTTCTGAAAAAGGTTCTTTTACCGATAAAATCGTAAATAGTTGAATATCTTCTTCATTGTTTATTTTAAGTACTTCTTTGTCTCGTTTTGGTAGATCAAATTCATATTCTTTAAAGAAGTAGAAAGGATTTGTTACAATAAAACCCAATTCAGAGGTTTGTTTAGACTGCATGATATAAAAAGGTGATTCGGCATCCATCGGTAAGAAAATAAATTCTTTTTCATCGACAAACCCTGGTATCCCATGTTCAAAATGAATAAAATCAGTCTCTTCCACATTAAGTATCCCATGATATTTCGTATTAATTTCCATAGTCACCATCCTATTCCTATTATGCCTTAATATCTATTATTTCAAAATCAATCTTTAATTCATTTCTTCTTTGAAGAGCGATATCGACTTTTCCTGGTTCGTAATCATAGATCGGCTTATTTACATGAACATCAATTTTTGCCTTGTTTGGTTGTATTTCAACATCTACTTTTGCCGGTTCATACTGAATTTTCACACTACCAGCAGAAGGAATAAATCCCAATCCAAATTCTTTCATAGGCTTCTGACTATTTTGTTTGGCTTGATTTGTAATAGGATTCCCGCCATTTTCTATTTTCATTAATTCATCACCCTGTTGGGCTCTCCTTGCTATGCCTTTTAGCCAATCTTGGTAGCCATTTTGAGCAAATTCCTCGGTTCTCCGAAAGATCGATTTTAAATCAATATCTGCACGTGCTTGAGATTGGTCAATCGTTAGTTTTGATGGAGTTGTCTTAATCGTAAGATCTGCTTTAGGTTGCTCAATTGATAGGTCAGCCATTGGTTGTTGGATATGATTAACTGCATGATTTGTTTTTATTCCGATTTGAGCACTAGTACTCTCAAGTCTAATTTGAGGTATTTTCATGAAATCACTCCTAGTAAGAAAAGTGCAAGCGCCTTGGTCATCGCCGTACAAACTGGAGGAGCATCGACTGAGATAAAGGAAACACGGTAAGCGAAGCGAACCGATGTTGACTTATCGTAGGGAGATGATCTGAAGTTTGATAGGCGATAGGCGCTGGAGCTAGACACCTACACTAAGTACAAAATTTTATACTTTCTTATCCGATAAAAAAGCTATCTCATAAGGATAGCTTATCTTAAAAAGTCTATTAACGTTGGCTGAATAATTCTTGATCCAACTGCAAGTGAAGCACGGTGGATACTTTCTTGGATGGTAAGGTCTGTTATCACTTTTTCGATATCCGCATCCTCATTATCCGATAAAATTCTGTTCGCGATTACTTCCTGATCAGCCAAACGTGAATCGACTAATTCAAGCCGATTATATCGAGCACCAATATCCGCTCTTTCACTTAACATTTTATCGATGTGTGAATCCAGCTGTTTAAGAATGTCGTCCCCATTTTCTAAATTGCCGGCTCCATCAGACAAACCATTCTCAAGTTGCTGAAGTGTGTTAAATAATTCAGATCCAAACACATTTTCAGGATTAATATTTACCTTTAGCTGAACACCTTTTGAAACCTCTACTTCAAACGGTGTTGGTACCATTTTTGAAAAATCCAAATTACCATCGGTATCAGTTGTAATAGGAGGATTCTTTGTTTGGGTGCCATTAAAAATATAGCGGCCCGCAACTTGAGTATTTGCAACACCTAAAAGATCCTCTTTCAGCTGTTTAATCTCTACACCAATTGCTTTTAAATCTTCCGGACTATTCGATCCATTTTGCCCTTGAACGGTTAACTCACGAATACGTTGCATCACCTGTGTAGCTTGTTCAATTCCAGACTCAGAGTTTTCCATCCAAGTATATGCCTCAGATAAATTTCTTTTATATTGTTCAACTTCTGTTAAGTTCGTACGATAGAACATTCCTTTTATCGCAACTACCGGATCATCAGAAGGACGGTTAATTTTTTTCCCTGTAGCAAGCTGATCTTGATACTTTCCCATATTTGCATAACTTTTGCTTAAATTTTTAAGAGAATTACTTGCTAGCATACTTTGGGTAACACGCATTTTCGTCACCTACCAATTTATTAAATTCCCATTCTATTTATAATCGTGTCTAATATTTCATCTTGTAATGTAATCATTCTCGCTGATGCATTGTACGCATGCTGGAATTGAATCATATTTGTCATTTCTTCATCTAATGAAACGGCACTTACAGATTGTCTTCTTTGGTCTACAGAGTCTCTTAACACAGAACTGTTTGACGTAAGCCTTTCTGCTTCCTGTGCATTTACAGCCATTCCTCCGATTAATCCTTCATAGTAGTTTTGTAATGTAGTAAAGTTATGGCCAATTAAAAATGTTTGGTTCTTCACTTCCGCTAACTTTATGGCATTTTCCCCATTACCTATGTAAACTGTTTCTCCATCTTTTGAGAAAGCAGCCGCAATATTGTCAGTTGATTGATTAATCGCCAATGAAATCTGCATCGAGCTTGCTGC
>Ga0180220_1001136_pt1 | contig 21412 bp, 17 predicted proteins | sample eDN5th37CBELigBY_FD_151335 | JGI IMG/M metagenome (GOLD analysis project Ga0180220, IMG submission 151335) | Enriched backyard soil microbial communities from Emeryville, California, USA - eDNA 5th pass 37_C BE-Lig BY (version 2) (version 2) | ecosystem: Environmental > Terrestrial > Soil >...
GGCCATCTCGCCGCGGATCTTCTTCTCGGCGTACATCACCGTGGTGTGGTCACGGCCGAACGCCTGACCGATCTTGGGCAGCGACAGGTCGGTGAGCTCACGGCACAGGTACATCGCGATCTGGCGTGACTGGGCCAGCGCCCTGGTCTTGCCCGGGCCGCGCAGCTCCTCGACCGTGGTCTCGAAGTACTCGGCGGTCACCGCCATGATGGCCGCGGTGCTGATCTGCATCGTGGTGGCGTCGGCGATCAGGTCCCGCAGCACGACCTCGGCCAGCGACCGGTCGATGCGGGTCTTGTTGAGCGACGCGAACGCCGTGACACGGATCAGCGCACCTTCGAGCTCACGGATGTTGCGCTCGATGCTGCTGGCGATGAGCTCGAGCACATCATCGGGCACGTCGAGGCGATCCATCTGCGCCTTCTTGCGCAGGATCGCGATGCGCGTCTCCAACTCGGGCGGCTGGACATCGGTGATGAGGCCCCATTCGAACCGCGTGCGCAACCGGTCCTCGAGCGTCGCGAGCTGTTTCGGCGGCCGGTCCGACGAGATCACGATCTGCTTGTTGGAGTTGTGCAGCGTGTTGAAGGTGTGGAAGAACTCCTCCTGGATGCCTTCCTTGCCCTCGATGAACTGGATGTCGTCGACCAGCAGGATGTCGATGTCGCGGTAGCTGCGCTTGAACGACGCCTTGCGGTCGTCACGCAGCGAGTTGATGAAGTCGTTGGTGAACTCTTCGGTTGAGACGTACTTGACACGCATACCCGGGAAGAGACGTTGCGCATAGTTCCCGGCCGCGTGCAGCAGATGCGTCTTGCCCAGACCCGACTCGCCCCAGATGAACAACGGGTTGTAGGCCCGCGCCGGCGCCTCGGCGATCGCGAGCGTCGCGGCGTGCGCGAACCGGTTGGACGCCCCGATCACGAACGTGTCGAACGTGTAGCGGCGGTTGAGGTTCACCGCGTTCGAATCGTCCGACGAGGTGTCCGGCTCGGGACGGCTGAAGTACTTCGGCCAGCTCTCCTGGGCGTTGACCCGGGCGTCGCGGTCGTCGTCGATCTCGTCGGCGTCGGCCGGTCCCGCCGGAACCGAAGCCGGGGCCGGCGAATCGGCGAAGCTGTCGGGTGCGTCCTCCGGCTCGTCGGTGGGCGTCGCGATGCGAACACCCAGTTCCACGCGCTGGCCGAGCTTGCGGCTGAGCGCGGTGACGATGGGTTCCCGCAGGTGGCGCTCGATCTCGTTCTGCACGAACGGCGTCGGAACCGACAGCAGGGCAAACCCCTCGGCGATCACCAGGGGTTTGACCAGCTTGAGCCAGGCCCTTTGCTGCGGAGTGAGCACCGGAAGCGACGGATCGCCCTGGCGATCTCCGTTGACGTCCCCGTTGAGCTCGGCGACGACGCTGTTCCAGACGGCGACGAACGGTGGGTCGGGGTCAGCAGTCAAGGACGATTACCCCCTTTGAGGCGCTGGGGTCGACCCATGGACGACCAAAAGAACGATGGCGATCTGTCCACATATTTATCCACAGCTTGTGGAGAAAGGACAGCCGTCGTCGCTCTCTTGTGTGTAGTGAGGGGGTGTCAGCTCGAATTCGCCCCGTGCTGAGCGGTGGGCGGCTCTGCGACGTCCTCGTTTCATTGTCGGTGGCCGTCCGAAAGCAGAACGGCATTGCCAGAAGCTAACAGTTTTCTGACCGAGTGCCAACAGTTCTGCAACACTCTGGGCAGCATCCAATCAAGCGGTTGGAGCAGGTTTGACCCAGGCAAATCTCGTCAGTACCCTCGAGCAGTCGCCCGCACGTGGCGATACGGCTGCGCCCGGGTCCGCCCGGAGACCGCGCCGGTTAGTAAAGCACGACCGACGAAGCTTAACGAGCTTAGTGACGGTGGGCGCGTCTGATCGACACGACAGTGTCGAGCGGGCGCGGTCGCCATACGAATACAAGGAGAGATTGCCGTGGCCAAGGGCAAGCGGACCTTCCAGCCCAACAACCGCCGCCGTGCGCGTGTTCACGGGTTCCGGCTGCGGATGCGCACCCGCGCCGGCCGCGCGATCGTTGCCAACCGGCGTAGCAAGGGCCGTCGCGCGCTCACTGCGTGATCCTGCGCCGGCACAGGCAGGATCCAGCGCGGTGCTTCCGGCTCGAAACCGGATGAGGCGGTCCGCGGAGTTCAGTGTCACCGTCAGTCGCGGCGTGCGTGCCGCGCAACCCGATGTCGTCGTACACGCGTTGCGCCTTGAGAGCAACGCAGGCAATGCCGGCGATGACGGCGACGCGAACGGGCCGCGGATCGGTCTGATCGTGTCCAAAGCCGTCGGCAACGCGGTGGAGCGTCACCGCGTGTCCCGCCGTCTGCGGCACGTCGCCAAAACGTTCGTATCCGGTCTTGACCCTGCCGATCTCATCGTGATCCGGGCCAGGCCGAGCAGTCGTGACGCCACGTCGTCCCGTTTGGAACGACAGTTGGGTCAAGCGCTCGAGCGGGTGAGCTCGAAGCGCAGGGCGTCCCCATGAGACGCCGTATCGGCGCGCGGGCGGTCCGCGCGGTGATCTACGTGATCCAGCTGTACCGCCACACCATCTCCCCTCTGCGGCTTCCCACATGCCGGTTCATGCCCACCTGTAGTCAGTACGCCGTCGATGCGCTGACCGAATACGGGTTGATCCGCGGAACCTGGCTGGCCACCGTCCGGCTCCTCAAATGCGGTCCGTGGCATCAGGGAGGATGGGACCCGATACCGGAGCGCTGCGCTCACGAGACCGAGACCGTCGCCGGAGTCTCCGAGGAGACAGCAGCCGCCGAAAACCCAGTCTGGGAAACCCCAGCGAAGCGAGGGGAGAGCAAGTCGCGTGTTTAACTTCTTCAGCTTGGACATCATTTATTACCCGGTGTCGGCGATCATGTGGGTCTGGTACAAGGCGTTCTCGTTCCTGCTGGGCCCCACCAACTTCTTCGCCTGGGCGCTGTCGGTGATGTTCCTGGTGTTCACGCTGCGCGCCATCCTGTACAAGCCGTTCGTCAAGCAGATCCGCACGACGCGCCAGATGCAGGAGCTGCAGCCGCAGATCAAGGCGTTGCAGAAGAAGTACGGCAAGGACCGCCAGCGCATGGCGCTGGAGATGCAGAAGCTGCAGAAGGAACACGGGTTCAACCCGATCCTCGGCTGCCTGCCGATGCTCGCGCAGGTGCCGGTGTTCCTGGGCCTGTACCACGTGCTGATGTCCTTCAACCGGACGCAGACCGGCATCGGCCGGCTGGGCCTTTCGGTCGAGGAGAACCGGTCGCTGGGCAACTACGTGTTCAGCGCGACCGACGTGCAGCACTTCCTCGACGCGAACCTGTTCGGCGCCCCGCTGGGCGCGACGATGATCCAGCAGCACGGCCTCGAGGCGTTCACCGAATTCAACCGCCTGGCCGTCATCGTGGTCGGTGTGCCGATCATGATCCTCGCCGGCATCGCGACTCACTTCAACAGCCGGGCCTCGGTCGCGCGCCAGAGTGTGGAAGCCGCGGCCAACCCGCAGACCGCGATGATGAACAAGCTCGCGCTCTACGTGTTCCCGCTCGGCGTCGTCGTCGGTGGTCCGTTCCTTCCGCTCGCCGTGATCATGTACTGGCTCGCGAACAACATCTGGACCTACGGTCAGCAGCACTACGTGTTCGGAAAGATCGAGAAGGAAGAAGAAGCCAAGAAGGCCGAGATGCTGGAGCGCCGCGCGGCCAACGCACCTGCGCCGGGCGCCAAGCCGAATCGGGCGAAGAAGGCTCAGCCCGGGGGTCAGGCCGGTACCGAAGGTGAGGCCGGCTCCGCCACCGAACTGACCGGAGAGTCGTCGGGGACGAGTGAGCCGACCACGGATTCGGGCGCGACGGGCGCGTCGGGTACGTCGGGTACAACGCCGACGAACCGGACGCCCAAGCCGGGAGCGCGCCCCAAGAAGCGGAAACGATGACCAGTTCCGACTGGCACGAGTAGGGAGAGACGGATATGACAGACGCACAGACGACTGACCCCGGCGCCGACCAGGACGACAAGGTCGAGACGACGGCGCCTGCGGTGGGCGTCGAGGACGATCTCGAAGAGCGCTTGGTCGCCGAGGGCGAGATCGCCGGCGACTACCTCGAGGAGCTGTTGGACCTCCTGGACTTCGACGGGGACATCGACCTCGATGTCGAGGGCGACCGCGCGGTCGTCAGCATCGACGGGGGCAACGATCTGAGCAAGCTGGTCGGGCGCAAGGGTGAGGTGCTCGACGCGCTGCAGGAACTGACGCGGCTGGCGGTGCATCAGAAGACCGGTGAGCGCAGCCGCCTGATGCTCGACATCGCGCGCTGGCGCCGGCGTCGTCGCGACGAGCTCGCGGCGCTCGGTGAGAAGGTGGCCCGCCGGGTACTGGAGACCGGCCAGCGAGAGGAACTCGCGCCGATGACTCCGTTCGAGCGCAAGATCGTCCACGACGCCGTGGCGGCCATTGACGGCGTCCGCAGCGAGAGTGAAGGGGTCGAGCCCTCTCGCCGCGTTGTCATCCTGCTCGGCTAGTTACATCGGTGTAGTTCAGATGCGGCCTCTGGGTTGGCCGCGGGAGTGCGGAGGATGTTTCACGTGAAACATGGATCCGTTCCTGCGACCCCAGAGGCCGCTTCTCTTGTATTCGGCGACCGGCTTGAGGCGGCGGAACTGTACGCCAGGATCCTCGCCGGCGCCGGGGTCGAGTGGGGACTCCTCGGCCCGCGCGAAGTCGACCGGGTGTGGGAGCGGCACATCCTCAACAGCGCGGCTCTCGGTGAACTCATGGAGCCGGGGGAGCGCGTCGCCGACATCGGTAGTGGGGCCGGACTCCCCGGGATACCGTTGGCGCTGGCGCGTCCCGACATCCACGTGACACTGATCGAGCCCCTCCTCCGGAGAAGCGAGTTCCTCCGCGAGACGGTGACCGAGCTCGGCCTCGAGGTGACGGTGGTCCGTGGACGTGCCGAGGATCGAGAGGTACGCGACCGGGTGGGGGAGATGGATGTGGTGACGTCGCGCGCGGTCGCCTCATTGGACAAGCTGACACGGTGGAGCGTGCCGTTCCTTCGGGACGGAGGCCGGATGCTCCCGATCAAAGGCGAGCGTGCCGAAGTCGAGATCGAGGAACACCGGCGTGTGATGGAGTCACTCGGAGCGGTGGATGCCAGGGTGGTGAGATGTGGCGCGAACTATTTGAGCCCGCCCGTAACCGTCGTCGACGCACGGCGGCGGGCGGCCAAACCGGGACGGAACAAGTCGGGTCGGACGGCGCGGTCCCGGGGAAGAACGGGCAGGAGATGAGCATGGGTTCGGGTCAGAACAAAGGACAGGGCGTGGTGCAGAAGCCGAATGTTTCACGTGAAACGTGGGACAGCGCGACCTCGACATGGGTGACCGACGCGGCCATGGATACGCCGATCGCCGCGGAGGCCGAACAGGCCACACGTGTCCTCCACAGCTCCGCACGCCGCCAGTTGCCGCGTCCCGAGCGTCAGCGCGTCTTCACGATCGCCAACCAGAAGGGCGGCGTCGGCAAGACGACGACGGCGGTCAACGTCGCCGCGGCGCTCGCACTGCAGGGGCTGCGAACGCTCGTCATCGATCTCGACCCCCAGGGCAACGCGAGCACCGCGTTGAGCATCGAGCACCGGCCCGGCACTCCGTCGTCGTACGAAGTCCTCATCGGTGAGATCCCCGTCGAGGAAGCACTCCAGCAGAGTCCGCACAACGAGCGGCTGTACTGCATTCCGGCGACCATCGACCTCGCCGGCGCCGAGATCGAATTGGTCAGCATGGTGGCTCGCGAGGGCCGGCTCCGCACCGCGCTCGCGGAGTTGAAGAACCACAACTTCGACTACGTGTTCATCGACTGCCCGCCGTCACTCGGACTGCTCACCATCAACGCGCTCGTCGCGGCACCCGAGGTGCTGATCCCGATCCAGTGCGAGTACTACGCACTCGAAGGCGTGGGTCAACTTCTGCGCAACATCGAGATGGTCAAGGCGCACCTCAACCCCGAGTTGTCGGTGTCGACCGTCATCCTCACGATGTACGACGGTCGCACCAAGCTCGCGGACCAGGTGGCCGAGGACGTCCGGGAACACTTCGGGGACAAGGTGCTGCGCACCGTCATCCCTCGCAGTGTGAAGGTCTCGGAGGCACCCGGCTACGGCATGACGATCCTCAATTACGACCCGGGTTCACGTGGAGCACTGAGCTATCTCGACGCGAGCCGGGAGATCGCCGAGCGTGGGGCGCCGCCGCGCCAGCAGTAGTGCAGCATGATCAGTAGGCGTACAGCGGGAGCGGATGCAGTGATGAGCAGGAGACGAGCATGAATCAGCCGGCACGCAAGCGCAGTGGACTCGGCAGGGGACTGGCGGCGCTGATCCCCACCGGACCGGTCGACGGGGCACCCGATGGGTTGAGCCCGAAGATCGGTGCCACGGCGGCCGACGTCCTCATGGGTGGGGCGCCGTCGGCACCGACTCCGCCTGTGGGTACGGATGCTCCTGCGGCACCGCCCGCGGATGGTGCCGATGGTGACTCCGCGGTGCAGCCCCTCGACCGCGACGAAATCGGTGCGACGTACCGCGAGATCGCCCCGACGGCCATCGAACCGAACCCGCGTCAGCCCCGCCAGGTGTTCGACGACGAGGCGCTGAGCGAACTCGTGCACTCGATCCGCGAGTTCGGTCTCATGCAGCCGATCGTCGTGCGCGAGGTCGAACCCAAGGGTGACATCCGCTATCAGATCGTCATGGGGGAGCGGCGCTGGCGCGCGGCTCAACAGGCCGGCCTCACCGCGATCCCGGCGATCGTGCGCGAGACCGCCGACGACGGCATGCTGCGCGACGCACTGCTCGAGAACATCCACCGCGTCCAGTTGAACCCACTCGAAGAGGCGTCGGCCTATCAGCAGCTGCTCGACGAGTTCGGCGTCACCCACGACGAACTCGCGGCGCGCATCGGTCGCTCCCGGCCGCTCATCTCGAACATGATCCGGCTGCTGCGTCTGCCCATCGCGGTGCAGCGGCGTGTCGCGGCGGGTGTACTTTCGGCCGGCCACGCGCGGGCGCTCCTCGCGCTCGAGGGCGGACCGGAGGCCCAGGAGGAACTCGCGGCGCGCATCGTCGCCGAAGGGCTGTCGGTCCGGGCCACGGAAGAAGCCGTGACGCTCGCGAACCGCGAAGGCAAGACCACGCCTGCCCCGCGCCGTAAGCCGATCCAGATGCCGGGTCTCCAGGACGTTGCCGAGCGGCTCTCGACGGCGTTCGACACGCGCGTCACCGTGAGCCTCGGCAAACGCAAGGGCAAGATCGTCGTCGAGTTCGGGTCGGTGGACGATCTGCAGCGCATCGTCGAGCTGATGAGCGCCCAGAACGAGTAAAAGTCGGTGTCAGCGGACGACCAACCACACGCGGTCGTTTTGTCACTGTGACAGTTCGCCGGTTCGGGCCTTGTGAACGCACCGGCATTCGAAGTAAAGCTTTTGTGTATCAACGGTTTTCGGGTAGGAGGTGGTCTCGGATGAGATTTTCGGCCGGGACTGGGCCGCGGGCCGCGCACTCTCCTATCCTTGAGGGGCAGCCACGCACCTCCAGCCCGCGTGAAGTCCGGAGAGTTCAGTGTCGACACGAATAACGCCGCTTCGGCTCGAGGGGTTCGAGCAGCTGCCCAAGCATGCGCGCCGGTGCGTGTTCTGGGAGGTCGATCCGTCCACCGTCGCGGGGGAGGATCATCTCGCCGATCCGGAGTTCGAGAAGGAAGCATGGCTGTCGATGGTCATGCTCGAGTGGGGATCGTGCGGTCAGCTCGCGGTGCAGGCTCCGCGCGGCCGTGATCTCGAGGACGACCTCGACGCCCTGATTACCGGTGACGAGCCGTGCCTGGGTTACGCGTTCTACGCGCCGCCCGCGTCGGTGCCGCGTGCCCGGCTGTTCCCGACCGCGCCCGTGAGCGCCGACGCGATCCTGCTGACGACGGTCGGCGTCGACTCGGCCGAATGCGCCGAGGACATGTCGGCCGGCCTGCTGTCGGCGGTGATCACCGATCTGGTGCGCCGCGGTGTACGTGCGCTCGAGGCATTCGCGTACACGCCCGCGCTCACCGAACTCGACGACCTCGCGGCGCTGCCGCCTGAACTCGCGCCGGTGGTGAAGGTGTTGGGGGACTGCACGGTCGGGCAGTGCATGCTCGACGCGGGATTCCTCACCGATGTCGGCTTCACGGTCGTCGCCCCGCATCCGTACTTCCCGAGGCTGCGGCTCGAGCTCGACAAGGGCCTGGGCTGGAAGGCCGAGGTCGAGGCCGCTCTGGAGCGTCTGCTGGAAAGCGCCCGCCTGGAGGCACCGGTGGGCGCAGGCTCGTGCTTCCCGTGAACTGAATCAGAAAAGGTTGCGGTTCAGGGTGTTACGTGGAAGGGCTCAGGCGCCGCGGCCGGCCTGCTCGACCGACAACTCGTGTGCGAGCAGTTCGGCGAACGTGAAAGTGCCTGTGGGGCGGTCGTTCTTGCCCAGCAGGTACAGGCGCTTCACGGCCGCGAGAACACCTTCGGCGATGGCGTCACGGGTCTGTGGGGACACCAGCAGACCACGGTCACCGGGATTGGTGATGTAGCCGATGTCGACCTGCACGGTGGGCATCCGCGTCAGGCGCAGCAGATCCCACGTGCGGCCGTGTGTGCGGCAGTCACGTAAACCGGTGCGCGCCACCACTTCACGCTGGATGAAGTCGGCCAGGTTGCGTCCGATCGTGGACACCGAGCCGTGTGAGTTGCCGAAATAGAACGACGCGACGCCATTGGCAGCGGGGCTGGGCTGGGTCGCGCAGCGCAGGCTGATCATCAGATCGGCGCCGACGCCGTTGGCGGTCTGGGCGCGCTCGGCATCGGAGGGGCTGCGGTTCGGCGGGCGCGACAACACGGTGTCCATGCCGATCGCGGTCATGCGGCCCTCGAGCCGGCTCGCGAGGTCCCACAGGATGTCGGCCTCACTGATGGGCCCGTGGGGCCCCTGCATGATCAGGCCGTGGTCGGAGCCGCCGCGGCCCGGATCGATGATGACCCGCTTACCCGACAGGCGCGGACCGGACCGGCGCACGAGTTCCTCTTCGCGGATCGCGTGCGGCGACCCGCCGGTGACGCGTGAGCCGAGGAAGTACAGCGAGCGCAGGGTCTCCGGGCCGCAGATCCCGTCGGGATACAACCCGTACTCACGCTGATACGACATGAGCGCGTTGTGGGTCTGCAGGCCGAAGTACCCGTCGACCAGGCCGGTGTAGAAGCCGAGGTCCTGCAACCGCGCCTGCAGCGTCGCCACGTCGTCGCCGTACATCGGGGCACCGAACTGGTGCGACAGGATGCGTGCGCCGAGTCGGTACGACGCCTCGCGCAGGGCGCGGTAGGTCGCCTCGCCGACGATTCCGTCGACCAGGAGACCACGGTGCTGCTGAAACGCGCGGACAGCATGGTCGAGTTCGTCATCGAACACATCGAGCGCCACGTGGCGGCCCGTGCTCAGGTCAGTGTCGGGGTTCTCGATGAGCCCGAGCGCTGCCAGTGCTGCCCGAATCTCGGTGACCGCACCGCCGCGATCACCGCGACGCAGACTCGACATACGGGGCCCCTCCAGGCTGGTTGACGGCAATCTGCCGGACTAGCTAGGCAGCATTGTCTCAGACTCATACCCGAATCCGGAAAACGCCAGGCGCGTCCTGGGGACCTCTAATCGACCCCCAATGTGACGCCGAGAGGGTCAGAGGGCGTCGGAGAGCTCGCGCAGCAGGGCGGCCTTGCCCTTGGCGCCGACGATGCGTTTCACCGGCGCGCCATCCTTGAACAGGATCATGGTGGGGATCGACACGACCTGGAAATCGCGCGCCGTGGCCGGGTTGGCGTCGACGTCGAGCTTGGCGACGGTCAGCTCGTCGCTCTTCTCGGCCGCGATCTCCTCGAGCACCGGGGCCACCATCTTGCACGGACCGCACCAGGTGGCCCAGAAGTCGACCAGCACCGGCTTGGTGCTGTTCAGCACGTCGGTGGAGAACGAATCGTCGGTGACCGCTACGGTCGCGTTGTCCTCGCTCATGGATGTCTCCTGTCAGATCGAAAGTTGTTGTGTGTCAGTCTTGTTCGGCGAGCCAACGCTCGGCGTCGATGGACGCCGCACAGCCGCTGCCCGCGGCGGTGATGGCCTGGCGGTAGGTGTGGTCGACCAGATCGCCCGCGGCGAACACGCCGTCGATCGACGTGTAGGTGGTGCGGCCACGAACCTTGACGTAGCCCTCGTCGTCGAGCTCGACCTGACCGCGCACGAGTTCCGAACGCGGATCGTGACCGATCGCGACGAACACACCGGTGACGTCGAGCTTGGACTCCTCGCCGGTCACGGTGTCGCGCAGACGGACGCCGGTCACCTTCGGATCACCCTCGATCTGGGTGATCTCGGTGTTGGTCAGGAACGTGATCTTCTCGTTGGCGCGGGCCCGCTCCAGCATGATCTTGGATGCGCGGAACTCGTCGCGGCGGTGGATCAACGTCACACTGCGCGCGAAGCGTGTGAGGAATGTCGCCTCCTCCATGGCGGAGTCACCGCCACCGACCACCACGATGTCCTGGTCGCGGAAGAAGAAGCCGTCACAGGTGGCGCAGGTGCTCACACCCATGCCGGTCAACGCTTCTTCCCCTGGCACACCGAGGTGACGCGCGGCCGCGCCCATCGCCAGGATCACCGCGCGGGCCTGGTGGGTCTCGTCGCCGACGACGACGGTCTTGACGGGGCCCTCGAGTTGTACGGCGTCGACATCCTCCATGCGCAGGTCCGCACCGAACCGCAGGGCCTGCTCACGCATCTGATCCATCAGTTCCGGACCCGTGATGCCCTCGCGGAAGCCCGGGTAGTTCTCCACCTCGGTGGTGGTCATCAACGCGCCGCCGAACTGTGTGCCCTCGAACACCAGGGGCTTGAGTTGGGCGCGGGCCGCATAGATCGCGGCGGTGTAACCGGCCGGACCGGATCCGATGATGATGACGTCGTGAACCGTCTGTGAAGTGGACATATGGGCCTTTCCGCCGGAAATTTCCCGGCACCGTCAACAACACCAGCCTATGCTGCGCTGTTCCCGCCGAAGGTGTGGGACCGGACGCACATTTTGCTGCAAGACTACGGGCGTGCCGCCGGTTGCCGGACCACCGTGCGGGCGATCGGCGCGGGTGCGGCGCCGTCCGCGCAGTCGGCGGGCACCACGAGGCCGGTGAGCGTGGCGGGCCGGTCGTCGGCCAGCAGGATCAGGACGCCCCGCCGGCCTGCCACGTCGAGCGGGCGTGCACCCAGCACGCGGATCCCCGGCGGGTAACCGAGCGCTGCCAGACAGCCGGTCCGCCGCGCCGGGTCGGCCAGCGGGCCGAAATCGGGCGGCGTGGTGAGCACCGCGAGCACCTGCGCCTCGGTGAGGCCCAGGTCGGAGGGCACCGGTGTGGTGGTGATGCGGCCGAACTGACCCGTGGGCGCCGGTGGTTTCGACAGCGGGGCCGGGTGCTGCAGCATGATTGCCCCGATTGCGACGGCGACGACTGCTGCGCAGCCGCCGATGATCGCGCCGATGCGACGCCAGCGGCGCACATGTCGCGGGCGTTCGGCGCGCAGGGCCGCGATCAGTTTGGCGCTCACCTCCGGTGGCACGGGTGGTGCCGACTCGGCGTCGAGGTCGGCACCCAGTCCGGCGAGGTCGCGCCGGACCCGCTCGAGCGCGGCGAGCATGTCGGCCGCCTCGGGATCGTCGCGCACGCGCCTGCGCACCCGGGCCGCGGTCGCATCGTCGAGGAGCCCGGCCTGCAGGTCGGCCAGCAGCTCAGGGGTGAGCGGCTCCTCGATGGGCGCTGGTCGCGGGCTGCGGTTCATCGCCATCAAAATACTGCAGCGTGCGCGCCAGTTTGGCTCGTGCGCGGGCACACCGGCTCTTGATGGTGCCTTCGGCGACGCCGAGCAGCCGTGCGGTCTCTGCCACCGAATATCCCTGCATGTCGACCGCGACCACCGCAGCACGCTGATCGACCGGCAGCTGCAGCAGTGCGCGTTCCACCGTGATCGCCGTCGTGACACGCGGGGCCGGGTCGGCGGCCGGATCGCGCAGGTGGTTGACTTGGCCGAGTTCGACGTAGTGGGTGGCCGACGGCTGAGTTCTGGTGCGGCGCAGGCGATCCAGGCAGGCGTTGACCACGATGCGGTACAGCCAGCTGCTCACCGCGCAGTCGAATCGGAATGTCGCAGCGGTGCGGTGCGCCTTGAGCAACGCCTCCTGAACGGCGTCGTCGGCGTCGTCGAGGTGGTTGCTGGTCAGGTAGGCCAGCCGGCGCAGCTGGCGGTGGTGGCGCAGCACCAGTTCCTCGAACGCGTACCGGTCCCCGGCGACGTGGGCCGCGAGCAGTTCGGCATCCGAGCGCGTGTGCGCCGCCCCCGCAAACTCTCCCCGTCCCACATGCCGAACCTAAACGGTGTCAGGGCACCTCCCGGACACAAGTTTTCGCGGCACGCCCGAACCGCGAGGTCAGCGGACCCCACGGTTGGGGATAACCGGCTCAGGAAGCGGCTTTGACCGTGATGTCGGAGATGTCGGTCTTGCTCTTGCCGTCCACGGTGCCCAGTGTCGAGATCCACACCAGCAGATACTGCGTCGGCGCCGCACGCCCCACCGAGATGGTGTTGGACCCGGTCTTGAGCGTGGTCGGCGACGTCAGCTCGGTGGTGTCCGACAGCGAGGACGGCGAGTTGCTGTTGGCCGCACGCAGTTGCACCGCGGTGCCCGTGCTGGTGACGTTGAGATCCACCGATCCGATCACCGTGGGCTGGGGCAACTGCAGGATCAGGCCGACACCGTTCTTGAACCCGGGGAACGGCACCGGATCGGAATAGGTGTCGGTGGACCACATGGTGCTGCTGCTGCCGTCGATCGCGAGTTCGGCCTGACCGGGGTTGTCGGCCTCACCCTCGGGCGAGAACACCGTCGCGCGAACGGGTTTCACCGTGGCGCCGGCTGCGGCGGTGTCGCCGCCCTCGGACTCGGTTTCCGAGCTCGGCGCGTTGAGCCCGAGCTGATCGCGGTTGATCCCGCCGCCCACGTCGCCGAAGATCCGGCTGAGGATCGTCGCCATCACCACCAGCGCGACGACGATGATCGCCGCACCCGCGGACAGACCCACGATGAGGGCACGGCGTCGCCGCGCCTCGGCGTCGGCGCCGTCGGTGTGCGGGGTCGCGGCGGCTGCGGCGGGCGTCTGTTCGACCGATTCGAGAAGTTCGGTGCGGTCGGCGATCGCGGTGGCCTGCTGCAGCAGGTTCAGCAGTGTCGGCGCGCTGCGGATGCCGCCGCCGGGCTGCACGGCCCTGGCCGCGGCGGCCGAGATCTGGAACGGGATGTCGCGGTCGACGGCGCGCGGTTCGACCGGTTGACCGGCCGCGTCGAGCGCTGCGGGTTCGAGGCCGCTGGGCTCTCCGGACTCGGGCAGCGGCCACCGGTTGACCAGCAGCGCATACAGCGCCGCGCCGATACCGCGGATGTCGTCGTCGGGTGTGGCGTCGGGCAGCGTCGCGGGGAAGGCGAGGGCGACGTCGCCCTCGATGCTCACGCGCACGCGGCTGGGATGGTCGATCGACAGGGCCACCCCCGCGCGGTGCGCGGCCTCGGCGGCCGCGGCCAGCGACTGGATCGCGCGGGCGCCACCGATCGGCGACGGCGCGGTGTCGGCGACCTCGGCCAGCGATCCACCGCGGATCCACTCCGAGACGATGAGCCCGCCGGATCCGCTGTGGGCCACGTCGAGCACCCGGGCGATGCCCGGCACGTCGAGCCGGCTGAGCTTGAGCGTGCGCGACAGGATGTCCTGCACCTGGGAATCCGGCAGTTTGGCGTCGGGATCGACGAACGTCAGCGCCACCTGGCGGTCCAGCGCGGTGTCCAGGGCCTGCCAGAACTGCAGATGCGGCGGGCCGCCGTGGAACACCAACAGGCGGTAGCGGCCATCGGCGATGGTCGCGCCGGGGATCAGGTGGACGTCATCACCCGAGGTCGCGGATTCGACGGCAGGCTCACGCGGCGGGGCGAAGGAGATCGGTTCACGCGTGGGGTCGCCGCCGTAATCGGCGGGCGGACGCCCGGAACCGTTCGGCAGCGAGACGGTCTCCTCGACGGTCGGCTCCGCGCCCGCGGCCTCGCTCTCGTCGTCGGCGACATCGGGCTGGAAATCGTCGGGCGCCTGGCGGGGCAGCTTGGTGGTCGCGGTCCCGTCAAGTGCCGGGCCGCCCGCAGATTCGTCGGTCACCGGTGATCCTTTCCGAGTCCCCGCTCCGGCAACGGAGGCCGGAGCCCCTACCCAGCCGGGAGCCGGGGTGGTCGGCCCCCGGTCGGGAGAAGAATTCCTCTGATCAGGGTACGTGACCGCACCAGCGGCCCGAGGCGGGACAGCAGGACCGTTAGTTTGCAGGGCTACCTTTTCGGCGGCGTCAACGGCGAGGGTTTCTTTGCCGCCGAAGCGGCCCAGCCGCCCGCGGACGACGCGGATCGCGGCCTGCGCCTCAGGCACTTTCGCCGCGATCAACACGCCAGCAATGATCGGGAGCATGATCAGCCCCAGCACGACGAGGCGGATCATCGAACCGCCCGCGCCGAAGCGAACGGTCAGCTGTTCCACCCCCAGTAGCTGATCGACGACCACGGCGACGAGCACCGCCAGTAGCGACGCGGTGATCGTGACCAGGATGGTGCGCACCACCGTGAGGCTCACGAGCCGTCCGCCGGGCGGGTCGAGGTTGGCGCGCAACAGGACGTGGCCCACGATCGCGCCCGCCATGAAGCCGAGCCCGTTGGCCGCACCCAGATATCCCGCGACCATCTCGGGGTTGTTCGTCAGATGGGGCGCGGCCACCGATCCGGCGATCTTCACGACCGTGATCACGATGATGACGATGATCGGTGTCCAGGCGCGCTCCCTGGCGTAGAACACCCGCAGCTGCAACAGCACCAGCGCATACGGGATCAGGGTGAACGCCGACAGCGAGATCGCCAGGCCCAGGTACCCGGCGTCGACCCGGCCGAAGTTGCCGTACGCGAACAGCGCGGTGCCGATCGCCGGGCCGCCGACGGTCATGAGCGCGACGATCGGGATCAGCGTGATCATCGTTAGCCGCGTCGCGAGTGACAGATCGCCCAGCACGGCGGGGATGTCGTTCTTGGCGGCATTGCGGCTCAGCCGAGGCATCACCACGGTCAGAACGGTCACGCCGATCATCCCGAACGGCAGCTGCAGCACCAGCCACGCGTAGTTGTAGATCGCCGGGCCCGAGGCGGCCGCGCCGCTGGCGATCTGGTTGCCCACCACCAGCCCGATCTGGCTGATCAGCACGTAGAGCACCATCGCGGCGGCCATCGCCCCGAACTTCTTGAGCCGGTCGTCGATGCCCCACAGGGGCCGCAGGCTGATGCGTTCGCGGCGGATCGCGGGCAGCAGCACCGAACACTGGGCGACCACACCCAGCGTGGTGCCGACGCCGAGCACCAGCAGCTTGGCGTTGCCCATCTGCACCGGGTCGACCGAAAGTTCGCCGGGGACCAGCAGGTACGCGCCGAGGGTGGCGATCGCGACGACGTTGTTGAGCACAGGTGCCCACGCGGGCGGGCCGAACACGTTGCGTGTGTTGAGGATCGCCATGAACACCGACGACAACCCGTAGAACAGCACCTGCGGCAGCAGCAGGTAGGCGAATGCCGTGGTGAGCGGCTCGTTGACCTGGGGGTCGTCGCCCAGCATCAACCGCACCAGCGCCGGGGCCGCGGCCACCGACACGAGCGTCGTCACCAGCAGCAGCGTGGTGACCAGCGTGACGAGCCTGCGCACGAACGCGGCCCCGCCGTCGGGGTCGTCGCGCTCGGCGCGGGCCAGCACCGGCACGAAGATCGCGGTGAAGGTCGCCTCGAGCACCAGCGCCGCGATGAGGTTGGGCAGCTGGTTGGCCACCGAGAACGCGCTGGACAGCGCCGCGCCGAGGATGGCGGCCAGCAGCACGATCCGGATGAACCCGGTGATGCGGCTGATCAGGGTGGCCATCGCCATACCCCAGGACCGCGACACCACCGCGGCGTCGGAGAGTTCCTCCTGCCCGGCCCTGCGGCGGGGCGCGGGTCCGCGCGGAAGACGCCGCGGCCCGGACGGGCGCTGCGGCTGGGTTGCGTTCATCGCCGCCCGTCCGCGGGGGTGTCGGCGGCGTCCGGGGTGTTCGACGTGTCGGCCTCGCCGAACGCCAGCGCGACCTCCAGCGGGTCGTGGTGCTCGCCGGGCGGGGTCAGGTCGGCGCGGTCGGGCTGGCCGCGGAACCGGTGCCACAGCCGCCGGCCCGCGAGCAGGAACAGCACGGCACCGGCCGACAGCGTGATGAAGAACAGCACCTTGCCGTAGGCGTTGGAGTGCACCGACAACCGGACGGGCTCGCCGAGGGGGAGCCCGTCGACGGTCTGCAGGGTGACGTCGACGGCGACGCGTTGCGTGAAGTGCACCTCGATGGGCACGCGCAGCGGTAGGTAGCCGGGCGGCAGCTCGATCTCACCCATGTCGGTGACCGTCATGCCGGGCGGTGCGTTGATGTGCAGGCGCACCCGGATGGGCACCGGGAGGTCGTTGCGCAGCGCCATCGGCAACGGACTGCGTTCGGTGGCCAGCGTGTAGGCGCCGCCCGGGTTGACGACCGTGACCGCGGCGAACATGTCGTTGACGCTGCGCACCACCGTGCCCAGCCGCTGGCGTGCCTCGGCGTTGCGGGCCGCGGCCGGCACCGACTGGCTCAGCGCGCGCAGCATGTCCTCCCGCAGCGGCGCGGTGTACTGCACGCCGGTCAGGCCGGTGCGTTCATCGGTGGTCAGCGCCGATGTCAGACCCCACAACCGGCCCGTCACGCCCGCGATGCCGCCGATGATGTCGTCGTCGAAGCGGCCGGCCGGATTGCCGAACGCCTCGGGTGCCGGTTGTGCCGGTTCGGCGGGCAGCGCGTCGCCCTGCGCGATCACGGCACCGAGCGGACGGGGCACGGCCAGCCCCGCGTGGATCGTCGTCGCGATGGTGGTGAGGATGGCCTGCGCATCATCGGGCCCCAGGCTCCACACCAGCGGCGGCATGACGATCTGCGTGCGCGGGGTGAGCTCGGGGGACAGCCCGCGCCACAGCAGGGTGCCCAGTGCCGACTGCCGTCGCGCGATCTGCGAGTCGTGGTCGACGGGGATGTCCAGCGAGGGGTCCAGGTAGGACGGCGAAACCGGATCGGTGCCCGCACCGGCCAGGGCCGCACCGACCGCAGGGTCGAAAGGCGCCACCGACACGGTCGGGCTGTAGCGCAGCGGCGTGAGGTCGGCGCTCTGCGGCGTACCGGTCTCCTCAGTGGAGACGGGGGTGGCCCCGATCGCCACGGTCCGGTTGCCCTGCGACGTGAGCAGGTCGAGGGCGGGCCGGGTCAGGGGACCGTCGCCGACGAGCGTGGCGCCGCGGATGGTCCGGACGCCGAGGATCCGGTCGACGATGTCGGCGGGGCTCATGGTGGCGATCGCGCTGAGCCCGCGGTCGCCGACGCGGTGCAGCGCCGCGAGGTCGGCCTGGGCGTAGGTGGTCGGGGCGACGCACATGCGCTGGGCCAGCCCGCGCAGCCGGTTGAGCCACGCGATCGCGGCCTCCTGCCCGGCGCCGGGACGTGTGGGCGTGAACCGTCCGGCATCGGGTCCGTCGTTGACGACGTAACCCGCGGTCATCGCGTTGACGGTGACCAGCAGGTCCGGGTCCACCGCGAGGCACAGCGCCGCGCGCACCTGACCCGAGGAGTCGACGGTCGGGCCGGTCGCGAAGTCCACCGCCGAGAGCAGCGTGTCCAGACGCCCGCCGGGTGCCAGCTCGGTGGCGAGTTCGTCGTCGACCAGCCGCACCGGGGTGGTGCCGCCGGGCGCGCCCGCCGCGAGCCGCGGCCGGTCGGCCAGTGGCCACAGCACGGTCAGCTGCACGGGGTCGGACGTGTCCGGCGGGACCACGGAGTTGAGGTTGTCGGCGGCCGATGCGGCCTCGGTCGGCTGGTCGGGCGGGACGCCGAGGACCGGCAGCAGAAACCGTGCGTCGTCGAGGCGGGCCGGGGCGCCGTAGTCGGGTGTGCCGTTGACGTTGATCAGCACGGGGTACACACCGGGCTGTTGCACACCGAGTGAGGGGCGGTCGCCTGCCCGCAGGGGATACGACAGCGTGAACGGGACGGACTGCCCGCGCTGCATCTCGGTGGCGACCGTGACGAACTCGGCGACCGGTTCGAACTGGTCCAGGTTGCCGCTCAGGTCGGTGCGCAGCTGCGTCGACGAGGTCACCGCGCGGGCGTGCTCCATCCGGATGACGACGTCGCGCACGGGGCGGTCGCCGACGTTCTGTACGACGCCGCTCACGGTGACGGTCGAGTCGCTCGTCGTGGTGACGAGGTCCGGTGAGATCCGGTCGATGTGGATCTGGAGGAACCGCGCCTCGTCGGTGTGTGCCGCGGCGCGCGGCAGCAGATCGGGTGGGCCGACGATCATCGTCAGCAGTGCAACGATCGCCGTCACCAGCAGGACCCGCACGACCCTGTAGCCGGCCCGGGTCACGGTCCCTGTCCGCATCCGTTCGTGCGCCGGCGGGCCTGGGGCTGAGCTGTGTCGTCGCGGCGGTTGCGGGTGTGGGAATGCGTCTGTGCGCGTCGCCGCGGCGCGCTGTGGGGCAGCGGCGGCAGGGCCGCCGGACCACCGGTGTGCAGCTTGTCGATCAGCTCGCCGGCCACTTCGGCCAGCCTGCGTTCGTCGGCGTACGCCAGGCGGGAGGGCAGTTCGCGCAGCGGCACCCAGGCGACCTCGGTGACCTCGACGTCGTCGTCGGAGAGCTCACCGCCCAAGAAGCGCATGAGGTAGTGGTGCACGGTCTTGTGCACGCGACGGCCCTCGGTGACGAACCAGTAGTCGATGCTGCCGAGCGCGGCCAGCACGCTGCCCTGGATCCCGGTCTCCTCGGCGACCTCGCGGATCGCGGTCTGCTCGGCGGTCTCGCCGAGTTCGATGTGCCCCTTGGGCAGCGACCACAGCATGCGGCCGCGCCGGTCGAGCCGCCCGATCAGCGCCGCGACCTGCGAATCCTTGGGGCCGTCGATGCCGTCGATGACCAGACCGCCTGCCGACGTCTCATGCACGGTGCGCAACCGGTCCGGTGGCCGGCGTGGCCGGTTCTTGCGCTGCTTGGGCTGGTCCTTGGGTGTCGGCTTGGTGGCGCCGGCACGCGCGCCACGGCCTGGGCCGGGTTTCTTCTCACCTGGTTGCGTGGCGGGCGTCGGCGCGGACGGGGCGTCGGGACGGGTGTCGGAACGGCTCTCGGTGCGCGCGTCCGCCGCGGGTTCGGTGTGATGCTCGGCACCTGCGGCGGGTGGGCCTGCTGCCCGTTGCGCACGGCGATGACCACGGCGCCGGCCTCGGCGTCGTCGTGGTTTGGCCTGTTCGCCGTCGGACACCCAAGCGATAGTAGCTGCCACGCGGGTCGGCTCCTGCCGCACTCGCCGGTAGCGTGTGCGCGGCGCGCATTAGGCTCATCGAACGTGCCCGAAGCTGCTGCTACTGATGCCGAACTGCTGGCCGGTGCGCTGGTTGCGTTGAACCGCCGCGCCGGGGTCCTGCGCGAGCTCGGCGCGGTGTTCGCTGCCGCAGGCCACGAGCTGTACCTGGTGGGCGGGAGTGTGCGCGACGCGCTGCTCGGCAGGCTCACCGAGAACAGCGACCTCGACTTCACCACCGACGCGCGCCCCGAGCAGATGCAGAAGTTCCTGCGCGGTTGGTCCGACGCGCTGTGGGACACCGGCATCGAGTTCGGCACCATCGGCGTCGGCAAGGGCGACGACCGCCTCGAGATCACGACGTTCCGCGCTGACAGCTACGACCAGGTGTCGCGCAACCCCACGGTCGAGTTCGGTGACAACCTCGGCGACGACCTGGTGCGTCGTGACTTCACGATCAACGCCATGGCGGTGCGCATCACGGCCGACGGGCCGGGCGAGTTCCACGATCCGCTCGGCGGGCTCGCGGCCGCGCGCGACAAGGTGCTCGACACCCCGTCTGCGCCGGAGGTGTCGTTCGGTGACGATCCACTGCGCATGCTCCGTGCGGCGAGGTTCGTCTCGCAACTGGGGTTCTCGGTCGCGCCGCGCGTGCTCGAGGCGCTCATCGAGATGGCGCCGCAGCTGGAGCGGATCACGGCCGAACGCGTCGCGGCCGAACTCGACAAGCTGCTGCTGGGCGCCGACCCGGTCGCGGGCATCGACCTCATGGTGCAGACCGGCATGGGCGCCGTGGTGCTGCCCGAGGTCGGCGAGATGCGTATGGCGATCGACGAACATCACCAGCACAAGGACGTGTACTGGCACTCGCTGACCGTGCTGCGCCAGGCGATCGACCTCGAGGACGACGGTCCGGACCTGGTGTTGCGGTGGGCCGCACTGCTGCACGACATCGGCAAGCCCGCGACGCGCAAGCACGAGCCGGACGGGGGAGTGAGCTTTCACCACCACGAGGTGGTGGGCGCCAAGATGGTCCGCAAGCGCATGCGGGCGCTGAAGTACTCCAAGCAGATGGTCGAGGACGTCTCGCAGCTGGTCTATCTGCATCTGCGGTTCCACGGGTACGGCGACGGCAAGTGGACCGACTCGGCCGTGCGCCGCTACGTCACCGATGCGGGTCCGCTGCTGAGCCGGCTGCACAAGCTGGTCCGCGCCGACTGCACGACCCGCAACAAGCGCCGCGCCGCGCGGTTGCGCGCCAACTACGACGATCTCGAGGCCCGCATCGCCGAACTCGCGGCCAAAGAGGATCTGCAGCGGGTGCGTCCTGACCTGGACGGCAACCAGATCATGCAGATCCTCGGCATCCCGCCGGGACCGCAGGTCGGCGAGGCGTGGAAGTACCTCAAGGAGCTGCGCCTGGAGCGCGGGCCGCTGAGCCACGACGAGGCCGTCGACGAATTGCTGAAATGGTGGAACGCGAGAGGCTGATCGTGCGTCGAATCAGTCATGGATTACTGCCTGGGTGACCCCGACGGCACGGCCACCATGTGGACCGCGCCGCCCGCGATCGACACCGACGGTGACGGCGTCCCCGACGGCGTCGGCCTCGACTTCGACGGCGACGGACGCACCGACGACGTGCTCGCCGATCTCGACGACGACGGTGTGGCCGACCATCTGCTGCGTGACCTCGACGACGACGGCCACGCCGAGAGCTACTACACCGACGACGGCTCAGGTACGTGGGCGGTGAGCGTCGACCGCCAGATCCGCTGGTTCGGCCTCGACGGTGTGGAAAACACAAGCAGCACAGG
>Ga0180220_1001139_pt1 | contig 21372 bp, 27 predicted proteins | sample eDN5th37CBELigBY_FD_151335 | JGI IMG/M metagenome (GOLD analysis project Ga0180220, IMG submission 151335) | Enriched backyard soil microbial communities from Emeryville, California, USA - eDNA 5th pass 37_C BE-Lig BY (version 2) (version 2) | ecosystem: Environmental > Terrestrial > Soil >...
CGCCGAAAAATGATCCAGTAGCGATACAGTGCCGGCCATCAAATGCCCCCTCCTAGGTGGAGCACCCCTGAATCAGCTCAGCTCTTCAATCGCCACCCCCAATCGTTAACCTGAAGCGATTGCCCTGAGGGAAACGCACGCTTCCATTGCGCACGATCCGCGAAAGGCGCGATAAGCGGGGTGGCCGAGAGCAGCCACAGCGCCGCAAGCAGCGCCTCCAGGGCGAGCGCTTCAAAGGCGAAACTTCGCCAGAAGCGGCGCTGCACCTCCCTAAGCGGCCTAGGGCGGCGCCCTTGCAAGGTGCCATTCCGGCCGCAGGCTCTTTACTGCGGCTGCTTCACTTTAAGCCTGATGCCGTCGCCTTGGGCGACCTTGCCGAAAAAAAAGGGAGGAGGGGCAGAGCCTAGGCGAGGGCGCCCCCCGGCCGCGCGAATTGCCTTGCGGCCTTATTCTCGCGAGCGCGGGGGCTTGACCCTGAATTACATCGCCGCGGGGGCGGCGTCCCCGCCGCCCCGCGTCTCGGAGACGCCGCTGGATGATGCGACAAAGCCAGGTGTCGGCAGCAGCTTCCAGACTGCCCCGTCCTTGCTCATCCGCACCAGCAAACGGTCGGATTCCCAAAGTTCGACATGGATGCCATCGCGCTCGTTTCGGGCGACCTGAAAAGCTTGATCCGGGCTGGCCGCCTTGAATTCCACGCGGCGAGGGGGGCCCGACGCATCGTCGAGCAGCAACAAATGATAGGTACGCATTATAGCTCCATTCTGACAAGAGCTAGCGCCACCGGGCTCTCGGCATCAATCGATCGGCTGGCATGTAACGGGTCGACTACGGCACAGGCCGGAACCACGATAAGCCGATCTAGGGTAGGCCCGTAGTCGTCTTGCGAGCATAGCATGAAAAAGTCCGGGAACCTAATCGGCAGTGTTCGCCACCATCCCATCGCCCCGCCGCAGGCCGACTTTCGATCCTCGCCCGCCAACCCGACCTTGAAATCCGTAGATATTTGGGGCGGGGCAGGGCGCTAGAGGTTGGAGGGCGAGGGGCGGAAGGGCACCCCCCCGATCCAGTCCTGATGAGGCCCGGTCGTGGCGAATCAGCGGCTGACCGCGTGGATCGCGCGATTCATCATCATTGGGAGCGGACCGAGGCACGCGGCGACGGAACAATTGGTCGGATCGCTCGTTGTCGAAATGCCTAAAGGGAGGGTCGTTGCCTTCCCCATTGGGAGAGAGAAAATGAAAAAGTTTCTGACAATATTCGCCATGAGTGGTTCGCTGCTTCTCGTGTCTGCCTGCAATACAGTTGAAGGCGCTGGTCGGGACGTAGAATCGGTTGGTGAGTGTGCCGATGGTGTCCCCGGTAACTGCTAAATTTTATTAACCATTTGGCGAAAGTTGGGATCGTTTTCACCTATTATTGGTGAAGACGGCTCCCTTTCGAAAAAAATTTGCGAATGTTTCCGATCCAGCATTAGGAGCCCCCGCTTAAGGGAAAAGGCCTTCAGATTTCTTCTATCACTATAATGGCCGGCTATTTCCGCCCACCAGATTGCGCGGTCGCCGAGCCTCACGAGCTATTGTTTACCCCCACAGAAGTGGCCGCGGCGGATTTCGAGGAGCCCGCCTGGGGCGGCTTGGCCTCGCTCGTTCTCCAATGACATTTGGAATTATCGCGCATGTGAAATGCGAGATAATTCCATGACGATCCATCTGGTTGGCGAGACGATCGATGCCAAGCGCGCGCACCAGCGCGTGCAAGCCGGCGACCTCGTGCAGCTCGTGCGAGGCATATATGTCGATCAAGATGTCGATGCCGACGCCACGATCATGAACCATGCAATCCGCATCGCTCATTATCTCTATCCCCATGCCTATTTGTCCTCGGCAAGCGCCGTGCTGCTTGCACCGACGCGCGATGGCCGGCTCTTTATCAGCGGCAAGCGCAACCAGCGCACGAGGCTGCGCAGCTTGGAGATTGTTCAGAACGAAGCGCCGCCGCAACCTTCGACCGCTTCAGCCGTGATTGGCGACGATCTGGGCGAGCTACGCATCGACGTATCCTCACCCCGGCAGCGTTTTCTGGAAGCCTTTCGCCTGCGCAGCGAGCATGCCAGCGCCCTTACCGCTGAGATGCGCGAACAGATGGCCGCGCGCCTCGTTGAGGAGTATGGCACGCCCAAGGATGCTGCCGATGCAGTCTGGGCGCTAGCGCGCGAAAATGGCTGGTATCGTGAAGGCGAAGGCGCCGAGCGCTTCCTTCTGGCGCGGCCCGGCACAGCCAAAGCGCCCGTCAACAAGGCGGCGCTGGATCTGATGGTCGCTTGGCACGGCGAGCCGCTCGGCCGCCTCACTCATGACGGCTTGGAGTGGCGCTGGAAGCCCGCCCGGCAACCGGGGCCGGTGCTCGTCCGGCAGACAACGCCCGGGAAACTTCCCGCGTTTATCGACTCCCTCTTGCCCGAAGGCCGGCTCGCCCAGGTGCTTCACGAGCGCGACGAGCGTGAGGCGTTGAAGCGTGGGCGGCGTTATATGTCGAACATCACCGTGGTCGAGGCTCGCGAAGAGATGGCGGAGCTGCCGGCGGACGTCCTCACGACGATGCTCGACGGCTTTATCGACGCAGGCCGCTTCACCGGTCGCTAGCTGCGTCACCATCGACCCGACCGCGCCGGCCGCACCATGAGCGATGAGCCGCTGGCCTGCCTGAAGTTGGCCATGCTGGAAGAGCCCCTGCCATGCGGTGAGGCCCGAGATCGGCAGGCTCGCGCCCACCGTGAAGTCGACATCACCTGGCAAGGGGGCGAGGTTGCGAGCCTCCATTGCTACATATTCCGCCAAGGTGCCGTCGCGATGCCAATCGGCGAGGCCAAATACGCGTTGGCCCACCGACAGGCCCGTTGTGCCGTAACCAAGCGCGGTGACTATACCGGCCAGCTCGTGTCCTGGAATTGAAGGTGTCCGATCGCGGTTGTTGCGGTCAGTCCAGGTCGACGGCCAGCCCAATTCGGTTCCTACGAAGCCCGACGCATGAACCTCAACGATGACGTCGTTGATCGCAGGTTGCGGCTCGGGCCGCTCAACCAGCTTCATACCGGCCGTTCCTGCGGCCTCTTCCGTTACCACTATGGCCTTCATCGTCACCTCCTTGTGTCGCTAGGCGCTCATCACGCCGACGGTCCGGCGTGGTCAGAGCGCAGCGCTTAGCCTACCAACCTGTCCGAGGCCGGACTCGGTTACATAGGCCGAGGAATTTTCGGTTCTCGATCATCGCCGATCCCCACACCATATGTCGGTGATCTCTGGAAAACGGGCCTATGGGCAAGCTTCCAGCATTGAGTGCAAGCGGCGGAAAGGACCGTCTCGCAAGGCCGGGCCGGTGACTCCTAAACGCCGTTCCCCGTCCAAGATAGACTGTTTAAGGCGCCCCGGCTTAATCGCGGCGGACCTCCTAAAGGCTCTGTACATTTTCTCCAAGTGCTCACCGGGATGGCGGATGGAGCACCGACGCCCAGCTCGTCGTGATCGAGCGGCTGCTCGATGACGTGCGCCTTAGACAGTCGATCATGGCGGACGGTTGGGCGCCACGAGGCTTGCGTCTGTCGCCGAGATTCCAGTCATTCCCTGCTTCACATAGGCCTTTCGAGAGCTGCCCTACATTCAGGCGCTCGATCGCGTCGATAAATGGGCTATAAGCCGCCTGGGGCTCTAAGAGATGCTCCAATTGTAGTTATCGCCGGCCAGCTTCAGGGTTGTGACCGGACACGGTGATGGCGCCGGCTACGGCGGTTGGCCCGATCCGCGATCGGAGCGTGCCGACGTGGCTGGCGTCACCGCCCTTCCTGATGGTCGCGAAGCCGGGGGACTTCCCATCCATGCGGATTCCTGCTCAGCAAATATCAATAGAGGGAGTGGATGAATGGCAGCAATCATCATGGCTCTGATCATGGGGCTTTTGGGCGGACCAGCCATTGCCATGGCATTTCGCATGCCGAATCCGCAGGCCGGGCATCGGAAGCGCAAGGAGGCGTTCCTCGCTGGCAAGGGCAGCGATCCCGATGCTGCCCCGTTCGGCGCGCACAAGTCATTCAAACATAATGCGATCACCTTCGGCCTGATATTCGGGGCGATTGGCTTCTTCATCGGAATGCTGGGTTGAGCGTCAGCGCCCGGCGCTGCACAGTCCAGTCCGCTCATCTATCAAGGAGGCCAATTTGCCGAAATCGTTATTGACTGGTCCGCTGCTCCTGTTCGCCATGCTGCTGGCCGGATGCGGGAACGAACAGGGCGAAGGGCCGATGAAGCCCGGCATTTACGCTTACGAAGCCGCGGACGGCGTCAGCCATCGCATGATTTTCAGCGAGGACGGCACCTATTCGGATATGCAGGACAACGTGCCGAAGCCCGTAGAGCAGGGGCAGTGGCTGCGACGTGACGGACAGCTCTGCATGAAATCGGGCAATAGCGGTGCGGAACTGTGTCTCGACGAGAAGGCAGAGGCGGATGGAGGCTTTTCCCTGTCCAAGGACGGCACCACGACCCGATTTACGCTTGAGGCCAGTACCCAGCAAAGATGACGGGGACCAGCCAAAGCCCTATGCGCCGTGCGATCACCAACTCCCACCTCGTTCCATCGTTGCGGCATTGTCGAACCGGAGCATGAGACCTCCTATTCTGGTTCTGGTCACGCTCGCGACGACAGCGCCGGCACAGGCCAATCCGGATAGCGGGCCACTGCTGTGCTCCGGGCCAGAGTTGATCCAGCACGCCAATATCGCGGGGGTCGAACCGACCTTGCCCGGCACCTACGAATGCAGCGAAGAGGGGATCACGATCACACTCCGCCTCGATGCGGACGGGCGCTTCGAGCAGCACATGACCGCGAACGAACGGCTTTTCGAACGCGAGGATGGCGGTAGAGGGAACGAGACCAGCCTGTCTGGCCGTTGGCGCGTCGAGAACGGAGCCCTGCATTTGTTCGAACGGCCGGCCCGGGCCCCGCATATCCGTCTCGTCGAAGCACGGCATGACTCCTCGGTGGAACTGCGCGTGGAAATCCGCACGCCGGACGGAAACCCGGCACGAGGACTCTTCATCGGGGAAGGCGAACACGTCAATGTCCGAAGCTCGTTGGAGGACGGCCTGCTGCTGATACCCAAGGGCATCGAGTGGGAACCGGGCAAGCGCTGGATCGTCCGTGCGGGCGATGAACTGCACCTCGCCGCTTTCGACGCAGTCGCGGGTGGCCCGAACAGTTTCCAGTACGTATACGAGCCGAGCGAAATCGAACCGTTCCATCAGCAGGGATTGGTCGCCGGGGAGCATGGGGCAATCATTGTGGTTCCGCTCGGCATAAGCGGAGCGGTGCTGCAACGGATCGGCAATCCCAAATGAATACTGAGAGCGCGAAACAGCCGGACGTCACGCCCTTCGGAGACGAGCTGGCACGCGCCGCTGCCCGGTTCCTGAAAGAGAACCAATGGTTTGACGGTCTGGGAGCGATTGTTCGGGCCCATCGGGATTATACGGGGCACGGCCTTTTTCACGATCATGCAACGGGCGAATTCTTCCTTGCCCGCTCGCTCGACAGCCTGCCGAGAGAAGCTCTTTTTTCCTTTCCTAATGAGCCGAGTTTTACGCAGTGGCTGGCCGCGCAAACCGATCTGGCGCTGAGCGGCCGCGTCCCGACGGGCAAGCCGCAATTCGACCTTGATCCGGGCAACCAGCGGATGACGCGGCAACTGATCCTCGACCACCTCGCCCGCGAGGACACCAAGGGATGATGATGAGCTGGCTAGCGAATATGTGCATCGGCGGGATGCGTCGCGGCACCTGCCACCTTCTGTGCGCCATCCTCGCGCTGACCGCACTTCCGGCATTGGCACAATCATCCTTCCCATCCGAACCGCCGAAGCCGGGACAAACGCTGCTCGAATGGAGCGACCCTTCCCTCCTGAAGCATGAGATTCCGCCAGAGCAGCGCGGTGACGTCACCAGTTGTGCCGAAACGCATGAAACCAGGCTGGAAGAGGTCGCGTTGACCTGCTGGCCGGTGCTGCAAGCCTACAAGCTGTTCCTGCGGATGGATTTCGCGGCTGGGGAACCGTCTGGCGATCCGCAGGCCAATCGTCATCTCGCCCTCGACTACGCCGATCAATTGATCGATCTGATCGGCGAGCCTGCATGGCCCTTGCAGACGCATATTCTGATGAAGGCCTACCACCGGCAGGCGGATTTGCTGGCGGATGAGCGGCAATGGCAAGCAGCGCTTGCCGCCAATGCGAAAGAGATCGCTGCCATTGAAGCGCTGGGAGGGTACGACCGCGACTTCCGGATGGCGTTTGCCCTCGCGAAACGGACCGATGTTCTGCTGGGCGCCGGACAGCGTGACGAGGCGCGGGTCGTGCTGGAACAAGCGCGCCCGCTGCTAACCCGCCCGGATGGCGAACGCAACGGATGGGCCTTTTCCAGCCAAAACGAAGCCGTTGTGGAGGATGCGATCCGCCAGGGCGACCTTGCCTATGCCGAGACCACACTGGATCGCTATCTCGATTATGTGCGCGACGCCCCCAAAGGGATGCAGTTCGGTTCGCTCGATGCGCTGGACCTCAAGCTGTATCTTGTCGCCGGCCGCAAGGACGTGCCGGCCACGCTCCACCTGCTGGATGAGCGCATGGCGCTGCTGGAGGGACGCTTTCCATGCTTTTACGGAAATGTCCTGTTTCCCTATGTCCTGGCGCCGATCCGCGATGTGCCGCTGATCGCGGCACGGCTCCAGGACCTGCAATGCCCGCCCAGGGTGATGGCGAAACTGGCGCGAACGCCGGAGACGGGAATCCTCTCGAACGACGGCAAGGTCATCCTGCCGAGAATCCCTGACAGCGGTCTCGATTGGGATTGAGGGTAGGATGGCAGGTGGCAGCAGTTGCAAGCCAGTCTGCGGCCCGATACGCCCGGCCCATGAAAAAATCTATTCTCCTCGGCCCCTTGGCCCTCGCTGCTCTGCTTCCCATCAGCGCGCATGGCCAGCCAGAAGAGCCTGTCCTAACCGGGCGCGAGGCCATTGAGCGCATCATCGGCAATACTATCGTTCTCGCTCCGACGAAGCCCTTGCCGACACTCGCCGTCAGGTCCTTTATATATTTCAGCCCGGACGGACGCGCTGCCATGCAAATAGCAGCAAGCGAGCGGGCGGACGAAGAGGAAAAAACGGAAACAAGAACAGGAAGCTGGTCGATCGATGATCAGGAGCGGCTGTGCGTGGTCGAAGAAGGCAAGGCCCTGAGAGAAGAGGATTGCACCGGCATGAGGGTCGCGGGCAATATCGTTCAATCTGTTCCTGAAAAGATCTTTGGCGATGCGACCGCTACGCTGGTGGAGGGCAATCTGCGCGGGCTTTGATGCCTCGCGCTTTTCCATGAAAGACTTTCCATAGACCGGCCCAAGGGGCATCATCTACTCACGACGACGGCCGCGTTGCGGCCCCGATTGGGACCCATGCAATTTTGTGCCGCACCGGCAGGCCGCTCGTTGGAAACGGCGATGACGGCCATTGAGTACCGCGTGGACAGACTCATCTTGAGCAGTTCGGGATCTCGTCAGGGTTTACCACTGATGCGTCGGCGCCCGCCGACATCGCTGCCGTAGGCCTGCTTGCCATGACATCAAAAGCGAAGATGGCCTGCCGCCCTGTTATACGGCATGACTAGCCGATGCACGAGCCTCACTAGGCGGGACGCCGCTTCCTACAATACGGAAGCATCAGGCTCGCCAAATCAACCATATTACGAGCGCGGTTGGCCGTGCCACATACACCGCCTGCCTCTCTTCGGCTCCTGTCAGTCTTGCGAAGGCGGCATCCAGTGCGAGCGTGAGCCGGGCAACTGGGCGGAGACGAGAAAAACGCATGATACGGCGAAGCAAGGTAAGCGCGGCGGGGCTGGTTGCGCAAGGAATGCTGCTGGCGGCAGCAGCCCCCTTTTCCTATTCCGATCTTCCGGCCGACCTGCCCGAACGCCGCCCCGGTCTGTGGGAAATCCACACGCAAGGCACATTGAGTGGCGTTGTGAAAACATACGAAGAACGGTCCCGCATCTGCGTAAATGCCGCGGTGGATCGCGCACTCTATCGGGAAGACATCGACGCCAAACACATGACGGTGGCCATGATGGACGGAGAATGCGCCCCGCCGATCTACGCCTATGACGGCAACACGCTTTCAATGACCATGCAGTGCACCAGTAGGGGTGTGGATGGCGGCCCTCGAGCCAAAACTGCCTTTGAAAGCGCTACAACCTACGACGGCCCGGACAGGGTAACCGTTGAGCATCGGCGGGTCGATCAAAACCACATCGTCTTCGACGGCGTGTCCACCTATCACGACACCATGACCCGGATCGGTGATTGCGAACCGGACCAGAAGCCTGGAGACCGCATCCGTATCGATTCCCGCATGAACAGCAGCGAAGTTCAGAAATCCATGCGCAGAGATAACATATTCGACGCTTCCCGAACGCATCACAAGCTGATGGAAGACATTCTGGCGGCCCACCGCCGGTTGGACGCAACGGGCCTGTAAGGCGTGCGGCAAAAAGCAAAGACGACCACCCGCTCCGCAACAGAACGTGCGTCGGGAGTGGCAGATACGTCCGGCTTCGGCCGATGGGAACGCAGCTTGCAGGTAAACGGAAGTGTAGACAGGGACGCTCTGATGAACGGCGCCGTGGCCCTGTTCATTTTGCCATGCCTCCCCATCGCCACGGGACTTTTTCTGCCCAAAGGACCATGGTGGCTGTTCGCCGTTGGCGCGATCTTTCTGTGTGCTGGCCTTGTGCTCTTTCCTCTGGCGTGGCGAAGGCGGCAGGCAGGCCCAGCACTGATCCACCTGTTCGGCAACGGCGCGGTGCTGGAACGCACGAAGGGAGAGATATTCGCCCTGCCTTATGCCGAAACGCCGGTGGACCATGTACGCTGGCGGGAAGCGATCGAGGGCGGTGAACACAAACAGCTGCGGCAGCACCTGTGGATCACCCTTCCCGATAGCCGGACGGTAATGCTGGATGGCCGGGGGAAAGCGGAGCCGCAGGATCTTTCCTTCATCGCGGAGCGTTGGGGCCTCTCACCCGAACCTCGTTTGCTGGAGGAGGCACCAAAGGCCCACCCGCTCTGGTGACTTTCCAGCCCGGTTATTCGCCGCTGAAACCACCGCCGTCACTTCCCCCACCACTGCCATCGCCGCCTTCCTCATCGTCCCTGATCCGCATGATAAAGATGCCCATGGCGAGCATGACGATCCCTATCACGCCGTTTGATATCAAGTCCGAGTAGAGCGGAGTTTCCTTGAACGGGGTGTCCTCCGCCCATGTTTCGGACAGATGGAGTTTCTCGCCAAGATTCTCGCGGGCAGGCCAGAAGGGAATGAGCGCAAGAACCCCGGATCGGGGTTCGATCTCGACCGGCCAGCAACTCCAATCACCATATCCACGCGTGTTGCAGTTTCGGACTTCCCCGGTGAAATGGTTCGTGACCAGCGCGTTCTCCGGGCCGATATATTCAACCTCATGGTCGAGTTCCATGTAGCCCAACAGCGCGAACATCGAGCCGCAGACCGCCAACATCAGTATAGATCGTTGATTCAAAGGCACTGTTATCCTGTTACGGCGCAGGAGGGCGATGGCAGCAGGTTGATCCAGCGAAGCGGGGTCTCGATGATTTCGTAAGGCCCTGCGACATGCTCCACGAATGCAACCGGGTCGCCCCCGGTATCAGGCAGCGTGACCCAGAGCAGAAAGTGCCCATCTCCGGTCCTTAGCGCCGCGCCTTTCCCGCCGAACAGCGCATGGAATCCCGGCAGTGAGTCATCCAGCATTGGTAACAGCGCCTGTTGCAGGAACGGCAATTCCTCGCCCGTTCGAAACGGGCGCAGATACCAGGGCACGTGATCCTTGAGAGGTTCGCACACCAGCTTCGATGAACCAAAGCGGGAGAGCTGCTCGATGACTTGGCGCAGCAAGTCTTCGGCGGCCCGGTCCCAATCATCATCATTGACCCCAAACAGGGTGAATCCCGCCGCCTCGAAGCACGCGTCATGGTTCACGGGCACCGGCCAGATCGCCAGCAGCCTGCACCCGGGCGGTGCCAGCTCGGCCGCATCACCGGGCGGCACAAGTGACCAGTGAATCTGAAAGACAGGTGGGCTGACAAGGGTCATATCAGTAGCGCGATCCGAAAAATTTCAGGTGACATTGTACCGATCTTCGCGGTTGCTGCCGCTCTTCAACATCGCGTCGTGGCGCAGGAGGCACGGCTTGTCGTATCTTTGCCTGTGGGGATTCCGTAATCCCGCTTCTTCACCCTTATGATTTTTGAGGAGAATTTCGCGAAAGTGAGGTGCGATGGGCTGCAGCAGCAAGGACGTCGAACCAGCACGGAAGGAGGTCTATGTATAGTTTGTTTGAGAGTTTCGTCTCGTCGGTGAGTAGCGTCCTTTTCATCATTATTGCCCTGCTCTGGCTCAAGACGATCTTCGTCATTACCCCCCAGCAGCATGTCAGAGTGCTCGAGACGTTCGGCCGCTACAGCGGTTATCGTTCGGCCGGTCTCTCGATCAAGCAGCCCTGGCCATTCCAGATTGCGCGCAGGCCATTTTCCCTTCAGACCAAGCAGATCGCGCTTCAGCTCGGCGTCAAGTCGCGGGATAATGCGTTCGTGACCATGCCGATCAGCCTGCAATATCGTGTCATTCCAAATGCAGTGCAGGCAGCTTTCTACGAACTCCAGAACCCGGAAAAGCAGATCGAAGCCTATGTCGCGACCGAGGCGCGGGCCGTCGCGGCGGCAAAGACGTTCGATCAGTTGTACACGGATCGGGACGAGTTCACGCGGACGGTGCGTGAATCCCTCGACGAGGCCATGAACGGCTACGGGTATGAAATCCGGGCCGTCCTGATCGACGATCCGCGTCCGACAGAAGAGATGATCTCCGCCTTCAACGAAGTTCTGTCTTCGCAAAGACGGCTTGAGGCGGCCGAGAACGATGGCGAGGCCGAGAAGATCAAGCGAACCAAAAGCGCTCAGGCCTCGGCAGCGGCCATGACGATCACTGCCAGCGGGATCGCGGAAAGCAGAAGCATCATCGCCGAGGGCAATGCGAAGGCACTGGCGGCCTTTCGCGCCGATACGACGCTGACCGACAATGACGCGATGACCTTCATGATGGATATCAACCGTCTGGAAGCCCTGCGGGATGCGGCGACCCACGGTGGACGCACTGTCCTTGTCACGGGGGAAAGTGGCGCGGACGCGGCTTCCAAGGCACTGCTTGGCACGCTCGCACCCGAGGCCGAGCCGCCGGCCAGTCCCGCCAGGAAGAAGAAGCGGGCGCCTGCATCCACGCCGGCACCGGCATCCGATCAGGCCGACGCCGAGCCGGATCAATCCGACACGGAGCCTGCGACATAGGATGGGTCGGTTTCCCGCGGGCGCCATGACACGCGAGGAAGCTATGAAGCGCGGAGGGCCGTCCTCCGCGCTGCGGCTGGTCGACCCCGGCGAAGACCCGCGCATCCTCTCCACCAACCCCGATCACTTCTTCGGGAAGCCGTGGCCGAGCGTGAACGCGCTGGCGTTCTTCGCCTTGGTCGTGGCGTCGGTGCTCGCCGTCCGCTTTCTTACGATCGAGCTGTGGGACGGCGATTTGCCGTGGGTCTGGAACGTGGCCTGGCTGATCGTGCCGTGGGTGGTTCTCGCTCCGCTATGGGGCATGTGGATTTGGCAGCAGCGGCGTCGCGCCCGGGTGAGTCGGGGCCGCGAGGCGATTGCTGCAATGGTGGACGGAACGCCTGCCGAGCGCGGGCAGGCCATATGGGTTTCGTACCCCGACGAGGGTTTCATCTCCCGGCGAGGGCTCGACGTGCTGGTGGTCGCCGAATTTTCCGGCGGAGAGGCCGTCTTTGTCGATGCCCGTTCGAAAAGAAAGCCTTGCAACCAGGGTGCTCTGTTTCTCGGCGGTGATCCGATTTGGCTTTGGCGGGGCGGTGATGGCTGGGTTTTTGGGCAGATTGCATTGCATGGGCTGGACCCGACCTATTCTCCGGACGACGAGCCGCAACCGCCGACCTGGGAGGACATGCACGGAGGGCATAGCCCGGAATATTTCCGTACCAGCCTGTCTGATCTCGCTGCACAGTATCGCGCCGGCCGCTTGACCCGCGAAGAGCATGACGTTGCCGTGAACCACCTTCTGGATATCAAATGACCAGAGGAGATCGCCATGCATCCCATGGGGTCTGAGACGCAGTGGCGGTGCGATCCCTCGGTGCCGTGACAACAGGCCGCAACCGCACAGCTTCCGAAACTGGTGCGGCCCCGCGAGGCGCGCGGCCGCAGTTTTTTCAGCGCTCCGGCAAATCAGTGAACCGACGGATCACCTCAAAGAGCCGGACACAAGATCGGGCGACGTTTCGCGTCGGCGTCGTGGCAACACCGAGTAGAAGGCCACTTTCGGCATTTTCGTCTGATGAATACCATGCCGAGAGCGGAGACGGCGACATGCCGAATGCCGAGAGTTCACGCGCCACCGCGACGTCCGATGTTCCCTTCGGCAATTTCAATAGCACGGCCAGGCCGGCCGCCGTAACCCGTTCCGCGGCCGCGGACCCCCGAAGGCATTCCAGCAACACCTTTCGCTTGGCAGCGTAGGCGCGCTTCGTCCTGCGGAGGTGGCGCATATAATGCCCTTCGCGCATGAATTCGGCGGTCGCCAGCTGGATGGCCGGCCCCGGTGGCGGAGCGAGACATGCCGCCACTTCCGCAAATCGCGTAGCCAGTTCGGGAGGCGCAACTACAAAGCCGAGCCGAATGGTTGGACTGAGCGTCTTGCTAAACGAGCCGATGTGAATGACGCGTCCGCCGCTGTCGAGCGAGGCAATGGCCGGGGCCGCCCTGCCCGATAGCTGCAGGTCGCTCAAATAGTCGTCTTCGATTATCCAGGCTTCATTCTCGTTCGCCCACTCCAGCAGGCGAAGGCGCCGTTCCAGCGACAAAGTGGTGCCAAGCGGGGCCTGTTGACCCGGGGTCACGACGACGAGCCTCGCGTCGGGATGGTGACGCAAGCCGTACTCGACGTCGATACCCTCGGAATCAACCGGAATCGGCGCAAGGGATAATCCGGCGAGTTCGAGCCCCTTTCGGGACCAGAGGAAACCCGGCTCTTCAACCCAGACGGTCTGTCCGGCGAGACGAAGGACGCTCAATGCCAGGCCGAGACCTGCACTATATCCCCCTGTGACGACGACCTGGAATACCGAGCAATTGATGCCGCGCGAAACAGCGAGGTGACCAGCGATTTCGCGCCTGAGTTCAGCCGACGCGATCACGGGATGAATGCCCGCTTCGCCCAGATGCGGAGTCGCCATCATCCGGTCGAGCGTCGTCTCGATCGGCCGCGCCGGGTCGGACAGGAACGCTGCGACGCCTGCCAGCGTCTTGTCCGGCTCTGCATAGAGCACATGGAGGATCGCGCCGACCAGCAGTGCATGGCTGGTCTTCTCCCAGTGATTACGGCGTTCGAGCGAGCCTTCGGGATCGACCAATACGTCAGCCACATTCTGCACGTCGCGCACTTCCCACTGGCCGCGCCGCACTTCGAGCAACGGATTGTAGGCCGCCGACAATGCGTTGGTCGGGTCGAACAGTAGCACCCTGCCATGCTGGGCACGGAAACCCGCGGTCAGCGTCCAGTTCTCGCCCTTAATGTCGTGGACGATGGCCGACCCGGGCCATGTCAGCAGCGAAGGCACAACGAGGCCGACGCCCTTGCCGGAGCGGGTCGGCGCATAGCACAACACATGCTCCGGCCCGTCATGCCGCAGATAGGTCCGCCCGAACTGACCCAGCACCACACCGTCATTGCCGAGCAGCCCGGCCCGGCGGATTTCCTTCTCACTGGCCCAGCGCGCGGAACCATAGGTCTCGGCATTCTTCAACTCCCGCGCGCGCCACACCGACATACCGATGGCGACCGCGATCGACACGAGGCCACCGGAGGCGGCGATGTACGCCCCTGTCTGGAAGATGTCGGGCGCATAGGCGTCGAACGAAAACCACCACCAGAAGAAGGCCGGCGGCGGGTAGATCGGCCAGTCACCGACCATGAACCAGGGCGGGCCAAGCGCGGGCTGATATGCCAGGGCTGACGCCGTCCATTGGGTCGCGCTCCAGATCGCGGCCAGCACGATCAGAAAGACGGCGGCGATCTGGCCCCAGAGGATTTTGGTTGCGGACATTGGCCTTCCTTTCGATGAGGAAGAGGCCATGAATTCCCGGATTCAAGCGCTATTCACGCACATCGCAGCGTGGCGAAGAAAGACAGGGGATGGCGTAATCTTATTGTGCCGGGCGGATGAAGGCATAGAGTTGCCAAATGTCCAGATATGGACTATATCCTGAAACAATCAGGAGAAGACATATGGCGATCACCGCAGTTACCGATAGCGTTCAGCCACCGGGCATGCCGCCCCGACTGGACCTGTCGCGGTTCGCGCCGGCAAACCGGCGGCGGCTGAGCGCGCCTGCACTGCGTACCTTTGTCGCCATCGCGGATCTGTGGGGTCTGAACGAGGAACAGCGCCGCCTGATCCTCGGTTATCCGTCCCGCTCGACCTATCATAGCTGGTGCAAGCAGGCACGCGAACACGGCGCCATCACCCTCGATGTCGATGTGCTGACCCGGATATCGGCGCTGCTGGGCATTCATCAGGCTCTGGGCGTCCTGTTCGCCGATGAGCATGAAGGCGTGGACTGGCTGCGCCATCCCCATGATGCGCCGGTATTTGGCGGGCATCCGCCGCTGGATCTGGTGACGAGCGGTACGCAGGATGGGTTGATGATGGTGCGCCGTTTCCTCGACGCTGCGCGGGGTGGTACCTACATGCCTCCCAATGCGGCCGATGCGGATTTCAGTCCTCACGATGATAGCGAGATCGTTTTCGGGTGACGGACAGCCTGGTTCCCGCGCCGCAACCGGCCTATCGGCTGGTGCCGTCACGCTTCCCGCCGATCGGCCTGTTCGATACCGTGGCAACAGCGGCCGACGCCGCCGCGGTCATGGAACTGGCAGGCTGGACCAACGACCGGCTGGTCGCCGAACGACTGGACCGTCTTCCCCCTGATCAGTGGGTCTATGGTCGCCCCAACGCCAGCATCGTCATGGCGTCCTTTCTCCATGTCGCTCCCGGCGGCATGCGGTTCAACGGCTCCGATCTGGGTGCATGGTATGCGTCTGCCTCGATTGTCACCGCTGTCGCCGAGGTCGGCCATCATCTGCGACGAGAAGCGGTGGCACGTTCCGTCAAGACCATGCAGCGGACCTATCGCTCCTACACCGCCACTCTCTCTGGCGATTATCTCGATCTCTGCGGGAAACAGGCCGAATATGCCGATGCCTATGCATCTGACAGCTATGACGGCGGGCAGGTGCTGGGAGAAAAGATCCGCGCCTCCACCAGCTCGGGCATCGTGTTCGACAGTCTCCGCCATCATGGAGGCTGCAATGTCGTGGGATACCGGCCGTCCGGCATAACCGATGTCGTTCAGGCAGATCATTTCGAGATCAGCATTGAAGCCGTCTCCCGGCGGATCGATGTTCGCAAGCTGAGTAGCTGACCTCTGATGGTTACAGGCCTAGTCCGCGTCCTCTTCCAAAAGACCAATCCACCCCGCCATCGCCACGCATGACACCGGAGATGTGCTTGCCCATCTGCCGGTCGAGCGATGGCAACCATGGGACGAGCTGGAAGCCGAGCGCATTGTCGATCATCGCGTAGCGGCCCGATGCCAGCGTCAGGCGCTGACGCACGGTGCCCATGACATAATCGCCGGTCTGAGAGGGCGCATGTGGCAGGCCGATCTCGGCCGACAACTTCGCGGCGGCGGCATCCAGTTCGCGCCGTTTGAGCGTGTCGAGCAGGCCCCGCGCGAAAATGATCCGCTGTCCCTGCCGCCGTGCCAGTCCCTCGCCGGCCAGATGTTCAGCGCGCGCCTCCATCGCCTCGCGCACTTCTGTTCCGAAACCGCCGCCAAGGTCGCGCCCGTCGCCCGACAGATTGCGGCGATCGAGCCACGTCGCTCCCGGCGCGTGGACCTGGGCCTCGAGATCCATGTCCGAACGCACCGCAAGCGCCACGCGTTGCCGACCCTTGCGATCCTCGAAATGGCGCAGTTCGACGATCGCGCCCGGCTTGCAATCGCCGGTCGCCTCGACGTCGGAAAAGCGAATGTGATGCGTGCGCCCGTCGATACCGTCGACAATCGCATATGCGCTGCCGCTCAGCTCGTCATGGAGGCCACGATCGACCAGCCTGCCAATTACGGGCTGGCCGGGATCGGGTTCGAGCACATAGCTGGACGCGCTCCGGTCGATACCGCGTTCCGCCATCGCCTGGTGCATGCGCTTGATGATGTCGCCCCGCGTCTGCAACTCGCGCAGCGCGGTTTGGGCATCGCCGCGCATCGTCCATTGGCCCGGCGCGATCTCGCTGGCGAGACCGAGCCGCTCCAGCTTGCGCAGGCGGCCGATGCGCAGCGCATGGTCCGAGCCGGGATGGCCGTCCGGTTCGGGTGCGGTGTCGATGATGCCATTGCGATCAAGCGCTCGAGTCAGCCGGTAATCGAGATCGGTCCAGCGTTCGGCATCAACCTGCCGTTCCAGCGACTGGTGAATTGCGAGATCGCTGCGCAGACCGAGTTCCTGTGTGACGATCTCTTGCGCCGTTGCCCGCATCCCCTCGCGGATATAATCGCGCGAGATGATGAGGTCGCGGCCATCATCGTCGATTCCGCGCACAATGATATGGACATGGGGATTGTCGGTGTTCCAGTGCTCGACAGCCCGCCAGTCGAGACGGGTGTCCAGATCGTTTTCCATATGAGCCATCAGATCACGGGTGAAGCCCTTGAGGTCGCGCATCTGGGCCGCGTCCTCCGGCGATACGATGAAGCGGAAATGATGCCGGTCTTCCTCGCATCGCGCGGCGAACTCATTGCGGTCGAGATTGTCGTTCTCCGCCCCGAACAGAACGCCGCGCTCGCCGTCGCGGGTGACTCCATCGCGTTGCAGGTAATTGAGATGCGCGGCGAGCGACGGACGGCCGCCATGCCGGACCACCCCCGCCTTGACGACGACATTGCGCGTGCCGTGGCCGAGCCGATGCGTGGAACGGATGCTTGCCACCCTGCCGCGCCCGAAGGTCGAGAAGCTGCCGGTTGATCGCGCGCGCCCCGCACCGATGCCTCCAGCGCGCTGCGCAGCAGCGAGAGCCTGGGCGATTGCCGGACGTCCACGCTGGCTTCCTCGCGAGCGAATGCGGCCCGGACGAACTCGGAAATCGTCGTCGCGGATCATGGCTGAAAGCCCCGCGAGGTGCGGCAATGCCGCGCGGAAGGCGACAAACGCCAGAAGGCACACATCGCGCAGCTTGCTCCGCACATCGCGGCGGAACGCCGCAAAGCCTTGGAATCCAAGGCTACGACCGGGTGCAGATGGTCCCACACATCGCGCTTTTTATCTTGCCCTCCAGCTTCTCCCCTCAAAAACAGAGCCTTGCATCCTTCCGATGTTGCGAACGGCTGCGATGGAACACGCCAGAACGCGCGAGAACCGCTCATTGCCGTGGCTGCCCGGAAAGCGGAACGAACAGGCCACTGGAAGTCGGGGGCGCATCGGCCCGCACCAGTTCGGCGCGGTCGGCGAATGGCCGTTCCGGCTGCGTGCCGGATGCCGTCTGGTCGGCGGACGGTTGCGTAGCCGAAAGCAGTCCAGGCCGCACCGCGAACAGCGCGGCACGACGCCAGGCGAAGGGATCGGACGGCAGCGCGGCGACAAGCTGGCTGTCGTCCGAACCGCCCGTGATCGGCGCCAGCTTTGCGAGGTAGGCGCGCGTTTCGGTGGGCAGCGGACGGCCGCGCGACAGATGCTCGTCGTAACGGCCCGGCCCTGCATTGTAGGCCGCCAGCATCGCCGTCACGTTGCCGTAGCGGTCGTGCATCGCACGCAGATAGGCCGCCCCCGCCATGATGTTGTCATGCGGATCGAACGGATCGGACCCGAGCCGATGGCGTGTACGCAGGCTGGCCCAGGTGCTCGGCATGATCTGCATGAGGCCCATCGCCCCGGCCGTCGAGACGGCGCGGACATCGCCGTTGCTCTCGATGCGCATGACGGCCCATATCCAGCGTTCGGGGATGCCGAAGCGCCGGGCCGCATCGGCGACATGGCCCGCATAGGGATGGCGCGGCGCCGATCGCTCGGCGGGCGCGTCCTGCGCCAGCGCGGCGACGGGCGCAGCTCTCGGCGCGAGCAGCAGCAGGACCGCGAGCATGGCGGCCGACCCGCCCCCGCTCCGCCACCAGCCGGCCAGCGTGCTCGCTTCGGTAAAGGGTGCGCGCGATGCGCCGGCCGGAGGCCGCCCTTGACCTTCGCTGCGCGCGCCGGCCGGCCTGCGACCGAGCGGGACGGAGGGATGAGACGGCCTTTCCGCGAACAGCGGGCTGATCGGGGAAGGCACCGATCAGCCCCGATCGTCGCGCGGCCGGGGACGTTTCCACGACAACTGGAACGTCCGGCCCTCGTCATCGGCGCGGAACAGTACCGGCCGGAACGGCACACCAAAGAGCGGACTGTCGATCTCCAGTGCGATGTAGTTGCCTGCGCGTTCGCCGACCCGTTTCCACGCGCCGCCGATCTCGGGGCCGTCCTCGTCCTCAAGGTGAATGCGGTAGTCGGGCGCGTTCTCGGCATCGCCCGGATCGAGCGCGGCGAGCACGATCTGCTCGTCAATGCCGAACAGCCGTACGCGGCCGGCATAGCCGTTGGCGGTGGGTTCAAAGATATTCGTCGGCATGGCCAATCTCCTTGGTTTTGGGGGTGGAAAGCGACCGCGACGGCGCGGGCAGCCACAGCGGCGTTGCGCGTCCGATGACGGCGGAAGCCGGCAGCGGGCCGAAGTAGCGGCTGTCCAGGCTGTCGGGGACGGATGGGTTGAGCAGCAGCAGCTCGCCCGGTCGCAGCGTGCGGCATCCCCGCCAGACCGGCAGCGGACGGCCCTGGCTATCGCGCACACGGGCGCTGGCGACGGGCCGCGCATCGACGCTGATCACGGCGCCGACGCGGCAAATCCGCTGGCCGGCTTTCGCCGCGACATGCTTCAGCACCGGCACGCCCTCGGGCAGATAGCCGCGCGCCGAAAGCCAGTGAGAAAGCCGCTCGGGCGGCACGACGGCGACCAGTGCTCCGATGGACGGATCGCTCTCAGGATGGATACGGTAGAGGCCGATCGGCGCGCTGGCGCTCGCATTCCAGATCACACGCGGGAGCGGATCGGCGATGGCAATGGCGACGAAGGCCGCGGCGAAGACGGACGCAGCTATGGCCGTCGTCATGACATAGCGGCGGCGCGTCACCCCTCGATCTCCCGGCGCTTGAGCCAGGCGCGATGGCGCTCCATGGTGTAGGGCCGCGGCTCGTGTCCCGCGACGATCCGATTATGGACGTGCCGCCAATGGTCGGCAGCCGCGTCACAAGGATCGACCCCGGCAGTTTCCACAGCATCGATCGCGGCGAGCACCTGGCTCACCTTGGGCCAGCTCTCGACATGCAGCAGGATGTCGCCGCCCGGCCGCACGAAGGGCAGCGTCGTGTATGGCTGCCCGGCATCCGCCGCGCGCACGATGTCGACGCGCGAGGTGATCGTGCCATAATCGTTGGCGGTCCAGCGTACGAAGGCGAAGATGGCGCCGGGCCGGAAGCTGACCACGCGGGTCTTGCGCGTAAGGATGCGGTCCTGCGCGATCCGGCCGAAGCGTATCCAGTGCTCCAGCCGCTTCTCGATCCAGGTGAGTTCCACCTCGGTAAGCCGGGATCGGGAGGCGATGGCGGTCGGGACAGGCGAGCCACGGCGAGCCGCTTCCTGTCCCGCCGCCTTGCGGCGCAACGCGGCTTCAAACCCGCTGAAGTCGATGCGCTCCGGGCGTGCGGGATCGCTCATGGTTCGTCTCCGGTGATGCCGATGGGGGTTCGCCCGAACGCGAAGTCGAGCGCGGCTTCGGTGCGCAGGCTGTCCACAGGCGCGCGTCGCGTTAGCAAGAATCCGAAGGATTCTTTTCTATTAGCATAGTTAGAAGGAGGACGATTTCGCGAGGACTTCTGCGGGTTTGCGAGCGTTTTGTGTTCCCGATAGTCCGAGTCTCGTGTTCCTGATCGTCCGAATCCTGGCGTTCCCGATAGTCCGAGCCTCATGGCCGGTTTTCCACACGCCCGAGACCGACGCGGCGCATGGCGGCATCGAGCGGATCGGCGGGAACGGGCTTGAAATTCAGCCGGTCGCGGCCGAACGCATGTTCGAGCGTGAGGACGTAGCCCGGAAGTGACTGGCGGGTGACGATGGCGCGCAGCTCGAACGCGAAACGGCGCAGCGGCGAAAGCACTCCCGATTTCAGGTAAAGGTGCGGAACGTCGAAGCTCCAGCCACCTTCCTGGCGTCCGCCATGTTTGCGTACGATGCGATAGAGCCAGCGTTCAAGGCCGCCTGTCAGGTCGAAATAGGCACGATCGATGGTGAGGACCAACGCGCGGTCGAGCACGCCGGCATAGAACCAGTCGGGCAGGATCAACTCGATACCGAGCGCGCGGCCGTTCCCATTCCGGCTTGGCCTGCTCGGCGGACAACTTCCGTTCGGCCCTGGCATTGTTGATCCTGCAAATCTTGGCCCAATCCTTTTTCATGTCTGCCTCCTGTGTGTTGGCGTTGCTGATGCATCGAACAGGCTTTGGCGGGCGACGCGGGCAAGCTGAAAAACGGAGGGTCCGCTTGTGGAAACCGTAGGCGCTCTGCGCCGGTCTTCTGCTTGGTGGCTATGCCACTCCCCGCATGAGGCGCCCGGCAAGGCCAGATGCGCTAATCAGCAGCCAGCCCGGGAGGGTGATGAACGGGTCTTCGGGCAAAGCGGGATCGGCAAGGTCAAGGCCATAGCGGAGAACACGCCGGGCAAGGTAGGAATGCGGATGGAAGTGGGACGCTTCCCCGCACTTTGCGCGCATGGATACTCCCGTCGATCAGGATGCGAAGTCTTGGGCCTACCGTTACCAAGCCGGGCGGGCGCCTGTGGCGTGCGTGCCATCGCCCCGGTGGCAGGCTGAAGCGGCCCCCAAAATGACCGGACAGTTCCTCACACTTATGTAAGAGTGAGGCATATGACCGACAGTAATCCCAGGAGCTATGTGCATGCGGAGGTTCTCGGAGGGGTTCAGCGCCGTAGGCGGTGGACCCCGGAAGAGAAGCTCCGCATGGTCGAAGAGACCTTTCTGCCCGGCAACAGC
>Ga0180220_1001142_pt1 | contig 21324 bp, 12 predicted proteins | sample eDN5th37CBELigBY_FD_151335 | JGI IMG/M metagenome (GOLD analysis project Ga0180220, IMG submission 151335) | Enriched backyard soil microbial communities from Emeryville, California, USA - eDNA 5th pass 37_C BE-Lig BY (version 2) (version 2) | ecosystem: Environmental > Terrestrial > Soil >...
CGAACGGGACCCGCGGGATCAACGCCGGCTGTGCTCCACTCATGTCGCCGGCTCCTCTTCGGTGCTCGCCAGGATCTCCGCCAGATGGACCACGCGTACCCCCGTCCGCAACCGGTGCAGCCCACCGCCGATGTTCATCAGGCAGGAGTTGTCGGCCGCCGTGCACACTTCCGCGCGCGTCTCCAGGATGCACCTCATCTTGTCACTCAGCATCGCGACCGAGGTGTCCGCGTTCTTGACCGAAAACGTGCCGCCGAAACCGCAGCATTCCTCGGCATCCGGCAGCTCGATCAGCTCCAGCCCCTTCACCGCGCGGAGCAGCCGCAGCGGCGCGTCGCCGAGAGGATATGCGCGCAGCGAATGGCAGGTGGGGTGATACGTCACGCGGTGCGGGTAATACGCACCCACATCCTCGACCCCGAGACGCCGGACCAGGAACTCCGACAGTTCGTAGACCCGGGGGAGCAGCTCCGCGACTTCCTGCTGGAACGCCGCATCGCCGCTCCGTTCGGCCAGTGCCGCGTAGTTCTCCTTCACCATCCCGACGCACGACGCCGACGGCGCGACCACCACCTCCGCATCGCGGAACACCTGCACGAAGCGCCGGGCAAGCGGCACCGCGTCGTCGGCGTAGCCGGTGTTGAAATGCATCTGGCCGCAGCACGTCTGCGCTTCCGGAAACTCGACTTCGTGACCCAGCCGCTCCAGCAGCCGGACCGTCGCCTGCCCCGTCCGCGGGAAGATCGTATCGTTGAAACAGGTGATGAACAGAGAAACCTTCATCCGCGCGCCTCGCGTGCGCCCATGTCCGTGTCACGACTGCCGTTTCGGGCGTATCGGGGGCGTCGTGCCGTCATGCTAGAATGGCGCGGCGCGACCCGGGGTGTCAAGGCGCGACGCCCGGCGCAGGATGCGGCGACACGCGGGTTTACCTCGCGGCAAGATGCCAATTTGACTTCGCCAGTAGCTGCTATTATGTTGCGCCCAACAGGTATACCATCAGTATGCTGCGCGTGCGAACCAGAGCGCGGGGCACGATGGAAAGCTCCCATCCGCCCCGAAGGGTGCGGCTGCCCCGAACGGTTGAACAATGCAGAAACGTGACGGCCAAGTGGAAGCGAGTACCTCCCTCGAAGAGTCGAGCTCGATAGCGACGGTGGCCCCGCCGCCGTTCGTGCGGACCAGCCGGTTCCATTACGAAATGGTCCGCAGCGAGCTCGAGGAAGTCGTCGGGGTCGACCATATATCGACCGAAGATGCCGACCGCCTGATATACTCCTGCGACTGGTTCTGGGCACCGCAGATGTGGTATGACCGAGGCCAGTTGCTCACCCCGCCCGATTACATCGTACACCCCGGCTCGGTAGAAGAGATTTCCGCGATCATGGAGATCGCGAACAAGTACCGCATCCCGGTCATACCCTGGGGCGGCGGGTCGGGAACTCAGGGCGGCGCCACCTCCATCTACGGCGGGATCATCCTCGACCTGAAGCGGCTCGACAAGGTCATCGAGATCAACGAGCATGCGATGACCGTCACCGCCCAGGCGGGCATCAACGGCTCGCAGCTCGAGTGGCACCTCAACGAGCGCGGGCTCACGCTGCCGCACTACCCGGCCTCGGCCAACTGCGCGACGCTCGGCGGTTACCTGGCGCCGCGCGGCTCGGGGACGATCAGCACCAAGTACGGAAAGGCCGAGGACCTCGTCATGAGCATGCAGGTCGTGCTGCCGGACGGCTCGGTCATGCGCACGCCGGCGGTGCCCAACCACGCGTCGGGCCCCGACTTCATGCGCCTCTTCCTCGGCACTGAAGGGACCCTCGGGATCATCACCGAGGCGACCATGCAGATCGATTACCTGCCGAAGACGCGGCTCCTCCGGGCGCTGCTCTTCGATGACCTGACCAGGGCGCTCGAAGCCGGTCGCCGCCTCATGGTGAACCGGCTCCAGCCGTTCGTGATCCGGCTCTACGACCCGCCATCGACAGCGTCCATCGTCAAGCAGACGCTCAATCTCGATCTCCAGGGCGGCTACATGGTGATCGGCTTCGATGGCGACCCGGAAATCGCCGCGCTCCAGGAGAAAAAGGCGCTCGAGCTCCTCGCCGACCTGTCGCCCCGCGACCTCGGCCGCGAGCCCGGCGAACGGTGGTGGGAGCACCGCTACGCGTTCTACTATCCGCCCAAGACGCTCGCCTTCCCCTGGATGTACGGGACCACGGAAACCGTGACCACGCACGACAAGATCGAAAAGGTCTGGCGGGCGCAGAAGCAGGCGGTCGAATCCACGTACGCCGATTACGACATCCGCTACATCGCGCACTTCTCGCACTGGTGGCGATGGGGCGCGTCGATGTACTCCCGGTTCATCATCGAGTCGCCGCCCGCCGATCCGCAGGAAGCGATTCGGCTCCACAACCGGGTCTGGAACACCGCCGTATCCGCCGCGCTCGAGCACGGCGGCATGATCAACGAGCACCACGGCGTCGGCCTCAAGCTGTCGCGCTTCATGCGCCGCCAGTACGGCGACGCGTGGCCGCTCCTCCAGACCATTAAGAAGGCGATCGATCCCAACGGCATCATGAACCCGGGCAAGGTCGGTTTCGGCCGGTAAACAGCATCGACAGGCTGCCGGGGCCCGGCACCGGCGGCCGACCATCCCGAGTCGCGCCGCCTGGCGTCGGTGCCCCCTTCTCACGGGGGCGCCGCGATACGCGTCAGCGCCCGAGCGCCCTCGGCTTCTAACAGGATCGCGAGCATGTTGGAGAACGTCACCGGTGTTACGGAGCTGTGCCGGCACTGCCTCATGTGTCGGCACATGTGCCCCGTCGGCAACATCACCCGCCTGGAAACGCTGACACCCCATGGCTGGGGTCAGCTCGTCGCGCTCGAGAAGCGCGGGCTCTCCACCTGGAACGAACGCACGGTGGACGCCCTGTACAAGTGCGCCGACTGCGGGAGCTGCCGGAACCACTGCGTATACAGCAACCCCCTGCCGGACGGGATCGCGGCCACGCGGGCGGCGATCGTCGAAAAGGGCATGGCGCCGTCGGCCGTCCTCGATGTGGCCCAGCGCCTGCGCGAATGGGGGAACCCCTACGAGCGCCGCCAGCCCGATGCGCCGACAGGCGCGGGCGAGGTGGCGCTTTTCGTTGGCGACGAGGCGCAGTACCTCCGCCCCGCCGTGCTCGAGGCCGCGCTCACCCTGCTCCGCGCCGTCGGCATCGAGCCGGCGCTGATCGGACGGGGGCGTTCGAATGGCTTCGTGGCCAGCTCGCTCGGGCTCCCGGAGATAGCAACCAGCCTCGCGCGCGCGAACCTCGATGAACTGCAGCAGACGGGCGCGAAGAAGCTCCTGGTACTCTCGCCCGGCGATGCCTACGTCTTCACGCAACTCTACGGCGAACGCCTCGGTGTGGAACTCCCTGCCGACGTCGAAGTAATTCAGGTGGTTTCGCTCCTTGCCGGTGAACTCGACGGCGGGCGCCTGCGTCTTATTCCGACGGACGATTCGACACCATACGCGTTCGTGGATCCCACGCATGCCGCGCGGGCCGCGTCCAGCTTCGACGCGCCGCGCACGCTCCTGCGTGCGCTCCTGCCGAACGCTCCCCGTGAGCTGTTCTGGCGGACCGAACGGGCGTATCCCGCGGGCGATGTGGCGCTCCAGTTTACGCACCCCGAGCTCGCGGATGAACTCACCCGCGCGCGTCTGGCCGATGCGGTGGACGTCGGGGCGAAGGGCGTGGTCACCTACGCCCCCGGCACGCTGGCGCAACTCGAGCGCCTTGCAGCCGATTTCGATCTGTCCGTCGTGAGCATGTTCGAGCTGCTCGCGGATCACGTCGCGTCGACTGCGACGGAGCGAATCTACCAGGAGAGCTGATTCACTTCAGCGGTCAACCAGCAAGGAGGAAGACATGCACCTGTCGATGCACAACTGGATGCGGGCGGAGCCGATCGATGTGACAATCCGCCGCCTCGCCAAGTACGGCTACGAGAGCATCGAGATCAGCGGCGAGCCCGCCATCTACGACACCAAGGAAGTTCGCAGGTTGCTCCAGGAGAACGGGCTCCGCTGTTGGGGCTCCGTCACCCTGATGCTCGGTGACCGCGGGCTCCCGCAGAAGGACCCGGCCAAGCGTGAGGCCAGCGTGCAGTACGTCAAGGACTGCATCACCATGGTCCGCGAGCTCGAGGGCTACGAGATCACCATCGTTCCGGGCACCGTCGGCAAGATCATTCCCGATGCGACCCCCGAGGAGGAGTGGAAGTGGGCCGTCGAGGGGATGAAGGAGATCGCCGATCACGCCCGCAAGGAAGGGATCAAGATCGCGGTCGAGCCGATCAACCGCTTTGAGACCTACTTCATCAGCCGCGGCGCCCAGGCCTACTGCCTCGCCGAGGCCACCGGCCCCGACATCGGCGTCTGCCTCGACAGCTTCCACCTGAACATCGAGGAGAAGGACCCGTACCAGACGATCAAGGACTGCGCCGACCGTCTGGTCGACTTCCACGTCGCCGACAACAACCGCATGCCCGCGGGCCACGGATCCTGGGATTGGCGGCGTCTGATCGACACGCTCCAGGCCGTCGGCTACGATGGCGCGCTGACCACCGAGTTCGTCGCGCCGATCGACCGCACCCCGGCGAATCCGTACCCGGACGCGATCGAGACCAACCCGGTCGACATCACGCCGGAGCAGAAGAAGTTCATCGAGGACCACGGCAGCAGCCTGCTCAGCGAGAAGTTCTACGACTGGCTCGTCGCCGAGAACGCGAAGACGCTGCTTCCCCTGATCGGGAAGGCTCACCTCGTCGCACGCTAAAGGGAGAGGTCCCGTGGCCAAGAACGTCGTCCTCATCGGGACGATGGACACCAAGGGTGTCGAGTTCGCCTACATCCGTGACCGGTTGAGGGAGCTCGGCATGAACACCACGGTGATCGATGTGGGGATCCTCGGCGAACCGCTGGGGATCACCCCCGACATCGATCATTCCGAGGTGCCGAAGTACGGCGGAACGACGCTCGAAGCGCTCCAGAACGCCGGGAGCCGCGGGCGCGCCGTCGAGGGGATGCGTGACGCGGTCATCGCGCTCATGCGCTCCATGTACAGGGAAGGGAAGATCGACGCGGTCTTCAGCATGGGCGGCGCCGAGGGCGCCGTCATGGGTGCCGCGGCGATGATGCAGTTGCCCCTCGGCGTACCCAAGGTGCTCCTGTCACCGATCGCGTCGGGCAAGCACTACTTCGATCCGCTCGTCGGCACCAGCGACATCATCGTGATGCACTCGGTCGTCGACATCCTCGGCCTCAACCCCATAGCGTGCACCATCTTCGACAACGTCGCCGCGATGCTCAAGGGGCTGGCCGAGCACGGGCGGAACGGGTTGCCCGAGCCGGACCCCAACGGCAAGTACGTCGCGGTCACGATGCTCGGCAACACCACGAAGGCCGTCATGGCGCTCAAGGACCGGCTCGCGGAGCACGGCTACGAAGCCGTGATCTTCCACTCCAACGGCGTGGGCGGCCCGGCCATGGAAGAGCTGGCCGAGGCCGGCCAGTTCATCGGCGTCATCGATTTCACGACGAACGAGGTCAACGACCCGCTCGTGGGCGGCATCCACGACGGCGGCCCGGATCGCCTGCGCCGTGTCGGACAGGTCGGGCTGCCCCAGGTCGTCGTGCCGGGGTGCGTGGACTTCAGTGTGTTCCACTCGGGGGCGATCCCGCCGGCCCTCCAGGACCGGCCGGTCTACGACCACAACCCGGAATACACGCTCGTGCGCACCACGCGCGAGGAGATGTTCCAGATCGCGCGCATCTTCGGCGAGCGCCTCGGCCCGGCGAAGGGGCCGGTCGTCGTCGCGGTGCCGACTCAGGGGCTCTCGATCCCCAACAAGCCGGGCGGCCCGTTCTGGGACCCCGAGACGGACCAGGCATTCCTCGAGGCGCTCCGCCGGGAATTGCCGACCACGTTCCCCATCCACACCTTCGAGCTCCATGTCAATGACCCCGAGTTCGGCAGGAAGGTGGCGGACCTCTTCATAGAACTCATGGAAAAGGAGAAGTGATAGATGGTTGGTGCCGCTACCCTCGTAAAGAAGGATGTCGCCCGGATCACCCAGGGCGACGACGACTTCAGGAGCAAGTTCGTCTCCTGGAACATCGCCGACCTCAGCTACGTCGACATCCAGGAGTATCTCAAGGTCAAGGACTCGATCCTCGTGCCGATGGCGAGCATCGAGCAGCACGGGCCGCACCTCCCGCTCGCCACCGACACGATCACGGCGATCGAGATCACTGCCCGGATCTCCGAGCACATCGCGGTGCTCCACACGCCGCCGATCTGGATGGGCTATTCGCCCCAGCACATGCACGAGCCGGGGTCGGGCCGCGGCACGATCACCGTGCGCAGCAGCACGCTCCTCAACGTCATGTACGATGTGGCCCGGAGCCTGATCCACCACGGCTTCAACCGCATCCATTTCATCAACGGACACGGGTCCAACCAGAAGGTGGTCGACCCGATCCTGCGCAAGCTGCGGTATGAAACCGGCGCACTGATCAGCTTCCTCGTGCCCTTCATGGAGAACTACGTGGGAATCCTCGAAGGGCTCATGGAGAACCCGCCGGATGAGACGCCGGGGTGGCACGCCAGTGAGCTGGAAACCTCCCAGGACCTGGCGCACAACCCGCGGATCGTGCGCATGGAGCGGGCGGAGAAGACCCTCGCCCACATCCCGAACTGGCTCCCCCGCTCCTTCGCCAAGAAGGACGGCATGCCGGACGTGGAGTTCGAGGGGTACAAGTACTTCCGCTTCCCGATGGACCACCACGAGTTCATCGAGAGTGGCACCATCGGCAACCCGCTGCGCGCCACCGCGGAGAAGGGCGAGGAGGCGTTCCGTCGCTACTCCGAACACTGCGCCCGCGGCATTCTGGAGCTGGAGAAGGTCCCGGTCACCATCACGAACCGCGAGTTCGTCGATCGGGCGCTCTGATTCCGGGCGCTACACTGCAGGGAGCCCGGCAGCCCCGCGAGGCTGCCGGGCTCCTTCACATCCGGCATTCACCCCGCCGGTGCCCCGCCTGACATACGCAGCGCCATAAAGACACCATTGGCCGCACTGCCGCCCGCGGGAGCGATTTCGGCCGCCCGGACGACCTTCCCGGTCCCCAACCGGATTGCACACAGGCTCTCCAAAGACCGACCAGCATGCCACCTACGCCCGCCGTTCGCGCTTGCGGAGACCCTTGACACGTCCGTGACCGCCGCCTATACTGCCGCCACACGAGCCTTTGTAGAGCGAAAATTGACGCCAGCGTCACCGGGTCGAGTGACCGGAACGGGCTTCTGTCCACCCGTTTGTCCGCCACTGGTGGCCCGTGTGACCATGTGTCGTCGCACAACGGGAACCGTGGCGAATGTGGCGCCGAGCCGCGTTCACCCCCCACCGATGAGGGTGATCGGCAAGTGAACTCATAGGGCGGATGGTGCGCCGCTAAAAGGCACCGTGTCAGGAAATGACCAGGTTGGGCGTCTTCCTTCATTAGAGGGAGTGCGACCCGGCCTGGCTCGTTGGTAAGGTCGCAAGTAGCCGTACAGTCCACATTCACTTAGGAGGCACCATTATGAGACGGGTATTGGCCCTGATCCTGCCGCTCCTGGTGGTACTGCCCCAGCAGGCCTCCGCGCAGGCGGCGGGCCAGACCACGGGGACCATCACCGGGGTGGTCACGGGTGAAGGCGGCATCCCGCTAACAGGCGTGATCGTGCGCGTCGACGGGAGCAGCCTCGCCGGGTTCACCGACAACAACGGTCGGTACTCGATCGCCGGCGTCCCCGCTGGCACCCACAGCCTTAGCGCAGAGGTCATCGGGTACAGCACCGCCCAGGTCCAGGTCACGGTGACCGCTGGCCAACAGGCGACGGCCAACATCCAGATGACCTCGCAGGCAATCGAGGTCGAAGGTCTGGTGGCCGTAGGCTACGGTACGCAGCGCCGGCAGGACGTGACCGGCTCCGTGGCCACGATGCGCATGGACGGCGTCGAAAACCGCGTCATCCGCGGCGCCACGGAAGCGCTCACCGGTCAGCTCCCCGGCGTGCGCGTCCTTACGCCCACGGGCGCTCCGGGCTCCGGCGGCGTGGTCCAGATCCGCGGCCTCACGGCCGTCGGCGCCGGCGCGACCCCGCTGTACGTGATCGACGGCTTCCCGCTCACGAGCGAATCGGCCACCGGCGGCAACTCGTTCTACATCCGTAGCCCGCTGGCCGACATCCCGCCAGGCGACATCGAGTCGATCACGGTGCTCAAGGACGCGGCGGCTGCGGCGATCTACGGCTCGCAGGCCTCCAACGGCGTGGTGATCATCACCACCAAGCGCGGCCAGGCCAACTCCATGCCGCGCATCGACGTGGACATGAAGACGGCGTTCCAGACGGTCCACTGGGATCGCATCCCGCAGCTCACCAACGCCACGGAATTTGCGACCTTCAAGCAGCGTCTCGAGCGACAGAAGCTCTGGGTCGACCGCGACGCCCGCCAGGGCCCGATTCCGGGGCCGAACGATCCCGGCATCTCGCCGGAATGGCGTGATCCGGCCAGCTACGGCGAAGGGACCAACTGGTTCCGTGAGGTCATGAAGCGGCCCGAGCCGTCCCACGAGGTTACGGCCCGCATCTCTGGCGGCAGCGAGCAGATCCGGATCGCCCTCTCGACCGGCTACCTGTACCAGGGCGGTCTCGTCGTCGGCTCGAGCTACAACCGGATGACCTTCCGCGCCAACCTCGACGCCAACATCAATCAGCGCATCACCCTCGGCTTCGCTCTCGCTCCGACGTTCAGCGCGCGGCACCTCCTCGACGAGGGTGGCCAGTCCCGCAGCGGCGCGTTCGGCGCGGCGCTCCACGCGTGGCCGACGGATTCGCCGTACAACCCGGATGGCTCGCTCAAGCCGTTCATCTGGGGCTCGACGGGCGGGAACACGCTCCGCAACCCGCTCATGACCATGGAGAACGCGGAGTCGACGGACAACCAGCTCAACACGCTGCTCAACGCGTACCTCGACTACCGGATCGCCAACGGCCTCACCTGGCGGACGCAGCTCAATACGCGCCTGAACTCCCAGTCGAGCGGCAGCTACACTCCGTCGACGATCACCAACGCCAACGGCGACCCCCAGAACCCGTCGATCACGACGAACCACAACCGCAGCCTGACCTGGGACGCCAGCACGCAGCTGGACATCAACCGCGACATTTTCGAGGGCCATCGCCTCCAGGCCACGTTCCTGGTCTCGGCGAACCGCAGCATGTCGGAGTCGACCAGCGTCCAGAAGAGCTCCGGCTCGTTCCACTTCCCGGATGACCTGGTCCGGGTGATCGACCTCGCCAGCGGCGGCAGCACCGGCTGGTCCTCGTCGGCCATGGCTTCGGCTCTCGGCCGCCTCGCCTACACGGCCTGGGATCGCTACTCGGTGACCGTGTCGCTGCGCCGCGACGGCTCGTCCCGCTTCGGCCCGCAGAACCGCTGGGGCAGCTTCCCGTCGTTCGCCTTCGCGTGGAACATCAACAACGAGGGCTTCTTGCGGGACGTCGACTGGATCGACGAGCTCAAGTTCCGCGCATCGCTTGGCTTCACCGGCAACAACCAGATCGGCAACTTCTCGCACTTCGGAAACGTCGCCAACAGCAGCTACAACTTTGGTTTCGGCAACGCGAACGGCCGCGGCATCAGCTCGCTGAGCAACCCGAGGCTCGGCTGGGAGCGGACCCGTGAGGTCAACCTGGCCGTCGACTTCACGATCCTGGACGGCCGCATGTCGTTCGTTACCGAGGCGTACCGCCGTGTCACGCAGGATCTGCTGCTGCAGCGCAATCTGCCTCGCGCGTCCGGCTTCTCGCAGGTGCTCTCGAACACCGGCTCGATCCAGAACCAGGGCTTCGAGTTCGGCGTGACCTCGATCAACATCAGCCGGCCGAACTTCGTCTGGCGCACCGTCGCGAACTTCTCGATCAACCGGAACAAGGCACTCGACCTGGGTGATTCGGACACGCTCTACAGCGGCGGCAGCATGGAAGGCGCGCCGACCCACATGACGGTGGTTGGCAACCCGATCGGCCTGTTCGTCGGCTACCGGATCACCGGCATCTACTTCCCCGAGGACATCGCCAACGCGTGCTCGGCCGAGAACCAGTCGGCCAACTGCGTCGCCATTTACGACGGCGCGGTGCCGACCGACGTCCGGTTCAAGGATGTCAACGGCGACGGCGTGATCCGCCAGGTGGAGGACTTCGAGGTGCTGGGTAATCCGTGGCCCAAGTTCACGTGGGGGCTCACCAACAGCATCACCTACCGCTCGTTCAACCTCAACCTGATCATCGATGGTCAGGTCGGTGGTCAGACCACGAGCCGCAACCTCGCGACGATCGAGAACATCGACGGTCCGTTCAACGTGTCGAAGGCGTATGTCCGCACGATGTTCATCGACTTCGACAGCATCGGCGATGGCATGACGCCGTCGGCTGGCGCGTCGTCCACGGGCGGTCGCCGCGCGTTCCGCGATGTGAACGACCGCTGGATCCAGAACGCTGGCTTCGTCTGGGTGCGCAGCCTGAGCATGGGCTACAGGCTCCCGGCCAGCCTCGTGAGCTCGATCTTCCGGGTCCGCTCGGCGGAAGTCTACATGAGCGTCGAGAACCCGTTCGTCTGGACGGAGTGCTTCTGCAACCCGCAGACGATGCGGAACAGCGGCAATCCGAACCTGCAGCCTGGTTTCGACGACAACAGCTACCCGATTGGCCGCTTCTGGTCGTTCGGCGCCCGGTTCGGAATCTGAGGCAGCATCGATAGCAGCAGCTGCGCCAGGATAGCGAACGGCGGAAACGCGGGGAGAGGGCAGGAAGTCCCGTCCTCTTCCCGCGGCTCCCCGCCGGCGTGACCGAACCGGCGCGCACGAGCCCTCTCTACAGCAGGTGATGAGGAGAGCAATGAGAAGAGTATTATTGACACTGCTCACCGGAGGCGTGATCGCCTCAGCGGCCTGCGAGGACTTCCTGACGGTGAATCCCCGCAACGTGATCAGCCGCGAAAACTATTTCTTCAACGAAGAGCACATGGACGAGGCGGTGACCCGCACGTACGGCATCGCCGCGAACATGTTCGGGAACCAGTTCCGCCTCACCGGTGACCTGCGTGGCGAGCTGGTCACGCTGATGCTGAACGTCAACGTGCCCGGCTTCACCTTCCAGATCGACGAGTTCAGCGAGGCCACGAACGACGGCACCATCGGCGGCCTCTACCAGGCGATCTTCAACACGATCTTCAACGCGAACGTGGTGCTCAGCCGCATCGACGACATTCCGTTCGCGGACGAGGCGAAGCGCAACAGGCTCAAGGCGGAAGCGTACTTTGCCCGGGCGCTGGCCTACTGGATCGGCCTACAGTACTGGGGGTACGGCGACGGCGAGGACTGGAACCGCAGCAATCTGGCGGTTCCGCTCGTCACGCGGGAGATCAACGATCCGGACGAGACTTTCGAGATCGAACGCGGCACGGTCGGCGAGGTTTTCGACCTGATCGTGGAGGACCTGAAGTTCGCCAAGCAGCATCTCCCGATCCAGGCGCCGGAAGACGAGCCGCAGCGCTTCACCCGCGGAGCGGCCGCGTTCCTGCTCGGCGCCACGTACCAGCTCGATCCGAGCAGCCAGATGCAGCAGCTGGCGCTCGCCGAGTTCGAGGAGCTGGACAACTACGGCTACTCGTTGATCACCGTGGGCTCTCAGGAGGCGAACTTCAACGCCCCGCGTGAAATCTTCAACCCCGCAATCCGCTTCCAGAATCCGGAAGTCATCCTCTATTTCAACGGCGGGACCATTGGCACCACCTCCACCGCACCGATGAACGCGGGGTGGGGTGTCGCGCCCGCGACGAGCAACGCGACGCGCGTGCAGGTCAGTAACGGTGCCGGTAACGGCAGCTTCATGCCGACGCAGAACCATATTCTGAGCTTCGCCGGCGCGAATCCGGACAGCCCGGAGGACGTCTTCGACCTGCGCTACGAGGGCTATTACGGCGCGTTCTGCCCCGGCAGCGGGGTGAGCGGCGTGCTGGGCGACGTCATCGACGTCTACCGCACGACGGGTGACGTGACGCTCCGCTTCGAGAACCCGGGTTACCCGGAGGTCAACATCGAAGCGGTCCGGGATCCGATCAACCGCACCGTGCGTGAGAACTGCATCGGGTACTTCACGAAGTGGCGGTGGCCCGCCGGCGGCTCGCAGAGCCGCATGATCTTCCGCTATACGGACGCCGTACTCCGCAAGGCGGAAGCGCTGGCGCGCCTGAACCGGGCTGACGAAGCGCTCGTCTACGTGAACCAGATCCGGGACCGTGCCGGGCTGCCGCACCTGAACGGCCTGTCCGGGCAGGCGCTGCTCGACGCGATCCTTCAGGAGCGCGCGTGGGAGTTCGGCGGCGAGGCGTGGCGCTGGGCTGACCTGAAGCGCTTCGGCCGCGGGATCGAGATCATTCAGGCGCACGGCATCGAGCGGAAGAACCGCGTTGCGCGCACGCCGGACGCTGCCTACATGATGCTGGGCGCGACCTACCGCATGCGCTTCCCGATCCTGCCGGATGACGTGCGTCTCAGCCAGTGTCGCATCCTGCAGAACCCCGGCTGGGCGGCGGACTGCGTAGGACAATGAGGCAGTAATCATGCTCGGGCCTGGACGCGTCAGCTGGCGCGTCCAGGTCTCGCGCATGAGGCCTGGCCCTCCGCCGCGGCAGACGACCGGCCTCTGCCGAGCATGTGAAGGAAACGGGCGAACGGGAGTATTCGATTCCCGGATTCGCGATATCGGCGAGGCAGTTGTCAGGCAAGATCTTGCGGCGACCGCGGCAATGACTTACGATACCGAAAACTCCAAACGCAGGTAGCCCGAAGTAGCTGACGATGATGGTCGGCGGCCGCCCCTCGCGGGGACAGAATCTGGAATGACACCGGGGCGGTTGCACGCATCGCCACAGGGTCGGGCGGAGAAGCGCGCGAAGCAGCGCATGGGAACGCGGACCATTGGCGGGAGCGCCGAGAAGATCTCGACGCCCTCCCGCCAACAGCCGGGAGCCGCCGGCTGCCCGGAATGACGCCGGACAATCACGAGTGCCCTGGGCGGTTTGCCTGGTATCTGGCGGACGCCGGGGACGGGAAACGGCAGCGAACCATGATGCCAGGAAAATCGCACACCTTTCGTCCAGCGCCGCGGCTGAGCTTCGCGGTTGTCGGATTCAGGCGCGGGACGGCCGGCGGCGGGGCGAAGCGATGCGGGATGGAGATGGATCCTGGCGACGCATGAGCGCCCGACGTCAATGAAGTACCGTTTTACCTTCCAAGGAGGCACCATTATGAGATGGATTTCGGTTCCGCTCGTGGCGCTCCTGGTGTTGGCGCCGCGGCTTGCCGTCGCGCAGGCCGTGGGCTCCATCACCGGCGTTGTCACGAACGAGAGCGATCAGCCCATGCAGAACGTCGTCGTGAGCGTTGACGGCACGAGCCTCGTCGCGCTCACGCTCGAGGACGGAAGCTTCGAGCTCCCGGCGGTACCCGCAGGGCAACACCGGCTGCGCGCCACCGCGTTCACGTATGCGGAATCAGTGACGCCCGTCACGGTGACGGCAGGCCAGACGGCAGAGGTATCGATCCGAATGCTCCTGGAGGTCTCCGTGCTCGAGGGGCTCGTCGCCGTGGGCTATGAGCGGCAGCGCGCTGAAGACGTCACCGGGTCGGTCGCATCGGTGGTATTGACGGGCATCGGCAGCCGGATGGTCCGCGACGTGACCGAGGCACTGACCGGTCAGCTCGCGGGCGTCCGCGTGCTTACGCCAAATGGCATGCCGGGCGGCTCGGGCGTCATGCTCGTGCGCGGGCTGAATGCGTTCGGTGGCGGCGCCTCGCCGCTGTACGTCATCGACGGCTTCCCGCTCACGACCTACGGCTTCGGTGACCGGTCGCCGCTGAGCGACATTCCGGCCGTGGACATCGAATCGGTGACGGTACTGAAGGACGCGGCCGCCGCGGCGATCTACGGTGTGCAGGCGTCGAACGGCGTCGTGATCATCACCACGAAGCGCGGCATCCTCTCCGAGCGGCCCCAGTTCGAGGTGAACGCGCGTACGGGCTATCAGAGCCCGATGCTGAGCCGTCTGCCCCAGCTCGTGAACGCGACGGAGTTCGCCACGTTTATGAACCGCCGCTGGCGGCAGCTGAATCCCGGAGTGCCGGAAAGCCAGATGCCGCAGGAATGGCGGAACCCCACCTCCTATGGCGCGGGGACCAACTGGTACGATCTGCTGATGCAGGCGGAGCCGGTGACCGAGATTACTGCGCGGGCAACCGGCGGCAACGACAACGTGCGCATGAGCGTGACCGCCGGGTATCTGCACCAGTCGGGCGTGGCGCTCCGGTCGCGGTACCAGCGATTCAACTTCCGGGCGAACGTCGACGCCCAGGTCGGCGAGCGGATTCTCGCCAGCGCGGCCCTCGCCCCGACCTACGCGATCCGCAATCTGCTGAGCGACCGCGTTGCCGGGACCTACCAGACGATGCTCCAGGCCTGGCCGACCGAATCGCCCTTCAATCAGGACGGTTCATACCGTTCGTTCGTCTGGGGCGCTGACGGAATCGGGCCGCAGCTCCGGAATCCTCTCGAGGTCATCAACAAGACGGATGAGGGCGTGAATTCCCTCAACTCCATCTTCAACCTCGGCCTGACGTTCTTCCTCGCCGAAGGGATCACCGCGAAGACGCAGTTCCACCTGCTGCGCGCGGACCAGCGCGGCGAGCAGTACGTGCCTTCGGCACTCGCCGACGTCTCGATCTTCGACGACGCGCTCACGCCGCCGGCAGCCGAGGTCAACATCAACGAGGAGACCCGGTGGCTGAGCGAGAACACGGTCAACATCAACCGCCGCATCGGCAATTCGCAGGTCAACATCCTGGCCGGTGCCTCGGCCCAGCAGAGCGCCTCCGAGATCCGGAGCCTCCGGAAGAACAACTTCGCCGATGACCTGATCCGGACGATCAGCGGTCCGACCGGCGGTCACACGGACTGGACGTCGTGGAAGGCTGCGTCCTTCTTCGGTCGGATCAATTACAGCGTCAACGACCGGTACGCGTTCACGGTCAGCCTGCGCCGCGATGGTTCCTCGCGGTTCGGCCCCGAGACGCGGTGGGGCAACTTCCCCGCTTTCGCGGCAGCGTGGAACTTCTCCAATGAAGATTTCATGCAGAACGTGAGCTGGCTCGACAACGCGAAGCTCCGGGCGTCGCTGGGCTGGACCGGAAACGACCAGATCGGTGATTTCACCCGCCTCGGGTTCGTCGGCACGTACGACTACCTCCTGAGCAACACCCGCGTGCGCGGCCGCGGCCCGGACGAGTTCGGCAACCCCGAGCTGCACTGGGAGCGGACGCGGGAGTTCAACCTCGGCATTGACGCGACCATGTTCGACGGCCGTGTCGATGTCCAGGCGGAGTACTACCGCCAGCGGACAAGCGACCTCGTACTCGAGCGCGCGCTCCCGGCCGCCTCGGGCTTCGAGAGCGTGGTGTCCAACATTGGCGCCATCCAGAACCAGGGCTTCGAGGTCGCGGTAACCACGCAGAACGTGGTTCAGCCGACCTTCTCCTGGAGCACGATGGCGACGTTCTCGATCAACCGTAACAAGGTCCTGGACCTCGGCGACACGGACCGGATCTTCAGCGGCATGAGCCCGTACGGCTCGCCGACCCACGTCAGCATCGTGGGCCAGCCGGTTGCGCAGTTCTTCGGCTACCGCCGGACCGGGCTCTACACCGCGCAGGACATCGCCAGCGGCAGCGTGGCGAAGTACCTCGGAGCGGTTGCTGGCGACGTGAAGTTCGCGGACGTCAACGGCGACGGTCAGATCCGGGCGATCGAGGACTTCGAAGTGATTGGCGATCCGTGGCCGACCTTCACGTGGGGCATGCGCAACACCTTCACGTTCGGTCGCTTCGTCGCCGAGGCGACGATGGACGGGCAGGTGGGCGGCCAGGTGCTGGACCACAGCTTTGCCACGGTCAACAACATCGACGCCCCGTACAACGTGTCGAAGCGCTACTTCGACAACATGTTCGTGAGCTGGGACAGCATTGGCGACGGCAAGACGCCCGGCCCGGGCAGCTCCTCCGAGCAGGGCCGGCAGGCGTTCCGCGAAGTGAACGACGCATGGGTGCAGGACGCGGGCTTCCTGTGGGTCCGCAACCTCCGCCTGACCTATGACTTGCCGGAGCAGCTCGCTGCGACCGTGCTCGGCGCGCAGCGCGCGACCCTGTACGTGTCCGTGGAGAACCCGTTCCTCTTCACCGGCTGCGAGTGCAACCCGCAGACGGCACCGGGTCAGCGGATCGTCCACACCGGCGGCGAGGTGGAAATCCTTAGCCTGACGCCCGGCGTGACGGATTTCGTCTATCCGATCGCCCGGACCTGGGTCCTCGGAATCCAGCTCGGCCTGTGAGCCGCGGGCACCGGATCCAGAGTTGAGTGGTGTCGCTTGAAGTCGGGTGAATGGCTCACCGGCGGAACGTTCCCGATGGGGAACGCGCCGCCGGTAGCCTCCCGGGAGTCAGAGGATATGCGGTCCGACCGCTCGATCCATAAGTGAGGAGGAGCAGATGAGAAGGACGTTAATGGTATTGCTCACCGGCAGTGTCCTTGCCGCAACCGGCTGCGAGGACTTCCTGACGGTGACGCCGAAGGTCGTGACGCGTGAAGTGTTCTACACGGATCACGCGCACGTCGAGCAGGCGGCCATCAAGGTGTATGCGGCCGTCCGCGACATGTTCGGCCCGGAATTCCGTCTCGTGGGAGACCTGCGCGGTGATCTCACCACGCACCAGACGAGCGGCCGGCCGATCCTGGACGATACATATGAGCTCGAGCAGTACACGGAACACTCGGGCCACTCCGTTATCGACGGCCTCTACCGGAAGGTCTTCCGGACCATCTTCGACGCCAACGTCGTCCTGAGCCGCATCGACGCCGTCGAATGGCCCGAGGATGAGGCGGCCTGGAAGGAGCAACTCCGGGCCGAAGCCAAGGTCGGTCGCGCGCTCGCCTATTGGGTCGCGCTCCAGCTCTGGGGACTCGGCGAGTCGTGGCAGCCGACCAACCTTGCGGTGCCGCTGATTCTGGATGAGTTGACGCACCCCGACCAGGCGTTCGAGCTCCAGCGCGCGACGGTGCAGCAGGTGTATGACCAGATCATCAAGGATCTCACCGAAGCCCGTCCGAACCTGGTTGACCGCGTTCCGCCGTCGGGCCAGGTCGGCCGCTTCACGAAGGGGGCCGCGACGTTCCTGCTGGGCGCGACCTACCAGCTCGATCCGTCGGCGACGGCGCAGCAGCAGGCGCTGGCGGCGTTCGAAGAACTCGAGGCGATGGGCTACACTCTGATCACCACGGGGACCGCCGCCTCGGGCAACAACGCTTACCGGCACGTCTTCAACCCGGAGAACAAGAACAACGCAGAGTCGATCCTCGAGCTGCAGTACAGCCAGACGATCGACACCAACCTGCAGTTCTCGCCGTTGCGGCAGAACCTGAATCCGGACCACTCGCCGCTCAACGCCGCCGGCGGCGGCGACGTGAACACGCCCACGCGCGTGGCGATCTGGGGCGCTTCGGGGAACGGCAACTATCTCCCGACGCCGAATCTGGTCCTGAGCTTCGCCGGCGCCAGCGCGGCCGGTGACGCGACGCCGGTCGACCTGCGGTACAGGGGTGGCTACGGCCAGTTCTGCCCGGGGAGCGGGACGAGCGGTGTGCTGAACGCCGCTGACGAGCTGGCCGAGAATGCGTCGCCCAACACGGCGTATCCCGAGGTCAACATCGCCAGTGTGCGGGATCCGATCACCGGCGAGATCCGCCAGAACTGCATCGCGTACTACACGAAGTGGCGCTGGCCGGGTCAGTCGGCCGGCATCGGCCGTGACAACAACAACTGGATCGTGTTCCGCTATGCGGACGCGCTCCTGCGCCGGGCCGAGGTGCTGGCCAATCTCAACCGCCCGGACGAAGCACTCGCGGTGCTGAACCAGGTTCGCGCCCGCGCCGGTCTCGATCCCCTCGCCGGCCTCTCGGGCAATGCGCTCAAGGAGGCGATCCTCCAGGAGCGCGCGTGGGAGTTGGCGGGTGAAGGCCACCGCTTCATGGACCTCAAGCGGTTCGGCTTGGCCAGTGAGATCATCAGCGGTGATTACGCCGCCGACCGGGCAGCGCGACTGCCGTCGCTCCCAGCCGGCTCATATATGCGTGACGGAAGCACGTACCGCCTCCGGTTGCCGATCCGGCCCGAAGATGTGCGCCTGAGCGGGTGCCGCATCCTGCAGAATCCGGGGTGGGGCGGCGAGTGCGCGGAAACCTGAAGGGGTACCGCGCGTTAGAGATCTCCAATTTCACGTGGTAACAAGGAGAAAATGACGATGGCTCACGCACCGGCAGCGAGTGCGACCGAGCACGACAAGAGGCTCTTCTGGGGCTGCTTCATCGCCCTGGTCGCGACATCGTTCGGCTTCATAGCTCGCGTGATCACGGCCGAGGGGCCGACTGGCTGGGGAGCTGATCTGGGACTGACCGCAACGCAGGTAGGCGAGATCCTGGGTGCCGGTCTGTGGCCATTCGCAATCAGCATCATTCTCTTCAGCCTCATCATCGACAAGGTGGGGTACAAGTTCGCGATGTGGTTCGGCCTCGTCTGCCAGCTCATTGCAGCGGTGACGATCCCCTTCGCGAACAGCTACGGCGCGATGTACATGGCGACCTTCGCGCTGGCCCTCGGCAACGGGACGGTCGAAGCATATGCCAACCCCGTGGTCGCGACGGTCTTCACGAAGGACAAGACCAAGTGGCTCAACATCCTGCACGCGGGCTGGCCCGGCGGGCTGGTGGTGGGCGGCATCATCGTGATCCTGCTCGGCCTCGGGTGGAGGGCCGCCAACTCGATCGTGCTCTTCCCGGCGATCATCTACGGCATCATGCTCTCCACCCGGAAGTTCCCGGTTCACGAGCGCGTAGCGGCGGGCGTTAGCTATCGCTCGATGCTGCGTGAGGTGGGTGCGATCGGCGCCGCGATCGCTGCGGCGCTGATCGTCTTCCAGCTCGGCCAGGTGTTTGGCCTGCCGGGCGCAGTGTCGTGGATCATCACGCTGATCCTCGCGGGGATCTATGGCGCCTACACCCGCTCCCTGGGGCGCCCGTTCTTCATTCTCTTCCTGCTGGTCATGTTCCCGCTCGCGACGACCGAGCTGGGCATCGATAGCTGGATCACGACGTTCATGAGCGGTGAGATGGCCGCGATGGGTCTGAACCCGGGATGGGTTCTGATCTATACGTCGGCGATCATGCTCGTCCTCCGCTTCTTCGGTGGCGATATCGCTCACAGGATCTCACCGCTGGGGCTGCTGGCCGCGAGCGCCACGCTGGCTGCGCTGGGCCTGTTCTCGCTCTCGGCCGTTTCGGGCGCGGCGATTCTCATTGCCGCCACGATCTACGGTCTGGGCAAGACGTTCTTCTGGCCGACGACGCTCGCCGTCGTGGCTGACCAGACTCCCCGCTCCGGCGCGCTCGGGATCAACCTGATCGCCGGCGTGGGTCTGCTGGCGGTCGGTATCGTCGGTGCTCCGTTCATGGGCGCGATGCAGGACCGGGAAGTCGACCAGAATCTGATGGCTGTATCCCCGACGATCCACAGCCAGGTGATGGAGCAGCGAACCAGCATCTTCGGCAATTACATGGGCCTGAACGCCGGCGCAGTGGCGAACCTGTCACCTGCGGACCAGGACCAGGTCAACGCGGTCGTGCAGCAGTCGCAGAAGGACGCACTGCGGACGATGGCGCTTCTGCCGGTGATCATGCTCATCGTCTACATCGGCCTGATCCTCTACTTCAAGTCGAAGGGTGGTTACAGGCCGGCGGAGATGCAGGAGGAATCCGTAGCGGCTGGCGGCTGAAGCCGTCGCCAGCGGTCTTGACGTAACGGACTGCAAGTCCGACAATCGAGCCATGCGGCCGAGGTGTAGCTGTCGCGTAGTCCGCGGACACGTCCCAGCACGTCTCGGCCGCATTGCCGTTGGGGAAGTAGCGCCAGTACGCAACAACACGAACTCGAAAAGAGAGGGACACACCATGGGTGGTAAGCTTGCGCGGCTGCGATTCATGGCCGCCATGAGCGGTGCTCTCGCCTTCGCCGTGGCGTTCACCGCCCCGGCCGCATTCGGCCAGCAGGGACCGGGCGGCGGCGGCGGTGGTGGAGGCGGAGGTGGCGGTGGCGGCGGCGGACAGACGCTCGCCTATTCCCACGAGGACACTGAAGGCTTCGTTTCGATCTTTGACGGCAGCACGCTCAACGGCTGGGTGGGTGACCCCCGCTACTGGCGTGTGGAGAACGGCGCGATCGTCGGTGAGACCACGCCGGATAACCCGCTGTCGGAGAACACCTTCATCATCTACCAGCGGGATTCTGAGGAGGGCCGCTTCCAGGATTTCGAGCTCAAGCTCGAGTTCCGCCTGATCGGTGCGGGGAACAGCGGCGTCCAGGTACGTAGCTCGGTAGCCCCGAATGCGTCACACGAATGGCGTCTGAGCGGCTACCAGGTCGACATGGACTTCGCCAACCAGTACACCGGCATGACATACGGCGAGGGCGCCGGAGGCTTCCTCGCTCCCCGTGGCCAGATCACGCACATCATGCCTGGCCTTGCCCGTCCGCAGCAGATCGGCACGCTCGGCAACGCCACGGAGCTCAAGGGGCTGATGAACACCAACCAGTGGAATACGCTCCACATCATCTTCCGTGGCAACACGCTGATCAACATTCTCAACGGGCGTGTCACGAGCATCCTGATCGACGACGATCCGGCTTCCGCGAACCGTCTCGCGTCCGGGTGGATCGGTCTCCAGGCGCACACGGGACCGCCGATGCGGGTGGAGTTCCGGAACATCTACGTCAAGCGGCTGGACTGATCTGTAGTAGCGAGGGGGAGATCGTTCGAGCGAGCGACTTCTCTGGCGGCTACCGAGTAGTCAACGCAGACGAGCAGCCCGTGGTATGGCGAACTGTCGCGCCATCCCACGGGCTGTCGCTTTTCGCCGCCGAGTCATCTGGAGAACACTCTCTCGAGCGTGGCCGCAGGTCGCCGTGCAGTGGCGGCGAGTGGGGATACGAAGCGGTAGCAACCCTTTGGCGGCCGACCGCATTAGCGCGGGGCGAGCGTGCAGGCGGGATGCGGGAGAAGGAGGA
>Ga0180220_1001144_pt1 | contig 21281 bp, 18 predicted proteins | sample eDN5th37CBELigBY_FD_151335 | JGI IMG/M metagenome (GOLD analysis project Ga0180220, IMG submission 151335) | Enriched backyard soil microbial communities from Emeryville, California, USA - eDNA 5th pass 37_C BE-Lig BY (version 2) (version 2) | ecosystem: Environmental > Terrestrial > Soil >...
CAGCTCGCGACCACCCACCAGCTCCTGGTATTTGGCGTTGACCAATTCGTAGACGTGATCCGGTCCGCGGAGAATGCAAATGAAGGCGGGGGCGTTCTCGACGAGCCGCTTCAAATCGGCGCGCTGGGTGTCCAGCCCCCGGATAAGCCGCTCGCGCTCCCGCACGAACCGGACGATCTCGGTGATGTTCCTGAAGAGGACAGCCACCTTGCGGTCGTCGTCGAGCCGAAAGGCGTAGAGGTCGAACCAGCGCTCGTGGAGCGCGGGCTGGAGATTCGTGAACCGCACGGGCTCCCCCGTCTGGGCGACCCGGTCATAGATCTCAAGCCAATGCTCAATGTCCATGAAATCGGGAGCCAGCTCGCGGAGCGTCCGCCCCGCGGCGTTGCTTAGCCCGGCGATTGCCTCGAAGGCGGGATTGGTTTCCAGGTAGCGAAGGTCGATGGGCCGCCCCTGGTCGTCGTGGATCATCTCGATGACGCAGAAGCCCTCGTCGATCGAGTTGAACAGCGCGCGATATCGCCTCTCGCTGGCCCGCAGCGCGTCCTCGACCCGCTTCCGCTCGGTGATGTCGACGCCGTGAACGAAGACGCCGGTGATCGCGCCGTCGGGATCCCGAAGCGCCTGGTAGACAAAGGTGGCGAAGTGTTCCGAGCGCTCGCCGTCTCCCTTCGAGTCGAGGCAGCCCACCATCTCCCACGCTTCGAATGGCTCCCCGGTTTGGTAGACTCGATCGAGCTGCTCAATTAGACCCAAGTCTTGAAGCTCGGGAATGGCCTCGGCGACGGGTCGCCCGATGAGCTGGCGGCGCCCCACGGTCTCGAAATATTTCGCGTTGGCCATCTCGAAGACATGGTTCGGCCCGCGAAGGACGCAAATGAAGGCCGGGGCGTTCTCAAGGATCCGGGCCAACTGGGCGCGCTGGTTCTCCAACTCCCGGACAAGCCGCCCGCGCTCCCGCTCGGCCAGCACGACCGGCGTGATGTTCGTGAACAGGATCGCCACCTTGCGGTCGTCGTCCCCCCCGAGCCGAAAAGCGAAGGCGTCGAACCACCGTCCACCGAGCTCGGGCTCGAGATTCGAGTACCGCGCGGGTTCTCCCGTCTTGGCGACCCGGTCGTAGATCCCGAGGCAGGGGCCCGAGTAATCGGGATTCAACTCGCGCAACGTCCGCCCTACAACATCGTCGAGCCCCGAGAGGGTCTTGAAGGCGGGGTTGATCTCCAGGTTGCGAAAGTCGATCGGGCGTCCCTGATCGTCGTGGATCATTTCGACGACGCAAAGGCCTTCATTGATCGAGTTGAACAGCGCGCGGTAGCGTTCCTCGCCGGCCCGCAGCGCGTCCTCGGCTCGTTTTCGATCGGTGACGTCGCGGGCGATGCAAAGCAGTTTCTCGGGTTTGCCGGCGGCGTCGAGGATCGGCGCGACGGAGACCTCCCACCATCTCGGCGTCCCCTTGACCGTCGGGGCGAACGCCTCGAACCGGACCCGCTCGCCCCGAGCGGCCCGTCGCGCGGCGTCGCGCAAGGTTTCCGAGGACTCCTCCGGCCATCCTTCGGTCAGGTCCCGGCCCACCCAATCGTCGCGGTCGTCCATCTCCAGGAGCCGGCCGCCGTACTCGTTGATCATCAGGATCCGACCGTCGAGATCCAGCAGCTTGATGCAGGCGTCGCTGTTGTCGATGATCTTGCGGTTCATCTCCTCGATTTGCCGCAGAGCCTCCCGAATTCGCTTTCGTTGGGGAACGTCGCGGATAATCATGACGATTCCCGAGAGCCTTCCGGGCGCTTCCCACATCGGCGCCGCGGCGTCGGAGACGGGGACCTCGACCCCGTTTCGGGAGATCAGGATCGAGTCGGCGGGCGGCCCGCCGGATCCCTCGGCGGCGAGGACCTCGGCCGCCGGATCGCGCCGTCGCCGCGTCCGCTCGTCGACGATCCGGAAGACCTCGTTGCACGGCATGCCCCGGGCCTCGTCGAGGCGCCAGCCGGTGAGCCGCTCGGCGATCGGGTTGAGGTGGACGATCCGTCCCGCGGCGTCGACGAAGGCGGCCCCCTCGGCGAGATGCTCCACGAAATTCTCGAACCAAGCGTGGCGCGTCCCTTCCCCCCGTCGCGGGCCCCGCCGGGCCGCGACCATCCAGCCGATGAGCGCCGAGACGCCCAGGAAGACGAAGATCGGGCTCGCCGACCTCAAGCCGAGCTGAAACCAGCCCTGGGGAGGAAGAAAGAAGTAGTCGCCCACCAGCGCCGAGCCCAGCATCGCCGCCAGCGCCGGTCCCACGCCGCCTCGCCACGCCGCCGCGGCGACCGCCGCGTAGAAGAAGGCCAGGGGAGCGGCCTCGGACAAGGGCCAGAGAAGCGCCGTGGCGATCGCCGCGACGGCCACCGCCGCCAAAGCGATCAGGTAGTCCTCAAGCTTCCTCTCGATCGAGCCGTCCATACCCACCGATTCCTCTTAGCCTCGAACTCGAGCGGAGGTTCTCGGACCTCGAAATCCATAATGGACAACCGCGACATCGCATCGTCGCATATCAAATCGGCGGAAACAATCGTTTTCCCCATCTCCACGCCGTTCACCATCTCCAACCGCGAGCGCCCGCCCGGCGGGGTGGATGCAACCCCCAAAAGCGGAGGGGGCCACCCGCTCGACGTTTGACGCTAAGCTACTTGTGAGACGGCCAGCCCCGCCCCGGCCGTCTCGGTTGGCCTCGTATGGAAGAGGCCCGGGAGACGGCCGTCTTCGGAAGACGAAAATGAGTGGGGCGCCCGGTCGAGAGGCGAGGCTCATCCTACGGAGCTCGCCTTGTCCGGGGTCGGCGAACCGGATATGATCCCATGCCTCCTTATCGTCGCGAGATCGAAAAGCGCGGGTTCCATGCTCACGGATGGACGCCGATCATGTTCTCGATCCCTCAAGGTCCACGATGCCTCCTGATCGCCTTCGCGGCGATGGCCGGGGCGTCGTTGTCGGCCGTCGTCGGGGTCGAGCCATGTTTGTCTCCTCCTCTGAGAAGCGCGGTCCACGTCGCGAGTTGTTGCGGCGATCCGGCCTTCTCCACGATCGGCTGTTGCCGTTCAGGCCCGGAACTCGACCGCACCTCCCTGGCGTTCGAGACCCAAGACGCCGAACCCGCCGAGGGCTGCTCGTGCCGATCGCGGCAACCCCAAACCCCCATCCCGCCGACGAACTCGGGAACCTCCCACAAGCCAACCAGCCCATCCGTCGCCGCGCTCGCGACGTTCACCCCGCCTCCTCCAACCCATCAAACGGCGGTCCTCGCTCGCCTCGCCCCGGTCGGCTCGCTTCCGGGCTCGTCGCTCTATTTGTGGATCTCTCGACTATTGAATTAGGCGAGCCTTCCGCGCCGACGCCCTCGCGCTTCCTCTCCCTCGGTTCGCCCGCGAACGTGGTGGAACGAGCGCTGCGCCGACGCCGGAGACGAGGAAAACGGCCCGCCCCGCGCGGACCGTCCTCCCCCTCTCCGACCTTCGGGGAACGGGGCCGACCGGCTCGCAACGGAGCGAGCCGGTCACGATCGGAATCGTCGAACTTTGGGAGATCGAACGGATGAATCGTCGCCATTTAATGGGGATTCTCGGAGCCCTCGCGCTGTCCTTGCTGATGAGCGTCACGGCCTCCGCCGCCGTCGCCGCCGTGGAGTCGAAGGCCCCCGCCGCCGAGAAGTGCGACAAGGACAAAAAAGCCTGCGCCGAGAAGAAGTGCGACAAGGACAAAAAGGCCTGCGCCGACAAGTGCGACAAGGACAAAAAGGCCTGCGCCGACAAGTGCGACAAGAACAAGAAGGACAAGGCGGGCAAGTAAGCTCCGTCTAAGACCCGCCGATGATTCGCGAGCCCGGCCCGCCCTTCCGGCGCGCCGAGGCTCGCGGGCTCCGCGGCCGAGGGCGCTTCGCCGGCTCTTTCTGAGTCCCCCGCCCGCTTCTGGAAAAGAAAACCCCCGCCGATTTCAGCCATCGCGACGGCGTCGGACGTTGTTGGAATGACGGGGTGAGGATACACTGGCTGGTCGATCGTCTCGGGACGTCTTCAAAGACGCGACGCCCCCGGGGCGAGGCGACCGTTTCGGCGTTTGGCTCCACGGAATGCTCGTCCTCTCGAGGGGACGCGGATCGTGCAAGAAAGTATCAGAGGTTTGGACGCGATGGCGACGACCCCGTTCGTGAAGTCTCAGCGGCTGCAGAAGCTTCCCCCCTATCTGTTCGCCGAGATTGACAAAAAGAAGAAAGCCGCCATCGCGGCCGGGCGCGACGTGATCAACCTGGGGGTCGGCGACCCCGACCGGCCGACGCCCGAGCCAATCATTCGCAGCATGCAGAAACACGTTGAAAATCCAGCCTTTCATCAATACGCCCTCGACCAAGGGGCGCCCGAGTTGCGAGAGTCGATCGCCGCGTTCTGCAAGGCGCGTTATGGGCTCGACCTCGACCCGGAAACCGAGATCCTTCCCCTAATTGGGTCGAAGGAGGGGATCGCCCATTTCCCTCTGGCCGTCCTGAACCCCGGCGACATCAGCCTGGTTCCCGACCCCTGCTACCCGGTCTATCGCTCCAGCAGCATGTTCGCCGGGGGCGACGTGTATTCGATGCCGCTTGAGCGGTCTCTAGGCTTCCGGCCGGACCTCGACGCCATCCCCGCCGACGTCTACGCCTTGGCCCGGCTGATGTTCCTCAACTTCCCCAACAACCCCACCGGCGGCGTGGCCGACCTCGATTACTACCAGAAGGTCGTCAACCAAGCGCGGACGCACCAGTTCGTCGTCGCTCAGGACGCCGCCTACAACGAGATGTACTTCGACAAGCCCGCGGTCAGCATCCTGCAAGTCCCGGGCGCGAAGGACGTGGCCGTCGAGTTCCACAGCCTCTCCAAGACGTTCAACATGACGGGCTGGCGGGTCGGTTTCGCCATCGGCGGCGAGCCGATGATCTCGGCCCTCAAGCAGGTGAAGGCCAACACCGACTCGGGCATCTTCACCGCGATCCAGTTCGCGGCCAAGACGGCGCTTGACGAGTACGACGCGATCACGCCGCCGATCCGGGCCCTGTACAAAGAGCGCCGCGACGCCGTCGTCGGCGCCCTTCGAAAACTTGGCTGGGATGTTCCCACGCCCGAGGCGACCTTCTACGTCTGGATTCCCTGCCCCAAGGGCTACTCCTCGACCGACCTGTGCGGCCGCCTGCTCGAAGAGGCCAACGTGGTGACGACCCCGGGACTGGGCTTCGGCCGCACGGCCGACGGCTACATCCGAGTCGCCCTGACCGTCGAAACGCCCCGGCTGCTCGAGGCCGTCGACCGGATCGGCAAGCTGTCGCTGTAAAAAAAGAGTCCCGCGGGCAAGGGGAGGCAAGGCTCCCGCCCGCGAGACGAACCGCCAAGAGGAGCGCATGAGCGGATCGCTGGCGATCATCGGCCTGGGGACGAATCTGGGAGACCGCGAGGCGAATCTGGACCAGGCCATCACGGCCCTCCAGGCAATGCCTCACGTTCGCGTCTGGACCGTCAGCGACTACTACGAGACGGCTCCCGTCGGCGGCCCCCCCGGCCAGGGGCCGTTTCTCAACGCGGCGGTCTTGGCCGAGCCGGTCCTCGATCCCCTCAGCCTCCTCGAACTGCTCCACCGGGTCGAAGCCAAGTTCGGCCGCGAGCGAACCGAGCGGTGGGGCCCCCGGACGATCGACCTGGATCTCCTCCTCTATGGCGAGGAAGTCAGACAATCGCCTGAAATCACCCTGCCGCATCCCCGGCTGGCGTTTCGACGATTCGCGCTGGTCCCCGCCGCCGAAGTCGCCCCCTGGTCCATCGACCCGTTGACCGGCCTAACGGTCAACGAGATGTTGAACAACCTGGATCGTCGGCCGAGCCTCGTCGCCATCGCCGCCGCCGATCCGGCGGATCAAGAGGCGGTCGAACTGGCGGCGGCCGTCCACCCAATGCTGGTGGAGAAATTGGGGGGAGAAGCGCTGAAGCGGTCGGATCTGCTGGGAACCTCGCCGACCGATGCTCCAGCCCATCCCCGCGACCGGCTCCACGCGGAGATTCAGGCGATCGCGCGGCGGTGTCCCGCGAGCCGGTGGTCGGACGCCGACCAGAGAGACCGCTGGTTGGTCGCCGATTTTTCCCTCGACTTGGAGCTGCGCCGGGCCGAGGCGATGAACCCAAACAATGAGTCGACCGACGGGGGACGCTGGAAGACGCTTTGGAACCAACTCACCCACCAGCGCGCCGCGGCGGTCTCGGCCCAGCGCGCCGTGGAGCCGACTTTCGTGGTCTTGCTGGGACGAGCCGCCCCGGAGATCCGGAATCAAGGGTTCCGCCGGCCGATCTTGATTCCCGAAGCGACCGACCCGCCGGGAATCGTCGCCGAGGTCGTCTTGGCCTGCGAGTCGGCGCGGGAGTAGGCGACGGCCCGCGAGGCGTGCTACACTGAACGACGGATCAAATCGGGGCGAGCGGACACTGGGGCTCGGTCGACGACATGGCCAAGAAAGACGCGGGAAAATCCTCCGCCAAGGGCGCAGGCAAGGGCGAGGCCGACGGGATCAAGATCGTCGCGCGCAACCGCCGCGCCCGACACGACTACGACCTGATCGAAAAGGTTGAGGCGGGCCTCGTCCTGACCGGCACCGAGGTCAAGAGCCTCCGCAACGGCAAGGCGAACCTGGAGGACTCCTACGCCGAGGTGACCAAGGGCGAGGCCTGGCTGATCGGCTGCGACATTCCCGAATACCTCCAGGCCAATCGGATGAACCACGCCCCCAAGCGTCCCCGGAAACTCTTGCTGCACCGTCGCGAGATCGAGAAACTCGCGAGCCGAACCAACGAGCGGGGCCTGACTCTGATCCCCCTCTCCATCTACTTCAAGAAGGGCATGGCCAAAGTCGAAATCTCGGTCGCCAGGGGCCGCAAAACCCACGACAAGCGCGACGCGATCAAGAAACAAGAAGCCAAACGCGACATCGACCGGGCCATGCGGCGAAGGTAATCGACCGAACCTTCTTGACCTCGGCTCCGTAAGAACGATAATGCTAGTGACTCGACCCGCCCATCCACCGGGGGTCGAGCGACATTCGGGGGCGAACCAGGATCGACCGGATGTCCGACGCGAAAGGTGGCGCGCCGAGGTTGGTCAGCTGGCCTCGTAAAAAGCCGACCAAAAACTTAACTGCCAACAACACTGTTGGTCTCCGTCTCGCCGCCTAAAAAACGGCAACGGCTTCGCGCCGAGTCTTCTCCCGAGAGACCCGGCCGGAGACGCCAATTCGGGATCGCCTTGGCCTAACCGCTTGTTGCCGCCAAGGTTAAATTCATAGCGAGCTAAGCCGAAAGAGACCCTGTCGATCGGGGCTCCCAGGCCGACAATCAAACGATCGACTACGCGCGTAGAGGCCCTCGCCGAAGCTTATCGGGACGCGGGTGCAATTCCCGCCGCCTCCACTTGAAGCCCGCTTGGGATTTCTCCCAAGCGGGCTTTTTTGTTGGGTTTGCGCCGAACGAACCGTGGTCTTCGCCCCGACTCCCGATGAACGTCGAGGCTACCGACGACCAGGGGGCGTGATCCAGGCGGCTCGCGAGCGCTGCCGAGAGCATCCGCGGGCCGGCCGGTCGTCCGCCTTTAACGCCACGAATCTGTTCCGGCGAGCCCGCCGACGGTGGATCGACCTGTTCGCTGGCTACGGCGGCCGGATCGAGATCGTCTACATCGAGCCACCCATTTCATACATCCTGTCCCGCAACGCCCGCCGCGCGAACCCGGTCCCCGAGTGGGTAATCCTTCGCCTCGCCGAGCCCCACGGGGCCGAGGCTGGGGACTATCAGTCCTTGGAAGGGTGATGTAGATTTGCGTGGAATGCGGACGATCATTGATGGGTCGGCGATTTTCGGCCGGACGGCGGAGGCGCGTGATGGCTCGTCAAGGTCTGTGGCGAAGATGGTTCACTCACCGGTCGCGCATACTCCCACGCTCGCCGACGGATGTCCTCCGTCGCGTCTCGGGGAAGTTGCGATCGTTGACGAGTCGATTGGGAGAGGCGTCCAGCGGGGGCTCGTTGGACGATACTCCCTTGCACAAGGCCGAGACCGTCGAGGAAGTCGAGACGGCGCTCGACGCCGGTTGGTCGGTCGAACATCCGGGTTGGATGGGCGGCACACCACTGCACCGAGCGGCCGAGCGGGGCCTGTCCGAAATCGTCCTGGCGCTGATCCGGCGGGGAGCGAACGTCGATGCTCGCCGACCCGAGCGGCAGGACTCTCCTCTGCACTTCGCCGCCAACGCCGGGGTGGCGAGGGCGCTCATCGACCACGGGGCCGACATCGAGGCCCGGGACTGGAGCGATCGGACGCCCCTGCACTGGGCCGCCCAGTTCGGGCGCGCCGACGTGGTCGGACTGCTGATCGAGTCCGGGGCCCGGGTGGACAGCCTCTCCAGTGACGGGGCGACCCCGCTTCACTGGGCCGCCCGGCAAGGACATATCGAGGCCGCCCGGCTGCTCCTCCAGGCGGGCGCGGGGGCGAATCGGAAGGACGATCATGGCCGCGCCCCGCTTCATTTGGCCGCCTGGAGTGGCGGGACCGCGGTCGTCGAGTTGCTGCTCGAGGCCGGAGCCGATCCCGCCGAGCGGAATAAGGGCGGCCAGACGCCCCGGCACGAAGCGAAATTGAACGGCCAAGAGGCGGCGGCGAGGATTTTGGAGGCGGCCCAGTGCGAGTCGGTCGGTGAGGATCGGGTGACAACCGAGCCGCCGGCCACGAGGTCGCTCGGCCTGAGGAGTGTCAGGACGCATCCATCGCGGCCCGAGGCGGTCACGATCGCCGACGAGGCGACCCTACATCGCTGGACGCTCGGCGAGTCTCCCAATGTCGCGGCCGGCCTTCGGTCGCATCACGCTTGGTTCGCCGACATCGCCGTGGACCCGCAAGGCGATGCGTTCGCCGTCACGACCCCCGAGTCGACGATCGAACTGCGGCGCTGGGACGACCTCCGGGTCGTCTTCGAGTTGCCCCTCCCGACGGAGGGGCAGGGCGGTTTGCAGGCCCTCGACCTCTCCCCGGACGGTTGCTGGCTCGCCGTCGCCGCCCCCCGCGAGCGCGTCCACCTGATTGACCGGGCCACTGGTAAGGTCGTCGCCACGGTGGACGGGGGCGAGCAGACCCATTGCGCGCGGTTCCACCCGTCGTCGCTCCTCGTCGCCGCCGCTTGCTCGTTCCAGGGCGGCGGGTACGTCAGGATCGACCGGATCGAGTCCGGGCGTTTGATCCCGGTGGCGGAACTCGAAAGGGCCGACTTTCGGACGCCCGCCGAGCGGTTCGTGGACACCCTGGCCCACCTGGCGTTCAGCCCCGATGGCCGGCGTCTCGCCCTATTCGAGACCTCGCGGCACGGCGCGGGGCGCGACGCGGGCCGACCGAGGGGATGGAGGGGCAACGTGGCGCTGTACGATGTCGAGACGTGGACGCTTCGATGGACGGCCTCGGTCGATGCGAAGGCGACCGGCGATGATCGGACGCTCGCCGAAGCCGGCCACGCAATGGGCTTCCTGACCGAAGTCCTGTTCGTGGACGACGAGACGCTGGCCTGCGGGGCGACCGAGGGCCTCGTGCTGTTTTACCGAGTCGGCGATGGCCGGTTGTCGAAGACGGTCCGGGTCCATCCCGAGGCGCCGGTCGTGTCCCTGTCCATGGAGCCGTCCCGCCAGGCCCTCTGGGCGGCCCTCGGCGAGGGCGGCGGAAGTCTGATCCGAATCCCCCGATGACGGCGAAGCCCTTCCCCAAACTCGCTTGACCGACCGGACGGAGCCAGACCATGACGACCTTCGCCGACCTCGACATCCCGTTCCCGCTGTTCGAGGCCCCGACGCGCGAAGCGAGCCACTACGCCGGCGTGGCGACCTGCCGCCTATGCGGACGAGGGGAGCGGCATTGCTTCGAGTTGAGCATCGGCGACGACCTGATCCTGCCGTGTCCGGCCTGCGGCTCGGAGAACGGTCTCTCGGCGACCGACCGCGACGACGTTCCATGCCGATCGTGCGGGGCGCTGATCATTTTCCCGCCGTCCCTCGTGGCGAAGAAGCAACTCCTCGTCTGCCACGACTGTCTTCGGGCGGGGAAGGCGGCGATCACCCACGACACCGAGTTCGGCATGGTCACCTGGAGGCAGGCCGTTGAGGGCGTCACCCATGGCGTACCGGGATTGCGGACCGAACAATTCGAGGTCGTGGCGATCGACCCCGCCGAAGACTGGTACGGGGCGCGTGTTCCGAGCGAACACCTTTGGGAACTGCTCCGCACGCCCGGTTTCCATTCCTGGCAGGGCGAATCTTGGTTGTTCTGCTGTCGCCGGCCCATGACGTACCTGGGCGGCTGGCGCGACGTCATGGAATCCCTCCGGCCGGACGACCCGGACGCCTTCTTCCAGGAACTGTTCGCCCCGGACGACGAGGCGAGATCCTGGGGATGGGATCCCTTCGATGAAGGGAGCTCCAGCTTGTACGTCTACCGCTGCCTCTCATGCGGCCGTTGCCGAGCCACCTACGACTGGGATTGAAGCCTTGGGGAGGCGACCTCGGCGACCGCCTCCCCGCGAGTCCGTTCGACTCCGCCGAAGAGGGCGGGATTCGATCACTTCAGTTCCGAGAGGTCGGCCACGTGGTTGATGTGGAACGCCAGGCCGTCGAGGACCAGCGCCGGGACGGAGCGGACGCCCGCCTCTTCAGCCTCGGCCAGCCGCTCCTTCGATTCTCCGAGGTGGACGATCTCGACGGTATAACGGACAGGGTCCAGGGCGGCGGCGACGTTCCGCTCGGCTTCGACGCGGACGGGGCAGCCGGCGTGGTGGAAGATGGCTCTGGACATAACGATAAGTCGGCCGGCCTGGAGATCCCGAAGCGACAATACAACAAGCGATTCCGCCTCGCCGCCCGGATGGAGCGGAAGCGGGACCGCCTGGCCCGGGAAGTCGAGAAGCGGGAGATCACCCTGATCCGCAAGAGCCGGCTGGCCTCCAAGCTGACCTGGGAGGGGTTCTCGAAAGACCGCAACGCCGCCTGCTTCGTCGCCTACTTCACGGCCCGCCGCAATCTTCGCGGCGAGTTCACCATCGCCGGTCAGCAGCGCCCGTTCGACCAGGTCCGCGACCTGCTGTTCCGCCGCTGTCGGGCCTCGGCCTCGACGAACTGGTGGGCGATCGCCCATGCGTTCCCGGACCGAGAAGTCCTCGACCGCCTCGATGACGCCCGCAAGGGCGAGTTGCTGGGCCGGTGGCGCGGCATCCCTCGACCGGATCGCGTCCTTGCTCCAGGAGACGTGGGATCGTAGCGGCATCGACCGTCGGACGATGATCGCGCGGAAGGGGAACGACTCCTCGACCTGGAACGCCACGGCGGGGGCGCGGCCATTGATCAGGTGGCGGCGATGCATGACAAACCGTGGGACGGGGGGCTTATAGCCGCGCGCCGGAAGCTGGACCGACGCGCTTTGGCGACCCGAGCATCCCGTCTGGATCGGGGCCGAGCGGCCTGAGAAGTTTGGAGAACGCGACGCGGCGGCTATAGTGGACCTCGATGCTCCGCCTCGCTGGATTATCGACGCTCTCCATGCAAAGCGTTGGCCATTTCCTTTGAACGAAACGAGCCAATCTCATGAGATCAATCATAGGCGCCGCCGTGCAATTCCACCATAAGCCCGGCGACAAGGCGCGCAACCTGTCGGTCGTCGAGCGTTTCACGGCCGAGGCTCGCGGCCTGGGCGTGAAGATTCTGGCGTTCCCGGAGATGTGCCTGACCGGCTACTGGCACGCGACGAAGCTCGACCGCGAAGGGCTGGAGGCTCTCGCCGAGCCGATCCCCGACGGTCCCTCCGTCGCCCGCCTCCGGGAGCTGGCCGTTAGCGCCGACATGGCCATTGGCGCTGGACTGATCGAGCGCGCCGAGGACGGTCGGCTGTTCAACGCCTACGCGGTCGCGTTGCCCGATGGAACCGTCCACCGCCATCGCAAAATCCACGCGTTCGAGAACGAGCACATCAGCGCCGGGAACGAATACACCGTCTTCGATACCCCCTGGGGCGTCCGCGCGGGCGTCTTGATCTGTTATGACAACAACATCATTGAGAACGTCCGCGCGACGGCCCTGCTCGGCGCCGACGTTTTGATCGCCCCTCATCAGACCGGCGGCTGCGACTCGCGAAGCCCCCACGCCATGGGGCTTATCGACCCCGCGTTATGGGAGCGCCGGGAGACCGATCCCGAGGCGATCGAGGCTGAGTTTCGGGGGCCCAAGGGTCGAGAATGGATCCTTCGATGGCTGCCGGCGAGGGCCCACGACAATGGCCTGTTCATCCTCTTCAGCAACGGCGTGGGCGAGGATTCGGGCGAGGTTCGCACCGGCAACGCCATGATCCTCGATCCCTACGGCCGCATCCTCGTCGAGACCTGGAAGGCCGAAGACCGCATGGTTGTGGCCGAGTTGGATCTTGACCTCCTCCCTCTCTGCACCGGCCGTCGCTGGATCCGAGGCCGTCGCCCCGAACTCTACGGCCTCCTAACCAAACCCCTCGGCCACGAACTCGACCCCCGCGCCGCGCGATTCTCCCGCGCCGCCGTCGAACGGCCGCAAGCGCCGAAGCAATGAGGCGCCATGGCGAATGATTCGGTGGCCGACGTTTGATAAGGAGAAGATGATGGGGCCAAGCGGCCACGCGTATGACGGCGGCGCCGCTGGCGTTATCATGAAGGTTTCGCAATGTCCGAGGGCGCTGGATTGGAAGGAGAGTCGAAGCGTGGCTGTTCCGTACCTCGACAACTTGGAGCCCACGTCGGTCGACGGCCTCACTTGCCTCATTGAGGTCGAACGAATCTACCGGTTCGACTGGGATCGTTTCGATGAGCTTCATTGGGAAGCCCTCGCGCGGACTTATGAGAATCTCCCGGGGGCCTCGGGAGGCTCGGACGCTCTCTGCTGGTTCGGCGACGACGAGAACGTGCCGCCCTTCCTTCTCGCGATGCAGGAACCGGCCGGACTGCGGGTCCGCGGGGTGCTCCCAGAGGCCGATTGGTGGGCCTGGGACCAACGATTCCGCGACGAGGCCGCCGGACTGCCCAGCCGAGGGCGGTGATCGCCGCTCGGTCGACGCCCTTCACTGGGCCCGGGATTTCCAGATATTGGGATCCCGCTTATTGTGAAACACCGCGAGAACAACGACCCGATTGTTTCGGATTCGATAGACGACCGGGTAGGGGAAGGGCTTGACCAGAGCTTGGCGGACATCGCGGTAGACCGGCGCTCGCGGTTCGGGCATTGCCGCGATCGAGTCGAAAATCGTCTGGACGCGATCGGCGAATTCGGCGCCCAAGCCGGGCCGTTGCCGCTCGTACCAGTCGAACGCCTCGTGGAAATCGTCTCGCGCCGCCCGGCGGATAACCAGCGGCAAGCTCATCGGCCCGCCCGCTTAAGGGCCTCGGCCTTGACCTCCTCCCAGGTGAACACGTCGTCGGGCGCCGCGTCGTCGTCGGCAAGGCGGCTATCGATCTCCGCCCTTTGTGCTTCGGTCAGACCCGGTTCATCATGGCCTTGGTCGAGGATGCCGTCCCAGATCCGTTCCATAAGCCGAAGCCGATCTTCGGCCGGCCAGGACTCGACCACGCTGAGGACACTCTGCAAATCCATATCGTTGCCTCACCGACTCCGGGCCGCCACCACGATGCCTCGTTGAATGCCTCTCGTCGTCATCCAGAATACCCACCGAGGCGATTCAAGCCTAGAGCGGCGGGGTGGTCTGACGCGCCAAAGCAGCTCGCTTCAAACTCCCCCAATCCGGAGGGAGTCGTAAATTTCCCCGTCGTCGCCTTGCACGTGTGCATTGAGCGTCTTCGCCATCTGGAGCATCTTCGCGACCATGGCTCGATCGGGGTTCTTGGTGGAGATGTTCCCCTCCCACCATTCAAACCAAGGCTCGGCGTAGCGGCTTGGCCCACTCCACAGGGCGACCTCAATCCCGTTGTCCGGGTCGGGCTTCAATTCTGGATCGGCGGCGATCAACGAGAGCCACTCCGCCAAAGTGATTTCACGCCCCTTGTTCTCGGACCAATGTTCAGCGCGGGTGATGTGAAGGTCATATCCCACGGCCACATCTCCAATGAGGTCGTCGACGCTGGGGGCGGGGCGCTCCGGCGGTCCTCCAGGGGGTGAAGCCGGAGCGGCTCGCCGTTCTCACCACTTCTTGTAAGGCAGGAATTTGCCCTCCATCGTCACCTTCACCCGATCTCCATTCGGGTCGGGCACTCGCTCGATGTCCATGGTGAAGTCGATGGCGCTCATGATCCCGTCGCCGAACTCCTCATGGATCACTTCCTTGAGCGTCGAGCCGTAAACCTGCAACATCTCATAGAAGCGGTAGATGAGCGGGTCGGTCGGCACGATGGTCCCGAGCGAACCCCTGGTCGGACACTGCTGGAGAGCTTGGGCCACCTCCGGTCCCAACTCCAGGATCTTCGTCGCCTTGGTCGCCTCGACCTCGTCCATCGCTCCTTGGCCCAGCAGCGCGGCGGTCGTCCAGACGACGTGCCGCCCGACGGCGTCGGCGATTTGTTGCCAAGTGAGTCCCTTGGCCAGTTTGGCGGCCAAAATCGCCTCGGTGCATTCGTCGCGGGTCATCGTTGCGTCCTCCGTGGATTGAGGAGATCAGTGGTTTGCCGAACGTCCGGCCATCGCGCGGCCGTAGGCTTCGAGGAGTTGATACTTGTGCTCCCAAGTGGTGTACATGAAGCCGTCAACGCCGGGGACGCCTTCAGCGGCGGCGTTCCAGCGGGTGAAGCCGGAGAGGTCGTCGACATCGTAATAGCCGGCGAGAATTTGTCGATGGCCGCGATCGGCGAAGAAGGCCAGGCTCTGGGCCGCCTTGCCGGAGTTCCAGTTGGCGATTGTCACTCGGAGCGGCAGGCCCTCCCAAGAGCCCTTCAGCGAGCCGTTGACCAGGTAGTAGGGACTCTCGACGGCGTTGTGCGATGGGTCGAACATGTCGGACCAGACCACGACATCACATCCCGGCGCGGTCTCGTCGAGGATCGCCACGCATCGCCGAACGTTCTCGGCCAGGATCGCGCCCGGGGTCATATTGCGGTCGAGGCACGAGCGGTCCCAGTTCAGGCAACGGATCTCGTCGTGGCTCATGAAGAAGGTTCGGGGACAGAACAACTCGTTGACGCGCCGGGCTTGATCGCGCGAGAGGGTTTCAACCTTCGGATCGCTGGGACAGCACATCACCTGAGAACCGTGGATGGCGACCGGGTGATACCAGCTCACGCGAAGCGTTTGGCCGTCCTTGATCCGGCTCTTGCTTGTTAAACGGATCGGCGGGCCGTCGTGATCGAAGGCGTATTCGCCGTCCCAGGGGACGCGGCCGAGCTTCGGGTCGGCCACCGGCTCGAAGTCGCGGCCCTCCTCGTAGGTCGCCCGTCCGTCGTCGGACGTCACGACCAGTGGGCAGCCCTCCCGGCGCAGAATGTTCGTCAGGCCCATCGGCTCGATGGAAACGTCGTCCACCCAGACGGTCCCCCCGGACGGCCCCCAAAGGCCGACGTAGGCGTTGACCTTCGACTGGTCGAGGCTGTTGAAGACGACTTCAACCCGCTTCCAGTCCTGGTTGCTCTGGACGCCCCCCTCAAAAAACGTCAGCGCGCGACCTCCCTCGTCGGCGCCAAGGATCAAGAGCCGAAAGCACGAGGCAGGACGCAGGCCCTCGGCCTTGACCCAGGCCGAGAAGCGATAGGCGCGATGAGGTTCGACGGTGATCGTTTGCATCACCCGACAATTCGGCGAATCGCCCCCGGCCGAGAGCCGTAAAGACCTCCGGCCCGAGTGAGTGATCGCCTCGTCAACAAACGACCCTGAACCCGGATCATCCTGAAACCCGAACTCGTCCAACCGGTCGCCGCGCGCCTCCTCCATCCCGCCGTTTCGGTAAAGGGGTTCCGATAGTGGGACAATCCGCGCCTCGCCCCCTCGAACGATAAACGGCGCGGCCTCGGCGGGCATCCCCTCGGCCAAGTTGGGATCGTGGGCCAACAGCCCCGACGAATAACCGATGGGAAAGACGGCCGGGATAATCTCAACCCCCGCCGCCTCGGCCGCCTCTCGCACGCGCCCGACGTTGGCGAAGTAGTGATCCGGGACGCGATCGAGGATGTTGAGCTTGTAATCCGCCAACAACATCCCGTTGTACCCGGCCTTGGCGGCTCGCTGGATCAGCGAAACCAACTCGTCGGCCGACTTGTCCACCTGGAGATTCGCGGACGAGTAAAACCAACGCCTCTCATAAACCGGCGCGTCGTCTTTCGCCGGTTGGGCGCGAACCGGCACCGCGAGAACGTTTGCCAAAAGAGCCCAAACAAACGCCCATCGCTTCGACATGGCGAGCCTCCATCGTCCCCGGCCCGTTACCCGTCCGATGCTCTGAATTTACGCTCCCCGCGATACGTGGGCAAGGACCGGCTTCCGAACGCCCCGTGACGATCTCGGGCCCCATCCCATACTTGACTTGGCCGCGCGGATGGAAGCGCCGTAAGGGACGGGGGCTTGGAGCATGCCCCAAAGGATCGGGCCCGTTAGGGCGAGTTCTCCTTGGGTGGATCGCTTGACTCGCGGGCACCCCACGTTCGGTCCAAACCAGGGGGGGCCACGCCGATGAGGCCGAAGAGAGTTCGCGCCCCCGTCGACCAGTCCCCGGATGATCCCAAATTGGGTTCGTTCGGCGCGGCGGCTTGGAGGACGGCTATAAACGCAAGGCCAATTCCACCATGCATTTACGCCGTTCGCCCGCGTGCGGAGATTGGGTTCGTTCGGTCAAAATCGCGCGCCTCGTGGCGCGTCGCCATTTCCGGATTGCCAAAGAGCCTTGGGGAAGCGAGACCTCCCCACCTCATACGATCAGCGGCGGAGGGTTCCAGATTTCATGATTCTGAAAATCACCGCGCGGAATTTTCGGATTTTTCATAAGGCGGACCGGAATCCCCCCGCGGTGTTGGCTCGGCGTCCGCCGCCGATCCGCGGGCGAACCGTCCGCGCCATGGAGGCGCTCCCCGCGGAATTCAAGCGAGACACTCAATACAAAATTGCTCTAGGGCGAGGCTCCCGCCGAACCTCACGATTGACGTCGACTTGACGACGCACTGAGCTGAGAGGAGTGGGGAGCAACGCCGTGAGGCGCCTCCCGGTTTCCAAGACTCAAGAGCGCCCGCCGGCCGCGTGGGGGGGGCCTGGGTCGAGGTCCAAGACCACTCGGGCGGGTTGGAGGAGCGAGTTCTCATGTTGGCAACGCCAACGAGTCCCCGACTCCAGGCCCTCGACGGTATGGCCGTCTTCGATCACGTCGCCCTTTTCGAAAATGTAATAGGCGGTGTTGGAGAGCAACGCCGCAACGCGACCGGGATCGAGGTCTCGATAATGGCATTGAAGGTCGGGTAAACCAAGAGCCGCCAGCCCCAGAGTGTCCATCACCATGTCGCCCGGCGAATTGCTGATGTTGTAAAATCGAACATTGAGCGCGCCGGCGAAAAAACGACTCGCGCCGCCCTCTCGGTAAGCGTTGCGGTAGGCCGAAGGACTGATGAATTGCCCCGTTGGGCGCCAGTGGATCGCCGCCGCCGGCGCGACCTCCAACACTCCCGCCAAAGTGTCTTCGAAGAGTTCGAGCCGCTCTCCGGGGTCGAGAAGGCTGGACATCAGGTCGGTCACAAGAACGGTATGCCGGCAACGGCCGACGACCTCGCGCGCTTCGGGAAATTTCCAGGACTGCCGAAGGGCGTCCTCCAGAGCCTCGGTAAGCTGAAACGGCGCATCGGTCGGCAGAACACAGGTCTGGGCGGGCGCCGTCCCGTCCGCGAACTGAACGGGGTGGTCGGGGTGGAGGATCGCCAGGACGGTCCCGCCGCCCGATTTGTTGAGCGGCTCGGCGGCGGGGCGGCGCGCCCGAACGGACCGGAGCAGGATCTCCGGCGAAAGTGATGGGCGCTCTTCGAACAGCAGTTCGACGCCATAGGTTCGAGCGAAACCGCCGGTTGCCTCCTCCATTGGTCAACTCCACCTGGAACCCGCCACGCTTTCGCCTCGGCTTAGATTTGGGACCGTCAAATCGAGAGGGCGAGGCTCCCACCGTGCCCAAGCATTACGCGGGGCTCGGCGGGAGCCTCGCCCTCCCTGGCCGCCGCCGGCCTGGATTCCCGATGGAACCCAGACCTACTCCGCCAAGACCTCTTCGGGGAGGTTGTCGTTGGAGTAGACGTTTTGGATGTCGTCGTTGTCGTCGAGTTGGTCGCGGAGTTTGAGCATCTTTTTGGCCGCCTCGACGTCGAGGTCGACGTAGTTGGAGGGGATGTAGCTCGTCTCGGCGCTTTCGGTGGGGATGTTGGCGTCTTCGAGGGCTTGGCGGACGGTCTCGAATTGCTTGGGGTCGCAGGTGATCTCGAAGTATTCCTCGACGCGCTGAACGTCGTCGGCGCCGGATTCGAGGGCGATCTCCATGAGCGTTTCTTCGCTGGCGTTCTTCGGATCGATGACGAAGAGACCCTTGAAGGCGAAGAGGTAGCTCACGCAGCCGGTCGCGCCGAGGTTGCCGCCGGAGGCGTCGAAGATCCGCCGTAGTTCGCTCGCGGTGCGGTTGCGGTTGTCGGTCAAGACCTCGCAGAGCACGGCCACGCCCGAGGGGCCGTAGCCCTCGTAGATGATCTCTTCATAGTTCTCGGCACCGAGTTCGCCGGTGCCCTTCTTGATCGCCCGTTCGATGTTGTCCTTGGGGCAACTGAACGACTTGGCCTTCTCGATCGCGTAGCGGAGCCGGAGGTTGGTGGCGGGGTCGCCGCCGCCGTTGCGGGCGGCCACGAAGATCGCCCGACAGAGTTTGCTGAACAGCTTGCCGCGCTGCGCGTCGACAAGACCCTTGCGGCGGGCGATGTTCGCGGAGTGGGAATGTCCTGCCATCTGTCTTAACTCTACTCCTATATATCTCGCGCGGATCGCGCGAGTGATTAAGGCTGGCGGTTCGTCGCGGCGGAATTCAATGGGAGGGCGAGGCTTCCGCCAAGCCCCGCGCAATGCGTCGGCCCGGCGGAAACCTCGCCCTCCCAAGAGCTCTCCGCCTCGCGAGGCGGCCTGGGGCGTCAGGGGGTTTCGGTCGTCGAGGGTTTCGGCGCTTGGTCGACCTCGTCGAGCGACTTCAGCTTCTTGCGAATCTCCTCAAGCCGCTTGTCGGGGGGAACGCTGTTGGCGGCGGCCTCTTCGGCTTGCAGCCAAAGCTTCCGGGCCTTCTCCACGTCTTGAAGCTGAAGATAAACGTCTCCCAGGTGATCCGGGAGCGTGGCGTCGGGCGAGGCCATTCCGCGCTCCTCGGCCTGCTTGTGCAGTTCGACGGCCTTTTCCAGGGGTTCGACGGCTTCCTGAAACTTGCCCAGTTTGAACAAGACCCAGCCCAGGCTGTCGAGGAAGGCGTAGTTGTCGGGATCGTCCTGAAGGGCCTTGCGGATCATGGCCTCGGCCTTCTCCAGGTTCTTGCCCTGCTCGGCGTAGAGGTAGCCCAGGTCGTTGTTGACTCCCGGATCGTCCGGAAACCGCTCAAGGACCCTCTCAAGCTCGGCCTGTCCCCTGGCGTAGTCGCCCTGGTTGACGTAGATGATCGAGAGGTTGGAGTGGATCAGCTTGACGATCTCGTCCTTCGAGGCGTTGCGCTTCAGCATGTCTTGGAAGAGCTCGATGGCCTCGTCATTCCGCTCGAACTTGATCAAGAGGCCGCCGAGCATGAACTCGTACATCGGGTTGTCGGGCTCGGCCTTGATGACCTTCTCGAAGATGGGCACGGCTTCGTCGAGCTTGCCCAAGTCGCCCAAAACCGTCGCCAACTGGGCCTGAATCTCCGAGTCGTTGGGCTCGAGCTTCACGGCCCGCCGCACCGCCTCCAGGGCCTTCTCCGACTGGTTGGATCGGCGGTAAAAGCTGGAGAGGACGGTCAGATACCGGGGGTTCGTCTCGCCGGGGAACTTCTCCATCATCTCTTCGAGCGTGGCGGCGGCCTCGGCGTACTGGTCCATCCGTTGCTGGGTGTCGGCGATCTCCAGGTAATCCTTGGGGTTGGGATCCTTTTCGAGCTTCAGCCGCTGAAGCTTCAAGAGCCGCTCAAGCCGGGCGGGTTTGCGCTCGCTCCGATCCGGGTTGGCGACGATCCCCAGCACGGTGAAGGCCGTGTTGGGAAGCTCCGGCGGGTCGGCGGAGAGGAGCTTCAAGCCCTCGTCGAGCATCTGTTCGGCCAATTCGTCGTCGTTCGCCGCGGCCTGAAGTTGCGGCATAACCGCCTCGAAGCCCTGGGGACGGCCGACGGCCTCGCAGATCACCTTCAGCAAATCGCCGGCCTTCCGCCGCTTGAGGAGCGAGGCGGAGAGGGCGCGGTAGGTCTGGGGGGTCGGCTGGCTCGACAAGAGCTGTTTGTAGATGGCCTCGGCCTTCTCAACCTGGCCGGTCTCGCGGTAGCGGTCGGCCAGAACGTACTGAAGGGGCACGTTCTTCGAGTCGCGCGCGGCGGCCTCCTCCAGCCTCGGCGTGATCTCGTCCTCCCGGTCCAGGTCGGTCAAGACCTTGGCGAGCAGGTCGTACGCCTCCACTCCCTGGGGCTGCCGCCTGATGTAGCGGTCGACCAAGGCGAGGGCCTGGTCTCCCTTGCCTCCCTTCAAGAGCGTCTCGGCCAAGAGCAGGGGGATCTGGGGATTCGTCTCGTCGTAGACCAGCCCGCGCTCGAACGCCTTGATCGCCAGGTCGTCGCGATTGGCGGCGAGGAAGACGACGCCGAAACTCAGATATGACATGGCCGGTTCGTTGCCCAGAATCCGGTGCATGTCTCCCGGCGAGAGGCGATTGGCCGAGCGGTCGTCGAGCCCCGCGACGACCTCGGCGTAGGCGTCGGCCGCCTTCTCCGGGTCGTTGAGCCGAGACGCGTAGAGCCGGCCCAATTCCACCTGAGCCACGAGCCGCCCCGGCGCGTGCTCTTCGAGCTTCGGGTTGGCTAGAACGTCTCTGAGCAGGGTCTCGCACGCCTGGAAGTCGTTCTTCCGAACATAATAATTGAATAGACGCTCAAGCGTGTCGGTGTCGCTCGGATCGGCCTCCAGGGCGCGCTTGCCGTAGTCGACGGCCAGGTCGGGGCGGGCCAGGGGGCCGAGGTAGAGCCGGCAGAGTCGGCGGGCGATCGCCACCGAGTCGGGGTCGAGCTTCGCGGCCTCCAGAAGCACCT